>Ga0066709_100002407_pt1 | contig 13628 bp, 11 predicted proteins | sample GraSoiAngelo_158_FD_79665 | JGI IMG/M metagenome (GOLD analysis project Ga0066709, IMG submission 79665) | Grasslands soil microbial communities from the Angelo Coastal Reserve, California, USA - 14_1009_16_30cm | ecosystem: Environmental > Terrestrial > Soil > Grasslands | place: USA... | reverse complement strand
TCCCGCCCGCTCCCGGCGGATCGCGCCAAGCGCGAAGCTCGGGCGATCGATCGTCTCGACCCACGAGCGGAAAAACGGCGCCAGGTCCTGCCCCGTCGCGCCGTCGGCGGCGCGGATGACGTCCGGCGGCCGCGGATGGCGCAGAAGATTGCGTCGATAGTAGAGGTGGAGGAACTCCGTGAAGAGCGAATCGCCGACCATCCCGCGTAGCGTGTGGAGCATGCTCGCCGGCTTGGAATAAGCGGCCACTCCGTACGTGGGATAGCCGGGATGTCCGTCCGCGGGCGTCGCGATGGGCCGCTCGTCCCTGGCCCAAGCACGCGCGAGGTAGGACTGCTCGTCCAAATCCAAGGCCGAGATCCGGCCCACCCACGGGAACCGATCGACATGACGGAACAGACCGTGGGGATACTTGGCATCGGTGTAGTCGTGCTCGATGTACTGCGTGAAACCCTCGTCCATCCACGGGTGAGCGCGCTCGTCACTGCCGAGCATGCCGTAGAACCATTCGTGCCCCACCTCGTGCGCGTTCGTGTCGTCCAGACTGCGGACGAGCCCCGAGTTCATGGCCGGCTCGTCCATGACCAGCATCGGGTACTCCATCGCGCCCCCGCCGCAGAAGGCCTCCGTCGCGGTGAATCGTGGCCACACGTAGGGCCCCACGACTCTCGTGTGATGCCGCAGCGCGTCGACCGTCTGGGCCTTGATCTCGCGCCACTTCGCGGCGTCCTCCCGGAACACGAGCGCGCTGACCTCGATGCCGGCCCACGTCGTGTCGCTCCCCACGTAGTCGGGACACGCGACCCAGGCAAAGTCGTGAACGCGCTCCGCCCGGAACCGGAGCGTCTTGAGCGAAGGGAGGATCGTGTCGCGCGGTCCGGCTTTCGCCGCGAGCGCGCGAAGCGTGTCTTGGACCGCGAGGTCGCGGGCCGCGAGGATCAGTCGAAGGGGCCCCGGTCTCCCCGCCGCGTCGGCTTCCTCGAGAGCGACCCCCTTCGCGTCTTTCCAATGATACGAGTAGTGGACCGGCGAGCCCCGCGGAACCCGGAGCGTCGCGTGTCCTTGGCGCGGCACCGCGATCGTGACCGGCGGCGAGCCGTGCGGCAGCTCGAGATCGGTTTCCACGTCCAGCGTCCCCGCGGGCCACCGGCCTGCCAACGAATCCGCGAGCACTACCCCCATCGACACCGTGACGCTGTCGCGAGGCGTTTCGGCCGGGAATCGCGGGATTTCGTTGTCGCCGCCCTCGGCTCCGCAAGGAACACCGGTGGCGCCGACCCAGAGGCGATCCGGCAGCGTGACCGTGACGTCGTACGTCGCGTACTCGCCGTAGAACTCCGACATGAAGTGGAACGGGTCCAGGTGCCACCCCAGGTCGTCGTAGACCACGACCTTGGGGTACCACTGGGCGATCGAGTACGCGTTTCCGGTGTGGCCGAAGCGGTCGAATTGCTTGGGGATCTGAACCGTGAAGTGGAGCCGGAGCGCGACGGAGTCGCCGGGAGCGAGCGGATGAGGGAGATCGACGCGCGCGAGCGTCTCGTTCATGACGATCCGCGCCGGAGCGCCGTCGGCGGTGACCGAGTCGATCGTCATCCAGCCGCGCTCGGAAGGTCGCGCGAAGCGGATGTCGTATTTCTCCGCCTGGCGTTCCCCCTCCCGCGCGTAGATCGTCCGCGGGCCCGAGAACGCGTTGGGATAGGCGTGGAAATGAATCGCGGGGAGGGCGCTGTCGGCGCCGCTTCGATACCGGATCGTGGTCCAGCCGTCGAGCCGGTTACGCCCGGTGTCGAGCCGAACGTCGATCGTGTAATGGAGTCCGGGCGCGGTCACCACCGCGGCCTGCGCCGGGAGGGCTACCGCAAGACCTAGCGCGGCGAAGAAAACAACGCCGGTCTTCAGACCGTCACGTCCTCCACGATGCGAGCCGCCGCGGGGACCCCGTCTCCGAACAGGGTGTAGGGAGAAACCGCGGCCACACGCATCCGGAAGGTGTCGCCGACCTTTTCGTCGCGGTGCGGAAAGACCGCCGTCTTGAATTGGAGCGTCTTCCCGAACCACTGTACGGGATCCCGCCTCGCGGGTCCCTCGACCAGCACCTCCACCTCGCTCCCGACGGCAGCGGCGTTGATCTCGAGCGAAGTTTCCTTCTGCTCGTCGATCAGGGTCGAGATGCGGCGCGCCTTCTCCTCCTCGTCCACCGTCTCCGGCCACTCCGCGGAGCGCGCCCCCGGCCGCGGCGAGTACTTGAAGACGAACGCCGCGTCGTAGCGGATCCGGCGCATCACGTTCCGCGTCGTCTCGAAGTCCTCGACCGTCTCGCCCGGGAACCCGACGATGATGTCGGTCGTGAGCGCGAGTCCAGGGATCGCGGCGCGCAGCTTGCCGACCAGCGTATCGTACTGGGCGATCGTGTAGATCCGGCGCATCCGATCGAGCACCGAGTCGGAGCCCGATTGGAGCGGTAGATGCACTTGAGGGCAGACCTTGGCGCAGGTCGCGATCGCCTCGACCGCCGCGTCGGTCATGTCGGCGGGGTGTGGCGAGGTGAAGCGGATGCGCTCGATTCCGGGGATTCGGTCGGCGCGGCGCAGGAGCTCGGCGAAGTCGACGTCTCCGTCGCGATAGGCGTTGACGGTCTGCCCGAGAAGGACGATTTCCTTGAACCCCTCCGCGGCGGCGTGCTCGATCTGCTTGATCACGTCCTCGACGGGGAGGCTTCGCTCGCGCCCGCGCACGTATGGAACGATGCAGAAGGCGCAGAACTTGTCGCACCCGCGCATGATGCTGATCCAGGCGCGGACTCCGTCGGCACGGGCGGGAGCGAGATCGGCGTAGGTCTCATCCCGACTCAGACGCGTGGCCAGGGTCGGCTCCTCGCGCGCCTGATCGATGAGAAGGGGAAGGTCGCGGTACGCGTCCGGGCCTACAACCAAGTCGAGCTGCGACACGCGCTCGAGGAGACGTCCCTTCAAGTGCTGGGCCATGCACCCCGCGACGCCGAGGACGACTCCGGGGCGGCGATGCTTGTGCCGGCTCAGCTCGCCCAGGCGCCCGTAGATGCGTTGCTCGGCATGCTCGCGGATGGCACAGGTGTTGACGAGGATCACGTCGGCTTCGGCGGGCTGATCGACCCGCTCGTAGCCCGCGGCGCGGAATTGACCGAGCATCAGCTCGGAGTCGGCCACGTTCATCTGGCAGCCGTAGGTCTCGATGTAGATCCGACGCGCCATGGCGGGTGATTATACTGGCCGGGCCTCGGAGCGCGGAAGGGGTTCGATCTGCTACTATCGCCGCCATCATGAGTATCAAGTCCGACAACTGGATCTGCCGGATGGCCGCCGAGAAGAGAATGATCGAGCCGTTCGAGCCCACTCAGGTCCGGGGCGCGGACGATAAACGGATCGTCTCCTACGGCACCTCGAGCTACGGCTACGACGTGCGATGCGCCGGCGAGTTCAAGGTCTTCACCAACATCAACTCGACTGTCGTCGATCCCAAGAAGTTCGACGAGAAGAGCTTCGTCGATGTCCACGCCGACGTGTGCATCATCCCGCCGAACTCCTTCGCCCTCGCGCGCACGGTCGAATACTTCCGCATTCCAAGAAGCGTGCTCGTAATTTGTTTGGGCAAAAGCACTTACGCGCGTTGTGGGATCATATTGAACGTAACGCCCTTGGAGCCGGAGTGGGAAGGTCACGTGACCTTGGAGTTCTCCAATACGACGCCGCTGCCCGCGAAGATCTATGCAAACGAGGGCGCCGCGCAAATGATCTTCTTCGAATCCGATGAGGTCTGCAAAATTTCTTACAAGGATCGGGGCGGAAAGTACCAGGGGCAGAAGGGCGTCACGCTGCCGAAGGCGTAGAGGGCCGGCCCGTTTTCGCGCGTGTCGCTCGGACGCCGGCGCCCAAGATGCGAGCGCCGGCGCCGCACCGCGAAGAGCTAGAAAATCCCTCCGGTCACTCCCAGGTACAGATTCGCATCGGAGACGAGCTGGATTCCGTTCACGCGCTGATAGACCGGAATCTGCACGAGCCCATAGATCGACGCGCGCGAGCCTGTCGAGACGCGGAGCCCCGGAGATAGATAGAGCCACGAGCCCCCGGTGTCCTCCTCCTCCAAACCGCTCGCGCCCACATCGTCCTTCCCTTTAACGCGGAAGTTGGCCTGCCCGAGCACCGCGACGGTCCGCCCGATCGGAAGCTCGCTCGCCAGGTGGGCCTGCACCTGGGAGCCGATGCGGTATTCCTCGGTTCCGCGGCCGTTCAACCGGCCCGTGACGCTCAGCCGAAGCGGGATACTCCCCGAGTCGTCGGCCCGCGTCCCGCCCACGCGCCACTCGGACCCGGCACCGACGAGGAAATCCCATGAGCCGGAACCCGGCCTCGCCGCCGGCTCCGGCTGATCCCCCGCCTCGTTCCGGACGTCCGTGACGCCGGTCGGCATCTTGACGCCGGCCGTGGCGAAGTAGCGGCTCCGGCCTTCGCCGCCTCCAAACGCGCGCAGCCCGTCGACCTCCAGATCGCCGATCCCGTTGTACTCCCAGCGCTCGTACTCGGGGGCGCCCAGGTGGTTGTGGATGTGCGCGTGAAATCGCTCGATGTACGGGAGCGCCGCCGAAACCGACCAGGCGCCGGCGAAGCGGTACGACGCCCGCCCGGTCGTGGCGCGGTTCAAGGTGCGGATCTCGTCGTGATGGCGAGGGAGCGCTCCCACGGAAGCATCGTCGTTCCCGACACGAGGCTGGTTCTGATCGATGTACTGATACGAGACGTCAAATGAGAATGGCGCCTCCGACCACCTACTCGCGTGGTCGAGCGGGCAATTCTCCGCGCCGCAGCTCGCGAGCGCGGCCGCGGGGAGCGCGAACGCGAGCGCGGCGGCACAAAGCAACATCAGGCGCCGATACATGGCGTGATTCCTCCTTGGAGTGATGAACGTGGTGCCGGTGTTCCGAGTTTGAAACGAAGCGGAGGCCGCGCTAGGCGCGAGGAGGAGGAACCAGAGGCCGGGCTACGAGGGAGATGCCGCGCGCATCAAAACCCGGAAACGCGCGACGCGTGAAGGAAGCGGGCGCCAGGCCAATGACCTGGGCCGTCACCGTGGGATCGAGCTGAACCGGCGTGACCTGCGCCGTTTGGTCTTGGCAGCCGCCCGCGATCATCCAGGGTCCGGACCCGCTCCGGGTCGCGTCGGCGCCCCAGCACCCACCGCCCATCGTGCAGACGTGACCCGCCATACAGCAGGACTTGGGAGCGCAGCAGGCCATCGGCCCGCCGTGGCCCTGGGCCGTTGCCCGGGGCGCCTGGAGGGGGACATGGGCCGCGATCAGGAGCGCAGCCAAGATGCAGCGAGCCAGCGTTAGTGCCATTCGGGACATGATACCCTAGGGGATTCTGGGGCGCGAGGGCCTGCCCCGGTCAAGACGCGGAGGGCAGCGGAATGGCAAGATCGCAGGTCTCGGTGGTGACGGTCATTGGCGCGGGGATCATGGGGCGCGGAATCGCCCTCGCCTCCGCACGATCGGGATACGAGACGCGGGTGATCGAGCCGGACGAGAATGCGACCCAGTCGGCCCGGGAAGAGGTCGCGAAGATCCTGGCGCGCGCGCAGGAGAAGGGCGAGATCGATGCGGCCGCGGCCTCAGCGGCGACGGCGCGGCTCGCGTGGGCCAAGACGCCGGACGCGGCGAAGGGATCCGACCTCGTCGTGGAAGCGGCGCCGGAATCGGTAGCGCTCAAGGCCGACATCTACGCGAAGCTCGCGCGGCATCTGGGGCCCGACGCGGTCCTCGCGACGAACACGTCGTCGCTCAGCATCACCGAGCTCGCGGCCACGAGCGGCCGGCCCGCTCGATTCCTCGGCATGCACTTCTTCAATCCGGTCCACCGCATGCGATTGATCGAGCTCGTGCGGGGATTGGAGACGACCGATGAAACGGTGGCGATCGCGGAGGAGGTCTCCCGCGCCATGAAGAAGGAAACGGTGCTCGTGCGAGAGTCCCCCGGCTTCGTCACGTCACGGATCAACGCCCTGATCGGAAACGAGGCCTTCGCGATGCTGGAGTCGGGGGTCGCTTCGGCCCGCGACATCGACAAAGCCCTTAAGCTCGGGCTCAACCACCCGATGGGTCCCTTCGAGATGGTCGACCTCGTCGGGCTGGACACGCGGCTCAGCATCCTGGAATATTTGCAGCGGACCCTGGGCGAAAAGTTCCGCCCTTCCCCGCTCCTCGTGCAATACGTGAAGGCTGGGCGCCTGGGCCGCAAGGTCGGCCGCGGCGTCTACGACTACCCGGAGTGACCCGGAGGATCTCTTGAATCCAAGCGACACGATGCCGGCCCCGCTGCTTGCGTCCGGCGGCAAGCTCCTGATCGGCGCCGAGTGGCGGGAGGCGGTCTCGGGAAAGCGCTTCCGCACGCTGAATCCGGCGACGGCGGAGCCGATCGCCGAGATCGCCGAGGGTGACGCCGCCGACATCGACCTCGCGGTTCAGGCCGCGAAGCAGGCGCTCGCCGGGCCGTGGGGGAAGATGTCCGCGGCCGATCGCGGGAAGATTCTCTGGCGCCTCGGCGACCTCCTGATGAGGCACGTCGAGCAGGTCGGCCGCCTCGAGACGCTCGATACCGGGAAGCCGATTACCGAGTCAACCAAGATCGACGTCCCGCTCGCGGCCGACGTGTTCTACTACAACGCGGGCGCCGCCACGAAGCTCGAGGGGAGCACGATCCCGGTGAGCGGCCCCTTCTTCAACTACACCCTCCGCGAGCCGCTCGGCGTCGTGGGGCTCATCGTCCCTTGGAATTTCCCGCTCCTGATCGCGTCGCGGAAGGTGGCGCCCGCGCTCGCCGCCGGCAACTGCGTCGTCTTGAAGCCCGCCGAGGAGACGCCGCTGACAGCGTTGCGTCTGGGAGAGCTCGCGCTCGAAGCCGGTCTTCCGCCCGGGGTCCTGAACGTCGTTCCCGGGTTCGGCCCCACCGCGGGCGCCGCCCTCGTCGCGCATACCGGTGTCGCGGGGATCGCCTTTACCGGCGAGACCACCACCGGCCAGCTCATCATGCAGAACGCTGCGAAGACGCTGAAGAAGGTCTCCCTCGAGCTGGGCGGAAAGTCGCCCAACATCGTGTTCGACGACGCCGACCTCGAGGCCGCCGGTCGCGGCGCGATGAGCGCGATCTTCTACAACAAGGGCGAGGTCTGCACCGCCGGCTCGCGCCTCTTCGTCGCGAAGGACGTACACCAAGCCCTCCTCGAGAAGGTCGTCGAGCGCTCCCAGAAGCTCGTGCAGGGCGACCCGCTGGATCCGAAGACGCGGCTCGGGGCCCAGGTGTCCCAGACCCAGATCGACAAGATCGGACGTTACGTCGAGATCGGAAAGAAGGAAGGGGCGAAGCTCGTGCTGGGCGGGGAGCCGGCCAAGATCGGCGACGGTCGGGGTTATTTCTGGAAGCCGACGATCTTCGACGGCGTCCGTAATTCGATGACGATCGCCCGCGAGGAGATCTTCGGGCCGGTCCTCTCCGTGATCGAGTTCGACGATTTCGATTCGGCGATCGCGCAGGCGAACGACTCCGCCTACGGGCTCGCCGCGGCCGTCTGGACCCGCGACATCAAGAAGGCCCACCGCGCCGCGCGCGCCCTCCACGCGGGGACCGTCTGGATCAACACCTTCAATCTCTACGACGCCGCCTCGCCGTACGGCGGCTACAAAGCCTCCGGCTTCGGCCGCGAGTCGGGGATGGCCGGGCTCGACTTCTACACCCAGACCAAGAGCGTCTGGGTCGACTTGAGCTAGAAGCCTTGTCGGAGATCCTCGTCGAGCGGAAGGGCCCCACCGCTCTCATCACCCTCCAACGCCCCGATTCCCTGAACGCGCTCACGGTCGAGATGAGCCGCGAGCTGCGCGGCGCGGTCGAGGGCGCGGCGGGCCTCTCGGGCGTGCACGCGATCGTCATCACGGGCGCGGGCCGGGCCTTCTCTGCCGGGGGCGACATCACGTTCATGCAGGAGGTCATGTCGAAAGGCGGGCGCTTCGAGGACTTTCGCGCGCTCGTCGACTCGGGACGCGAGATCGCGCTCGCCCTCCAGGCGATCGACAAGCCGGTGATCGCCGCCGTGAACGGCGCGGCCGCGGGCGGCGGGATGAGCCTCGCGCTCGCCTGCGATGTGCGCTGGGCCTCGGAGAACGCCAAATTCGGTCAGAGCTTCGTCCGGATCGGCCTCCACCCGGATTGGGGCGCGCTTCATGCGCTCCCGCGCATGATCGGGACCTCCCGCGCGCTCGAGGCCATGTGGACCGGAGACTTGATCGAAGCCTCGGAGGCGCACCGCCTGGGGATCGTGAGCCGGGTGCTTCCGGCCGACATGCTGATGCGCGAGACGCTGGCCTTCGCCGAGCGCCTCGCGCGGGGACCCGCGGTCGCGATCGGCGAAATCAAGCGCTCCGTCCGTAGATCGCTCGGGTATACTCTCGAGCAAGCTCTCGCGCGGGAGATCGAGGCCCAGGAGACATGCTGGAACACCTCGGATGCCCGCGAGGGATTCGCCGCCTTTCTCGCCAAGCGCGAGCCCCGATTCGAGGGGCGTTGACCCTACGACCGATATGACCCCGACACGCAAGGAGGTACCACCCGTGACCCCCGAGACCATGTCGCCACCGTCGAGCGACCTCTGCCGTTACCGAGTCGAGAGCGGCATCGCCGTCCTCGAGCTGAACGATCCGCCGGCCAACACGTACACCTACGAGATGATGCGCGCATTGGACGAGGCGATCTTGAAGGCGCGTTTCGACGAGAAGGTGCACGTCATCCTGCTGCGCGGCGCGGGAGACAAGTTCTTCTGCGCTGGCGCGAACATCAAGATGCTCCAGACCGTGGACCCGGTCTTCAAGTACTTCTTCTGCCTCCACGCGAACGAGACGTTGAATCGCCTGGAGCAGACGCCGAAGCTGGTGATCGCGGCCCTCAACGGTCACTGCGTGGGCGGCGGCTTGGAGATCGCGATGGCTGCGGATATCCGGCTCGCCAAGAAGAACGCGGGAAAGATCGGCCTCCCCGAGGTCACGCTCGGCGTGCTCCCCGGCACCGGCGGCACGCAGCGCCTCGCGCGCTTGATCGGCAAGGCCCGTTCGATCGAGCTCATGGCGACCGGCGCGACGTTCGCGTTCGAGGACGCACACGCGATGGGCCTCGTGAACCACATCTTCGAGGCGGAGAGCTTCGACGCGAAGGTGATGGAGTACGCGCGGCAGTTCCTCCCGCCCGCCAAGGCCTCGAAGGCCGTGGGCCGCATCAAGCGCGCCGTCCAATCCGGCCTCGAAGTTTCGTTCAGCGAGTCCCTGGCGATCGAGCGTGAGCTCCAGCAGCAGCTCTTCACGAGCGAGGACGCCAAGGAGGGACTCACCGCCTACGTGGAGAAGCGCCCCGCGAAGTTCAGCGGCAAGTAGGAACGGGGCGCGCGTGACGCCCACCCTCGCCCCGCGCGAGCGGATGGTGCTCCGGGCGGCCCGTGAAATTCAGGAGGGGGAGACCGTGTTCGTCGGAACGCGTCTCCCCCTTCTCGCTTATCTGGTCGCGAAGGCGACCCACGCCCCAGGCGCCGTCGCCCTCTACGAGAACGGCCTGATCCGCGAGGAAGCGGCCCGCGAGCTCCTCTTCACGATGGGCGATCCCCCGAACATCCTCGGCGCGACCAGCGCGACATCGACGCTCGACGTGATGGGCATGATGCAGGCGGGCCGCGTCGATCTCGGGCTCCTCGGCGCGGCGGAAGTGGACCGGTTCGGGAATCTGAACTCCACCGAAGTGGTGGACGACGCCGGGAGGCCGGTGCGGCTCCCGGGGAGCGGCGGCGCCGCGGACATCATGGCGCTGGCGCGCCGCACGGTGGTGCTGGTCCCCCAGGAGAAACGGCGCCTCGTCGAGGCGGTCCACTTCCGGACCTCCCCCGGGCGGGGCGACGGCCCGGGGTTTCGCGAGCGCGTCGGCCTTCCTCCGGGAGGGCCGAGCGCGATCATCACGACGCACGCCGTCTTCCGCTTCGACCACAAGATCGCAGAGGCCTACCTGGCGGAGCTCTGCGAGGGGGTGAGCGTGGATCACCTGCTCGTCCGGATGGGATGGGCCCCGCGGATCGCGCAGCCCGTCGGGATGACCAAGCCGTTCTCAGAGGAGGAGATCGGCGCGCTCCGGCGCCTCGACCCTGACGGTTTCTGGACGGGCTCGGGGGATTCAGATATAGTCGCGCGTCCTCGCAGCAACTGACGAAAGGGGGAACACATGAAGCGCGCACTTGCACTCGCACTCCTCGCACTCGCGGTGGGCGCCGGGGCGGCCCAGGCCGCGGGACCCGGGGTCGGCATCGGTCCTTACGGCGGCTACAACATCGCCCTCATCCAGCAGGACACCGGAAACGGATCCGTGTTCGGCGTCCGGGCGCCGGTCAATCTGATTCCGCTGATCACTGTCGAGCCGTACTACGCCACGTCCAACCTGGGCGACGTGACCGAGAAGTTCGGAGGCCTCTCCTACACGCGCACCGGATTCGACATGAAGGCGTTCGGAGCGACCGCGATCCTCGGCTCGGTCGGCGGAGGCGGGTTGAAGTTCTACCCGTACGCCGGCATCGGCTCCTACAAGATGACGCGGACCGGCAGCGACGACATCAAGGAGACCGGTTACAACTTCGGGCTCGGCATCGGCGTTCCCGCGGGTCCCAAGATGTCGGTTCAGATGCGCGGCGGGCTCGACATGATCGTGACCGGCGACACGTCCCGGAAGTTCGCGAGCGCGACGATCGGGATCAACTACAACCTGATGAGCGGCAAGTGAGGAGGAGCGCCATGAAGAACTTGCGTTGGATCGTCCCAGCGCTGCTCTTGGCGGTCGCCGCCCCGGGCTGCGTCCTGGTCTCGGGACAGTTCCTGATCGATTTCAACCTCGAAAATTTCACCACGTCGACGGATACGGTGGTCACGAGGGAAGATGTCGACCTCACGACCAAGAGCGATTATCAGGACCACAAGGATGACCTAAAGGGGTTGTCCGACGTCGCCGTCCTGGGGAAGGTCACGAACAACGGCGCCACGGCCATCGGCGTCGAAGTCTGGATGACCGCCGGCCCGACGGCCTACCTCACGCCCGGTCAGGTGACAGCCGGCGGAACGAAGCTCTGGGGGCCGTTCAACCTCGCGGCCGGCGCCTCGAAGCAGGTCGGTTGGGACGAATCGGCCAAGCTGTTCAGCTCGGCCGGAAAGGCCCTCCTCCTCAACGAGATCAAGGGCGACGGCCAGTTCACGATCTACGCGATCGCGGACACCGGCACCTACACGTTCACCGTGGACAACGGAGTGCTGGCGCTGGTCATCGACTTCGGGAAATAGGACAGGATCAACATTCGACTACCAACACGCCGGTTCCGTTGAGTTGGTCACGCTTGAGCTGGTCCAGCCCCTGGTTCGCTTCCGCCAGGGGGAACGGCGTGACGCGCGGACGGAGTGAAATCGCGGCCGCTTCCTTGAGGAGCGCCTCTCCGTCCGCGCGCGTGTTGGCCGTCACGCTCCGCAAATTCCGCTCGTAGAAGAGCTCCCGCTCGTAGTCAAGCGCCGGGATCGGACTGAGCCAGATCCCGGCGACCGCAAGGGCGCCGCCCTTCTCGATCGATCGTAGCGCCACCGGCACGAGCTCCCCCGCCGGGGCGAAGAGGATCCCGCCGTCCACCTTGACCGGGAGGGGATCAGCCGCTCCGCCCACCCAGGTCGCACCCATCTCGCGCGCCAGCGCTTGGTGCTTCTCACCCCGGGTCGCGACGTAGACGCGGCAACCTCGCGCAAGCGCGATCTGGATCGTAATGTGAGCGCTCGAACCGAAGCCCCAAACTCCCAGCGTTCCCCCTCGCGGGACCTCCGCCCGCATGAGCGCCCGATAGCCGATGATTCCCGAGCAGAGGAGCGGCGTCGCCTCCGCGTCGGCGAATACCGGCGGAATCGCGTACGCGAACGCCTCGGGTACGACGGCGTACTCGGCATAACCGCCGTTCGCGTGGTAGCCCGTATAGAGCGACGACTCGCAGAGATTTTCCTTGCCAGCCGAGCAGTAGGCGCACTTCCCGCAAGCGTGGCGCAGCCACGCGATCCCGATCCGATCGCCGACGCGAAATCGCTTCGCCCCTGGACCGGCACGGTCGACGATCCCGACAACCTGGTGGCCGGGAATGAGCGGAAGGCGTTTGGCGGGGAGATCTCCCTCGATTACGTGGAGGTCGGTCCGGCAGATCCCGCAGGCGCGGACGCGGACCCGAACTTCACCGGAACCAGGCTGGGGTTCGGCGGTCTCGAGGAGGGCGAGGGGCGAGGATGAGATCGGGGCGGGGCGATCGAGGATCATGGCCTTCATGGTCCGAGGATACATGGGCGCGGCCCCGCGTGGCTTTGTCGAGTGGGCCAGCCCTGATCGAGGCGGCTATCCCTTCCAGGTTACTCCTAGCGCCCGCATCATCCCGCGCGCTTTGACGAGAGTCTCCTCGTACTCGGCCTCGGGGGTCGAGTCGGCCACGATGCCGCCGCCGGCGTGGAACGTGGCCGCTCCGCCGGCCGCGACGATGGTCCGAATGGCGATGTTCCAGTCGCAGTCGCCCGAGACATCCCAGTAGCCGATGGCGCCGGTGTAGACGCCTCGCTGCACCGGCTCCAGGTCATCGATGATCTCGACGGCGCGGATCTTGGGGGCTCCGGTGATGGAGCCGCCCGGGAAGAGCGCTCGGATGAGATCGACCGGCGTGACCCCGGGCCTGACGCGACCCTCCACGCGTGAGACAAGGTGGTGAACGTTCGAGTGGCTCGAGATCTCGAAGAGCGCTGGAACCCGGATCGAGCCGATTTCGCAGATCCGGCCGAGGTCGTTTCGCTCGAGGTCGACGATCATCACGTTCTCGGCTCGGTCCTTTGGGCTCACCCGAAGGGCGGCCTGGAGCTCCTGGTCCTCTGTGGGAGTCGCGCCCCGGGGCCGCGTGCCCTTGATCGGCCAAGTTTCGATCCGATCGCCCTCGATACGGAAGAATCTCTCTGGAGAAGAGCTGGCGATCCCACCGTCAGTGAGGGAGAGGTACGCAAGGAACGGCGCGGGCGACACCTCGCGGAGCGACCGATAGAGCTCGGGCAGCGGTGGCGCGGGCTCCACGAGGAATCGCTGAGCCAGATTCACCTGATAGATATCCCCGGCCGCGATGTGCTCGAGCGCGCGCTCGACCATCCGAAGATAGGCGTCGCGGGTGAAATTGGAGGTGACGCCTGGTTGGTGGAGGCGCGCGATCGGCGCGGAGGCGCTGCGCGGCGCGGCGGATTGACTGCGCGTCGCGGCGCTTGACTGGGCAGGCTCCAATATCCCCCACTGGTTGAGAAGCCGCTCCCGAGCCCGCGTTTCACCAATGCCGGCATCCCTCTCGGGAAGTCCCGTGGAGACGCACCACGCCTCCCCGGTTCCGCGATTCCAGGCCCAGACGACGTCGTAGAAACCGAGGGAAAGATCGGGGAGATCGATCTCGCGCGCCGCGTTCCGGGGATAGCGCTCGATCCAATCTTTCAGCTCGTAGGCGAGGTATCCGGCGAGCCCCGAGGTGAAGGGGACGGG
>Ga0066709_100002406_pt1 | contig 13630 bp, 10 predicted proteins | sample GraSoiAngelo_158_FD_79665 | JGI IMG/M metagenome (GOLD analysis project Ga0066709, IMG submission 79665) | Grasslands soil microbial communities from the Angelo Coastal Reserve, California, USA - 14_1009_16_30cm | ecosystem: Environmental > Terrestrial > Soil > Grasslands | place: USA... | reverse complement strand
TGAGGGACGACGAGGTCGAGATGCGCGTCAGCGTCGAGGACACCGGCATCGGCATCGATCCGGACAAGCTCCAGCACGTGTTCGAGAAGTTCACCCAGTCGGATGCCTCCACCACCCGGCGGTTCGGCGGGACCGGACTCGGCCTCGCCATCTCCCAGCAGCTCGTCGACCTCATGAGGGGACGGATCGGCGTGTCGAGCACCGTCGGCACCGGCTCGCGGTTCTGGTTCAGCCTGCCGCTGGCCTTCGTGCCGGACACCGCGGCGGTGCTGCCCCGTCCCGCCGAGGACCTGCGCGGCGTGCGCGTGCTGATCGTCGACGACAACCCGGTCAACCGTCGGGTCTTCGGTGAGCAGCTGGCCGGCTGGGGCATGCGCACGCTCAGCGTCGACTCCGGCGCGGCCGCGCTCACCGCCCTGCGGGACGCCCACGGCGCCGGCGATGCGTTTCCGCTGGCCATCCTCGACATGCAGATGCCAGAGATGGATGGCGAGACGCTGGCCCGGCGGATCAAGGCCGATCCCGTGCTGGCCGGCACCACGCTCCTGATGCTGACGTCCATGGACGACAGCGTGCGGGCGGCCCAGGTCATCGCGGCCGGGTTCGCCGCCTATCTGCTCAAGCCCGTCCGGCAGTCGGTGCTCCTCGAGGCGTTGTCGCAGGTGTGGGCGGCGCGGGGCAACGGCGCCCGGCGCGACGTGGTGACGCTCGAGACGCTGCTGGCCGCCCGGCCGGGGCGCGAGCGCACGGTCGCTCCGGCGCGCGCGGCGATCGACGCCCGGGTGCTGCTGGCGGAGGACAACCCCACCAATCAGAAGATCGGCGTGCTCATGCTGGAGAAGCTCGGCTGCCGCGTCGACGTGGCGGCCAACGGCCAGGAGGCCCTCGACATGCTGGCGCTGGCCCCCTACGACGTCGTCTTCATGGACTGCCAGATGCCGGAGCTGGACGGGTACGAGGCGACGACGGAGATCCGACGGCGCGAGCGGAGCGGGGCCCCGCGCGTTCCCATCATCGCCATGACCGCCAATGCCATGGAAGGCGACCGCGAGCGCTGCCTGGCGGCCGGGATGGACGACTACGTGAGCAAGCCGGTGAAGCCGGCGGCCCTGGAGAGCGCGCTGCGCCGCTGCCTGCCCGCCGCGGTCGGCAGCAGCGCCCTCGATCCCGTCGGCCTCGCCGAGTTCATCGAGGTGGCGGGGACCGACACGGCGCTGCGCGACGAGCTCATCGAGACGTTCCTGGGCGACGCCGACGAGCGCATCGTCGCCATGCGGGCGGCCGCCGCCGGCGGCGCGCGCGACAGCCTGGGCAAGACGGCCCACGCGCTCAAGGGCAGCAGTGCCAGCATCGGCGCCCGTGGCGTGGCTGCACTGGCCGGTCAGCTGGAGGCGGACGCCGGCCGGCTCCCGCCCGCGGAGGCCACGGCCCTCGTCGAGGCGATGGCTCGCGAAATCGAACGCGTCCGGCAGGAGCTCGATGCGGTGCGCGGCAAGGCCGCGGTATGACCCCGGGGGAGAGGTGACGACGATGGATGCTCAGGGCAAGCGGGTCCTCCTGGTCGAGGACGACCGGTTCCTGCGCCGCGTGCACGAGGTGGGCCTGCGCAAGCACGGCTTCACCGTTCTCACCGCCGTCGACGGGGAGGACGGTCTGCAGGTCGCGCGCGCCGAACGTCCGGACCTGATCCTGCTCGACATGGTGATGCCGAAGCTGCAGGGCTTCGAGGTCCTCCGCATCCTCAAGGCCGAGGCGGCCACCGCGTCCATTCCGGTGATCGTGCTGAGCAGCCTGGGCAGTCAGGGCGACATGCAGGCCGCGCTCGACTGCGGCGCCGCCTCGTATCTCGTCAAGAGCAACCTCGGCGCCCAGGAGCTCGTCCGCAAGATCCAGGAGGCGCTGGAGGCGCAACCCGGCTCGGGCGCGGGAGCCGCGCGGCCATGACGACGGCCCTCCGCGTCTCCGAGGACGAGCTCCGGCGCTTCCTCGTGAGCCGTCTGGAGATCATGGACGCCGCCGACTTCGACAAGGCGTGCCGCATGGCCGCGCGCCTGCGCATTCCCCTCGAGCGCGCGGTGGTCGAGCGGGGCCGCATCCCCCTCGGCTTCCTTCTGGCGCAGCTCGCCGAGACGTGGGGCATCGACTACATCGACCTGAAGGTCAACGACGTGAAGCCGGAGGCGCTCGGCGTTCTCACCGAGGAGTACGCGCGCGCGCGCGTCCTGGTGCCCTTCGCCCTCGACGATCGCCTCCTGCGGGTGGCGATGTGGAATCCGCGGGATCATCACGTCCGCGACGACATCGAGCGGATGACCGGCTGCAAGGTCGTCCCGTATCTGGCGCCGGAGCCGGCCATTCGTCGCGCCCACCTGCTTTACAAGGGCGATCTGCGGGCCATGCTGGAGCGGGCCGGCCTCGATGCGTCGGCTCAGGTCGTGCGCCGGGTGGCGGGGAGCGACGATGGCTCCGCGGTGGAGCTGGTCGACCGGATTCTCGAGTATGCGGCCGTGGCGCGCGCCTCCGACGTCCACATCGAACCCTACGAGCTGGAAACGCTGGTGCGCTACCGCGTCGACGGCGTGCTGCAGGAGGTGCTCAGTCTGTCGCCGGCCACGTTGACCTCGCTGGTGGCCCGCATCAAGGTCCGGGCCGGCATGCGGATCGACGACCGGCGCTCGCCGCAGGACGGGCGATTCGAGGCGGACCTGGGCGGCGTGAAGATCGACCTGCGCGTCTCGTCGGTCCCCACCCACTGGGGCGAGAAGGTCGTGATGCGCGTCCTGTCCAAGGAGGCGGTCCTGCTCGACCTCGAAGATCTCGGGCTGGCCGCCGCCAGCTACCAGATCCTGCTGCGCAACATCCTGCGCCCGCACGGGATGATCCTGATCACCGGACCGACCGGCTCCGGCAAGACCAGCACGCTCTACGCCATGCTCATCCGGGCCGGTGCCGAGCGCGGCAACGTGGTCAACATCTCGACGATCGAGGATCCGGTCGAGTACACGATCCCGCGGATCGTGCAGATCCCCGTGAACCCGACGGCCGGCGTGGAGTTCGCCACCGGTCTGCGCGCGCTGCTGCGGCAGGACCCCGACATCATCATGGTTGGCGAGATCCGCGACCGCGAAACCGTCGACATCGCGATGCGGGCGGCGCTGGTCGGACGACTGCTCATCTCCACGCTCCACACCAACGACTCCACCGGCGCCGTGCCGCGCCTGCTCGACATGGGCGTGGAACCGTTTCTGCTCGCCTCCACCTTGTCGCTGGTGGTGGCCCAGCGGCTCGTGCGCCGCATCTGCCTGCCCTGCCGCGAGAGCCTGGCCCCTGACGAGGCGGTCCTGCGCGCCCTGCGCGCGCGGCCCGACTTCGAGCAGACGGTGACGGTGCTGCGTGCCGAGGGCGTGCTCGGCGGCGCCGACGATCCGCTGGCCGGCGCGCGCTTCTTCCGCGGCAAGGGCTGCGGGCAGTGTGGCGGGACGGGCTTCCGTGGGCGCCTCGGCGTCTTCGAGCTGTTCGAGGTGGACGAACAGATGCGCGCCATGGTCATGGCACGGCGCGATGCCGGCGCGCTCCGCCAGGAGGCAATCGCGCGCGGGATGAAGACGATGGTCCAGGACGGCCTCGCCAAGGTGTTCCTGGGCGAAACCACGGTGGAGGAGGTGCTGCGTGTCGCGCTCTAGAGCCTCCCATCGGCGGTGGGTGGCAGGCATGGTCCTCGGGGCCGCGCTGGTCGGCGGCTCCAGCGGGATGGCCGTTGGCGGCGCGACGGGAGTCGACGAGCTCAAGCACGCCTACCGTCGTCCCGTCACGATCCCCTTCCCCGCCGACAACCCGTACACGCGCGATCGCGAGCGCCTGGGCGCCATGCTCTTCTTCGATCCGCGCGTGTCCGGCTCCGGCTGGATCTCGTGCGCGACCTGCCACAACCCCGGACTGGCGTGGGGCGATGGCCTCCCCCAGGCCATGGGGCACGCCATGCAGAAGCTCAGCCGGCGCACGCCCACGATCCTCAACCAGGCGTGGGGCGACTCCTTCTTCTGGGACGGGCGAGCCAGCTCGCTCGAGGCGCAGGCCCTGGGCCCCATCAGCGCGCCTCACGAGATGAACCAGGATCCGACCCTGCTGGTGGTCAAGCTGCGCAGGATGGAGGGCTACCGCACGCTGTTCGAGATCGCCTATCCCGGGGAAGGCCTCACCACGGCGACGATCGCCAAGGCGATCGCCACCTTCGAGCGAACGGTGGTCTCCGGCATCGCGCCCTTCGACGCCTGGGTTGCCGGCGACGAGAGGGCAATCTCCGAGCAAGCCAAGCGCGGGTTCCTGGTCTTCAACACCAAGGCCCGCTGTGCCGCGTGCCACCGCGGCTGGAACTTCACCGATGGGAGCTTTCACGACGTGGGCCACGAAACGAGCGACCTCGGGCGCGGCGCGCTGCTGCCGCGCCTCGCCCTCATGCAGCACGCGTTCAAGACGCCGACCCTGCGCAATGTCGATCGCCGGGCCCCGTACATGCACAACGGCACGCTGGCGACGCTGCGCGACGTCGTGGAGCTTTACGATCGCGGCGGCATCGATCGGCCGAGCCGCTCGCGCGAGATCCGTCCGCTCGGCATCGCGGCCGAGGACAAGGAGGCCCTGCTCGCCTTCATGCGGACGCTGACGAGCACCGACGGGCCGGTGACGGTGCCGGAGCTGCCACGATGAGGACCTCACGGATCCTCGCGCTCGCGGCCCTCCTCGGCCTCGCCTCGGCGGCGGCCGCGGCGGACCTCCGCGTCGTCCAGCGGCAGAAGAAGTTCCTCGTCGACCGGCTCGACATCCGCGTGGGCGACACCGTCCGCTTCGTGAACGACGACGAGGTGAGCCACAACCTCTACTCCGCCACGCCCGGCATGCAGTTCGAAGTCCGCATCCAGCAGCCGGGCCAGTCCGACAAGGTGACGTTCAAGAAGGCCGGCGTCGCTCTCGTGCAGTGCGCCATTCACCCGCAGATGAACCTGCGCATCAGCGTGGCGCCATGAATCACTGGGGCTTCCTCGACAGCAGCGTGGATCCGCGGCTCGCGCTGGCCGGGACGTACGACCCGTGGCTCGTCGCCCTGTCGGTGGTCATCGCGTCCCTGGCCGCGTATGCCGTCCTCGGGCTCGCCGAGCGGATCAGCGCCGCCGACAAGCCGCTGGCCAAGCGCTCGTGGCTGGCGGCGGGGGCGGTGACGATGGGCATCGGCGTGTGGGCGATGCATTTCATCGGCATGCTGGCGTTTCGCCTGCCGGTGAAGGTCAGCTACGACGTCCAGATCACCCTGGCGTCGGTCGTCCCGGCCGTGCTCGCCAGCGGGATCATGCTGCACGTCATCAGCCACGCGCGCATCTCGGCCGCAAAACTGATCCTGGGCGGCACGCTGATGGGGGCCGGCATCGGCGTCATGCACTACACGGGCATGGCCGCGATGCGCATGGACGCCGTCATGCGCTATGACCTGCTCCTGTTCGCGGTGTCCGTCATCGTGGCCGTCCTGCTGGCGAGCACGGCGCTCTACATCAAGTTCCTGGCCAGCGGCCACCACCTCCGGGGCGGCCGTCAGTGGGCGAGCAAGCTCGGCGCGGCGCTCGGCATGGGCTGCGCGGTGGCCGGGATGCACTACACCGGCATGGCCGCCTCGTACGTGTTCCCGGGAGACGGCGCTCACCCGGCGGGTCCCGGGTTGGATCCGACCTTCCTCGGCGCCTGGGTGAGCGTGGCCACCGTGCTCATCACCGGGCTCGCCATCTTCGTGACCGTCGTGGACAGCCGGCTGGAGGCCGCGGCGTCGTCCGAGCGCCTGAGCCGCTCTCGCCTGCTGGAGGCCATCGAGAGCATCTCGGAAGCCTTCTCGCTGTACGACACCGACGACCGGCTCGTCCTCTGCAACAGCCGGTATCGTGAGCTCGCGTATCCCACGCCTCCCGACGCGCTGGTCGGGATGCGGTTCGAGCAGATCATCCGCACCGCCGCCGAGCACGGCCGTACGCCGGACTCCCGGGGCCGCGTCGACGCGTGGGTCCAGGAGCGTCTCGCGCGGTACTGCAACCCGAGCGGCCCCTACGTGCAACAGCTCAGTGACGGCCGGTGGCTGCAGATCAGCGAGCGGCAGCTCAAGGAGATCGGCACGGTGGCCGTCTACACCGACATCACCGAGCTCAAGGAAGCCGAAGCCGAGATGACGCGCGCCGTGCACGAGGCCCGGGAAGCACGGACCGCCGCCGAGGAGGCCAATCGCGCCAAGAGCGCCTTCCTCGCCACCATGAGCCACGAGATCCGCACGCCGATGAACGGCGTGATCGGCATGACGGGGCTGCTGCTCGACACCGAGCTCACCGGGATGCAGCGCGAGTACGCCGAGACCATACGCCGATCCGGGGAAGGGCTCCTGGCGATCATCAACGACATCCTGGACTTCTCCAAGATCGAGGCCGGCAAGGTCGAGCTGGAGCAGATCGACTTCGAGCTGCACGTCACCGTGGAAGACGTGCTCGAGCTGCTGGCGGAGCGCGCCTACGGCAAGGGCCTGGAGCTGGCCTATCTGCCGGAGGCGAGCCTTCCGAGCTGGACCGGCGGCGATCCCGGACGTCTACGGCAAATCCTCACGAATCTGGCCGGCAACGCCGTGAAGTTCACCGAGCGGGGCGAGATCGTCGTGCGGAGCAGCGTCGTCGAGGAGACGGGCCACGACGCGCTGATCCGGTTCGCCATCACCGATACGGGGATCGGCATCGGGCCCGAGGCCCGCGAGCGGTTGTTCCAGTCCTTTTCGCAGGCCGACAGCTCGACGACACGCAGGTACGGCGGCACCGGCCTCGGGCTGGCGATCTCCAAGCGGCTCGTGGAGATGATGGGGGGCACGATCGGCGTCGACAGCACGCCGGGCGCGGGCAGCACGTTCTGGTTCACCGTGCGACTGGGCAAGCGGCCGGCGCCGCCCGCCGCCGTGCCCACGGACCTGGCGGGGCTGCAGCGCCTGCGTGTCCTGGCCGTCGACGACAGCGCCACGAACCGCGAGCTCATCGCGGCCCAGCTCGGCGCCTGGGGAATGCACGTGGACTGTGTGGCCAACGGCGCCAGCGCCTGCGAGCGCCTGCGGACAGCACAGGGTGAGGCCCAGCCGTATCGCCTGGCGATCCTCGGTCACCATCCGCCGGAGATGGATGGCCTGAGCCTGGCGCGCGCCATCAAGTCGGATCCGGCGCTGGCGGCGGTCTCCCTGGTGCGGCTCACGTCCCTCAGGGAGCGGGGGGGCGCCGACGACGCCCAGCCCGCCGGCTTCAGCGCGGTCCTTCTCAAGCCGATCCGCCAGTCCCAGCTGTACGAATGCCTGACGAGCGCGATGAACCGGAAGAGCGAGCCGTCGCCGACGCGGCTGCTCGCGCGCCCGATCCCGGGGGATGCGGAGGCCCGGGTGCGCGCGAAGGTCCTCGTCGCCGAGGACAACGCAGTCAATCAAAAAGTCGCGGTGGGCATGCTGGAGAAGCTGGGATGCCGTGTGGACGTGGTGGCGAACGGGCTCGAAGTCGTCGAGGCGACTTCCCGGATCACCTACCATTGCATCTTCATGGACTGCCAGATGCCGGAGATGGACGGCTACGAAGCGACGGCCGTGATTCGGCAGCGCGAGAGACAAACGGGCGGGCACATTCCCATCATCGCCATGACGGCGAACGCCATGGAGACCGATCGCGAGCAGTGCCTGGCCGCCGGCATGGACGACTACGTGTCGAAGCCGGTGCGGCTCAAGGAGCTGGGGGCAACGCTCCAGAAGTGGGCGCTGGCCGCGCCAGAAGCCGGCCATAGCCGCTGATGCGCTCGTTCACACCCAGCATCGTGAGCGCGCGCCACAGCACCGCTGCCTGGCTCGTCACCACCGGCTTGCCCAGGTCGCGCTCCAGGCGCTCGACGATGCCCGCGGTCGGCAGGCCGGTGCCGCTGATCAGCACCGCGTCGGCGTTCGGCGCATCGGCGGCACGGCCCAGCGTGTACGCGCGCTCCTCGGTCTCCTCGTAGATGTCGATCACGCCCTCGAGCCCGCGGTGCGCGACGATCTCGAAGCCTGCGCTCGTCCAGTACGTGCGGCCGGCGGCGGCGATGACCTCGGGATACGGCGTGGCCAGCGCGATGCGCCGGGCGCGTAGATGACGTAGCGCCTCCGCGATGGCCGTGGCGGCTGTGAGCGGGCGCGTGCCGGACAGAGTGGCGATCCGTTCGAGCAGTGCGGCCTCGCCCTTGAAGCCCGTGAGATAGCTCACGGCCGTGTGCGCCAGCACGACGACACCCAACCGCAGCGACTCCAGCGAGTGAATCGCCGCCTTCAGCGAGTCGAGGTAGCCGAGCGTGCGCTGCTCCATGCCGTCGGCGGCGCCCGGCTCACCGGCCAGGGTCTCGAGCCGCGCGAAGTGGATCGTCACCGCGCGCGGCGCCATGCGATAGAGCTCGGGCTCGATCGTCGGGTTGCCGGCCGGGACCAGGACGCCGAGTCGCATCACGACGCAGTGCCGGACGCCACGACGACCTCGGTCGGCATCACGAGGCGGTCGCCGGCGGCGAACGCCGTCATCGCCGTGCGGATGCGCTCGCGAATCGCCTCCGCGGTCTCGGGGGTCAGCTCGCGGAGCATCTGGCCGATGCGGATGGCGCCGGACTGCACGTATCCCCAGTACTCCTCGAACGAGGCAAACTCCATGGGACGGGTTTCCGTCGCCGTGCGCACGTCGCGCAGGCCGGCCTCCACCAGGATGCGCTCCAGGCGCCCGCGCTCACCGAGTCGCGAGCCGATGAAGATGTCGTCGTGGCGCTCGGGGAAGTGCTGCACGATCTCGCGTCCGAGCAGGTAGAACCACGGTACGCGCTCGGGGGCCGACCAGACGAGCGCGGCGAAGCGACCGCCGGGCCGCAGCACCCGGCGGGCCTCGCGCACGCCGGCGACGGGATCTGGGAAGAACATGAGGCCGAGCTGGCAGACGACGCGGTCGAAGACCGCGGCCCGGCAGGCCAGCGCCTGGCCGTTGGCGGCCACCAGACGGACCGGACGCCCGTCGAGCTTCTGGCGCGCCGCCTGCAGCATCGGCCACGAGATGTCGACGCCGACGACGGAGCCGCCGGGCGCGCTGGCCTCGGCCAGCACGAGCGCGGACTCGGCCGTGCCGGTCGCGAGGTCCAGCACGCGCTGGCCCGGGGCGATGGCGGCCGCGCGTAGCAGGCTCGGCACGAACAGCCGCGTCCAGCGACCCATGAAGGTGTCGTAGGCCGCCGCGACCCGATCGAAGGTGACCGCGGTCACGCGCTGCGGTACGCGGCCGCTACCGCCTGGGCCATCGCGCGCGTCGTCGCCGGGCCCCCCTGGTCGGGCGTGAGCGTCTTGCGATCGTGGTAGACGCGGCCCACCGCGTTCTGCAGCCGCTGCGCCTCCGTCGCCAGCCCGATGTGATCCAGCATCATCGCCGCCGACAGGATGGTGGCGGTCGGGTTGGCGATGCCCTGGCCCGCGATGTCGGGCGCCGAGCCGTGCACGGACTCGAAGTAGGCCCAGCCGTCGCCGAAGCAGCCCGACGGCGCCAGGCCGAGGCCTCCGGCGGTCTCGGCCGCGAGGTCCGACAGGATGTCGCCGTAGAGGTTCATGCACAGCACGACGTCCATCGCCCTGGGAAACCGCACGAGGCGGCGCGCCATGTCGTCCACGTGGAAGTGCTCGAACTCGAGCCCGGCGTCGCGCACCACGCGCTCGCTGATCTGCTGGAAGAGACCGTCCGACTTCGGCAGCACGTTGGACTTGGTGACGCACGTGACCTTGCCGGGCTTGCCGAGCGCCTGCCGCTTGCGCGCCAGCTCGACGGCGAAGCGTGCGATGCGCTCCACGCCGGCCGGCGTGACGACCTTGACGGCGAAGCGGCCGGCGCCGAAGTGGCCGATGGTACGCCCCGTCTTGTCGGCGAGGTCCGGCATCACGCGGGCCAGCTCGCTCAGGTCGCCCTCGCGGCCGGGATAGAGGTCCTGGCTGTTCTCGCGCAGGATGACGTAGTCGATGCCGTCGGGATCGACGAGCGGCGAGTGCATGCCGCGGAAGAAGCGCACGGGCCGGACGCCGGCGTAGGCCTCCATCTCCCAGCGCAGCCAGGAGACGACCTGGGACGACGACGGCCCCGCCGCGCCGAACAGCACGCCGTCGGCCTCGCGCGCCGCGCGCTTGGTCTCCTCGGGAATCGGCGTGCCGTGCTCCTTCAGCGCCGCCGCGCCCTGCGGCGGGTGCAGGATCTTGAGCGGCAGGCCGATTCCCTCCAGCACCTCGCAGGCGGCGTCCACGACCTCGATGCCGATGCCCTCGCCCGGCAGGACCACGATGGTCTTCATGGTTGTGCTCCTTCTAAAACACCGCGAGAGGATTGGCCGGGGAGCCCGTGCCGCCGATGACCTTGAGCGGCGCGATGACCAGCATGAACTCGTCGCGGCCTTCCTCCACGCACGCCTTGGCCAGCGGCTCCAGCAGCGCGTTGTCGAGCAAGGCGGTGCCGTACGCGAACAGGCAGGCGTGCACGGCCCACGGGATGTCGTAACCGATCGGCAGGTGATCGAGCATGTCCCACACCAGCACGCTCACGTCGTGATCGCGCAGAAATGGCAGGCAGGACACGTGGAGCCCCGGCCGCGTCAGCGTCGCGCCCGGCTGGAACACCTTGCTGTAGGGCTTCTCGGGATCCTGCGCCTGCCACGCCTCGCGCCCCGAGTAGACGCACACGGCATCCCCGGGCTCGAGCGTGATGTTGCGCGTCGACAGGATGTCGTCGAGCTCCCAGCCGTGGACCGGGTTGTCCTCGGTCACGCACGCCACGCCGCGGTGGCGCGGCACGTCGAGCATCACCGCGCGCGTGATGATGCCCTCGCTCCAGTGCTCGATGCCGCCGAAGGCGGCGCCCTCGAAGGTGATCTCCTTCTTGGGATCGCGCCCGTTCCACATCGCCTCGTCGTCCCAGGTGTGACAGAGCGCGTCGATGTGCGTGGAGGCGACGCCGTGATAGAAGATGCCGTAGTAGTCGCCGGCGAAGCCGCCCTTGCCGCGCGGCACGATCTTCATGAAGTGGTGCGCGGGCAGCGCGTTGTTCGGCCCCGGCGCCGTCGGGAAGGGCCGGCTCAGCGACACCGAGCGCCCCGACGTGACGAGACGAGCGGCGGCCGCGCGCCTGGCCGGCGTGATGAGGTTCATCGCGCCCTTCTGGTCGTCCTGGCCCCAGCGCCCCCAGTTACGGCGCTTGCCGCGGATGTAGTCCTTGACCTCCTGCTCGGTCGGCAGCGGCCTGGGTGGCATGGCTCAGCGCCCCAGCGCGTCGTAGCACGCGCGGGCGAGACTGCCGATCAGCGTGTTGGCCGCGTAGAAGCCCGCCCTGCCGTCGGGCAGCGTCTCCGGCACGTGCTCGGTGTACGCGGTCAGGATGCAGAGCGGACGGTCGCCCTTGTAGATGATGCCGGCGTCCATGAAGCCGCGCGCGCCGGTGCCCGTCTTGTGCGCGACCTTGGTGCCGAGCGGCAGCTGCGAGGGCAGCCGCGCCTTCAGCTTCTGCCACGAGAGGATGTCCAGCCCGAGCCGGCACAGCTCCGGCGAGCCGCCGAGCCGCGTGGCGACGGCCGCATTCGTCGTCCCCTGCAAGATCAGCTCGAGCAGCATGCCCTGATCGTTCGGCGTGGTCGTCGTCACCTGCTCCAGCGTGTGATCGCGTCCGAGCCGGGGCGGCAGGCCGAAGCGATGGGTGGTGGACTTCATGCCGACCGCCTCGCACCAGCGCTGGATCTCGCCGAGTCCGACCATGTCGACGACCGTGCCCGTGCACGTGTTGTCGCTGACGATGATCATCATCACCAGCGCGTCGCGGAACGTGATCGAGAACCCCGGCGTGAGGTGCTGGAACGTCCCCGAGTCGTTGTCCTGGTACTTCTTGTCGATCGTCACCGGCTGGTCGAGCGCGAGCTTGCCGGCGTGCACCGCCGCCAGCGCGGCCATCATGATGGAGATCTTGCGCGTGCTGGCCGAGGGCACCGGCACGCCGCCGAAGCGGTCGGCGCGCTGGCCGGTGACCAGGTCCTTCACGTACCAGCTCGTCTGGAACGGTTCTCGCGCACACAGCTCGTTGAGGCGGAGGACGAGGTCTCGCATTCGCCAGGCTCCTATCGCTTGTCCAGCCACACGTTCCAGAAGTGCATGAACGGTCCCGACTCGTAGCCCTGCACGTCCTTGCGCCGCGCGTCCAGGCGGAAGTAGTCGCCCACCTTGATGCGCGCGGCGTCGGCGTAGAAGGCGATCTGCAGCTTCTCGATGATGGCCTGGCGCTTCTTGACGTCGCTCTCGCGCGCGAGCGCCTGCACGAGCTGGTCCTTGTCCGGGTTGCACCACCAGCCCGGCCAGTCGCAGAGGATCTGCGCGGCCACCGAGGGCTCAGGCTGGAAGGTGAAGGCGGTGGTGAACGCGTCCCACAGCTCCGGCTTGTTGCGCCGCGAGACGACCGTGGCCCAGTCCGAGACCTGCAGGTCGATCTTCAAGCCCACGTCCTCGAGCTGGCTCTTGGCCACCACCGAGGGCTTGTAGTGATGCTCGTACTCGGTCGTCACGATCCAGCGCAGCGGCTGGCCGGCGTAGCCCGCCTCCTTCAGGAGGCGCCGCGCCTTGTCCTTGTCGTGCTGGTTGTAGCTCGCCGCCGAGACCTTCGTGTGCCAGACCTGCTCCTGGAAGAAGAGGCCCGGATCGAGACGATAGAAGTCGTTGTGGCCGAGGCCGGCCAGCATCATCGGCTGCGTGTCGAGCGCCGCCTGCACGGCCTGCCGGATGCGCTTGTCGGTCATGAGCCCTTGCTTGGTGTTGAGCACGATCGTCACCCAGCCGTACGGCTTGAGGACGACGGGCTCGACGCCGGCGGTGGCCTTGAGCCGCTCGTACTGATCGGGCTTCACCTGCTCGATGAAGTCGTACTCGCCGGTGACGATGCCGGCCTGCCGCGTGGCGTAGTCCGGCACGGGCAGGAAGAGGATCTCGTCCAGGTAGGCGGCGCGCTGGCCGGCCAGGCCGCTGGCGGGCTCGCCGCGGTTGGCGTAGCCGTCGAAGCGCGCCAGCTTGATGTGGCGATCGGGCTTGTGCTCGACGAACTTGTAGGGCCCGGTGCCGACGAACTCCTTCAACTGGCCCTCGCCGGCGGCTTCGATGACCTCCTTGGGATAGATCATCGCGGCGTTGTCCACGTGGGCCAGCGCCGTGAGCAGGCTGCCCGACGGCTCCTTGAGCCGGATCTCCACGGCGTGCGGCCCCTTGGCCTCGATGGCCTCCACGTTCTTGAACACGGCCTTGCCGTTGCTGGCCAGGCCGCCCCAGCGCTTGAGCGAGGCCACCACGTCGCCGGCCGTCAGCGGCTTGCCGTTGTGGAACTTCACGTCCTTGCGCAACCGGATCGTGTAGCGCTTGCCGGCGTCGGCCACGTCGTGACCCTCGGCCAGGAGCGGCACCGGCTGGTGCTTGCCGTCCAGCGCGTAGAGACCCTCGTAGACGTTGATCGTGATCTCGCGGGTGATCGTCGCCGTGGTGGCGTGGGCGTCCAGCGTGGGCGGCTCGCCGATCATCCCC
>Ga0066709_100002405_pt1 | contig 13630 bp, 10 predicted proteins | sample GraSoiAngelo_158_FD_79665 | JGI IMG/M metagenome (GOLD analysis project Ga0066709, IMG submission 79665) | Grasslands soil microbial communities from the Angelo Coastal Reserve, California, USA - 14_1009_16_30cm | ecosystem: Environmental > Terrestrial > Soil > Grasslands | place: USA... | reverse complement strand
GCTGCAGCATGATTTCGATCGTGGAAACCTCCAGCTTGGTGTGCTCGCGAAGCGGCAAGACCACATTCTCGCCAACGGTCATCGAGCCGAACAACTCGCCTCCCTGGAACGACATGCCAATCTTCTTGCGAATCTCCTCCATTTCCTCTTCGGAAATCGCCGCGATGTTCTTGCCTTTGATCCAAATCTCCCCGGAGCTCGGTTTCTCCAGACCCACAAGCGCCCGCAACAGCGTGCTCTTCCCGGATCCGGAGCCTCCCAAAATCACCAGCGTCTCGCCGCGCTTCACGTCAAACGTGATGCCGTGCAGAATCTCGACCTCGCCATAACGCACGCGCACGTCGCGCAGAGAGATCATCTCCTGTGAATCGCGCGAATCGCTGTCTTCCATTTCCATTGGCAATCCCTGACCGCCTAGCCCTGACTCACAAAAAAGAACAATCCCGTGAACACCAGGTCCACCAGCACTACAAGGAAAATCGACATCACCACAGCCCGCGTGGTTGAGCGACCGACCTGCTCTGCGCCTGCTCTCGTCAAAAAACCCTCCTGGCACCCGACCGCCGTAATGGTAATCCCAAACATCACGCTCTTCACGAGTCCCGTCATGATGTCGCGTAGGAACAGTGAATCCAGGGACGCTTGAATATAGCGCCTGAATGTAAAGCCGGCTTGCGCAACGCCGAACAGGGATCCTCCCAGAATGCCCAACGCGTTCGCCCATATCGTAAGGCAAGGCAGCATGACAATCATGGCCAGAAATTTCGGCGCGACCAAAAAACGGATCGGGCTGATCGCCATCGTTTCCAGCGCGTCGATCTCCTCCGTGACCTTCATGGTGCCGATTTCCGCCGCGAAAGCTGACCCCGAACGCCCAATGACCACAATGGCCGTGATCAGCGGACCCAGCTCGCGCGACATCGATATCGCCACGGCCGTGGCCACATAGTTCATCGCTCCAAATCGCCGCAGCTCATACGCGGCCTGTAGTGCGAGGATCAAGCCTATAAAAAATGTGATGAGAGAGAGAATCGGCAAAGCCCGAACACCAACGTCCATGGCCTGCGACACGGCACGCTGCAAACGCAGCGGTTTGCCCCGCCACGGCGCGACAACCGTGTAGTAGGCCGCGCGGCCACCAAGCACAGCGAGAGATCCGACATAGGCAAGCCCATTCGTGACGCTCCCGCCAATTTGTGAAACCAATTGCATCTCTATTGCTCACAAGGCCCGCGGCCGTAAACAAAAACTCTCAGACCGCCAGCGCTTCTTCTTCTTTATCGTAAATCTCAAAAATCTTCAGCAAACGGGAGAGCTGCAAAACTTCCCGGACCGAGGTGCTCAATCCAATCAAAATGAGGCGTGACCCGACATCCCGAGACGCCTTCAGGGCTTCGACCAATGAGGCCACGCCGGAACTATCGATATATCTCACTTTACTAAGGTTTATCACCACGCGCGGCACACGATTCTCCTTCACTTCGCGCAGGAAGGCCTTACGAACCGCCGGGGTGTTTCCCAGATCGATGTCTCCCGACAAATCGACAATAACGGTTTTATCAACTTTACGGCTGGAAATCTCCATCGTATTCTCTCCTCAAGCCCTTACGAGGTCACATCCTGTTTCGGCGCATGAATGTATTTGACCAAGCGGAGACGGTTGCTCTCCTTCGCGCGCGTGTATTCGACAATATCCATGCCTTGTTGAATGAAGTGCAGCCCCAGTCCGCCCGCCTTTACTTCCTCCAACGCGCGCATGCACATTTGCTCTGGCTTGATCGCTGGTCCGCGGTCGCAAATCAGGATTTCGAGCCCCTCGGCAGTATTCGAACCGTCACGCTGAACGGGACGTTTAGGAATGACTCGTTTTACATTTGGGTGTCTGTAAATAGAGTTAATGATCAACTCGATCGGCCTATCTGCTCGCCCACAATACGCATGCCGGATTATGTTGGTGAGCGCTTCATCGACCGCGCGGGTGACCGCCCTGCAATCCTCCGGGGAAAACCCGAACGACTCTGTCAATCGTTCGATTGCGCCGCGCACCGCACAGAGCAACGCAGGATTGCTCGGCAACTCCAGCCTCAACAGCAAACCGCCCTTCGAGCGGCTGTTACGCTGCTTGCCACCATTTCTGCGTTCTAGGTGAGTGATTTTCATGCCACACTCTGGGCTCGCCCTTGGGACCGACGAACTGCAAGCCGGGATCAATCTCCGCAAAACTCATCCGCAACTTACGGACACGCAATGCAATAACTCTCTCGCAGCCCTCTTCGAACCACCCCGACGTAACGCACATGGCAAATGTTCTCGGAAGGCCGCTCCCAGCAGCCACGCAGAATTGATGCTGATCAGGTGGTCTTCAGGTTTAAGCTGGGTCTTGCTTTCGTTACTCTAAGCGTTTGAGAGCCCTTCTTGCAATCCCAAGCATGTCCTTTTGATGCCCGGCGCAAGACTTTTGATTCATCGAGCCTGCCAAGGCGAGTCTCCTCAGATCGCCGGGTTTCCCGAATGCAGTCTTGGGAATCGCAAGCGAATTCTTGAATCGAAGTGACTCCCTGGACCAAGAGGACTTGGGCTAAGATAGCGGTCCAAAGCGAGCCAACAAATCTGATTTGCAAGCCAAAGCCGCACCGGCAGACTGTGGCGTTGCATCAAACACCCATGCGCATCCTCCTACTAAACCTCGCCGCAACCTCTCTTGAAGCCGTAAACCAGGCCTTGGCCGGGCAAGGCTATGAGATCGCCACAGACAGCGGCTTGACTGTCGACGAAGTGCTGGCGCTGTCTCCCGAAGTTCTAGTGACGGAAGCCACGCCCTCCGACTTGAGCTGCTGCGGGCTCATCACCCAGCTCAAGTCCCAGCCAGAGACTGGCCCATCGCTCAAAGTCCTGATGATCGTCCACGGAGGCGCTTTGGAGAGAGCCCGCGCCCTGGATCTCGGCACGGACGACGTCATTTCCTTTCCCTTCGATCCCGCGGAATTCGCCGCCCGAGTTAGAACTCAGTTCCGCGAGCGCAAGCCGGAAGAAGAACTGAAGACGATGCTCAAGTACGCCGTCCAGAGAGAGCGCTACGCCGACATCGCCGTGGAATCCCTGAGCGCCGGAACCGTGCGTAAACGGCACTTCTGGTTGCTTCCGGCGCTTTTTGCGCTCAGCGCCGTGGCGGTTCTCTCGGCAGTGTTCGTAGGCATTTCGACGCATCGCAGCCGCAAGGACGCGCTCCAGCTGCGCGCGGAAATCGCGCGCTTGAATAGCAGCTTGCAACCGCAAGGTGATCTGCTGCGTCGCGCCGAGCAAGCACGCGGCTCTCTTAACGCAAACTCGCGTTCCGCCTCCGCGACGCGCGATTCTTTGAAGGCTCAATCGGAGGATCTCCGCAAGAAAGTAGCCGCCTCGGATGGCGCGGATGCCGATTCCCTGAAGCGGCAGCTTTTGGAAACGCAGAATCGTCTCGCCCTGCTGGAGAAGGAGGGCAAAGCTGCGGAGACCGTTGTTCACAAATATGGGCCAAGCGTTTGCTTGCTGCATGTCGTGGTGGAATTTGTGGATAAGCAATCAGGACAGCCGCTCCTGATAGCGCTGGACGCCAATGGTAAACCCCAGGTCGACGACAAGGGGATGGCCCAGCTCGACGTCGGTGGCACCGGGCCTCATCTCCAGATCGACGCTTTCGGCACTGGCTTTCTCGCAGGGCCCGATGGAACCATTCTGACGAATCATCACGTTGTCGAACCTTGGTGGCATGACGATGAAGTGAAGCAGCTTCTCGACCACGGCGTAGATCCCATTGTTTTGTCCTACGACGCTTACTTTCCCGGAAAGCCTGCCGCCATCCACGCCAAGCTTGATCGAATTTCAACAAAGGCGGACGTTGCGACGTTGAAACTGGAAGGCCCCGTGCCTGCTCATGCCGAGCTACTGGAACTTGATGATCGAAACGAGGCTAGCGTGACGGGAGAGCCCGTGGTCCTGATCGGCTACCCTACCGGCGTGGAAGGCATCCTGGCCCGGGCTGGTTCAGAGACTGCGCAGAAGATTGTCGGCGGAACTCAAAATGTCAGCCAGGTCATGTCGCAAATCGCTTCGCAGCAGCTCGTCCGGCCGACCACCACGCAAGGACATATCGGCGACGTGCTGAAGGACAAGATTGTTTACGATGCGGCGACCACGTCCGGCGGTTCCGGTGGCCCGCTCTTCAACAGCAGCGGAAAAGTGATTGGAATAAACTTCGCCGTGCTCAAGGACTTTGGCGGCTCCAATCTTGCCGTCCCCGTCAGATTCGCCAAGGATCTGCTCAAGTAATCTCAAACTCGTAGTTGCCTTAACGCCTGGCGATTAGCTACCACAGGCCGTCCCCGGTTTGACTGCGCGTGGAGCGCGGCGAAGGTGTGACCTTCGCCACCGGTTGCGAGCAGGCAGCGGGATAGCCGATATTCGCCGCGGCAGAGGGGCCCAATCGTTCGCACAGTTGCGCCAGATAGAGGCTTGCGGGGGCGACTTGCGTACCCAGCGAGTCATACACACCGTTGGCAACGGGCGTGCTGCTCCCGGGTTGTGCTTCCGTCAGGACCGTGCCTGTACATCCGATGCAAAAATTGTTCGCGCCGGGGGGTTGCTGAATCAGGAATGTCGTGGCGCTAGTGTTCCAGGCTACTCCCCAACCGGCATCCCACCCCTGCCCCGAGCCCAAGATCCCGCGATCGGAATAAGCCACGCCGGCCTTATCTGCGGTATGCGAGTTTGGAAAATTGCAGTTGTCGCAGAGCAGCCCGGTGGCCCAGCGTTGATGCGGGTCGAAGCCGCGGTCGTCGGCGAAGAAGTTGAGCAGCACCACTGGTCCTGTGACTCTGGACTGCGTCACAGCCGCCCAGGTGTTGCCCTTCCCGGTGACTGAGCACTTGTTCGCCAGGATTTGAGTACCGCTGAGGGCGAAGTCTGCCGGGCCATCCCCGGTGTGCTGCACGGTGTGCTGGACGTTGACGCTGTCGAGGGTCATCTGTTTGACGTTCCCGCTGACCGTAACGGTGTTTTGCGTGTCTTGAAATGTGATATTGCGCGCCCAAACGTTAATCGCGGCGCCCACCGACAAACCAGTGAATTGCGGTTGTGTGATATCCACATTGATGGGGTGGGCGATTATCGTCAGATTCTCCACGCCTATTTCAGAGATGCGTCCTGGGAATACATACTTCGCCAGCGTTCCGCCCGGCGGATTCAAAAACTGCGCATCGAAGTTATCGGTGAGCGCAACATCAACCGTGATCTGGTTGCCGTTGATCGCCGCAATGCTGCGGTCCGTGGTAATCGTCGAGCCTGCCGATATCCAGGTTTGTGGCTCGCCGTTACGGACCAACGTGTCCATGCCCATGAAATGGATCCACGCCGCCGTGACTGGGCGGCGAATCAGGATCGTGTCTCCCACTTTGAAGGAGGAGGCGTCGGCAACATTAAAGGAAGTGGTGCCCGAAGGAACATAGGAATCGGTCATAGCCACTGAGGCGCCGATGGTCTGCGCCGACCCCGAACCTGCAATCCTGAGAAACAAAAATGGGGCACCCGTCATGTTGATAACAGTCTTAGCGGAATCGCTGCCGCGCAGCTCGACGCCACTCGCGGCGATGGCGAGCGTGCTGCTGACGGTATAGGTTGCCGGGTTTAACAAAACCGCGCCGCGGAAACCACGGCTGTCAGGCAACAGCGTCGAGACCTGGTCGATGGCGGCCTGGATGCGGGCCGTGTCGTCGCCACCACTGGGGCTGACAGTCACCAGAACGGGGAGCACCGGCAAGCGCACGCCTCCGGCGTGGTAGCCCGCGTAGGAAAAGTCCATGATGCGATTGCCTCGGGCGTCTGGCGTGTAGCGCAGGTGCTGGTCCTGCCCGATATACACCCAGCTAGAGGTTGCCTGCGCGAAAAGCGTGGAAGCCGTGAAGAGTAACATGCAAAGCATCCGCAAGAGCATGGTGGCGTTCTCCATGGTCGACCCTCCTTCTGGTTCCATTGACTGGCGGGAAGCTCCGCGATGCTTGCTTCTTGGTAGCGGCTGCTTCCAAAACGCGCCCGGCGATCGTGTCGCCCGAGCGCGCGGCATAGGCACATTGAAAATAAATGGCGCAGAAAAGGAATTCAACATAAAAAAGTGTAATTTCATTTGATGAAATACAGATTTGACGCGGGATACCCGCGGAATCGCCTATCCCCTCCCGCGTGCCTTGGAGGGTAGTGCCCTCACTTTTTTAGGGCTACTAACTATTTATAGACATCCAAAGACTCTGACACGCGCTTGTAATCTCCCCCAGTTATCTACCTTGGGCCCGCTAATCCTCACACCAAGGAGAAACTATGTACCTGTTGCATTCCGGCTCGAATAAGCGGCGGCTCCGCAGTTCCGTCTGCGCTTCGCTAGTCGCCTGCTCGCTGTTGTTGTACACGCCCGTCGCTTTTGCCGCTCCCCAAAACGGCAAAGTTCCCGGCGCTCGTGAAACCGCCAGTCCCATTAAGCATGTCATCATCATCGTGGGAGAAAACCGCAGCTTCGACCACGTCTACGCCACTTACGTGCCTCACAATAACGGCGAAAAAGTGAATAACCTTCTCTCCGAAGGCATCGTCAACGCCGACGGAACGCCCGGCCCGAATTTCGCTCAGGCTCAACAATTTCAAGTCACCACTGCGCCCAATAACGGGAAATACTTCATCAACGCCTTGGATGCGGAAAAGACCCTATACGCCACGCTTCCTCCACCCGATCTCGCGGGAACTCCGCCCGTCTCAGCTCTTTCCTTCATCCTTCAAGTTCCTGGCGGGGATCCTGGCTTGCCCGCAGCCGACCAATTCCTGTTCGGCACCGGCGGCACGGGCCTCCACGTTCCGTCTCCCTTCGTTGGACCGGATACACGCATCAGCAATGTGAACAACCTTCCGCCAGGGCCTTTCCAAATGACCGGGCCGACGATGCCCTACGACGCTTTTACCGGGAACACCATCCATCAGTTCTTCCAGATGTTTCAACAAGTGGATTGTGATGGGAACCGTGGCACTCGCGCGAACCCCACCGGCTGCCTGCATGATCTTCAATCCTTCACGACCACAACCTACTCGACGCCGCCGAGCGGGACGCCACACGACACTGGCCAAACCATGGCGTTCTTCAACGTTCAGCAGGGCGATGCTCCGCCCTTCAAGCAGCTCGCCGACCAATTCACCATGAGTGATAATTATCATCAGCCGGTTATGGGCGGCACGGGCACCGACAGCATGTACATCGGCTTTGCTGACTACGTTCCCTTCTCTGGCGTCAACGGCAACGCCGCAGCGCCTCCCGCCAATACCATCTATAATCCCGACCCGCAGCCCGGAACGCTGAACCTGTACACGGTCTACTTCAATTGCGCCGATCCCTCAGCGCCGGGCATCCAGCCGATTCTGACCTACTTGAGCAGCCTCCCGTATTCCGTCGACTCCAAGTGTGACGCTGGTCGCTTCTATCCCGCCGTCAACCACGGCCAAGGTTTCAATCCCGACGGCGTCTCGACCAATCCCGCTACAAATATCCCGCCGACCAATATGCGCTCGATTGGCGACGAATTGAACGAGAAGGGCATCTCCTGGATCTACTACGGCGGCGGCTACAGTCTCTCCGTCGCGCACAATCCCATCAACGGCTACTGCACCATTTGCAATCCCTTCGAATATGAATCCAACTTCCCAGCTCAGCGCGCCGACCACATGCGCGACGTTACCGACCTTTTCAGCGACCTGAAAAACGGCACGCTTCCCGCCGTCTCGTTCGTCAAGCCCGACGGCGCCTTGGACGGCCATCCCAATTCCTCTAAGCTCGGCCTCTTCGAAGCCTTCACAACAAACCTTATCGACCTCGCCCAAAGCAACCCTGGCCAATGGGCCTCAACGGCCATGTTCATCACCGTCGATGAAGGCGGCGGCTATTGCGACAGCGGCTTTATTCAGGCGCTGGACTTCTTCGGCGATGGCCCGCGCATTCCGCTCCTCGTTGTCTCGCCGTTTTCCCGAGGCGGCCATATCAAGCACTCTTACGGCGACCATGCCTCCCTTGTGAAGTTTATCGAGCGCAATTGGGGTCTTTCTCCCCTTTCCAGTCGCAGCCGCGACAATCTTCCCAATCCTCAATTCGACGAAAACAACCCGTACGTTCCCCATAACATGCCGGCTCTCAGCGACCTCTTTGACATGTTCAACTTCCGCTCGGACAACGCGCGCAGCGACGTTGATAATCCTTAAAGTCACTCGGACCGTTGTTAATCCGCGTTTCTCGTGAATGTTCGAGCAGGCTTGGGGCGCCCGTCGCAGCGGGCGCCCTCATTTCTTGGTTGGTGGCGTGGTCACGCCCATTCTTCCTGATCGGTAGTCGCGTGACGAAGACTCCGCTAAACGACAGGCGGGCGCCGCTTGCCGACATTCGTCGCCTGTTCGAAGGCATAGCCCATTTGCAGCACGCCCCAATCGTCGTTGTGTCGGCCGACAATCTGCACGCCGATCGGAAGCCCGCTCTCAGAAAACGCGCAAGGAACGCTCATCGCAGGATTCCCCACCGTCGAGATGTAATAAGCAGATTTCATCCATGCAATGTAGTTTTCCATCTTTACGCCCGCAATTTCCGTCGCGTAATGCGTCCTCACATCAAACGGCAAAACCTGATTGACCGGCAGTACAAAAAATTCGAACTTGTCCATGAACTGCCGCATGCGCTGATACAACTCCGTCCGTTTCGCTTCCGCGCGCGACAGTTGCGGCCCGGTAAGCTTGCGCCCTTCCTGCACATGCCAGTGGACGTATTCGTTCAGTTTGTCCGCGTTCGCCTCCAAAATGTCGCCGAAGCTGAGTTCAACTGACCAATGCCGCCACATAACGAAACATTCGTTCGCATCCTTGAAATCGGGCTCGGCCTCTTCCACGATGCAGCCTAGTGATTCCAACACTTTGCGCTGTGCTTTGACGGCGTCACGCACCGCAGGCTCCCACGGAAGCCCCAGGTCCTTGAACATGGCCACGCGAACGCCCTTGAAATCGCGTCCCGCCAACGAGTTCGCAAATTGGCTGCCCGGCTGGTCAATGGAAATCGGCGAGCGCCGATCGAACCCGGCCAGCACGCTCAAGAAAAAAGTGCAGTCACTCACATTGCGCGCCACGGGACCGCCAACGCTCAAGGTGAACCATCCCAGAGTCGTCGGAGGATTCGGCACGCGCCCAGGCGAAGGGCGAATGCCAACCACGTTGCAAAAGTTGGGCGGGTTGCGCAGCGAACCGCCCATATCACTACCGTCCGCGAGCGGCACCATGCCGCACGCCAGCGCAACCGCGCCGCCACCTGTGCTTCCGCCACAAGTCTTGGTCAGGTCGTAAGGATTCAGCGTCGGCCCGAAAACAGGATTGAACGTTTGCGAACCCAGGCCCCACTCCGGCACATTGGTTTTGCCGATGACAATAGCGCCTGCTTTTTTCTCGCGCTCGACCACCAGACAATCCTCATTCGGAATATCTTTCGCGTGCAACGGAGATCCGTGTGTCGTTCGAATGCCCTTGGTAAGGTGCAAATCTTTCACGCCCACAGGAAGACCATGCAGCGGGCCAAGCCAATTCCCTTTCGCGATGGCTTCGTCCGCGGCCAAAGCCTGCGCCATCAACTGTTCTTCCGGAACCAGCGTGACAATCGCATTGACCTTGGGATTGACACGCGCGATTTGCCGGAGATGCGCTTGCATCACCTCCCGCGCTGAAAGTTTTTTCTGCCGGACAAGGTCCGCCATCTGCCGCGCGCTCATAAAGCAAATGTCTGAGGCCGACCCGTCGGAGAGACCAGAACCCGCTCGGTCGCGCGTCACGGAATCATCCGCATTCGGGGAATCAAGATGCGCCGCTGACGAAACGTGAGGCGCAATTGCTGCGCCAACCGCGGTCGTCGTCCCAATCTTGAGGGCTTCGCGGCGACTGATTCTCTCGGGCATGGGGATGCTTTATAGCGCAAGAGCTATTCACCCGCCAGCATTTCTTTGGCAAGGGAGAGCGCCCGCTCTGCCGACGCCGCGTCACTCAAGCGGCCGCGCGCGAAATCGCGCGTTCCGCCACCCTTCCCGCCGAATTTCTCGAATGTCTGTTTGAGCAAAGCATTCATGTCTTTTCCCGCGGCAGGGTGCTGCGCAAAGAGTAGGTCCCCATCATCCGCCGAGCCCAGCAGCGCCACGGTTTTCTCGGTCTTCGCGATCGCCGTGCCGAAGAAACCGAGATACTCTGAGGGAACATCTTCGAAAACGCGCGACACCACACGCAAACCGTTCGAACCAGTCGCAGCAGATTGTAGCGCCAGCGCAGCCTCCGCATTCGCCAGGCGCTCCAGCACCACGCGAATCTTTTTGAAATTCGAGTCGCGCTCCGCCAGCGCCCGCGCAGCGGCAGAAACTATCTCTTCGGGAGCGCAACTCAATTTCTCTCCAACTTGCCGCAGCATTTGAAAATCACGCCGTGCTGCCCGTTCGGCTCGCCCCCCGCAGACAAACTCCACGCGCCAATCCTGCCTGATTTTCGTGCACCCGCGCACCAGCACTATCCCGATCTGTCCCGTGCTTTGCACGTGCGTGCCCCCGCACGGCTGTAGCTCCACGCCCTCAATCTCAATGGCGCGCAGCACGCCGCTGCGCTCCACTTCTTTTCGCACGCCCAGCCGCGACAACTCCTCCGCCGTTCCATAGCGAATCCGCACGGCGCGGTCGTCAAAGATAATTTGATTCGCCGCGCGCTCCGCGCCTTCCAAAACTTCCTCCGAAGGTTCCGGCCCCCGCACATCGATCGTGCAAACCTCAGCCCCCAAATGAAACGAAACCGTGGGCCGTCCAAAACGCTCCTGGAACATTGCTGACAGCAGGTGCTGTCCCGTGTGCTGTTGCATGTGATCGAAGCGCCGCGGCCAATGGATGCAGCAATTCACGTCCGGATGCGACGGCTTTCGATCGACCAGGTGCAGTATCTCCTCACCTTCGTCGCGCACATCCAGTACGTTCGCGTCGCCAATTTTTCCCAAATCGTTAGGTTGCCCGCCCGAAGTGGGATAAAAAGCGGTGCGGTCCAGCATCAGGCCCCAGGCAGTTCCCGTAATGCCTGAGCTCACGTCCGGGGGAAGCACTTCGCAATAGACGACGCGCGCTGTAAATTCCTTCTGGAACGAATCGTCGTAATACAACCTGCGCGTCGCCACAGGACACGAATCTCCAGATTCTCTTGCACCGTAGGAATCGGTGCCTCACGATTGGCAATTGTCGAATTCGCTCTTCAAGTCTCGAATTTCGAATTTCAAGTTTCGAATTTCGAGCTTTGACTGTCGACTGTTAACTGTGAACTGTCCCCTGCAGCGCCTTCTGCCACGCTTCCGAGTATTTGTACCCCGTTCCGGTATTGAACAGAACCACGGTCTCCCGCAGTTTGATCCATCCCGAGGCAGCGAGTTTCCGCGCAGCAACCACGGTTGCGGCTCCCTCCGGCGCCGCGAGCACACCTTCGAGCGAAGCCAGTTCCCTTCCCGCGTGCAGCATCTCGTCGTCACTCACCGCGATGGCGGTTCCTTGGGTCTGGCGCAGCATGCTCAGGATCAACTGATCCCCCAGCGGTCCCGGAACGCGCAATCCGGAAGCAATCGTCGCCGCATTCGGGAAAAATTGCGCCGAGTTCTGGCGCGCCTCCCACGCTCGCACAATGGGTGCGCAACCCGAGGCTTGCACCGCCACCATGCGCGGCCGCTCGGCGCCAATCCATCCCATCTCCTGCATCTCATCGAAAGCCTTGCACATCCCGATCAAGCCCACGCCGCCGCCCGTGGGATAGAAAATGACATCCGGCAGCTTCCCGCCAAATTGCTCCCACAGCTCATAGCCCATGGGTTTCTTCCCTTCCACACGGTACGGCTCTTTCAGCGTGGTGACGTCGTACCATCCCTCTCGTTTCTTATCCTCGGCCACGTACTTCCCGCAATCCGAAATGAGGCCTTTCAGCTTCACCACCTTCGCCCCAAACGCCTGGCACTCCATCACATTTGCCGAAGGCGTATCCGCAGGCATCACGATCACCGCAGGAATCCCCGCCGCCGCCGCGTACGCCGCTAGCGCGCCTCCCGCATTGCCCGCGGTCGGAGCCGCTAAGGCCTTCACGCCCAGCCGCTTCGCGCGCGTCACCGCCGCTGTCATGCCCCGCGCTTTGAATGATCCCGTAGGGTTCAGCCCTTCGTCCTTGACGTACAGGTTTTCGAGATGTCCCGTCCCGCAAGGCATCCCCGCGCCCAGGCGCTTCACGTGCACCAAGGGAGTCATTCCCTCGCCTAGCGAAATAGGAGGGTCGTCAGGAAGCACTTCCGCGTAGCGCCACAGGTTTCGCGGCCGGCTCTTCAGCGCCTCCAGCGTCAGCGTCTTTGCGGCCTGCCGCAAATCGTACCGCGCTAGGAGCGCTTTCCCGCACGCACACAAGTGTTGCTCCACGGACGCGTCATACTTCTTCCCGCACGCCGAGCATTCCAATTCCACGATGTTTGAAGTCTGCGACGCACTTTGCAACGGTTGGGGCATGGTCTTTGTCGTGGCCGACCTTCAGGTCGGCGCCTTTCCCCCTTGTGGCGGCAGCTTATGCCGCCGCCTCCGCTATTGTAGGGGCATGATATATCGTGCCCTTACCCAGCCTCCTTGTAAATATCGCTGCAATGCATTTTAATAAGGCACAATTTTTCCAAACAGGTGTCCTATGCCTTTTGATACCAGCAAACTCAAAGATGTTACTTCGACCGTGCGCGACGTCCTTCTCCTCGGGCTCTTCATACTTCTCCTCACCTGGCCCAAATTCATTAACGATCGCCTCGCCACGGCAGGCTTCACCAAAGGCTCGATTGCAGGGTTCGAGTGGGAAACGCAGCTCAAGTCTTCCACAGAGCAGACCAAAGCCGCGGGAGAGACCGTTCAGAAGGCCAATGAAAACTATTCGGACCTCGTCGCCAGGCTCAATGACCTCGAACACAAAGTTACCGACCCGGCGGTAAAGTCCGAGGTAAAGAGTCTTGGGCAGGCCGCCGAAAAGTCACGACTCGAAATAGAGACCGCCGACAATACTCTCAAGCGCAGCCTCGCTACGCAGCAACAGATTGTTGCCTCCATTGCTCCTTCTTCCGTGGCCGACACCGGATGGATCTTCGCCGGAAGGCTCACCGAAGACAAAACCGCCTGGGACCCTGCCGATCCGCCCACGGTTAGCCCCTCGCCCCTTTCCTTTTCGCCCGGCACGAGACTTACCGTCCATGATGACGTGTACCTTCGCGCCGACGCCCCGACCAACGCGCACACGGTTGGCCAGATCTTGAGTGTCGCTCGCGCTGGCGACCAATTGGAAGTCCTCGCCCAGGATCCCTCCCACTTCCGGCGTGGTGGCTGGTTCGTATGGCTCAAGGTCCGCCGCCTCTAGTCCCGCCGACCTCATCCCGCCCGCCCTCCGAGAATTAGCATCGAGAAACCAGGCCAACCAAGCATCTTAGAACCGACGAGTCGGACGAAGTTTATCTGGGCGTGTACGAGAACGAGTGCTCTGCTGCAAGCTAAAGTAGTCGTGCTGACGTCAGATG
>Ga0066709_100002402_pt1 | contig 13641 bp, 13 predicted proteins | sample GraSoiAngelo_158_FD_79665 | JGI IMG/M metagenome (GOLD analysis project Ga0066709, IMG submission 79665) | Grasslands soil microbial communities from the Angelo Coastal Reserve, California, USA - 14_1009_16_30cm | ecosystem: Environmental > Terrestrial > Soil > Grasslands | place: USA... | reverse complement strand
GCATCGCGTAATCAATATTTGCTCCGAACGCATCTTCGACCGCGCTCAGATAGGCGCGGTGTCCGTCCGTTGTAAGTTGAACGCGATGTGCCAAGCGGTCTGCCAGATCGTGCATGAAGTGATACGCGCAACCCGCATCGCGCTGGCCAACGAACCAGCAGGGAATCAATTTCGTGTCCGCACAAATTGCAGTCCAAGTCCAAACATCGCCTGCGCCCTTTTTCTTCATTTCAATGGTGCAATTCTTTTCCTTTGCACCGACGAAACTCCAAATCTCATCGGCTTGGAGGCGCTTACATTTCAGATTCACGAAAGCTCTGTCCTGATACTCGGAGCAGGCGCGACCGAGATCGCAGAGAAGTTTCACGATTGTATTTTTCGCGATGCCAGTCATGCGAGAGGTGGCACGAATGCTGTTGCCCTCAACCAAGCAGGAAACAATTTGCGCTCGCTTTAAGGAACCCAATCTATTCATGTCCCTATTGTCTGCATGCAAGCAAGCATTGCAAGCAAAATCTTAAAAATAATGTTGCATGCTTGCTTTGGACGGTGTAGGATTCCTGATTATGACTCCAGAAGAACAGTCAATGCAGTCGCTCGGAGGCAAGGCGCGTGCCGAAGCTTTGAGCGGGGATGAACGGAAGGAAATCGCTCGAAAAGCGGCACATGCTCGTTGGTCGCTCCCTAAGTCGGAATGGGAAGGAGATCTAACCATTGCCGGGATTAGTTTCCGGTGTGCTGTCGTAATCGACGAACACAACGACAAGCCCATTCGCGTCGTTTCCGAGACAGAGTTTATGAAATCAATGGGAATGTATCGTAGCGGTGCATTATCCGTCCGACGTGAGAAGAACGAAGCGGGTGGTGCACTAATCCCGCTTTCCCTCGCCCACAAGAACCTCAAACCTTTTATCGACAGGCATTTAGGCGACGTGCACTCTCAGCTTCTCAAGGTCATCTACAAAAACGGGAATGTTGGACACGGTATCCGAGCCGATGTCATCCCAAAAATCTGCGAAGTTTGGATAGATGCAGATCGCGCCGGAGTTCTAGGAAAACGTCAAGAGAAGATCGCGGCGGCTGCGGACATCCTGTTGCGAGGATTCGCGCACGTCGGAATTATCGCGCTGATTGATGAAGCGACAGGTTATCAAAAAGAACGTGCGAAAAAAGCGCTCGCGGAAATCCTTGAAAAATTCATTTCAAAGGAACTCCGAGAGTGGACGCGCACTTTTCCATCTGAGTTTTACGAACACATTTTTCGGCTTCACGGTTGGCCTTTCGACCCCGGCAGCGTGAAGCGTCCACAAGTGATAGGTCACTACACGAATGACATCGTTTATAAGCGATTAGCGCCGGGGGTACTGCAGGAATTGCGGATGAAAAATCCGGCAGTTGACGGTAGGCGTAAAAACAAACTCTTTCAGTGGCTAGCCGGGGACGTAGGCCACCCGAAGTTGCGTTCGCATATCGACGGAATTCTCCCGTTGATGCGTGTAAGCGATAACTGGCTACAATTTAAGCGATTGCTAAAGAAGGCGTTTCCTATTGTCGAAACGACGGAACTCGGATTGGAAGTTGAAGTGAAGGAACGAGACTAATTCGCTTTATTTACCGCGACCTGAGCGAGAATGACGCTGCGGTTTCGATTTAATTCCAGTCGCTTTTTGAAAAACGGAAAACGCGGTTTGCGCGAAGTCGCGCTTATCTTTTCTCGGTTTCGCTTTCGGCTTACGCTTTGCTTTGGGCATGCCGAAGTTTCCCACGAATCGCACTCAACCGAAATTCAAAATTCAAACTGACCCACTACCAGAATTTCAACCATGAAAACTGTTACCATGTCACGTTGAGCGGGACTGAAACATCTAGGATTTGGTGTCCCAATTGGAAGGACAATACCGGAGATCCTTCGTTTCATTCAGGATGACAATTGCCTTGTTTGATGCTGGAACTTGAGATTTCTCTGGATGCTGGAGCTTGGTGCTTGGTGCTTTGCCAGGCAATCAAGTACATTTAAATCGCATGGGCCGGATTCGATTGTTGCCTGAGATCGTGGCCAGCCAGGTGGCGGCCGGCGAAGTTGTGGAACGACCCGCGTCGGTGGTGAAGGAATTGGTAGAGAACAGTCTCGACGCCGGTGCGCGCAAAATCGACGTTGTGATTCGTCGCGGTGGCATTTCGCTGGTTCGCGTAATTGACGACGGCTACGGCATGGATCGTGACGACGCGCTGCTTTCGCTGGAACGGCACGCTACAAGCAAGATTCGCTCTGCTGCCGATCTTCAGGCGGTCGCTACATTGGGTTTTCGCGGCGAAGCCTTGCCAAGCATTGCCAGTGTGTCGCGATTTCGCCTGACCACGCGCCAGGCGCGAGCGATCGCGGGGACTGAAATTATCGTCAACGGTGGCAAGATTGAAGTTGTGCGCGACGGCGGTGAGGCTCCCGGTACGCAAGTCGAAGTGCGTTCGCTTTTTTACAATCTGCCCGCGCGCCGCAAATTTCTTCGCTCGGAGAACACTGAGAGCCGAAACATCGAACATCAGATTCACCTGCAAGCGATCGGTCATTGTGAGATCGGCTTCTCGTTGATGCGCGACGATCGCATGTCGTTTCAGTTGCCGGCGGCGGCAATGCTCAGCGATCGCATCCGGGATTTGTACGGCGTCGAGTTGTTGCAGCGCCTTGTCGAACTCGGTGACGGCGCTTCGGGCAAAATTCGGATCAGCGGTTTTATCGGGCAGGCGGGTCTGAGCCGGCAGGCCCGGAGTCAACAGCTCGTTTTTGTAAATGGCCGCGCAATCGAAAGCAGTCTGATCACCGCTGTCATTCGCGAGGGATACCACACCGCGCTGATGAAGGGCCAATATCCGGTGACATTTCTTTTCCTTGAGCTCGATCCCGCAGTTGTGGATGTAAATGTCCACCCTGCAAAGCGCGAAGTCCGGTTTCGCGATCCCAACGGCGTGCGTGAAGCGATCGTTCGCTGCATTCAACAAACGTTGGAAACCGCTCGGGCCGGGTGGCAGGAAAAGTTTCGCGCGCCAATCCAGCCGTCGGCCACTGTTTCGCCTAAAGCCGCTCCCGATTTAATACTGCGATCCGAAGTGTCCGTTCCTCAGGAAACACATCGTGATTTGCCACATTTCGGCGCGCCTGTAGCCGGAGGCGTTGATTCCGGGCGAACACCCGTCCCTGGTGTTGTAGGGCAGGCGCCTCGCCTGCCAGGCCGCCCTGTCGATTCGGCAAGCGAAGCGCTTGCCCTACAGCGGGAGGGAAGAAAAGCCGCGCAGCAGCAGTTCCAAATCATCGGTGTACTCAGTAAACTGTACGTGCTCATGGAAAATGCGGACGGGCTCGTCCTCGTTGATCAACATGCGGCGCACGAGCGCATTCTCTTCGAGGAATTGCGCCGCAGAATGGAGGAACAAGGCGTCCCCACGCAAAAGCTGCTTCTGCCCCAAACGTTCGACGTGCCACCGCGAGATGCCGATTGGATCGAGCGCAACCTACCAATCCTGCAAAGGATGGGAATTGCGATTGAGAGTTTCGGGCCCGGCACCTTCAAAATCGACGGTCTCCCCAGTTTTTTGGATATCTCGGATGCGGCGCTATTCATGCACAAGGTGATTGACGATCTAAAGAGTGCTGGCGATAGCGCTTCAGCCATGCGTTTGGGTGAAGAAATGATCGCGAAAAGCGTTTGCCGCCACGCGGTCAAAGCCAATGATCCGTTGCGTTATCTGGAAGTGGAAAACTTGATCCGGGATTTGCTCGATTGCGATCTACCTTATTGCTGTCCCCACGGACGACCAACAATGATCCAGATTTCGCTGGCCGAACTGGAGAAAAAATTCGGCCGCAAAATCTGACGCTGCGCTTCCTATAATTGTCTTTCTTGACTAGTCTGGCGGGCTTGCCATTTCGAATGCAGACGGGTTAATTGGCGCGGTGAAAAAAATCGAGGCTATTATCAAGCCATTTAAAGCTGAGCCGGTACGAGAGGCACTGATCGCAGCGGGCGTGGAAGGAATGACTCTGAGCGAGGTGAAAGGATTTGGGCGGCAGAAGGGGCACAGCGAGATTTATCGCGGCACCGAGTACACCGTGGATTTTCTTCCAAAAATAAAGTTTGAGATCGTGATCGGTGACGATCGCGCACAACGCGCGGTCGAGGCGATTCTGGAAAAAGCCAAGACCGGAAAGATCGGCGACGGCAAAATCTTTGTAACCGAGGTGGAGGAGGCGGTGCGCATTCGAACCGGCGAACGGGGAACGGAAGCGCTGTGAGCGCGGCCACCGCGCATCAAGTACTGTCATGTCGAGCGAAGCGAAACATCTCAGTCTATTTTAGTTGCCACTCGTTGCATCAATCATCAGAGATTCTTCGCTTCGCTCAGAATGACACGGAACACTAAGGTTTAGGCCGAGACATGTACGACTACTTGCTATCTGTCTTTCTCGGAGTCGTCGAAGGACTGACCGAATTTCTTCCTGTAAGTTCGACCGCGCATTTGCGCATCTGCGAAGTGCTGCTGCACATCGATCTGCACGATGGATTCTGGAAAATGTACACGATTGTGATCCAGCTCGGCGCCATTCTCGCTTTGCCGGTCTATTTTTGGCATCGCATCGTGCAGTTTGTTCGCACATTTCCAAAGGGCGAACGCGGCAATCGCAACATCTTAACGCATCCGTTGAGTCTCACGCTGATCGCATTTGTTGTGACGGCGATCCCGGCATGGGCGTTGGCGAAAGTCATTGGGAAAAACCTGGAAAGTATCTGGGTAATGGCGATGGCGCTGCTCATTGGCGGGATCATCATGTGGATCGTTGACGCCGTTTTTACACGGCCGCGAACGATGCACATGGAGGAAATGACCCTGCCGCAGGCGGTGTGGATCGGAGCGGCGCAAATTCTCTCCGCTGTTTTTCCGGGGAAGTCGCGCTCGATGTCGACCATCGCTGCAGGGCAGGTCGCCGGTATGTCGCGGCCATCTGCGCTCGAATTTTCGTTTTTTCTGTCGATGCCGACGATGGCAGCGGCTACCGGATACGATTTTCTGAAGTCCGTGATACCGCACCATCACGAAGGCGAGATTGCGCCGCTCACGATCAATGCGCATCAATGGATCGTGCTCGCAATTGGATTTGTCGTTTCATTTTTCGTCGCGCTGGCGGTCGTCGCATGGTTCATGAACTGGGTGCGCGCGCGCGGATTTGTGCCGTTTGCGGTGTACCGCATTCTGCTCGGTCTCGGATTGTTGACGCTGTTGATGCGTGGAATGATGTGATCAGCTAAAATGGAGACCGAGTCTATTCTTCCGGACTTGCAAAGCGCGGTTATATGTGAGGATGTCCGCTGCGAAGTTAACGGTATGCAAAGCCTCGTCGGCGTGTTGAGTGTGATCCCGGCCCCGGCATTACCGGTCAACTATTTTCGGCTTTGCATTTGGACGCGCTGGTGTAGCGGCTCTGGTAAGTTTCGCCAAAGATCTCGCATTGTCGGTGTCGACGAACAACATGTGGTCGCGCAGGCGGAGGTCGAATTTGTACTGAAAGAGATGGAAGGGCATGCGACCAATGTCCATTATTTTGGCGGCGTGCAGTTTCAGCAGTACGGAATGCATCACGTCGAGATCTATCTGGAAAATGAATTGCGGCTGCGCTTCCCGTTGCCGGTGATTCAGGTTGCGCGGCCACCGGGTTGAATTCGGCAACGTCGCATGAACGAGGGCTTGTGAATGGGTTCATTCGTTTGGCAGGCGGCATGATGCTGAAAGGATTTCCCCGGGCACTGCTCTGCAGTATCATTCTCATCGCGAAATTACATGCGCAGGAAGTAATCGTTGCGCGGGAGAAAAAACCTGAACCTCCCAAGCAAACACCGCAGCCTTCCGAACAGGTCACTTCAGAATCCACGACACCAGCGCCGCGCAAATCCAAGTCACGCGAGAAGAAGTCTGCTCCTGCAAAACTCACCCTTGAAGAAATGCGAGCGGCCGGGGCACGGGCAGCCGAGGGATTCAACGACGGATCTGCTTCGCACTCAACGAAGAGCCGGTCGCCGGATGTCGAGAGCACCCCAGCGCCCAGTCCAATTGTTCCTCAAACTCCCAAGCCGGCAAAGAGAGAAACACCGATCGAGCAAAGCAGTCCGTCTCGCCACTCGCAATCGCGAAGTACAAACCTGGAGGGGGTCGGCCCGATTCGGCCAACGATGATTGAATCCGGCAGGGAGCCACCAACCCCTTCTCCCTTTGGAAGGTGAGTAGGAGCTCGTCATGCGGAAAATTCTTGCGCCGCGATTTCGCTAATCTATTATCTGTGGGCAAGTCCCGACTGCGTCCGCCGGATGCGTCGGGAAAATTTTTTGCCCATTTCTGATTTCCATGGCCAACACAATTTTGATCGGGATGCAGTGGGGCGACGAGGGCAAGGGCAAGATTATCGATGTGCTCACTGCAAGCGCGGACATCGTTGTCCGCAGTCAGGGCGGCAATAACGCGGGGCACACCGTCATCCACCGCGGCGTCAAATATGTGTTGCATTTGATTCCGTCCGGAATTCTCAGGCGGGGCAAGACTTGCGTAATTGGAAATGGCGTGGTTATCGATCCGGTCGCGCTGGTCGCTGAGATCGATGGATTGCGTCAGTCGGGAGTTACGATCGACAAGAATTTGCTCATCAGCGATTGCGCGCACCTTGTTCTGCCTTATCACCGCTTACTCGACGAGCAACGCGAGCTGCGTCGCGGCCGGATTGGAACGACCAAGCGGGGCATCGGACCAGCCTATGGAGACAAGGCAGCGCGCACCGGCCTGCGCATATCCGACCTGGTGCAGCCGATTGTGTTCTCGAAAAAATTGCAGTCCAAGACCATTGAGAACAACAGAATCCTTCAGGCACTCGGCGCGAAGGCGATCAGTTTTCGCGACGTGAACGAAACTTATCTTGCCGCCGGCGAAAAATTGCGGCCCTACGTGACGAACACGGTGGTTTACCTGCATCGCGCCATGGAGCGTGGCAAAAAAATATTGTTCGAAGGGGCCCAGGGAACATTCCTCGACATCGACCACGGCACCTATCCCTATGTGACTTCCTCAAACACCACCGCGGGCGGCGCCTGCACCGGCACCGGCGTGCCGCCGCATCGGATGGATCGTGTCGTGGGCGTGATGAAGGCTTACTCGACGCGAGTAGGCGACGGCGCATTGCCAACCGAGGACGCGCAGTTGGCGCAGATGCTTCATAATCTAGGACGCGAATTTGGCGCCACAACGGGACGCAAACGCCGGTGCGGCTGGTTCGACGCGGTGGCCTCTCGTTACGCGGGAATGATCAACGGAATCGACGAGATCGCCATCACCAACCTGGACGGACTGGATCGTGTCGATCCGATTCGGGTCTGCGTTGCTTATCAGCTGCACGGGAAACGGCTGGATGTTCCGCCGTGCGACGCAATCCAGTTGGCTAATTGCGAACTGGTCTATGAAGAAATGTCCGGGTGGAATACTTCGATTCACGCGGCGCGGAAATTTTCGCAGCTTCCCTTGGCGGCGAGAAAATACGTCAGATACATCTCCGAATTGACTGGGGCGAAATTGTCGATGGTCAGCGTCGGGCCAGCGCGCGGCGAGACGATCGTTCTGTGATCCGGCTACCACCTGCCTGCCAAAGATCCGAAATCCGAACATCGGAATATTGAGATGCCTGACAAATGACGAAGTAGCAACATCGCCACGCGTCGTCATTAATCATGCGTCATTCCTTCGAGCTTCGTCATTCGTTATTCGTCACTTCCAACGTTTGCCTCCTGATGCCAAATTCCGGAAGTTAAGCGAATGTCTCCGAGCGCCAAAACTGTTCCCCGCCACATCGCGATCATCATGGACGGCAATGGTCGGTGGGCGAAGTCGCGCGGACTGTCACGCATCAAAGGCCACGAAGCCGGCGCGCAGGCGGTTCGGGAGTGCGTGGAGGGGTGCGGCGAATTAAATGTGGAATATCTTACCCTTTACGCGTTCTCCGCTGAAAACTGGCAGCGCCCCAAAACCGAAGTCATCGCGCTGATGCGTTTGCTGGAGAAATTTTTAAAGGAGAAAACGCCGGAATTGATCGAGAAAAATGTGCGTCTTCAGGCCATTGGCCGGTTGACCGATCTGCCGCGGAGCGCGCAGGAACAACTTCACAAAACCATCGAGCAAACTGCCGGCAACACCGGTCTCATCCTAATTCTGGCACTTAGCTACGGCGGCCGCCTCGAGATTATCGATGGGATCAAGAGTTTGCTTCGCGCGATTGAGCTGGGGCACATCGACAGGGCAATGATCGACGTGGAAATGTTCAGCAAACATCTTTACACCCGCTACTATCCCGATCCCGATCTCCTGGTCCGCACATCCGGCGAAATGCGGTTGTCGAATTTTCTGCTCTGGCAGACTTCTTACACCGAGATGTACGTCACGCCCAAATTGTGGCCTGATTTTACGAAGAAGGATCTCTTTGCCGCAGTGGAAGAGTTCGGCCGCCGCCAGCGACGTTACGGAGCGGTCGAGTAGGCGGCTTGGCAAGGCGCGCAGTCCTCTGCGCGCCGTTGGTGGCGCCCACGGGAATGATCGCGCTACCAAATTCGTGTTTATTCGTGTGTATTAACCGTTAGAAATGGACAACGACATGAGATTTGAAGGTCAAGTTGCGATTGTCACCGGCGCAGGACGAGGCATTGGACGTGCCATCGCTTTGCGCTTCGCCAACGAAGGCGCCCGGGTAGCGTGCGTGAGTCGGACGGAGGAGAATGCCAACAAGATTGCACATGAAATCAATGGAGCGCGTGCCGATGCGGCGAAAGCTTACGCGGTCGACGTCGCAGATCACGCAGCGGTCCAAAAAGTCGGCGCCCATATGCTGGCGAATTTTGGCCGGGCCGATATCTTGGTAAACAACGCAGGTGTGACGCGAGATGCGCTCGCCATGCGGATGTCGGTTGAAGATTGGGACGCGGTCATCAACACCAACTTGCGCGGCGCGTTCAGTTTTACACACGCGCTTGTTCGCGCGATGACCAAGCAACGTAACGGTCGGATCATCAATATTAGCTCCGTGATTGGCCTGATGGGCAATGCCGGGCAGACGAACTACGGCGCGAGCAAGGCAGGCTTGATCGGGTTCACAAAATCCCTCGCACGCGAGCTGGCCAGCCGCAACATCACTGTGAATGCGGTGGCACCGGGGTTTGTTATCACAGACATGACGGCCGGGCTGTCCGATCAAATCAAGGATACGATTCACAGCAAAATCCCTCTTGGTCGGACCGGAACCCCTGAGGAAATTGCCGCTGCCGTGGCGTTCTTCGCATCGCCGGAATCCGCTTACATCACCGGTCAGGTGCTGTGTGTCGATGGCGGGATCGCGATGTGAGGCTGCGGGTCCGCTGAGGACAGCGGACACTAAAATTCTCGCCTGCGTGGTTGTAGCGTGCGCTGTCCTCAATGCACCGTCACGCGCGTTCGACGATGGTAACGCGGCCTTCGGCAACGACAACAGTGGCGGCCGAGAGAACAAATTCATACACCGTGTTTGCGGCATCGCCGAACAGATGCGTCGCGCAGATCTGAAGTGGCAAATGGATGTAGTCTAACCGTGTCAGGTGCAACCGTGCTCCCCGCAGCGCAGCGAGATACCCCGGTGGGGCAATCGTTCCTGCCGCGCGTGCTCGCAAACCGCCGTGCACCGCGGCCGCTTGCGCGCCATATTCGAAAGCGTGCACCGCCGACAGACGTCCCTGGCGGCGCAACGGGTTCTTCGGATCACGATGAGTGTTGCTGAGGCACACAATCGACCGTTCATCCCAGCGCGTGACTTCATCCAACAGACACATCAGGCCAGAGTGGGGAATCAACGTCCGAATTTCTGCTTGATAAATCCGCATATCACAGAGACGAGCTTTTAACCTTCAAATTCGCTGCAGCTCTGGCCCCAGAACGGATAAAAATTAAACCAGTTGTAAGGCGCAAGACGCGCGTAGTACTCCAGCCGCGCCACGTACCGCTGCATCCAGTACTGGATCTTCTCGGCCCGATGCTCCCGATCCAAACTGATTTCGTCGGCAAGATGTTCGAAGTAAATTTCGTAGCGGTTCCCGCCTCGGTAGAGACCGAAGAACAAAATCACAGGGCAATGCATCAAGGCGGCGAGCATAACGGGACCAGCCGGGAAAGTGGCCGGCGCGCCAAGGAACTGACATTGCGTTGTCTTATCAGCGCCGAAAACGCGATCGCCTAATATTCCCACAGAGTAGCCTGCATCCAGACTCTCCCTGACTCTTATCAATGTGTCCGGCCGGTCCGGTGCGATGACCGTGCCAGCAATCGCAGGGTTTAGCGCGTTCAAGAACCGGGTGATATTCTGGTTGTGCCTGGTGTCCATCAACACCTTGAGGGGAAAACTTCGTTCCATTACCCCTAGCGTGCGTAACACTTCGAAGCTGCCTAGATGAGAGCCTAACAAGATGGCGCCTTTGCCGGTTTCCATCTGACGCTTCAAAACGTCTTTTCCCTGAATTGTGACGCAAAACCGTTGGAATTCACTACGCAGCAAGTAAAGCCGGTCCAGAATCGTAGCGGCAAAGCAATGAAGATGGCGAAAGACGTGGGGCCAATGAACTGATCGGCCACGCGCGCGCTTCAGGAATTCGTAGGACGAATGACGCGCCGCATCGGCTGTAATCACAAAGTAAAGCGTGATCGGGTACAACAGCAGCCTTGCAGCCGCGCGACCGAGGCGCACGGCGATCCAGGCAATCACTTGCAGCGAGGCCGACGTGCCGCGTTCCGGCAGGGCTGCCCAGCGATCTGCCTCCGAAATTTTAGAACTGCTATCGGAAACGCTGTAGCCGCGCCGCTGCGGAACGCTTGTGGTTGAGTGATTATCCATATGCTGGAGCGATTTCCCCGAGACGGCGCATTTTTCAGGCACTCTTTCGCCCACAAATCGCGCCGGTGAAAAAATGCTGGTAAATCTGGCGGATCCGCGCGATGTCCGGCGCAATCTCGGCATGGCCGAAGCCTGCCCGCGCAAAAGCACGGCGCCATTGCTCTGCAGTCAAAAAACCTGGATTCGGGCGAATCTCCGGATCTGTTTCGACGTTGCTAAAAGTGTCCAGAATCTGAAACATCAGTTCCGGATAAATCGGTTGATTATCGTAGGGTCGCAGGCATTCCCCGATCACGAACCATCCATCAGCAGCGAGCGCCGAGCGCGCCTCGTTCAAGCTAAACAGAAGATTTTTCGAGATGTGCATGACGTTAACACCATACACAAGGTCGAATTCTCCGGGAACGATCCCCTGAGTGCTCCACGGCAAATCAATATCCAGCGTCGCCCAATCCAGGTGGAGGTTTGGATGTTGTGCTGACACCTTGCGTTGATTACAGCGGCGGAAATATGGGTTCGGCTCAGTAATAAGATAGCGCTCAATTCGACCGAAAAGGCCACGTTGATCGAGTAAATTGAGCAGAATTTCCGTGGCGCTGCCTGTGCCGGCGCCGAGTTCCAAAATTTTCAGCGTCCGCCGGGTCGAAAGACGATCAGCGGCTACAGCAGCACCTACCCAGTTGTTAACTGCATATGTCAAATTGTCGTTGTGGAAATAATTGAGCCAAAGTGGAATGCCTTGCGGTCCCAACAGATTCTGATCGCCATTTTGGCGGCCAGTCGCAAAGGCTGGGTACAAGCCTGCGGCGTAATCCAATAAATCCAACGTCGCTGCGTTCGCAGGATCAATGTTCAAGCCGACCGTGCGCAGGCTCTTCAGGTCAGTTTGCCACGGTATCTTGCGTAAGCGATAAGCGCAGCTCTTGCCGTCGCCTTGGGCCTCCACGCATCCGGTGTCGACCACGCGCGCCAGGATCCACTGTAACGCAAGTCGAAAACGCGGCTGGAAACAAAGGACCCTGCAAAGCTCATCGGCCGATCGCCACGCGCCGAGCTGTTCCACAACGTTCAATCGGCCTAACAAGTCGACCGCCAGTTCGATGCTGTAACGCTCCATTAGCTCGATGCTTTGATACAGGCGCTCGTTGAATATTGCGGGCGGAAATTCTTTAAGACACTCGGCGAGACGCGGGTCGCTGCGCCCTGGTTCAAATTTGTGCGGGTCAAATGCGGCTGCACTCACCAGTTCATTTTGCTCCCCAACCGACTTCAAGTCGACCTTCGACTATTACGCAGTCTTCGGCACGACAGCAAAAATTGACTTCAGCAGCGCGTTCATTGTCCGCGGAGAGACATATCGTGAATGGCTGTTCCGGCTTCAGAGGCGCAAGAAACTTCACTGTTCGTATGCAGGTGAGCTGCGAGTTCTCACGCCATTCCATCAGCGTTTCGAGCACTTCGTCGAGAATCACGACTCCTGGGACGATAGGCGCGCCGGGAAAATGCCCAGGCAAAGTTGGATGATCAGCGCGGACTACACGGCGCACTTCAAAGGTCATCCGCGAAGTTTTCTTTCTCCATCGAATCACGCGACGGCGCGACTTGGTTGCTGCTGCACACTTGGTAAGCCGGCTAAGCCAAACCGCTGGCAATACGGCGCGAAGGCATGGAGCACTTCCTCCGCCGAAGAACCAAACTGCGATAGATGGTATCGGTGGTTCGCGGATTGTCTCTCGGCCTGGGCTGCAACAAGGGCGCGCATGCGCTGCTCTGCTACCGGCGACAATGACCAGCCGAAATGATTGTAGATTCGCTGTACTGCGACGATGGGTTCGCGACGAATCTCGTCGTATGTTATGTCGCAAACGCGGCTGTCGGGCAATCGATCGCGCTCACGCAAAAATCTGTGAATGACTTCGGACCAATAGTCGATTGCCTCACGGCAAACCGTGATTGGATCGACGGAGTCGCTGAACGCGCTGCGAAGGATCGTTACCAGACTGGATACTGAGGCCATTGTATCGACTGGCGTCCGATGGGTCTGGACAAACAAGGCATCCGGATAGACCGATAGCAATGATGGCATCGCAAACATGTGAGTAGGCGCTTTCAGGATCCAGCGTCGGCCATTCCTCCGAGACTGTAGATGTTGAAGAAACCGGCGATGATATTTGTAGGCTAGCCGCAAATCTTGCCGAAAAAACCAGCTGCGATATGACGGCACATAGTACATCGCGTCGAACTGATCGCTCAGAAAGGTGGGAGCCATAAGGCTAACGCACTCCTGCGGAACTTCTGCTCCCACCACGTGCACGTAGCGGAATGTCGGTACCAGCCAGTTAAAAAAGCTACAACTTTGGGTCGCGCGCTGAATTCGGGCTTTCTCATCGGCGGCAGTAGGTGGCGATGGCGACCTCACTTCCCACATCAGAGGAGCTCGATGCTCCGGATCCGCGGCGAGGAGTCTATGCAACACACTTGTACCACTGCGAGGCAGCCCTACGATGAAAAGCGGCTGGCGGATTTCCTGGCGCGAAATGTTTGGATAAAGCTGCCGGTCCCTTTCCATTTGCAAACGCGCGCACAACGTCTCCAAAACGTCGAGCTTCAAAGCAATTTTTCCAATCAGGTTGAGCCGCGCCTCGTCCTGGCAGGATTCGAGCAGGCGCAACAGCGCTTCAAAAAACTCGCCCTCGCCAAAATCATCG
>Ga0066709_100002401_pt1 | contig 13644 bp, 15 predicted proteins | sample GraSoiAngelo_158_FD_79665 | JGI IMG/M metagenome (GOLD analysis project Ga0066709, IMG submission 79665) | Grasslands soil microbial communities from the Angelo Coastal Reserve, California, USA - 14_1009_16_30cm | ecosystem: Environmental > Terrestrial > Soil > Grasslands | place: USA... | reverse complement strand
TGCAACAGGGCATGGACCGGTGTGGGAGCGTAGAGGGATGCGGGCAGCCACACATGCATCGGGAACTGGGCCGACTTGCTCATGGCCCCGATGAAGATCAGCAGGGTTATGGCAGTGACAGCGCTGATCTCGAGCCCGCTGCCAGGCCATAGCGAAAAGGTGCTTGGAACCTCGGCGGCCCGGGCGAAGAGCGGCTGGAATTCCAAGGTCCCGTAGAGACGATATGCCAGGATGATTCCTGAAAGGAAAGCCACATCCCCCACCCGCAGCACGGCATACGTTTTGAAGGCGCCCTCGATGGTTGGGGGATGTGAATAATGATAGGAAAGGAGGTATAAGAGCCAGCTCAGGAGTTGCCAAAATATGAAGAGCATCAAGATGTTAGCGCTTGAGACCATGCACAGAAGCACAAAGGTGGTGAGGGCCAGAAGAGCATGGAACCTGGCGTAGCCGCGTTCCTGCTGCATGTAGCGCATGGAATAGAGATAGATGATGGTGCTCACACCCGTGATCAGTACCATCATGACAGCACTCAGACGATCAATGTAGAAGCCCAACGAGAGAACGGAAAGGCCCGCCGTGCTCGGTTCGTAGAAACGGACGCTGATCGGACCGTTCAACGTGACCAGAACCAGCGTCGCGACGGCACCTGCGAAGGCCGCGATGACGGCTGGCGCGGCGATCCTGACACTCCGTTTACGCAGCACGCTGCCAGCGATTCCGATCACGATTGCGGCTAGCAGAGGAAGTAGCGGGACGAGGATCACGTAGGACATGGCTCACCTTAAACTCTTTGCAACGCAGATGACGACACGTGGAAGTTCTCGGCAGCGTGCGTGAGCTTCGAATGGAGGCTGTGGCGCATGGTCCCCCTCATGTGGAAGTCAGCCCTAACCTGGCCGTCGGCAGGCGGCATAGGAGTCAGTGGGTTTTGGCGTTAAAAAAAGCCAGCCGGTTCCCCACCCTTTCCAATGGGCGTCCGGCTGGCTCGTACTGTGACTGGCCTCTCACGCCGGAGAGCCAGCTACCCTACCTGCCACCGTGATCGGATTTTCGGTGATGGGTCCACCTGTCTGTGCGAGACTAAGACTTGGGGCCCCATCGTTTGCAATTCTTTGAGGAGGTGTCATACCATAAGCGCGCGTTAATTCACAACCTGCCATTAGGCCCAAACCGTGTAGGTCTTCTAGGCATCTCCATGGGAAATATAGGGCTTGTGAAAGACGGACGGACTAAAGGCGAGGTGGAAAGCGCCATTCGCAACGCTGTCATCAAGTTCGAGCAGGAATTCATGGGCCGGGGGCCGGAGGACGTACGGGTCTTTATTATCAAAGACATCGTCTTGGTCCGCCTGAAAGGGGTTCTGACGCCGGCCGAACGGCAACTGGCGAAGACCGCAGAGGGAGTCGAAATGGTTCGGCGGCTGCGTCAGACCCTGATCGCGCAAGGGCGGGAGAAGCTGAGTCAGCAGGTAGACGAACTCACCGGCGCCAAAACGGCCGGCCTTTTTACCGATATCGACACCCAGATCGGGGAACGCATCATTGTGTTCACTCTGGATCAGGATCTCGAATCGGCCTTCCAATAGCGCAGGAACCTAAGAACTCGCCGTCAGATTACGAACCACGATCGAGTCGGGAACCAGGCTCACAAACCTGCCCATGCGTGACAGGCCCATGACAACCAGGATCAGGCCGGCGCACATGCTGGCCAGAATCATAAAGGATGTGCTGCTCGTCCTGACCAAGCGAAAAGAAGAAAGAAGACACGATGACTGACACTAAGCCATTCGAGTTGAAGGGCGCGGATGGGAAGTTGATCCGTGGGGATCGCCTCCTTGGGGAGGGACGGCAGATCCTGTTTATCACTGGATTTCTCTCCAAGCGGTGGGGCAACAAGAGCCGGGCGCTGGCGCAATGGTGCAGCGAGCGCCAGTGGAGCTTCTGCTGCTTTGATTTTCGGGGCAATGGGGAATCGGAAGGGGATTTCAAGGACTACACGCTGTGCAATTGGCTGGAAGATGCCTGGGCGGTGGTCAGGATGCTGGATCAGGGCGCCCCATTAACCATCATCGGGTCCTCCTTGGGTGGGTGGCTGGCCTGGCTGGTGGCTCAGGAGACCCAAGTGGTGAAGGACCTGCTGCTCATCGCCCCGGCCTTCAACATGATGGGCGAGCGGGCAAGGCAGGTTTCGCCGGAGCGGAGGCAGGCCTGGTATCACAGGGGCTGGATGCCCTACGATGACGACGAGCTGCATCGCGACTATCCGCTCTCCTGGAAATGGGTGGAGGAAAGCGAGGATTTGTGGAAAAGGCGGCAGGCGCTTCCGAGACGGGTCAAGACCACAATTATCCACGGTCTTCAGGACAAGGTGATCCCACCGGCCTGGAGCTGGAGGTTCGCCGAGCATGTCCTGTCCCAGGACCCCCATTTCCCTCTTGAACTGCTGTTCAAAATCGGCGACCATCGCCTCAGCGATCCTCAGGCTCTTGAGACTTTCCGGCGGCTGGTTGTCGGGGAGGCCTGATCCCACGGAGGCTCTTCATGAACAGAGCGGAGCGGCGGCGGCAGGGAAAACATGATCACGCTCCGGCCCCATCACACAAGACGAGTGCGCTCAAGTCATTGCTCGACGAAGCAGTTGCTCACCATAAGTCGGGGCGCTTACAGCAGGCGGAACACCTCTATCGCCAAATCCTCGCCGTTGATCCAGACCAGGCCGAGGCGTTGCACTACCTCGGCCTACTTGCCTACCGAGTTGGACAACTGGACAAGGCCATCGACTTGCTTTCGAAGGCGGTCCTGAAGGACGCGAAGAATTCCCTCTACCATTTTAATCTGGGCGTGGTGTATCAGAAGGGGGGCCGGTTGGGCGAAGCGGTGGAATCCTACCGAAGAGCCGTGACCATCAATCCGAGCCACGTGGAAGCCCACAGTAATTTAGGCAATGCCCTCAAAGAGCAGCGAAAATTTGATCAGGCCATCGCCTCCTATAACAAGGCGCTGAGCCTTAACTCTAAGTATGTGGAGGCACACAATAATCTCGGCGTGGCGCTCAAGGAGCAGGGTAAGCTGGACGAAGCCGTCGCCTCCTATGAGCGGGCCTTGAGCCTCAAGCCGAACCATGTTGAGGCCTATTGTAATTTAGGCATTGCGCTCAAGGAGCAGGGCAAGTTGGAGGCGGCCATCGCTTCCTTTGAGCGGGCCCTGAGTCTGAAGCCTGATTATGTGAAGGCCCATCATAATCTGGGGCTCGCCTTCCTGTGGCAACAACAGTTCGACCGCGCCCTGACCTCGTTACGACGGTCAGCCGATTTGCAGCACAATCATGGTCGCCCCGTCAACGAAGCCTCCATCCATAAATCGAGAATCAAACATGACGTGGAGCAAATTCAGCATCTCTTGGATCGCGGGATGCTGGATCGCGACCATGCCACCTATTTAGATTCCCTGAAACGTCTGCGACAGCAATGCGCTCACGATGCGGGGCCCGCACCGCGTCTCACGATCGGCCATGCCGAGCTTCAACGGATCGCCCCCTCCTTCAATCGAATTCTCCATTATGCCGAGAGTCCTGCCCTGCCCCACGGAGCCTTGAACCAATGTCTCGATGTCGAAGCCATCGAGGCCAGATATCACGCGAGCAGGCCGGAAATCATGTACATCGATGATCTGCTCAACGAAGAGGCATTGCAATCCCTGCGCCGGTTCTGTCTGGAATCAACCATCTGGAAGAAGGATTATGAGAATGGGTATATCGGCGCCTTCTTAGCGGAGGGCTTCTCTTCTCCACTGCTCTTGCAGATCGCGGAGGAATTGCGGGTGCGGTTTCCCGGTATTTTCAAACAGCATCTGCTGACCCAGGCCTGGGCCTTCAAATATGACAGCGAACTGACCGGCCTGAACATCCATGCGGATGCGGCGGCCGTCAATGTCAATTTCTGGCTCACCGCCGATGACGCGAATTTGGACCCCTCTCGGGGCGGTCTCGTGGTTTGGGATAAGGAAGCACCACGGGAGTGGGATTTTAAGGAATACAACAACAAAAGAAACGAGCCGAAGATCCGGGAGTACTTAAGGAGCAGGGGAGCGAACGCGATGACGATCCCCTATAGAGAGAACCGGGCGGTCGTCTTTAATTCAGACCTGTTTCATGAAACGGACCAATTGACGTTCAAAGATGAGTACGCGAACCGCCGAATTAACGTCACGCTCCTGTATGGCTACAGATTTGCCTCGTGAGCTGACGCAAGCGGTGTTTCAGGCAGCCCTGGCTTGCGAGACGCTGTACCTGTCGCCGCTTCCGACCGCAGCAAGGTTCTGATTGCGAGATATCGTCGGATCCACGATCAGGCCGCAGTTCACACACCGCCAGGCAGATTCTTCTTCAGGAGAAAAGTCCGGAACCCACTCCTCTACCATGAATCCGTGGCACTTACTGCATTCCATGGTTCATCCCTCCTTTCTGAACCAGGCTGAAGGTCCGTTGTGACGCTGTTCACATGAGGGCGAACATAGCACCGGCAGATGAGAGAACAATTAAACGGGGATTAGAAGCTTCTAATGAGAATCCACCCGTTCGTCCTGCCCAGCTACCACCCTGCGGCGAGACCGTGCCTCCGACGGGAAGGAAGTGAGGCCGTAGACCGGTCGCGTGAGGAGGCACAACCGCTCGATTCTAAAGAATTGCTCGACTGAGAAGTGCAGGGCTATGAATGGAATGCGGGAATCTTGCGGGTTATTTCACCATCAGCGACACGACACCGAAATGGACCTCGAAACGGCCACGTTGGAGATCTTCCACATAACGCTTCAAGGTTTCATGGATCACCGGGAAAGCCAAACTCTCCCAGGGGATCTTATCGCGCGAGAAAAGCTGCACGTCTGAACTCTCATGCCCGACTCCGAAATCAGGGCTGCGCATGGTGCCGCGAAAAATCACATAGACCTGATTGACACGCACGAGGCTGAATACGGCGTAGAGACTCGTGATCTCCACCTGAGCCTTGGCTTCCTCCAAAGTCTCCCTCGCTGCTGCCTGTTCCGTGGTTTCATCGAGCTCCATGAAGCCGGCGGGAAACGTCCACAGGCCCAGTCTCGGTTCAATGGCCCGGCGGCACAAAAGGAGCTTACCTTCCCATTCGGGAAGGCAGCCTGCGACGATCTTCGGATTCTGGTAATGGACCGTTTGGCAGGCCTCGCACACAAAACGCAGCAAGGTCTCGCCGGGAGGAACTTTCAGGACGACCGGCTTCCCACATTGACTGCAATATCTCATTAATGACGATCCCACTGGTTCCCTCACTCCCGTTTGGTGTACCACAAACACCCACCCCTGGTCACTTCAGGATTGTGTCTCACGCCCGGCTTTGCTAAGGTGGGTCCTTCCTTCAGGCGCGACTGAGCAGAGGAGGCCATGAGCACGAACGACAAGCAGGTCATCTTTTCGCTGATCGGTGTAGGCCGGGTCCATCCGCCGAAAAAACAGGTACTGAAGGACATCTACTTGTCCTTCTATTATGGGGCCAAGATCGGAGTCCTGGGGCTTAATGGGTCGGGAAAGAGCACGCTGCTCCGCATCATTGCCGGTGTGGACAAGGATTACATCGGCGAGATGACGATGTCGAAGGGCTATACGGTGGGGCTCTTGGAGCAAGAGCCTCAGCTCGACAAGGGGAAGACCGTGAAGGAAGTGGTCGAAGAGGGTCGCAGGGAGGTCATCGCCCTCCTGCGTGAGTACGAGACCGTCAGCAACAGGCTCGGTGAGAGCCTCGCGCCGGATGAGATGGACAAGCTGCTGGAAAAGCAGAGCCAATTGCAGGAGAAGATCGAGGCGGCCAACGGCTGGGAGTTGGAGAACGAACTGGAAGTCGCCATGGATGCCCTCCGATGCCCGCCCCAGGAAACCAAGGTGGAGGTCCTTTCTGGAGGAGAAAAGCGTCGTGTCGCCCTCTGCCGGCTGCTGATCCAGGAGCCGGACATCCTCTTGCTGGATGAGCCGACCAATCATCTCGATGCGGAATCGGTCCAGTGGTTGGAGCAGCACCTGCAGCAATACCAAGGGACGGTCATCGCCGTGACCCACGACCGGTACTTCCTGGACAACGTGGCCGGATGGATCCTGGAATTGGATCGTGGGCAGGGCATTCCCTTTCAAGGGAATTACTCCTCCTGGCTGGAGCAGAAACAGGCTAGACTGGAACGAGAAGAAAAAGCCGAATCCAAGCGACGGAAGACCCTTGAGCGCGAGCTGGAATGGATCCGCATGTCGCCCAAAGGCCGCCACGCCAAGGGCAGAGCCCGCATCACGCGCTACGAAGAGCTCCTGGGCAACGAGCAGGAAGAAGCCGCCGAGGCTCTGGAAATATATATCCCACCCGGCCCGCGCCTTGGCGACATCGTCATCGAGACCGAGAATCTCACCAAAGCGTATGGCGACAAGCTGCTCTTTGAGAACATGACCTTCAGTCTGCCGCGGGGCGGGATCGTCGGCGTCATCGGCCCGAACGGAGCGGGGAAGACCACGCTGTTTCGCATGATCACCGGCCAGGTCAAACCGGACTCCGGGACATTCAAGGTGGGCGAGACGATCAAGCTCGGCTACGTGGACCAGGATCGGACGCTAGATGGGAGCAAGACGGTCTGGGAGGTGATCTCAGACGGTAAGGACACGGTGCCTCTCGGAAAGAGCGAGGTCAACTCGCGGGCCTACTGTGGGAAGTTTAATTTCAGCGGCTCGGATCAGCAGAAGAAAGTCAAAGACCTGTCCGGCGGCGAACGCAACCGGGTGCACCTCGCGCGCATGCTAAAGGAAGGCGCGAACCTCATCCTGCTGGACGAGCCGACCAACGACCTGGATGTGAATACCCTGCGGGCGCTGGAAGAAGGGCTGGAGCGCTTCGGTGGCTGTTGCATGGTCAGCAGTCACGACCGCTGGTTCCTCGACCGCATTGCCACCCACATCCTGGCCTTCGAAGGGGACAGCAAAGTCGTGTGGTTCGAGGGTAACTACAGCGAATACGAGGCTGACCGGAAGAAGCGCCTCGGTAAAGAAGCCGACCGCCCGCACCGGATCCGCTATCGCAAGCTTACGCGGAATTGACCCGACGTGGTGACGACTCCGCAGGCCCCACTCCCACGACGGGTCTTCATCACCGGCAGCACCGGCTATCTGGGCTCGCGCCTGATCAAAGGGTTGCTCGCGCGTGGCTATGGAGTGCAGGCGCTCGCGCGGAGCAGGGACGCGGCCAAGAGATTGCCGGTCGAGTGTAAAATCATCCTCGGCAATGCGTTGGATAGCAAATCCTTTGCGGACCACGTGCGTCCCGCCAGTACGTTCGTGCACCTCGTGGGCGTCGCCCACCCCGCCCCCTGGAAGACTCGCAAGTTTCGCAACGTAGATCTGGTCTCGACCCGCGCCTCCATCGCCGCGGCGCAAGCCGCCGACATTGCGCACTTCGTCTATGTGAGCGTGGCGCAACCAGCCCCGGTGATGAAAACCTATATCCAGACCCGCGCCGAGTGCGAAGGGTTTCTCCGCAACAGCGGCCTCCATTCGACCATTCTGCGACCCTGGTATGTGATCGGCCCCGGTCATTGGTGGCCGGTGTGCCTCCTGCCGCTATATTCGTTGATGAAGCGCTTCTCTGCGACCAAGGACATAGCTCTGCGCCTCGGGCTCGTCACGCACAAGCAGATGACCAGCGCCCTGCTGTGGGCCATTGAGCATCCCGTGCAAGGACTTCGGATCATGGATGTGCGCCACATCCGCCGGGCCAGCATGCCCGCCAGCAACTCAACGACAAGCGGCGCTCCATGAGCCTCAATCCCCTCACGCTGGTCCTTGTCGGCTGGGTAGCCGCTGCCATGCTGATGGCCCTGCTCTGGCTCGTGCAGCGGGTCAGTCGCAATGCAGCGATTGCGGACGTGGGTTGGTGTTTCGGGCTGGGCTTCGTGGTGATCGGATACGCCCTTGTGGTCGAGGGAGATCAGGACCGCCGGCGACTCCTCGCGGTCATGGGCGGGATCTACGCCTGCCGGCTGGGGTTGTACATCCTACTAGATCGTGCGCTCGGCAAACCGGAGGACGGACGATATCAGCGGATGCGTCGCGAGTGGGGAGACCAAGCGCAACTCTATTTCTTTATTTATTTTCAGCTTCAGGCCATCGCCGTCGCGATGTTCTCACTGCCGTTCCTTGTGCTCATGCAGAATCCGCGGCCGACCTTCAGTCTCTGGGAGTTGGCAGGCCTCCTGCTGTGGCTCGTCGCGGTGCTCAGCGAATCAGTCGCGGATTGGCATCTCGCGACCTTCCGGGCCAAACCGTGGAACCGGGACCGGGTGTGCCGCGAGGGCCTATGGCGTTACTCCCGGCATCCGAATTACTTCTTCGAGTGGGTCCATTGGTGGGCCTATGTCCTGATGGGTGTGGGGCTATCCAATGGCTGGATCACCCTTATTGCGCCGATCCTGATGGGGTGGGCGCTCCTCAGAGTCACCGGCATCCCGCTCGCAGAGGCTCAAGCCCTCGCCACTCGCGGTGAGGAGTATCGTGCCTACAAGCGGACCACCAGCGCCTTTATTCTGTGGTTTCCGAAGGGGGAGTTTAGAAAAGAGAGGATGTGAGCAGGGTTGTCATCCTGCGGTTGACGTGGGTGCTGGCCTCGTTCAACACATCTTCCCCGGCAAGATCTTCCTGGATGCCGGTATTCTACATCGCAACATGATTCTAATGTGCCTGCATGACTCAGGGTCGTCCCTGCTGGCGAGCTTGTCTGCCATCACGGACGACGAAGTCCTCCACTGGTCGAGAAATACGTGCGGCACATTCCCACCAACAGCGAATGCTCCCGCTCTCCTCCAAGACCCCCCGATGCAAAAATCGCACACACAGACAATCTCTGTACACCTGCCGGGGAGCGTGTTTTGTTACATCTCCATGTTTTCATGTTTTGTCAATGGGTTGGATCAGTGCCTGCCTCGGCATGGATCTTGAGGCTTTTCCGCTTAGAGCAGGGGCCCTAAGGATGGACGCCCAAACAGACAAAATATGGAGACTTTCAATACAAAGAGCGAAGAGCTCTGCACGCAAACCCTGCACGACGTTGGAGTCACCCTCGTGGCTTGTGCGGTGGTCTGTGCACTGCTGTTTGCCGTCCCCACGCCGATGCAGCCAGACTTCGAGGGCCGCAGTCCTCGGTACTCAAAGCGAGAACTCCTACGTACAATCCACTGGTATGCGAAGCAATATCGCCTTGATCCGGCCCTGCTGCGCGCCGTGGTCAAGGCCGAGTCGGACTTTGATCCTGGAGCCGTCTCACGCAAGGGAGCAGTCGGCCTCATGCAACTCATGCCGCACACTGCAGCCCACCACCGCGTGGCCGATCCGTTCGATCCGATACAAAACATCCGTGCAGGCGCCAAACAGCTCCGACGCCTGGTGAACCGTTATGACGGGAACCTCCCCTTAGCGCTCGCCGCCTATAACGCCGGCGCGCAGCGGGTGAAAGACCAGAAGGTGCCACGCATCCGGGAGACCCGCGCCTACGTCCATAAGGTCCTTCGCTTCTACCGCCACTTCAAAAGCAGGGAACAGCCCCACAAGGTGAATCCCCCGAGAGTCCAGTACCGACTGGTCTTGCCGAAACGGCCGAGTCCACTGCTGGCCGCGCCGCCACCCATGAAAGGCTCCGATCTTCAGCCAGGACGGTTCAGTAAGGCGAAGCTCCCAGGCGCCCACTACCGACCGGCTCCGCCGAAACGACCGAGTCCTCCGGCAGCCGCGCATAAGCCGAAGAAGGGCTCCGATCCTCAGCCCGACCCTTACACTGACCCGCCGCAGGCCTCCGTCAGTTTTTAAGTTGCTCAGGATCATGCATACGTATTTACACTTCTGTGCAAAAATTTGCGCCCTCGGGAGCCAAAAAACGGACTTGTCTAGAAAATCCCTCCTTCGAAAGTAGGGGCAGCCCTACCACTCAACTTCCTGTTTTTCCAGGTCTGTTCATTCTTGTCGGATGGCACGGAACCTGATCTATCCTCCCTGTGTCGGAGAGTGATTCCTATGTCTGCCCGGTGCTCACTCATGGATGGGAGGATGTATGATGAACACGACGACTCCATACAGGGAAAGCAAGAGACTCTGCGGGTCTGTAGAGCAAGGCCTCTGTGCCGCCCTGGTCGTTGGCGTGGTGGTATTTATGCCGCCCACGGTGACGAGCGAGATGTATCAGTATGTCGAGAGGAACGGCACGCTGAGTGTGACGAATGTCCCCACGGATCAACAGTATCAGAGCGTCCCCTATGAGTCTACGTATCTCAGCTCAAGGGTCTCTAAGAAGGAACTGGATCAGGCCATCGCCTCGTATGCCAAGCGCCATCGGCTCCATCCGGCCCTGTTGCGTGCGGTCATCAAGACGGAGTCGGATTTTGTTTCCACCGCGGTGTCCCGGAGGGGGGCGCTTGGCCTGATGCAACTGATGCCGCGCACGGCGGCGTCGTTACGGGTTCGCGACCCCTTCAACCCGATCGATAATATCGCAGGTGGCGCTAAACACCTACGGTATCTGTTGGACCGGTTCAATGGGGATCTCCCGCTTGCATTGGCCGCCTATAATGCCGGGGAGTCCCGGGTGAAACAGTACCAACAGATTCCTCCGTTTCAAGAGACCCGCTTTTACGTGCTGAAAGTGCTTCATCATTACGATGCCTTTCGGTCAGGTAAGGGTCAGCCGCCGACAGTGAGATCGGCGTTCTGATCAGGTATGGCGTGACCCTGATGAGAGTGAGGGGTTATCGCGTGCCTGCCTGCTCGACGTAGGCGCGCGCCTCTCGCAATTCCGGCAACTCAGCGTCACCCTGCGCCCTGACTTGCAGCAACTTGGAATAGGCGATGACGGCGCCTCGACTGTCGCCGGTCTTCGCGGCAGCTCGAGCGGCGCCTAGTAGTGACCTCGCCCGGTTCGGATGCCGGGCGAGCGCGGTTAAGAATTGTTGTGCTGCCTCTGTCGGGCGTCCCGCGTGCAGCAGAATGTCGCCGAAGAGTTCATGAGCGGGCTTGACCGTATCAGGAGGCCCTGACGGTGGAGGCATCGCCTCGTCCACCGCCGTGGCCTTCTTCATCAGGGCAATGGCTTTCACGTAGTTCCCTTTCGATGAGAGAGTGGCCGCGTTCAATTCCAACTCCATGATTTCCTCGGTCCTTCCGCGGTGAGAATGCGGCTTGGCGGACCGCTTCCGGCCAAGTGCTCGCAACGCAGCGAGGTGCTTGTCAGCCTCCGGCCGCCCTTCCATGGCTGCGGCCAGGCCGCGGATAAAAATGGGAAGAGCCTTGGAGCGGTCTTCAAGCCTTAATCCAGGCACATCCCAGAGCATCGCTGCCGAGTCCCACCGTTGCGTTTCGACCACGAAGGCTCCGGCCATCTCGTCATACAGCAGGCTCACAGGACGCTCATACCCGGACTCCGTGACCCTCTTGTCATCACCTGCTTCCTTCATGTCCTGTTGCTTTAGGGTCAGCACATCCTGGGCCTTCTTATAGCGGCCTTGCTGGAGATACGAGTAGAGAAGCCAATGCAGGCTGTGGTAATCCCGGTGGTTGATGGGCAGTCCCTTGCGCTTCGCCCAGTCGACCGAGGTCGTCCACCCCGATTCGTTCGAGGCTGCGGCTTCCGGCCACATCCCGAGTTGGAGAAAGATGTGCGCCGGCATGTGTCGTGCGTGATGGGCTTCGGGGGCGATCTCCGCGTAGATCCGCGCGGCCGGCAGCGCCAGAATGGCATGGTCCGGGTCGTCGAACGCATGGATCGTATAATGCGCGGCGCCGGGATGGTCGGGGTTCTTTCGGGACACCTCCATGGCGATCGCGCCGGCTTGGATCTGGCGCCGAACGCCTCGGGCGGACGGGCGGACGGTACCGAGCAACGAGAGCGAGTAGAAGGAGGCCGCCTCTAAATCCTCGGGGTAGTCTCGATACAGGTGCTCCATGGCCGCGGCGTAGGCCTGATCGCGTGCAAACTTGTCGCCTTCTCCATAAAGGAGTCTCACCGCGTTCAGGTACGCTCGCTCTCGCGGGGTGATCTTCGCGCTCTCCCGGATGTGATCGAGCGCCTTTCTGGCAGCCTGAGCGTCTTGTTCCTCCCAGATAGGATGATTGTGCGCCATCGCCTCGCCCCAGTATCCCATCATGAAGTCCGGATCAGCTCTTGTAGATTCACGAAACGCCGTCAAGGCTTCTTCGTACCAGAATGAGTGCAGTGCGAGGACGCCACGAAGGAAATGGCCTTGGGCATGCTCCAAGCCGGACGTTGGAAAGTCGATCTTTCCCAATCTGGATTGGGGCGTGTCGGCAACGGCAGGCAATCCTGCGAGCAGAAATGCCACCAGGAGCAGGAGGCGCGTTGCGTGAGCGATATGGCGACGCGATATCACAGCGCGAAACCCTTTGCCGGCACTTCCCGAGCGGTGATCACTTGCCTTGGCTAAGCTGGGCGAGCCGCTCGCCGGCTTTTTTGGCATATTCGCTGTTTGGGAAGTCTTTGATGATCGCTTCGTAGAGCTGCTTGGCATGCACCTGGTTGTTCTGCCGCTCCTCGAATTGAGCGGTTTCAAACATTTCCTTCGCGCCCTCCCCTGTACACCCCGACAGCCTGAGCGCGATGACGAAGAGACATGCAGGGATGACGTGCTTCATTACGCTTCGCACCATTCGTGAACGAATCGACCGGCTGGCGCCAGTCCACCCTGCCGCTATTATAAAGAACATCCGCCATGAAACCGAAGCCCCTTCTTGACACGCGCCTACGGACCGTCTAGCCTTCCTGCATCTTCGGGCTGGCTCGGGTAAGAATCGGGGCGATGATATGGAAGAGGACCTTGTCAATCTCGGCGTGATAGACAAGCCTGAGCAGAAGAGTGGCGCTGGCTTAAAACGACTGGGTGTCTGGGTTGGTGGTCTATGCTCAGGGGCCTGGGGCCTGTTCGCCATCTATGTCTTTTTTAAAGAGAGGGTGACCCTCAACAATATTGGATTTTTTCTCTTTTTATTCGTCGGCTGTCTTCCTGCTTACTTCCTGCCTTATGGAATGATGCGGGCGATCGGAAAGGTGGTAGATGTGACGGCGAAGGAGCAGGAGGACTAGCTGATGGAATTACGCAAGTACCCGCGCTTTCGAGTGCAGTTTCGAAGCAAGTTCTCGGGAGAACAAATAGATGGGGAGGGGAAAGCGATCGACCTCTCACAGAGAGGGTGTCGAATTGAAAGTGATCTCAGTGTTCCAGCAAGTAGCATTCTCGAATTGCGCCTCTACGTGCCCGGGCTTGATTGGCCCATGAGGGTTGAGCAAGCATCGGTGAAGTGGGCACGTGGACGGGAGTTCGGGCTCGAATTTGTTCGCCTGTTGCCCAAGGAGGAAGAGACGCTTCACCGAGTGGTCAAAGACCTCGAACCGGGTGCGCATGAATGATGGCATGAGACGAAGTGGGGCCATATGTTCTCATGGCAGTGGACGATGAGAGCGATGCCCCTGGGTCTCATGTTGCTCTAGCTTGAGGCCTGTAGCCACTACGTTCCCGCGGTTACCCTGGAGGAGAGCCCGCAGACCATCCCCGCGCGAGTCCAACTCCAGCCACTTGTTGATGCCTCCAT
>Ga0066709_100002400_pt1 | contig 13644 bp, 12 predicted proteins | sample GraSoiAngelo_158_FD_79665 | JGI IMG/M metagenome (GOLD analysis project Ga0066709, IMG submission 79665) | Grasslands soil microbial communities from the Angelo Coastal Reserve, California, USA - 14_1009_16_30cm | ecosystem: Environmental > Terrestrial > Soil > Grasslands | place: USA... | reverse complement strand
GAGCCCGCCAAAAAGTTCGCCAATCTCGTGCGGCGATTTGGTGCCGCTCTCCCAAATCATCCACATGGCCACCCTCCTTGTGTACAGGCCCCTCTCGCGGCGCGAAAGTAAGCGCTCCCGATCGACCTGGTGTTTTTCGGCCACTCTTTGCACTATTTTCTCTGGATCAATTGGATCAATTGCAGTCATGGCCCTGCGCAGCGAAGTAATTTCTCGCCGCTGCTTGTGCAAGCCTTTTAGCCGATCACGCAGCTTTTGCACCCAAGATTCATCGCCCAAAACCGCCTGCCAGCGGACCGCCTCAAAGGGATTCTCAATCTCCCGTAACAGACGCTCCTCGACAACGCGCCGGTAGCGCAATCGCTCCGCTCGGCTGGGCCACGCAGTTCGCCAAGCACCATCGCCTCTTGCACAAACCGAAACCGCGCGCTTAGGCCAGCATACCTCCGATAACTGCTCCACTTAAATGCACGCAGGCGACCTGCTCGCTGCGATTCTTTCTGCAAATAAACACATCAAACCTATGAAAACTACTAATCATTACATAAAAATCGCTCTGCTCTCGTTAGCAGCAGCAATGTTCACGGCCACGTCTGCACTCGCGGACACCTATTCGTGGACAAACTTCCAATCGGACATCGCCGGTGTGGCGCAGCACACCGATTCAAACCTTGTCAATCCCTGGGGCATGGCCGCGGGATCAACCGGCACTATTTGGGTCAGCGACAACGGCACCGGTGTTTCGACCCTCTACAATCAGGATGGCACAGCCGTTCCGCTGGTGGTTGAAATTCCAACCGCCGCCCAGAACAGAGACGGCGCCAACCCAACCGGCACCGTGTTTAACGACACCGGGTTTTTTCCGGTCACATTGAATGGAACTTCGGCCTCAGCGTTGTTCATTTTTGTCAGTGAAGATGGTTCCATTTCGGGGTGGAACCCGACGCTGGATGAGACGCACGCGGTCAAAGCCGTCGATAGCGGCAGCAGCCACGCTATTTATAAAGGTGCAACGCTCGGCGTCGCTAACGGTCACAATTTTCTCTACGTCACAAACTTTCATACCAGCAAAGTCGATACTTATGATGAGAATTTTAATCGCGTGACTCCGAATCGCTTCGTTGACCCGAACCTTCCCACTGGGTACGGCCCGTTCGGCATCCGAAATTTCAATGGCGAAATTTTTGTGACCTATGCGAAGCAAGACGCAACGAAGGAAGATGATGTTCCCTGTCCCGGCTGTGGGCTCATCAACGTGTTTGACACCAGCGGTAACTTCCTTCGGCGGCTGACCCAACGCGGGAATCTCAACGCACCCTGGGGACTCGCTGAGGTTGACGGCGAACTTTGGGTCGGCAATTTCGGTAATGGATTCATTAACGTTTACGACCCCGTGACCGGCGCTTTCATCGAGACACTGATGCGGGCCGATGGCACGCCGCTCCGATTTGACGGCTTGTGGGATATGCTCCCGTTGGGCAGCGGAGTTTATTTCACTGCTGGAATCGCCGACGAAGAACACGGCCTCTTTGGCCTCATTACCGAGGATCAATAAGGGCCTAAGGATTGAGGCGCACGCTTTCCTTGTCCGTTGCCAAAGGGTGTTGTCCCGGCAAGGCGTGCGCTCGCCATTCCGGCGAACACAAATCTTCTAACGCTTTGAGAATTTGATCTGACGGCATAACATCAGCACATGCGTGCGTGCGTGCCTGCGGTGCTTGCCTCGCTTGCGCTGATATCTATCGCGAAGGCGGCCCCACTTTCCGAGGCCGATCTCAGGAACCTGCTCGCAGGCATCCGACAGAACCGGAGCACGCAGGCGGATTTTCAGGAACAAAGAGCAATTCGGCTGATGAAGAAGCCGATCGTGAGCTCGGGGCGAATTTGGTTTCAGCCGCCGAACAAGTTCCGGCGCGAAGTGAAAGGGAGTTCGCCCAGCATCACGGTGAGCGACGGACGTCAGCTCTGGATTTATTATCCGAACTTTAAATCAGCGGAACGTTATCCACTGGGCAAAGGATCACCGCTCGATTCCACCGTGGCCGCGATCAATTCCGCGTTGAATCTGGAAAAGGTTGAAAACACTTTCAACATCACGGCGAGCAAGGGCGACAGAGGATACAAGCTGTCGCTGCTGCCGCGCACTGCCGCAATGAAACGAGTGTTTCAAAAGCTTGATCTACTCGTCAACGATAACTTGCGTGTGGAACGCACCGATATGCTGCTGCCGAACGGCGATCGAATCATAACTAGCTATTCGAACCAAACGCGCGCGCTGGTCCCTCCCTCCACTTTCGAGTTTAAACCGCCGCCGGGCACGGAGGTAACCACGCCTCTGGGAGAGTGATGGCAATGATGAAGCAGCCGCCTTCGCTGGGCTAAGGCGCGGCAGGCGAATGAGAATACCGAATGCTGAAGGGACGACGAAGAACTCCACCGCGTCTGATACAGACGCTCTACAATCCTCAGCTCAGCGATTAGTTATTCGCCATTCTCAACGTTCGCGCGGCGACTTTACGTCTGCAGATTTGAAACTCGCTCCTTTCCCAACTCGCTCACCACTGCCATCACGGCTTTGCCTTCTATCTCGCTGATCCCATCAGCTCGATTCGCGGATTAACGCAGATTTTTTGAACCTGTGAAAATCGGGATGATGGGAATCTGTGGACAAAATCAAAATCTTCATGCGATTCATTCGTGGTTTGTCGAATCCCCTCACCCTCCCCTCTCCCTCAGGGGGAGAGGGAACCGCTCCCGTTTCTTTCGATTGAAGCGAACACCACGCAGTGACCTGTGCTGTGTCTTTGCTCGACGATGTGGCGGCTGAAATTTATAAGGGCTAGCAGCCATGTTACGCGTTTTCTTCGCAGTTCTTGTTGCAGCATTCGATGCTGTTCCGACAGCACTTTGCGCAGAACCCCCAACCTCACCGAATCACATCATCTCTCGTATTCCGCGGGAGCCGGTTCATTCAACCGCGATCGCAAGGATTGGCTACAGCAAACGCCGGCGCATTCTCGAAATTCAATTCGTCAACGGCGCTGTCTATCGTTATCTCGATGTGCCTCCTGCGGTGCATCGCGATCTGATGTCGGCCGAATCAAAGACGCGCTTCTACGACTCCAACATCAGGCGACACTACCAGTCCATTCTGGTCCGGCCGCGGGACAAGGAACAGATACCCGCGAAATCACAGCAATAGAAGCAAAAACTCTACGCAAAAAATCGCTAGCATTAATTCACATCGTTTGCGACCAAACCTTTTCTATCCGAATGAAAGTCCTCCCTGGTTGCGTAAATTTTCCTGGTAGCCGCGCGGGACGTAACATAGGCATCCTGCCTGTCTCGTCGAACGGGCATCCCGCCTGGTCGCGAACGAGCAGGCTCGCCACAGGACGAGTCCGTCCGGCTGGCGGACAGGGAAGCCTGCACGACCTGTCAGGCTCGCCACGGCGAGTCCGTCCTGTGTCAGGCTGGAAGCCTAAGTTACTTTGGCTCCGGCTTCGCCGCTCTGTGTGCATTCGTGGTTAAAAGGAACTGGCAATTCAAATTCGATGAAGTGAGGCAGAGACTCCGCTTCACTCCAGCGGAGAAACGAGTGGCGATTTTCATCCTGTCAGCGTTCCTGTTAGGGCTAGGCGCTAAATACTATCGCGACACCCATGCCTCCCCTGCCCCATCGCAATCGAATCTTGGTAGGACGCGACCCAGTTTACCCGCCGCGCGCGGGCCAGGCGCGCCGACCGTTACACCCGCTGCAAAACGAGCACGAACAGCTATGCCGCCTTAAATTCGCTCACGATCTCCTGCAATGCTTTCTTCGCGTCGCCGAAGATCATGGCGGCGTTGTCCTTGAAAAAAAGCGGGTTTTCGATTCCCGCAAAACCAGACGCCATCGAGCGCTTGAGAACAAAAACGGTATGCGCTTGATCGACATTGATGATCGGCATGCCGTAGATGGGGCTGGATTTATCTTCGCGCGCGGCAGGATTCACCACATCGTTTGCGCCAATGACAAGCGCGACATCGACTGTCGGCATCAGCGGATTGATTGCATCCATCTCCACGAGTTGCTCGTAAGGAACATCGGCTTCGGCGAGCAACACGTTCATGTGCCCAGGCATTCGGCCAGCTACCGGATGGATGGCGTATTTCACCTCGGTTCCGTTTGCTTCGAGATGATCAGCCAGCTCCTTGACCACGTGCTGTGCCTGGGCTACCGCTATTCCGTATCCCAGCACAAATACGACCGAGCGCGCTGCTTCGAGCGCAAAATATGCGTCATGCGGCGAGGTCGATTTCGCTTCGCCTTTTGCCCGCGCGGTTGCGCCCAGCCCTGCTGCTGACCAAAACCGCTGAAGAGAACATTTGCCAGCGAGCGGTTCATCGCTTTGCACATGATTTCTGTAAGGATGATCCCGTTCGCGCCCACGAGCGACCCGGCCACGATCAACATGTTATTGGCCAAGACAAACCGGCGGCAGCAGCAGCGAGACCGGAAATAACTGTTCAACAAACAAATCACGACGGGCATATCCGCGCCGCCGATCGGCAGGACGCCGAAAACGCCAATGACGAGCGCGAGGACGACTCCGAGGATCAAAATCGGGTAGCTCTATTTTCTTTGGAACAAAAATCCGCATCGCCTACTCCCTATTTGCGAACTGGGCTGTTCCCGCAGATTATTGTGCAGTGACGGACCACGTTGACGCGTTCGTAAAGCAGATTTGCGAAGTTATCGTAGGCAAGAATCAGGCGGTAAAGCTCGCGGTCGCATGTCTGCTCGCCCGCGGCCATCTTTTGATTGAAGACATCCCGGGCGTGGGCAAGACAACGCTCTCCCATGCGTTGGCTCGCTCGCTCGCGCTCGCCTTTCAACGTATCCAGTTTACCAGCGACCTGCTGCCCGCCGATATTCTCGGCAATTCCATCTTCGATCGGGGCGAGCAACGCTTCGTGTTTCATCGTGGCCCGCTCTTTGCGCAAGTGGTGCTGATCGACGAGGTAAATCGCGCCACCGCCAAGACGCAAAGCGCCTTGCTGGAAGCGATGGAGGAACACCACGTCTCGATCGATGCGGTGACGCATGAATTGCCCGAGCCGTTTTTTGTCATCGCCACGCAGAATCCGCAACATCAAGTCGGCACCTTTCCTCTGCCAGAATCGCAGCTCGACCGTTTTCTGATGCGGATCGAACTGGGCGTGCCAGACCGCGCCAGCGAACGCGCCATGCTTCTGGGCATGGATCGCCGCGAAATGTTAAAGGAATTGAAGCCAGTGATTAGTCCGCGAACGTTGGTCGAGATTCAGGATAAAGTGCGAAAAGTGCACGCTTCGGCCGCGCTACTCGATTACCTTCAGGATTTGCTCGATGCGTCGCGACAACGTCACAGTACCGGCTTGTCACCGCGCGCGGGTCTGGCCTTGCTGCATGCGTCCCAAGCCCGGGCCCTGATGAACGGACGTGATATGGTGCTTCCCGAAGATATTCAAGCGGTGGGAATCGCAGTCATGGCGCATCGGCTGGGACACGATATCGAGCAGCCGGGGAAGAGCGGACGCACATTCGCTGACAATCTGCTTCACAGCGTGCCGGTTCCGTGAAAGCACGAAAATTTCCGCTCGTTTATCCGACCGCAAGTCTTGCCGGACTGCTGTTTGTGCTGGGCGCGATGTGGTACGCGGCTTCGAGTCAAAATAGTCCGGCGGTTTACCTGCTCTTGTTCACGCTAACGGCAGTGTTTCTGGTTTCCATTCCGCACACGCTGATCAATCTCGCAGGCGTGACCATAGCGCTCGAATCCGTGAAGCCGGCGTTTGCAGGCCAGGAGGTGTCATTGCCAGTCGAGGTTACAAATGGCTCTCGTGCGACGCGCCATGGAATTGAGTTGGCTCTGTCAAGATCGAGCACGGAGCGCAAACGCATCGACTGCATTCCAGCCGGTAAAGCAGCCCGGGTGACGCTTCGATTTCCCGCTCGGCAGCGGGGCGAACACAGAGTAGGAGCGTTGCGCCTAACGAGCGTTTATCCGCTAGGTTTCATTCGCTTTTTGAAGAAATTCGCGTCCTCTCAAACCTACATTGTTTATCCAAAGCCTGCAGGCGATCTTCCGCTTCCGTTGAGTCGGGCGCCCTACCCGAATAGCCGCGCACGGGCGGACATCGGAGAAGGCGATGACTTCGCGGGAGTCCGCGCCTACGTGCCTGGCGAGTCCCAGCGTCACATCGATTGGAAAGCTGTGGCGCGCGGGCAACCGTTCATGACAAAACAGCTCGCCGCGGAAACGGAAGGCGTCGCGCACCTGGATTTTTCTGCTGTCCGTCTTCTTACTGTAGAAGAGAAACTATCGCAGCTCGCGCTTTGGGTTATTGAAGCCGAGCGCGCTGGGCGGCCTTACAGCCTTAGGCTTCCAGGTACCGAGATTCCGCCGGCTATTGGACAATCGCATTTTCACCAGTGCCTGCGCGCACTCAGTTTGTTCCAGGGATGAGAGCAAGAGTATGAGCAGGAGCACGACGAGCACGAGCAGGAGTAACAGGGACAGGAAGATTCCGCGGCGGCCGTTGCTTTGGCTGGCAGCGGCGTTGCTCTTTACAGTGCCTCCGATGTTCGGCTCCCTCGCGACCTGGGTCCCGTGTCTTTTTCTACTCGCACTGGCGCTAAAATTCTGGATGGAGCCGAGGGGTTACCGGCTTCGGTTTGCCACCTTGAAACTGGTGCTCGCCGCCGTGGCGCTCTTTGCCATCTTCGCCAGTTATGGTTCCCTGCACGGCGTCGAACAGGGCGTATCGCTCCTTGTCGTTCTCATGTCTCTCAAGGTGCTCGAAGCGCACACGGCGCGCGAGTTTCAAGTGATGGTGATGATCGGGTGGGTGCTTTGCCTTTGCGGATTTTTCCTTTCCCAAGACTTCGCGATCGCGCTTTGCCTCCTCACCGCGTTTGCGTTGCTGCTTGTCGCACTGGTTCAGTTTCATCGCGGATCGTCCCCCGGCCCTTTCTGGCCTCCGCTGGGGACGGCTTGCAAGCTCCTTGTCCAAGCAGCGCCGCTGACCGCTTTGTTGTTCCTTTTGTTTCCCAGAATCAATAGCAGCTTTGGATTTCAGATTCGCGACCTGCGTTCGGCGGAGCTCGGTTTTTCCGACCGATTGTCTCCGGGCAGCATCACATCTCTTACAGACTCTTCGACTGTTGCTTTCCGCGCGGAGTTTCCTGACAACCGAACGCGACCGCCCGGGCCCATGTATTGGCGCGGAGTGGTCATGTGGCATTGCGAAGGTATGGAATGGCGAGCTCCATATGCGCCGGTCGCAATCTCTCCCCCAAATCAGGGCACCCGGCAATCCGCCAGTGGCCACGCGATTCGACAGCGCATTACCATCGCGCCGCATGATGCGCGCTGGATGTTTGCACTCGATCGGCCGTTTGAAGTCCTTCCAAAGGCAATGCTTGCGCGTGGCAATTATCTCTGGAGCGCCCAGCCGATTCGAAAAGCTCGCCGATATGAGGTCATTTCGTCTCCTCAAATCAGCGAAATGAAACTCCAGCCGCGTGAGCGCAGGGAAGCGCTCGATGTGCCGGCATCAATTTCTCCCGCCGTGCGGGAGCTAGCTCAATCATGGACTGCCCAAAACTCCAATCCCCGCGCCATAGTAAACAGCGCTCTCCAATTTTTCCGGGCGCAAGGGTTTCGCTATTCGTTGTCGCCAGGCGAATACAAGAAAAACGATTTGGAGCAATTTCTCTTTCATCGGCGAGTTGGCTTTTGCGAGCATTACGCCGCCAGTTTCGCAACCCTGATGCGACTGGCGGCAGTTCCAGCGCGGGTCGTGGCGGGCTATCTGGGCGGCGAGTACAATGATCTGGGCGGATTCGTTCTCGTCCGACAGTCGGACGCGCATGCCTGGTGCGAGGTGTGGCTGCCGGATAGCGGATGGACACGCGTGGATCCAACTACCGTAGTTGCGCCCGGACGTGCGAGTCTCGATCTCAACTCGTTTCTAGCAAGGAACGCGGCTACTGGAGAACTGAACACTCGCCAAAGTGCCTTCGTCGCAGAGTTGTTTCGGTCGGCAATATTCACCAATGTTCGGCTCGCCTGGGAAACGCTGAACTACGAGTGGGACACGCGGCTTCTTGGTTTTGATGCCGACGTACAAGAAGTATTTCTGGATTCCATCGGCATCGCCAACCGCGGGCCATTGTTCCTCGTCGTTGAGATCCTGATTGTCGCTGTTGCTTTGCTGCTGACTTATGCCGGCTGGATGCAACTCCGGACGCGCTCACGCAGGGACCGGGCTAAAGGGCTGTATGATCGCTTCTGTCGTAAGATCGCTCGCCTTGGTGTGCGGCGCGATCCCTGGGAGGGCCCATCAGATTTCTCGAGGCGGGCTGCTCAATCATTGCCTGATGAAGCCGAGCGCATTCGAGAAATCTCGAATATCTACATTGCTCTCCGCTATGCGCCGGAATCCACCGCAATCCTTCTCGACAGATTTGCCAAGGATGTGAGTGCGTTTCCATCGCACAGCGGCTGACGCCGAGAGGCTTTCACGGTTGATGGTGGACGTCCTTTCTGAATTGGACGTTGGGTGTTCAGGCCTCAAAGATATTTTTCCGGCAGCGGATGTTCCGTACTTTCGTGCTGCCAGTAAATGCTCACGATCCACCAACGACTGCCGTCGTAAAACAGCTGGATGCTATTAATCCCCCGCATGAACGGTTCGGGGTCGTTCGCGTCGTGGCGTGATTCGTACGTGCTCCAAACGTGCGCGATGTGCCCGAATTGTTCGGTACGCCGTGCAATTTCCTTCTCGTAAAACCCGTGCTCGGCAAAAAACGGTTCTACACGCTCAATGAAGCCATCCGCGTCCAGTATTTGCGGCGCGAGATCGCCGCCTGGTTGTCCGGTCGGGATTAAACGCGCGCCCGGATAATACAATGACCGCTCCCGCTCCCAATTCCGTTTCTCGCCGGCGCGGCCGGAAATTGAATCGTAAGCGGCCGTCACGATCGCATCGATAGACCCGACATCGCCTGGATCAGCGTTTGAAGTTTTCATTTCAACCATTTTTCTCGTCACTTGTCACTCGTCACTGACCACTTGCCATAACTTCCAGCACTTTCATCGCGGCGTTATACCCGGGAATCCCGCTAACCGCGCCGCCGCGCAGAGCGCTTGATCCGCAGAAAAACACATTTTCATATTCTGTTTCAACGCCCCAAGTGCCAACTTGCTCTTTGCCCTCGGCGAAGGGAAAGGTCGGCGCGTTATGAAAGATGTTGCCATGATACATCCCCAGCGCGTCCTCGATATCCACGGGACTTTTGCTTTCGATGCACGGTCTGCCATCACGCGCAATGGCGAGACACTCTTCGATCGGCTCTTCCAGCCACTGATTAATGCTCGTCAGGAATTTCTTCTCGGCCTGCCGCCGCATCGTCTCGTTATCTCGCACAAACAAGCTAAAGGGCGCATCGATTCCGAACAACGTCATTGTGTGAAAGCCCTGTTGTCGCAAGTCGGACGCGAGAATGCTGTCGTCCGTTAAAGTGTGGCAATACATCTCGCACGGCGTTTTCTCCGGAAATCGGCCTCCTGACGCCTGGTCGAAACTGATATTCATTTGCTGGTATCCTTCGTCGCTGTGAAACGTCCCGCAGAACGCCTCGGTCGCCGGATATTTTTTGGCCTTCAATTTCGGCAACCGGCGCAGAAGCATATTGATCTTGAACACGGAACCTTCATCGGTGCGATCCGGCTGAAATAATCGCCCGGTAAATTTTGCCAGCACGTTGCGGCCAAAGTTGACGAGGAGAAATCGCGCCTCGACGGCTTCGCGTTTCCCATCGACGCCAAATTCGACGGTGCGCGTCTTGCCTGTTACGTTCAACGCGCGGAGATCGACGTTTGTCAGAATCTCGGCGCCTGCTTTGCGCGCCGCCCGTCCCAGCTCGGACGCCAACGCGCCCATCCCGCCTACTGGCACCTTCCATTCGCCAGTCTTATTTCCGATGAGGTGATAAAGAAAACAGCGATTCTGCACGAGTGAAGAATCATGCGGATGCGTAAAGACACCGACCTTGGCGTCGGTAAAGACCAGGCCGCGGACCAAATCGTTTTGCAGATAACGCTCGATCGCAATCCCGAGCGGTTCCTCGACCAAACTGCGCCACGCTTCGCGCGAGACTTCATCAGCGTGAAATCGGCGCGCCATTTCCTCCTTCGCGGCGAGCGGCTCCAGCATCGAGTCCCAAACCTGCTCGGCAAACACGCGCGGCAGATTATAAAACTTTTTCAGCCGCTCGAACTCAGAGTCGCTTCCCGTGAGTTCGACCATCGATTGTCGGCTCACCTCTTCGTCCAGATTGCTCAAAAGCAAACCGCCATGATGTCCGTGATTTACGTGTGGCGTGAACGACGCAGTCGCGCGTCTGCGCAATTCAAGATTTAGGCCGAGATCATGGATGATTTTCTGCGGCAATAAACTGACCAGATACGCATAACGCGAGAGCCGGGTGTCATAATCCGGAAACACTTGTTGCGAAGTAGTCGCCCCGCCGACGTAATCGTTTTTTTCCAGCAACAGCACGCTCAACCCGGCGCGCCCGAGGTAACTCGCCGCCACGAGCCCATTGTGTCCGGCTCCTAAAATCACGACATCGTACTTGCTTTGCATTCTCTTGTTTTTACTGCTGTTTTTGCTCGCTTGCCACGCCGAAGCTTCTTGTCGCGCCGTAGGTCGCCCCGGCGACCGAAGGAGGATGGCGAAGGCGGGTGCTCATGCTCGTAATCCAAATCAGATAAAGATCAGCAAACGCTCAATTCTCAACCTCGAATCTGCCTTCACATTAAAATCCAAACTCCATACATCAGCGATGTAATGTTTTAACGAAAATCGGCCCCCAAAGCGATGAGCGCATTCGAGTATCTCTCTGTCCTTATCTCAATCATTCTCGCCTTGGGCATGACGCGAGTGCTTGGAGGTGTTGGTGAAATGCTGCAAGCCCGCTCGCGCCGCCGCATTTACTGGGTGCACGCCGTCTGGATAGTAAACCTCTTCCTGTATCTGGTCATTGCGTGGTGGATTTTCTATCGTTGGCGAAACCAGCCACAATGGACGTTTTTGCTTTTTGTCTTTGTCCTGATCTCGCCCACGATCTTGTATTTAGCCTCTCTCATCCTTTTTCCACCCGAGTCTGCCCTCGATAAATCAATTGATTACAAAACGCACTTTTACGCTAACCATCGGGCGTTCTTCATTCTGCTCTGTATGTTTACTGTCGTCGATATCTTCGACAGCCTCCTCAAAGGCATTCCGCATTTTCTTGCATTAGGGCCGCAGTACTTCGTAAGCAGTTCGGTTTATTTCGTCGGCGAGGCGATGGCAGCGATCACGCAAAACGAACGCTACCATCAGTTTTTTGCCATCTTCTATTTGATCCAGACCATCGTTATCAGCTTCGCTCTCATCCACACACTTGTGTGAATCAGGTTCAGGGGCGATCGGCTGGCAGCCAATCGGCCTTGGGAAACGAATATTTATATAGAGGGCGGATATTCCGCAGGGAGGCTGATGAGAATGTCATTCTCGCAAAAAATGCGTGGTTGTTTTGCTAGCCTTCGCGATCTTCGGAGGCAGTGGCTATTTCGCACACATCGCCTTTCGCCCGGTAGAACTAAACAGGTAGAAGTCGATTCCGTGGGTAAAGTACGTTCATCCTAACATAAAAAAACTGAAACAGGCGCAGGACTTGGTGCGCGAAGGGAAACTTGACGAAGCGCACACAATTCTGTTTAAAGCGCTCGTCACTGCGCCGAAATCACCTGTCACCCGTGAGCTCCGCGATCTTCTTGGCCAGGTGAACACGCAAATCTTTTTCTCGAATGATCCTTCGCCGCGCAAAACGGAATACACAGTGCAGCAAGGCGACGCGCTTTCGTCAGTCGCGCGAAAGCTTGATTCAAGTGCCGAGGCGATTATTCGCGTTAACAACCTCGATTCCACATTGATCCGGCCGGGCGAAAAGCTGCTGGTGCCACAGCTCGATTTCACGATCACGATCGATCTTCCGCGCAACCGCGTGGTTGTGCATGATAATCGCGGGTTTTTTACGCAGTACCCGATCGTTTCCGCGCAGTTACCGCCGACGCGAAGATCAGTGATCGAGACGAAAGTAGCAGCGAAATCGTTTTGGAAAAACGGCAAACCGGTGCAGGCCGATCATGGAATGCAGAAAGAAGGCACGCCCCGAATCGATCTGGCTCACGCCGGCTATGTGCTTTATGGGGTCGGGGAAGAGAGACAGGCGAGCACTTCCGAAATTGCAGTCACGACGGATGACAACGAGCAAACGATGGACTCTGGCGATGCAAATCGCCCACCTCATGGAATTGCCATGATGAAAGAGGACATTGCGGACATCGCTCTGCTCATCCGCAAAGGGACGCCGGTAACCATTATTCTCAATGAGACTGAAGCCCCGCACGAAAAAGCCGGCGAATAAAGCGCTTTGAATTCTCTTCCGGCTGTGACTCGATTGGCATCAGGCGAGTTTGCGTTCTCAGTTTCCAGAGTTCAGCTTTTCGCCGACGTGCACGACAAAAATGCTTTCCATCGTCACACTGTGTGTGACCTTCGGAATGTTCGCGTTCTGAAGAAGCAGAAATGCGTCGCTTGACCGATCATCATTCGCGTCGGTTGGCGGTCTCCAGTTCCAATCAACCTTTATCCCCTAGACGAGAATTACCCTCGTGCGAAGGCAAATGACTCTCTGGCCGGAGTCGAGGCTTCACTCCGAAGCGAAACGAGGATCTAACAGCCGACAATGAGGTGCGATCGTCTGCGTTTCTCGAGTGAGCGACAACACTCCTCAGGTGAACGAAAACGTTTTCCGGCCTCCTCAATAATTCTACAACAGCCAACAACAACAACGGAACAAATCAGAGAGGCATGCCCCTTGCGCAAAACACATGATGCGCTAACAAGCTTCATGAAAAAATCACTCTTCTTCGTCGCTCTTTTTGCCTTCCTGCCGATTGCCCGCGCTGACCTGACTGTTGTTCAATCGATCGAAACTAGCGCCGGCACCAATGCGATTACTTTGAAGCTGAAGGGTCAGCGGGCGCGCATCGAGGTCAATCCCAAATCCAGCATGATCGTGGATACCAAAAGCGGAGAGGTGATCACTTTGATGTCTGAGCAAAAAGCGGTGATGCGCCTTTCCGCGGAAAAAGCCAAACACTTGGGCAACAAGGCGAGAGCACTGCTGAAAGATGCCGACTCATCTCTTGAAATCGCGACACCGAAACCAACGGGCAAGAAAGAGAAGATCAACGGCTACGAAACCGAAGAATACGTCGCCGAGACACCGAAGTATCGCGCCACTTATTGGGTGGCGAAGAGCTATCCCAATTACCAGCCGATCATGCGCCAAATGAAGCTCCTGCAAAATGGCGCTTTTGTCGCGGTCCGGAAGGCCATGCCCGAGTATTACGATTTTCCCGGACTGCCGATCCGCACGAAAATAAGATTTCAGGGACAGGGGGAGGCAACGACCACGATTATCTCTATCTCTCAAGCTGCCATACCTGATTCTGAGTTTACTGTGCCCGCTGATTACGCCGAAATAAAGCTGCCCGATCT
>Ga0066709_100002399_pt1 | contig 13645 bp, 8 predicted proteins | sample GraSoiAngelo_158_FD_79665 | JGI IMG/M metagenome (GOLD analysis project Ga0066709, IMG submission 79665) | Grasslands soil microbial communities from the Angelo Coastal Reserve, California, USA - 14_1009_16_30cm | ecosystem: Environmental > Terrestrial > Soil > Grasslands | place: USA... | reverse complement strand
CGTGTTTGCCGAACCGGGGCTTCAGCCCGAGCGCCTCGACCCGCGCCGCGGCGTCGTCGAGCTGCCAGAGGTCGAAGGTGTAGGAGGCGGGAGCCACGAGGCCGACGGTGTCGCCGGGACGGAGCGCGCGGGGCTTGATTCGCGGCGCCGATGCGGAAGACGCCTCGGAGTTCGCCGTTCTTTTCTTCCCGAACGCGCTCCGAGCCGCGGCCACCGCGAAGGCCCCTCCGACCGACGCGAGCCGCAGAAAAGAGCGCCGGGATTTCACGTCTCTGAGAAAGGTCTCACAACCTATAGGATTTCCTCCATGAGAAAGTCGATTTCCTCGCTCGCCGCGACCCTCGCGGCCGGCGTGCTCGCGCTCGCGCAGCACTCGACGGCTCCGAAGACGATCGCCGCCCGCATCCGGTCCGGACCGATGCTCGGATATGCCGACCTGACCGAAGCGTCGGTGTGGATCCAGACGACCGGGCCGGCGGACGCGCGGCTCAAGTACTGGCCGGAAGGCCGCCGCGGAGAAGCCCGGACGACGCCTCCGTTGTCGGCGAACGAAAAGACCGACGAGACGGCTCTCTTCGTGGTGTCGGGGCTCGAACCCGGCACTCGCTACCCCTACGAGATCCTCCTCGCGGGCGCGCCCGCCTCGTTCCCGGCGGGAGGGACCATCGGAATCCTGACGACGCAACCGTTCTGGCAGTGGCGGAGCAATCCCCCCGACTTCACGGTCGCGTTCGGCTCCTGCTACTACGCGAACGAGCCGAAGGTGGACCGGCCCGGAACGCCCTACGGCTCCGATCCCGGGATCTTTCGCAAGATCGCCGCGATGAAGCCGGACGTGATGATCTGGCTGGGCGACAACATCTACTATCGCGAGGTCGACTTCGGGAGCGTGGCCGCGATGCGGAGGCGCAACGCGATCGGCCGCGAAGAGCCGGCGCTGCAGCCGCTGCTGTCGGCGGCGCACCACTACGCCGTCTGGGACGACCACGACTTCGGGCCGAACGACTCCACCTGGATCAACCGGTACTGGAAAGAGAGCTTCGACATCTTCAAGACGTACTGGGCGAATCCGACGTACGGCGCGCGCGGGGTCGACGGCGTCTTCGGGCAATTCGCATGGGGCGACGTCGACTTCTTCCTGCTCGACGACCGGATGTACCGGACTCCGGAGAGAGTCGCCGAATCGCCCGACAAGACCATGCTCGGACCGGACCAGCTCCGCTGGCTCGAGCACTCGCTCTCCTACAGCGCCGCGCCCTTCAAGATCGTCGTGAACGGCAGCCAGATGTTGAATTCGAACAGCCACGGCGAATCGTTCGCGCACTACGTAAATGAGCAGAAGGAGCTTCTCGACTGGATCGTGAAGAACCGGATCCGAGGGGTCGTGTTCCTGTCGGGCGACCGCCACGCGGCGGAGCTGCTCTCCGTGACTCCCGCCGGCTCCTATCCCCTGTACGACTTCACGTCTTCGCCGTTCACCGCGGGCATGTCGGTCGAGCCGGCCGAAGCGAACAACCCGCTCCGCGTTTCCGGCACGTCCCTCGTCAACGACAAGCACAACTTCGGACTGCTGCGGTTTCACGGCGCGTGCAACGACCGCACGCTCGACATGCAGCTCTACGACGAGACCGGGAAAGAGCGCTGGACTTACACCGTGCGCGGGAGCGATCTCGTGCCGCGGCCGCGGGACGGCGCCGCGAGGCCGAGATATCTCGGACACCCGGCGTGCGCGAGCCTTCGGGGATAACTAGAAGACGAGCCCGACGGAAACCGGCACGAACTGGAACCGTCTCCCTTGCGTCGAGACGCTGTGGTACCTCCCCTCGACGATCAGATCGATCTTCCGCAGGCTGATCGAGATTCCCGCCCCCGCGTTCCAGCCCGTCTCGTTCTGCTTGCCGCGGAAGGCGGAGAGACCGGAGGCATCGGAGAAGTCGAGCCGGTAGGCTCCGATGCCGCCGAAGAAATACGGCTTCAAGAGGATCGCTCGGAATCCGACGACGACGTCGGCCGTGGCCGCGAGCACCTCGGCGTTCCCGGCCGCGGCGGTCGAACCGTCGAGCCGGTGGTACGAGCCGTCCACCCGGAGACCCACCGGGACGACCGGCGGATTCCACACCAGGAGCGCGCCGCCGTTCCACCCGTTGTCGAACGTGTCCTTCGCGTCTCCCTGCGGATAGGAGATGCCTCCCTCGACCCCGAAGTGGAGGCCGCTCGTTCCCTGGGCCGTGGCGCCCGCAGCCGCACCGAGAAGGAGGACCGCGGCGGCGAGAGGAGCCACGAGCCGCCTCACGGCTGCGCCGCCCCGACCGCCGCCAGCGCCTTCTTCCGCGCTGCTTCGAATTCGTCTCCGCGGTTCCACTCCGGCATCCGGTCGAGGTCGGCGACCTTCACGCCCAGCCAGAAGTCGAGCCGGATGTCTTCGACCGCCCCGGAGAGGTCCCAGTCGCTTTTCAGCTCGTCGGAAGGCTGGTGGTAGTCCTTCTCCTCCCACTCCTCGAGCCTCTTCGTTCCCCATCCGGTCGGCTTCCCGATGACCTCGGTGCCGCTGTGGAAGTAGGCGGCCGGCACGCCGACCTTCGCCAGGTTGAACTGGTCGGAGCGGTAGAAGAAGCCGCGGTCCGGGAACTGGTCGGGCTTGACCACGCGGCCCTCCATCTTCGCCAGGGAAACGACGATCGGATCGAGAGACGACTTCCCGAACCCGACCATCGTCAGGTCCTTCGTGCGCCCGAAGATGCTGACGCCGTCGATGTTGATGTTCGCCGCGATCCGTCCGGGCTCGACCGGCGGATGCCGGGACAGGTATTCCGAGCCGAGAAGTCCCTGCTCCTCGGCGGTGACGGAGGCGAAGTACACGGTGCGGCGCGGCCGCTTCGGGAGCTCCCCGAAGGCCTTCGCGATGGCGAGGATCGATGCGACGCCGGACGCGTTGTCGAGCGCGCCGTTGTAGATCGCGTCCTCCCCCGGCTTCGCGTCCGTCTTCATCCCGAGGTGATCGTGGTGCGCGGTATAGATCACGGCCTCGCGCGCCCGCCGCGGGTCGCTCCCCGGAAACTTTCCGATGACGTTCGCGCTGTCCTTCGTCTGGACGGTGTTGTCGATTTTCATCGAGAAGTCGACCCCGAGCGGCACCGGCCGGAAGTCTCTCCGGACGGCGGCGGTCCGCAGCCGGTCGAGGTCCTGGCCGCCCAGGGAGACGATCTTCTTCGAGGCGTCCTCGGTGAACCAGCCCTTGATCTCGACGCGGGGCTCCCCTTCGTACGGCAGCTCGAAGCGTTCCCGGGACCATGAGCTCTGAACGACCTGCCAAGGGTAGCCCGCCGACGGCTGCGTATGGATGATGAACGCGCCGACCGCCCCTTTCCGCGCGGCGATCGCGTACTTGTAGTCCCAGCGGCCGTACCAGAGCCGGGTCTTCCCGGCGAAGAGTTTCGGGTCGTCCTCCGGATCGTTGTTCATCATCAGGAGGACCTTGCCCTTGACGTCGACGTCCTTGTAGTCGTCCCACTGGAACTCGGGCGCGACGATCCCGTAGCCGACGAAGACGATCTCCGCATTGTCGATCTTCGACTCCGGCTTCTGCGTCCCGGAAAACGCCACGTAGTCGTCGAGCTTCGTGAGCTCGGCCTTGCGATCGTCTTTCACCACGGACGTCTTCGCCGGCACGTTGCCCACGATCCCGACGAGCGGGACCTTCTGGGTCCAGCCGCCGCCCGGCGCGCCGGGCTCGAGCCCGAGCACCTCCATCTGCGCCTGGATGTACGACTGGGCGAGCAGGTCTCCGCGGGAGGCCGGGGCGCGGCCTTCGAGCAGGTCCGAGGCGAGGAAGCGGACGTGCCCGCGGAGGAGGTTTTCCGTGATCGCCCGGGCGGCCGTCTTTTCCGCAGGCGAGACGATGACCGGGGAGGAGGACGCCTCGCCGACCGCGGACGACACGGCGGGGAAGAGGAGGAGCGAGACGAACGCGGGGAGTTTCTTCATCGAAGGTCCTTTCGAAGCGAAAAAGGTCCGCAAGGCGGAGAACGCCGATGGGCCCGCGGAAGCTTCCCGGTTTCCGTTGGCCTCGGGGTGCGTGTGAAGCTCGGCCCGGACGAAGATCACCGGTCCGAGTAAGCGATCAACCGCCGAGCGCCATCCGGTTTACTTCGAGCGGAGCGTTCGCGACTTCGACGCGGTCGCGGCCGGATTGTTTGGCTCGGTAGAGAGCGGCATCGGCGACCTGAAGAATCTCGCGGCCGGAGGCTCCGTTCTCCGGAAAGATCGCCACGCCGATCGACGCCGTCACCGGTCCGAGAAGCTGCTGTTCCTGTCGAACCGTCAAGCTCCGGATCCCCTCCCTCAGCTGCTCCGCTTTCAATCGCGCGCTCTCCGAAGTCATCTCGGGGAGGATCAGGGTGAGCTCTTCGCCGCCGTAACGGCAAGCGATGTCTTCCGCGCGAGTGTTCAACCGGAGGAGCGCTGCCACCTCGTTCAACACCAGGTCGCCCGCTTCGTGTCCGAAAGTGTCGTTGAATCCCTTGAAGTGGTCGATATCGATCATCAGGACGGCGACGGGGAGCCGTCGGCGCGCGGCGCGTCGCAGCTCTCGCTCCAGTGACTCTTCCAGGTAACGCCGATTGAAGAGGCCCGTCAGCGGATCGCGAATCGACAGGTTGCGGAGAGTCTCCCGCAGACGGAGGTTCGCGAGCGCCAAACCGAACTGATCGGCGACGGAGAGCGCGACACGCTGTCTTTCCTCGATCGTCTCGCCCGTGTCATCGCCGTCGATCACGCCGAACCGGAGGTGCAGCACTCCGACCATCTCTCCCTGCGCCGACATCGGCGAGCAGAGATAGCTTCCGCCATTCGAGACGTGCTCGCAGACCGGCGCTCGCCTTTCGTTGACGACGGCGTGGATTCGGCCGCGGCGAACCGCCCAGCACTCGTCGGGGGCGAACGCGGCCGCAGGCGAGGCCTCGCCCCACGTCACGAGAGGCTCGAGAACGTCGCGCGAGGGAGCAAACAGGTAGATGTCGCCGGAGTCGTGCGGAAAAAGCGCGCGGGCGATCGGCGTGAGGACCAGGCAGGCCTCCTCGATCGTTTTGCAGGCCTGCAGGTGATCGCCGAGCTCCACGAGCGTCCGCATCTCGTGCGTCCGGATTTCGAGCAGGACCGCCATCTTGTTGAACGCCCGGGAGAGCTCGCCCAGCTCGTTCCTCGAATCGACCGGCGCCCGCACGTGGAGATCCCCCGCTCCCAGCCGGGTTGCGAGATCTCTGAGCTTTACGACCGGCTGAAGGATCTGCTTGTGAATGAGCAGAGGGCTGCCCACGCCGATCGCCAGCCCCAGGAGGGAGAGACCCCCGAGGAGAAGGAGAACCCAGCGCAATCGAGTCGAAAGTGTCGCGAACGCGAGCTCGATTTCCGCGGCGTCCGTCGCGACGACCTGGTCGACGAGGGGTGCGATCTCGTTCTCGCTCACTGGAAGCTCGCGGTTCAAGATCTCGATAGCGTCGGAACGGCGTCCCGCCGCCACGAGCGCGACGAGGCGGACACCGGTGCGCGCGACCTGCCCGTAGCTTTCCTCGATCTTACGGACAGTGCCGGTTTCGCGCGTCGAACCCGGTGCGTTGTTGCTCTCGACGAGCTTCCTCATGCTTTCCAGGGAATCACGGGTGTCTTCCTGCACCGCAATGAGGCCGAGGTCGTTACGGCCGAGCGCGACGCTCAAATCGTAGAGAAAGAGCTCGCGCGAGAGATGTCGTGAGAACTGATCGGTCGTGAGAGCACGCGATGCTTTCACGCTCGCTCCGTCGAGATCGGACGAGAAACGCCCCAGAGTCGCCAGGTTCGCGACGCTCAGACGGCCGTTCAGATTTGCAATCGTCTTGAGTATCTCGGCGTCTGCGATTTCGATGGAGCGATCCTCTTTCTCTTCGAGCTGAGCAAGTAGCGGTGCGAACTCGTCACGGATTCGATCGATCGCCTCGCCGTTTCGAGAGGTCGACGCCGCGCCGACGATCTTCGAAGTGACCTGATCGATCAGACCGTAGTCCCGCTCGATCTCGGAGGCTCCGCGCGCTTCTTCGCGGGAGAGAGCTCCGTCCTGCCTCCGGAGTGCCTGCCAGCGGGCGAGTGCGCTCCGGACCGCCGCCTGCTGGTCCTCCAGCTTCCGGTGGTGCTCAGAGTCGGACTGCAGAGCGAAATCCACACATGTCTTCGCCTGTCGGTCCAGCAGACGCGCGAGAGCGGCGGCGGCCGTGCGCTGCCGCAGACGTCGCTCGAGAAGCCTCAGGTCATCCGGAATCGACAGGCTCGGAAGAACGATCGCGAGGAAACAGAGGAGCTGGATGCCGATCATCGGAAGGATCAGAATCCCGAACCGCTCGCGCAGAGAGATCTTCACGGTCCGGGCACCCGGGCATCGCGGGCCGCGCAAGGCGAACACAATTTGTGGTGAGACACCGTCTTTCCGTCCATTGTCGGTCAGGCAGCAGCCGACCGCAATGGGGAAACGCCTATTCGGCCAGGAAGAGCGTCAGCGCGAAGCGGGCTTCCGGATCGGTCCACTGGGCGTGGCTGTGGAAGCCCGCGGCGCTAACCAGCTCCACCACCTCGTGCGGCTCGTACTTGTAGGAGCTCTCCGTCCAGATCGACTCGCCGGCCTCGAACGCGACCGAGATTCCGGCGCGACGGATCTGCGCGCTCTGGTCGCGAAGGGAAACCAGGTGCATCTCGACGCGCCGCTCGCCCGGGTTCCAGATCGCCTGGTGCTCGAACGCGGCCAGATCGAAGTCCGCGCCGAGCTCCCGGTTCATCCGCACCAGGAGGTTCTTGTCGAACGCGGCAGTGACGCCGAGCGGGTCGTTGTAAGCGAGCAGGAGCTGGTCGACCGGCTTGATCAGGTCCGCGCCCAGGAGGAGCGCATCTCCCGGACGCATGGCTTGCCGGATCTCGGAGAGGAAATCGTGCGAGGCCGGCGGATCGAAGTTGCCGATGTTCGATCCGAGAAAGAGGACCAGCAGCCCGCCGTGCGGCGGCCTCTCACGCGCCGCGTGCCGCAGACCTTCCTCGTAGGTCGCGCGGTGCCCCACGACCGAGACGTGCTCGAGCGCTCCCAGCGTCCTCTCCGAGAGCTCGAGAGCCGTCAGGGAGATGTCGATCAGATGGATCGCCACGCGCCGGCGGCGGCTCCGCAGCGCTTCCGCGAGCAGCGCGATCTTCTCGCCGCTGCCGCAACCGAGCTCCAGCAGCGTCACCGGGTCCTGCAGCGGAGCCACCATCTCGGAAGCCCAGCGGGTCAGCAGTCGCCCCTCCGCCCGGGTGATGCGGTACCACGGCAGCCGGCAGATCGACTCGAAGAGCGACGACCCGAGCGCGTCGTAGAGATACCGCGACTGGATCTGCTTCGGTGAGAGAGCGAGATCCCTCGCGACATCCCGCGCGAAGTCCCGGATCGCCTCCAGGGGAGGCGCTGCGACACTCGAAGGAATCAGGCTCTTGCTCGTCGTCCGCTCCGGTTCTGATCGGCTGAAGATCGTCAGGCGTCCCGGACCGTTCGAAACGTCGCGTAGACGTAAGGGTAGTTCCCGCGGAACCAGTTCCGCAGACTGCGACGCAGGAGCGGCTTCGTCGTCGCGAGCGATCCGCCCTTCATCACCCAGTGCTTCCCGTCGAAGAAGTCGGCGGAATACACGGGGTATGTCGGCATCGGCTCGAATCCCGGAAACGGCGCGAAGACGGTCGACGTCCACTCCCAGCCGTTGCCGAGGAGGTCGCGGATTCTCCATTCGCTCGCCCCGGCCGGGAAGGAGCCGACCGGGACGGGGTCCCAGCGCTCGAAGTCGAAGTTGCCGCGGCTGCGATCGGGAGGCTCCTCTCCCCACGGATAGGACCGTTCGGTTCCGCTGCGGGTTCCGTACGCGGCGCGATGGAACTCCGCCTCGGTCGGAAGCCGCGAGTCGCGCCAGCGCGCGTACGCGGAGGCTTCGGCGTGGCTGACGAAGACGGGCCACGCGGGAGGCAGCGGCAGCGGTTCGAACATTCCGCGCCAGATCCACTCGTCGCCGCTTCGTTCCCAGAACGCAGGATGCCGGACGTCGTGCTCGGCGCGCCAGAGCCAGCCTTCCTCGGACCAGAGGTCTTCCCGCTCGTATCCGCCGGCGCGGACGAACTCCAGAAAATCGCGGTTGGTGACGTCGTCGACGTCCATCTCGAACCCGGAGACCTCGACGGTGTGCTCGGAGAATTCGTTGTCCCATCCGAAGGGAATCGCGTCCCTCTTCGCGCCGAGCGTCGCCGGGCCGGCGGGCACGTGAACGGAAGCGCGCGCGGGCGAGTCGCCTCCGAGGACCGGGCGAAGCGCTCCCTCCGGGGCCGTCTTCTTCCCGTACGGAAGTCGGTGCCACATGTAGAGAAGCGTCTCCTGGTGCATCGGCTCGTGCTCCAGGATCGTGTATGCGGCGAGGCCGCGCGCGAGAAGCAGGTTGTCCTCGCGCGTGAAGTCTTTCCGCTCGAAAGCGTCCGCGATCCTGCGGTCGGCCTCGCGGCCGTACGCCTGGATCTCGGCGCGCGGCGGCCACGCCGGCAATGAGCCCGGAACCACGGACTCGTCCTCCGGGTCGATGCCGCGCTCGAACAAAACCTCGAAACGAGGGTTGATCCCCGCCTCTCCGAGCCCCTTCTTGAGCAGGGTGTTGACCGAAAAGGCGGGCAGGTGGCCTTCGTAGAAAACGATCGGATTTCGCAGCGCGATCGGCCGGTCGTGGTACGCCTCCGGCGCGAGCATTCCGAAGATCTCGGCCGTTCTCCGGCGGCCGGAGAGGTAGCGATCGACCGCGGCCCGTCGGTCGAGAGATCGCCCCGTCTCCGTCTCGACTTTCAGCATGGGCCTCCTCACATGCTAAACCTACGCCACCGCAGAAATGCTAGATTCCGGCGGATGCGCAACTCGATCGTCGTCTTCGCTTTCGCTTTCCTCGGAGCGGCCGTTCTCTGCGCAGGCTGCTCGCGCAAACCGAGCTCCGTGACGCCCGCCCGGACGACGACGGGCGCCGCCGGCGGCGCGACCGTTTCGGGCGCCTCCAGCCTCGTCTATGCGCGAGACATCCGCGACCGCCTGTCCCGGCTCCCGCGCACCCCGATCGACTACGACCACGCGCTCTTAGACGAGAAGGAGACGCAGACAGTCCACAAGTTGATCGACGCCTCGCGTTTCATGAACGACATCTTCCTGCGCCAGGTCGCGGAGAAGAACCCGCAGCTCCGGAGCCGCGTTGCGGCCGCGGCCCGGAACGACGTCGCGGCGCGGTGGGCGCTCGCTCTCTTCGACGTCCACAAAGGGCCGTGGGACCGATTGAAGGAGAACGAGCCCTTCATCGGCACCGAAAAGAAACCTCCGGGCGCGGGTTTCTATCCGACCGACATGAAGAAGGAAGAGTTCGAGAGCTGGGTCTCCTCCCATCCCGCCGACAAGGAGGCATTTCAAGGCCTTTTCACGGTGATCCGGCGGCAGGGGCCAGGGCTCGTCGCGATCCCCTATTCGAAGGTGTACCGCGACGCGCTGGAGCCCGCCGCGAAACACCTGCGCGAGGCCGCAGCGGCGACCGGCAACGCGAGCCTTCGCGATTACCTGACGAAGCGCGCGGACGCCTTCTTCTCGGACGACTATTTCGCGTCGGACCTCGCCTGGATGGATCTCGACTCCGACATCGAGGTCGTCATCGGTCCGTACGAGGTCTATGAAGACGCCCTCTTCAACTACAAGGCCTCTTTCCAGTCCTTCGTGACCGTGCGCGACAAGGCCGAGAGCGAGAAGCTCTCCGTTTACGCGAAGCACCTTCCCGACATGGAGCGCAACCTGCCGATCCCGGACGAGCACAAGAACCTGAAGCGCAAGTTCGAGTCACCGATCCGCGTCGTTCAGGAGATCTACACCGCCGGGGACGCGCGGCGCGGAGTCCAGACTTCCGCGTTCAACCTGCCCAACGACGAGAAGGTCCGCGAGGCGAAGGGCTCGAAGAAGGTTCTCTTGAAGAATGTGATGGACGCCAAGTTCCGTCAGAGCGGCGGCCCGATCGCGCAGAGGACCCTGGTGCAGGCGGAGATCCCGAACATCTCCTTCGACGCGTACTTCAACCACACTCTCTTCCACGAGCTGTCGCACGGCCTGGGCCCCGGGATCATCCGAGGTCCGGACGGCAAACGCATCGAAGCGCGCCTGCTGTTGAAGGAGATCTATTCGACGATCGAGGAGTGCAAGGCCGACGTCACCGGGCTCTGGAACATCCTCTTCGCGATGGACCGCAAATGGCTTTCGGGCTTCCAGGAGCCGCAGCTCTACGCGACCTACACCGGCCTGATGTTCCGCGGAATGCGCTTCGGCATCGACGAGGCCCACGGCCAGGGTACGGCGATCCAGTGGAACTGGTTCCGGGAGAAGAACGCGATCGTCCCGGAAGCGGGCGGCCGCTTCTCAACCGACCGCGCCAGGTTCCGGGAGGCGATCCGCTCTCTCGCCAACGAGCTCCTGATGATCGAGGCGACTGGCGACTATGCCCGGGGAAAGACGCTTCTGGAGAAGTACGGCCGCTCGAACGCCGAGATCCAATCCGTGATCGCGCGGCTTTCCGACATCCCCGTCGACATAACGCCGGCTTTCGTCGGCGCCGGGGAGCAGTAGCGGATTGGACCGCATTTTGCTCATCCGAGGTCAGACTCGAACTAAGGAGGTTCCCGTGACGGAATCCGAAAGCACGATGGAGAGCGGCTCTTCTACCTCCTCCGGCGGTTCCGGTTCGAAGCCGCGCCGGAAGCGGACAAGCGCGCGCCGCAAGCCCGGCGCCCCCAGCCGAAAGACGACCGCCGGCCGGAGAAAGGCCGGGGCCCGGACCGCGACGACCTCCCGACGCAAGACCGGTTCGCGCCGGCGCCGACGGTCGTCGAAAGAGGCCGGGCTGCAGACCTTTCTGAACGACCTCGCGAAGAGAGCGAACGTGGCGGGCTCGAGGATCGCCGAGCTTTCCGAAGAAGGCGCGGACGCGGCGCGCAAGACGATCGGCAAGGTCAGCGCGACCTCGCGAAAGACGATCGCGCGCGTCCGGCGGGAATGGGACCGTCTCGATTCCACCCGGAAGGCGCAGTTCGTGGCGGGCCTGCTCGGAGCGCTCGCCGCGGCGGCCGCGGGCGTGCGGAAGGCCACTCGCAAGTAAGACGGGTCTCGCGGGACGGCGCGCGACCGTCGGAAGCCGCGGCGGAACGTCGGGAAAGAGTCGCGGGGAGGACGGACGCCCCGTCGTCACCTCGCCGCGGGCGTTCCCTCCGTCGCGGCGGATACGACTGAGACATGGCGGCGAACGAACCGGACGACTCCATCCGCTCCTTTCCCGGGCTCGCCGAGCCCATCCGGGCGGAGCTCTATTCGACCGAGCGCCTCGAGCAGTTCGCGGAGCAGCTGGGTACCGAGCACCGCCTGGCGCAAGGGTTTCGAAAAGGAAAGCCGCTCCTTCCGCGTCTGACGGAAAACGGGCGCGTCCTTCTCGAGTCCTATCGCGCGGTCGCCGACGCCATTCGGGAAGAGCGGACGATCTCGCCGGCCGCGGAGTGGCTCGTCGACAACTTCCACATCGTCGAAGAGCACCTCCGGGAGATCCGCGAAGACCTCCCGCCCCGGTATTACCGGGAGCTTCCCAAGCTCGATGCCGGTCCGCTCGAGGGATATCCGCGGGTCTATGCGCTGACCTGGCAATTCATCGCGCACACCGACAGCCGGTTCGAGCCGGAGACGTTGCGGCGGTTCGTCGCGGCGTACCAGCGATCGCAGCCCCTGACGATGGGCGAGCTCTGGGCGGTCGCGATCACGTTACGGCTCGTGCTGATCGAGAACCTGCGCCGTCTGGCCGACCGGATCGTCCGACGCCGGCTCGCCCGCGAAGAGGCGGATGCTCTCGCCGATTCGCTTTTGGGCATCCGCGCCGAACCTGGGGAATCGTGGGAATCCCGGCTGCGGGCTCTCGAGCGGAAGCCTCTGCCGGCCCCCTTCGCCGTTCATCTCCTGCAACGCCTGCGGGAGAGCGATCCGGAGAAGAGTCCCGGTCTCGCGTGGCTGGTGAAGCGGATCGAAGCTCAGGGGCTCACTCCCGACGAGATCGTGCGGCTCGAGCACCACGAGCAGGTTGCCACGCACGTGTCGGTCCGCAACGTGATCACGAGCATGCGGCTCGTCTCCACCGTGGACTGGGCCGAGTTCTTCGAGTCGGTCAGCCTGGTCGAGCAGGAGCTTCGAAAGGGGACGCGCGTCGCGGAAATGGACTTCGCGACTCGCGACCGATACCGCCACGCCATCGAGGACCTCTCGCGCCGGTCCGGGCTTTCCGAGATCGAGATCGCACGGCGGGCGGTCGCCCGCGCGCACCGGTTCCGGGAATCGGCCGCAGTCGGCCAGGAGGAGCGGCGAAGCGACCCCGGTTACTCACTGATTTCCCGGGGCCGGTCGGAGTTCGAGAAGGAGGTCGGCTACCGCGTCCCCTTCACGCAGTGGATCCGGAGGGCCTACTTCGCGGCGGCGACGTCGGGTTACATCGGGACGATCCTCGTCACGACCGTGGCGATGATCGCCGTCCCGGTGGCGCTGGCGGCCGACGCCGGAGCCGCGGGCTGGGAACTCGCCGTGCTGGCGCTCCTCGCCGCCATCCCGGTGTCCGACTTCGCGATCGCGGTCGTCAACCGCGACGTCACCGAGCTCGTCGGCCCGCGCCGGCTTCCGAAGCTGGAGCTCGAGCAGGGTATTCCGTCGACTCTGTGCACGCTGGTCGCGGTTCCGGCGCTGCTGACCAGCGAGTCCGAGGTCCGCGAGCTCGCCGAGCGGCTCGAGGTGCACTACCTGGCGAACACGGAGGACCAGGTGAAGTTCGCGTTGCTCGCCGACTGGGTCGACGCCCCCGAAGAGACGATGCCCGAGGACGACGTGCTGTTCGCCGGGGCGCGCGACGCCGTCGACACACTGAACGGCCGGCACGGGTTGCTGGCCGACGGGACGCGGCGCTTTCTTTTTCTCCAGCGCCGCCGCGTGTGGAATGCGAAGGAGGGCCGCTGGATCGGGTGGGAGCGAAAGCGCGGGAAGCTCCATGAGCTCGACCTCCTGCTGCGCGGAGCAGGCGCGACGACCTTTCTCCCGATCGACGAGCGTGATCGGGAAGCGCTGCAGAGCGTCCGCTACGTCCTGACCCTCGACGCGGACACGCGGCTGCCCCGGGGCGTCGTTCGCAAGCTGGCGGGCACTCTCGCGCATCCGTTGAACCGGCCTCTTTACGACGCGAAGGCTTGCCGTGTCGTCGACGGATACGCGCTCCTCCAGCCGCGGGTGACGCCGACTTTGCCGCTCTCCGGCCCCGGCACGCTGTACCAGAGGTTGTATTCGGGCCCCGCAGGAGTCGACCCGTACGCGGCCGCCATCTCCGATGTCTACCAGGATCTCTTCGGCGAAGGGATCTACACCGGCAAGGGCATCTACGAGGTCGACATCTTCGAGCGAGCAGTCGCCGGCCGGAGCCCGGACGACTCCCTGCTGTCGCACGACCTTTTCGAGGGACTGTTCGCGCGCGCCGGTCTCGTGACCGACGTGGAGATCTTCGAGAACTTTCCGGCGCACTACGGGTTCGCCGCG
>Ga0066709_100002398_pt1 | contig 13645 bp, 10 predicted proteins | sample GraSoiAngelo_158_FD_79665 | JGI IMG/M metagenome (GOLD analysis project Ga0066709, IMG submission 79665) | Grasslands soil microbial communities from the Angelo Coastal Reserve, California, USA - 14_1009_16_30cm | ecosystem: Environmental > Terrestrial > Soil > Grasslands | place: USA... | reverse complement strand
GCATGAAACGATCCATGTACTGCTTAAACCGCTCATCGTGTCGACGCTCGATGCGATGAACGAGTTCATGCAGCACAACGTACTCAAGACACTCACGGGGCTTCTTGGCCAGCTCCGTATTCAGGCGGATCGAACGCGCAGTCGGATTGCAGCTGCCCCACTTCGTTCTCATCCGCTGCACGAAGAGACGTTGCACCTCAACCCTCAGGCGACGCACCCAGACTTCGATTAGAGGCTGAGCAGCGGTCTTTAAAGCCTGGCGATACCAACCCGCCACGACCGCCTGCCTAGTGTCCTCACTGGCCCCGGGACGGACTCGCAGCAGCATCCTTCCAGGTCGGAGCTCCACGTGCGGCGCAACATCCTCCTCTACAATCTTCAGCAGGTGGCGTCGTCCCCATACATAGTGGCTTTCGCGGTCGATGTATTCGCGCCGGCTCTCCCGTTCCTGCTCCCGCAACGTCATCTGTTGCCGTTTGATCCACTCCAGCTTCGAGACAGCATAGACGCGAATGGTGTCGACACTCATCCGCTTCGGAGCCGAGATTCGCACGCGACCTGTCGGGGGATAGACGCTGAGATGGACATTCTTGATGTCCTTCAGCACCACATCCACCGCGATGTCGCCCAGATTCAGGCTGGTCAACTCAGTATTCCCTCTGAGCCTTGACGATGAGAAAGATCCGTTCTACCTCAGCTTCATCATGCAGCACTCCGAACAGCGCCCGCTTGATCATTTGCTCGCGGGCCTGAACGCCGCGCCACGCATCGAAGCGCGCCTTGCGGACCGCCTCGTCGACTTTCAAGGCAAGATCCAAGACTGCCTTGGGCTCTGAAACGCGGGAGGCTGCACCGTCCTTCAGATTGTTGTACAAAGCGCGGACCGCGGGCTTGTCCCGCAACTCGCTTGGAGCATCATCCTCCGACCCGGCCTCGACCCGACGTGCAAGCTCCGCAATGCGCTTGAGGTACTCTTCGTACTCGATAGCGCGTGCCTTCCGCGCCGCGATGATCTCATCGAGCAAGGTGGACATCTTATCGTAGTACGCCGGGTCGGTCAGTTGCTCATGAATGATCTTCCGCCTGACGTTGTTCTCAATGGTCTCGGCGATCGCAGCATCCTTCCTCAAGCCACCCAAGCGCGTGGCAATCGCGTTGGCAATGCCGCTCTTCACGATCAGCTGTACCAGACTGAGGTTGTCGAACGGAGAGATCTTCCGCGGCTCGTCGGCCTCGATGTACGTGTCGATCAGGTGCCGCATGTCCGCCTCATACGCTTTGAGGTCGAGGGTCTCGCCGCTGGCGTTGCGGATGATCTGCCGAACGTTGAGGTAGTGCGTGAGCTGGTCCTTGAGTCGGCGCACATCCGCCGGGCTGTATCCCGCGCCCTCCAACTCGTCGGCGATGTTGGCGTAGGCGCGAACCAGGGCGGCGGTCGCTTTGTATAGCGCGGCCCGTCGGGGCTCTCGCTCCTCAAGGTCGGCCGGAATCTCCGTGTTGCCGCAGAAGTAGTGGATGTGCTCCAGCTCGCCTCCCGGGGCCTCCACCGGCTCGCAAATGAGGGCCAGGGCTTCGATGGCGGTATCGAGACGCTCCCTCCCTTTCGTCAGCCGATCCTGGACTAGCACTTCCGGATCCACTCCACCGGCGCTGTGATCCAACTCCGATGCGTAGACAGCGAGGGCGTTCTCGACCCGCTTGAACAGATCTTTGTAATCGACGATGTACCCGAAGTCCTTGTCCTCGCCGTCCAGGCGGTTCACGCGGCAGATTGCCTGGAACAGGCCGTGGTCCTGCATCGACTTGTCGATGTACAGGTAGGTACAGGGAGGCGCGTCGAAGCCGGTGAGCAGCTTGTCCACGACCACGAGCAGCTTCATGTTCGACGGCTCTTTGGTGAATAGCGCCTTGGCGGCCTCTTCGTAGGTCTCGGTCTTCGACATTCCTGGCTTTGCCTCAACGCCTTGGAGCAGGTCAGTGTACGTGTTGTAGATGAACTGCTTGTCTGTTTCCGAGTTCGCGCCCGTTTCCTCAAGCGTCACGTCTCTGGCCTGTGGATTGTACGAGGTCACCACACCGCACCTGCCCTTGAAAGGCGTCTTCTGGAATAGCGTAAAGTATTTGCACGCCTCGTAAATGCTGGAAGCCACGAGGATCGCGTTGCCGCGTTGGCTGGACAGGCGCGGCTTAACGCTGAAGTCGAAGACGATGTCGCTTACCACGCGTTCCATACGTGACCTCGAGCTGAGCACCTGCTGCATCGTGCCCCAATGCTTCTTGAGCTCGTCGCGCTGCCAGTCGTTCAGACCCTTTGTCTTCGCGTCAAACCAAGCGTCGATCTTCTCCTCCGAGCCCAGGGACTGATCGATGTCTCGCGCTTCGTACACAAGGTCGAGGACGACCCCGTCCGCCACGCCCTCACTGAACTTGTAGGTGTGGACGTAGCCGCCGAAGACTTCGAAGCTGGTCTGTGCGTCCTGCTTGAGCAGCGGTGTGCCGGTAAAGCCGATGAAAACCGCGTTGGGCATCATCGCCTTCATCACACGGTGCAGCTTGCCGCTTTGCGTGCGGTGGCACTCATCGACAAACACGAATACGTCGCCCACGGTTCGACTGGGCTCTGCCTCAAGCTCCCTAATGAAAGCGTCGAAGTCGTCCACGTCTTGACGACCGAACTTGTGCACTAGTGAGCAGAGGAGCCGGGGCTTAGCCTGGCCGAGCTGCTTCATCAGGTCGCGACCGCTACTGGTGCGGTAGATGGCTTCTCCGGCGCCCTTGAAAACCCCCTCGATCTGTTTGTCCAGCTCGTCCCGGTCGGTAATAATTGCGACGCGGGCGTTGGGATTGTTCTCGAGGAGCCACTTCGCCAGTAGCACCATCACGATGCTTTTGCCGCTGCCCTGTGTATGCCAGATGATGCCGCCCTGCTTCTTTGCTGCATGCGCCTGGGCGGCCTTGACGCCGAAGTACTGGTGCGCGCGTGGGAGCTTCTTCACGCCGCTGTCAAAGAGCACGAAGTCGTGCATCAGCTCGATGAGCCGGTCCTTACGGCACATGCGGAGCAGGTACTTGTCCAGCTTGAAGCGGCTGTTGTCGGCCTCGTCTTCCTTCCATTTGAGGAAGTATTTCTCGGGTGTGCCGATCGCCCCGTATTGCAGACCTTCCGAGTCGTTGCCGGCGAAGATGAGCTGCACCGTGCTGAAGAACCACTCGTGGAACATCGCGGTCTGATTCGAGAGGCATTGCCGGATGCCGTCGCCGATGCTCACGCGGCTGTTCTTAAGCTCCAGGACCGCGACGGCGATGCCGTTGACGTACAACACAACGTCGGGCCGTCGCTCATGGCTGCCTGCGAGCGTGACCTCCTCCGCAATAGCAAAGTCGTTCTTTGCAGGTTCGCGCCAGTCGATGAGGTGGACGCTTTCAGTCACCTTGCCGGCTTCTACCTTCACCGGCACGCCATAGCGGAGCAGGCTATAGACTGCCTGGTTGTTGCCGTAGAGAGAGCGGCTGTGGTTCGAGGCCTCGGTGTGGAGTTTGTGGAGCGCGACGCCGATCTGCGCCTTGGTGTAGCCGCGCTTTGTCAGCCACTCCGACAGGATGCCGTCCTCGATGTTGCTATTGCCCTCGCGGTCGGTCCAGTCGCCAAGGTACCGGTAGCCCACCAGCTCGTCGCGGAACAGGGCGATGACCCGGTCTTGCGTGGAGCGCTCGGGCTGACCAACGGTCGTCATCTCATGCCTTCAACAGCTTGAAGCTGATTTGGTAGCGATAGAACGAAATCGACGGCACGGACAGAAGAGCCCAGCGCATACGTTGGTCGTCATCAAGAGCAATGATCACACCCTCGACGACTTGGTCGTCTTCGGCGACTTGCTCCCTGACGAAACCCATGTAGCGCAGCACCTGGCCTACGACGACATCACTCGCCCTGCCACGCTTCAACTCGACTACGAGCAAACGCTTCTTGTCCTTGCTGATCGCGAGAACATCGATCGGCCCTGCGTCAGTAGCGTACTGCTGGCCAACGGGCTCTCCATCCTCTTCGTAGATCGAGTAGTCCTTGGCGAGTAAAGTCTGATTCCAATTCGCGACCAAGAATGACTCGAGGTGCTTCTCCATCGCGAATGCCGCGGGATCTTCGATGTCCGGATCCCCCGCGATGATTGGGGCTTGAGACGAGGGAGCGTCACCGATCAAGCGTTCGAGCTCGTCATGGTAGTCCGTGACGTCACAGACCGTGCCGATGGAGCCAGTGGAGTTCTGCAGCGCTTCGCTCATCGCCGACCGAACGATCGTCGTGTCCAACCAATGAACTTTCCTTCGATGGGGCAGGATCTGACCCTCCGCATAGTAGTAGTCACCCATTGCCTCACCCACACGATACGACCCGGCGCCGTCCGGGCAGAGCACGCGGTCGCCTTTCTGGATGCCCTTGGAGACAGTCCAGATCGCGCCGCAAGCGAGGCCCGCGGTGACTTTCGACTTATCTGGATGCTTAGCTATGTAGACTGGGATGCACTCCTTGTTGAACGACCGCCACTCGTCGGGGAGCTTGCGGCTTAGATCCTCATGGATACCGAAGTCCGTGCCGATGAAGCCGCCAGCGAAGCACTCTGCGGCGTGCGCACTCTTCCTTCCGAGCATGATGCGATAGTAGCCCTTCATACGAGGCGGATCCTCCCTGTTAGGAGTTCCTGCATCATGCCCTGCTTGAGTCGGGTCGCCTTGGTGAGTTTAGCCTCAAGGCCAGCTATCTCGGCGTCCATGTCGGATAAGACCGCTGCGATGCGTACCTGTCTCGACATCGGCGGCAGTACAACCGGATACGCGGCGACGGCTGCTTGAGACAATCCGAAGAACGTAGTTCCGGACTTGCTGAGCTCGACGAAGTCTCCAAATCGGCGAGAGCTCAACTGGTAGTACAGGTACCTGGGGTCGTAGCTACCTCTAATCGGACGAAAGAGAAGCAAATGACTATTGAGTGACGCCTTACCAGGGTGAGGAATGGCGTCGATGTAGAGAACCTTTCCGATCGTACCGTCTTTTGTCATCAAGACGTCATTCCGTCGCAGCTGTATTTCAGGCGCCATTTCGTAACGCGCGCTGGAGATGTGGTAGACCTCGCCCCACCGTATCGCGCCGTCTTTGAAGTTCATTCCTGTGATAAGGAAAGGCTCGTCGCCGTTAGTAGTGAACTCCGTCTGCTTTAGTCCTTGCCAGCCAATCCGCCCTTTCAAGGAAGACACATCCCCCAACGGCCGCACTTCGTCCGTCGGCTCGAGGCGAAGCAACGACTGCAGGGCGCCTTGCTTGATATCGCGCTTCTTAGCGACGAGTTGCTCCAGGGATCCGATGAGGGCGTCCGCATCGGTCAACGCCTCAGCAATCGCTTCTTGTTCGGCTTTGGTTGGCGGGAGCGGTAGGGGGCACTTCTGAAAGACGTGATTTAGGAGGTGCGTCTGATTCACCCCATCGTCAAACTTTAAGAAGTAAGGATTTCTATTCAGGACGTAAAAGAGATACTTTGGAGAGTCGCGGTACGGTGTAAGAGCACACACTCGCTGATTAACCGCATACAAATCGTCTTGGTCTGACAAGTACGCTTTAGCAAGCGCCCGGCCATTCGGCAGGTCACTCATGACCATCAAGATGTCATCTCGCTTTGCCGGGCAGAAGTTTGCGGTTGAATACTTTCGAACCCTTCCCTCCGTAGAAATGAACTTCGAATTCACGCACACGAACTGACCAAAATCTGAAATGTATTGCTCATGTGCCTTCCCTCCGCGGAAGCGGCAGACCTCCGGCAGGAGTCGGACTTCCCAGTCCGCCGGGATCGTGCCCAGCTCGGACCGCTTGTAGTCAGGCCTCACCTCCATGAGAAGCCCATCCGTTCCAAATGCTCGTTGACTTTCGTCTCTATCACGGCCGCGCGGCTCATCGCCTGCGGCAGCGGGGTTTCGTACCGTTCGGCCAGGTCTTGGACACGCTGAGTGAGTTGCTGGCTCACTCGGTCCATCTCACCGTGGATGGCCGCATCGAGCGCTGCGAGCCATTTGTCGTCTACGACGAGCATCTTGATGTCTGCCCCAATGAGTTTGGGATACTTGGCATAGGCCTGGGCGTCGAGTGCGGCGTCGGCCACCTTAAGACGCTTCTTGAGATCAGACTCTTCGCCGTTGAGCTTGACCCAATCGTTTAGCACCGTGGCTTCGTCTCTGGCGTCCACGTCGTCCGCAATCTCCCTCAGCTGGGTGGCGACAGCGGCCTTGTTCACCTTGTCGAAACCGGACAACGCGCCGTCCTCACCACCGTGTTCTTCTTCCATTTCGGTGAGCCGGGCGGTTACTCCCTCCAGTTCGGCGGCGAGCTGATCGACTGCAGCCTGCTCCTTGGTGAAGTAGCGGGCGAGGATGAGGGCCTTGGGTATGAGATCGCAGGTCCAGCCCTTGTCCTTCTCCCTTCCCCTCTTGTCCCTCTCGATGATGCGGGTGGTCTCGGCCTTCCAGCCATCGGCTGCGATCAGATAGCAGTCGTCTTGCATCGTCTCGGCCCAATAGTCCATCAGATGCTGGTAGACGTCGTAGGGGTCGATGAGCGGCCTGCCGACGTAGTGAGCGAGCAGCGCCTCGGCCAATTCCGCGATCACCTGTTTGGGATGGCAACCCGGTTCCAACGCCTTGAGCGTGGCTGCCTTCTTCTCCCGCCAAGAGGCGAAATGCGCGCTCAGAGAAGTGATAAACGTTGCGAACTCGGCGTGTTTGTAGATGGAAGACCTGATGGCCGACTTCTCCACGGAGAGATCGACGTACCCAGGGCGGAGTTCCCTGAATAGCGCGTGACGAAGCTGTGGACACACATCCCAGTAACTCTGGAGCGCATCGATGTCAGCGATGGGGATGCCGCCCTGCAGGTGACCTGCGATATCCTGGAGATCCTCGGCCGTCTGGCTGTCGATGTACCGCGGCAGGTTGAGATTGAATTCGTTCTTCTCAATCTCTTCGCGCGAGACCATACGTGAGTACTTCGGGACATCAAGCTGCTTGGTGAAAACGTCCACGATCTTGTGGATGTCCTGCTCGCGCAGGCGATTCTTGGGACCATCCTTCATGAAGCCGCGGCTGGCGTCGATCATGAAGATGCCTTTGCGACCTTGGGCACCTTCCTTGTCCACGACCACGATGCAGGCTGGGATGCCAGTACCGTAGAACAGATTCGCGGGCAAGCCGATGATGCCCTTGACATAGCCCTTGCGCACCAAGGCACGTCGGATGTCGGCCTCCGCATTCCCCCGGAACAGCACGCCGTGCGGTAGAATGCAGGCGCCCTTGCCCGTGCTCTTGAGCGACCGAACGATGTGCAGCAGGTAAGCGTAGTCGCCCTGTCGGGCAGGCGGCGTCCCGAACGGCTTGAAGCGATCGAAGGGGTCGTTCGACAAGTCCAGGCCGTTGCTCCACCGCTTGTCCGAGAAGGGGGGATTGGCGACGACGTAGTCGAAGGTCTTGAGGTTGCCGTTTTCCTTGAACTTGGGATTGGCGAGCGTATTACCCTGCTCCACTAGTGCAGTTGGGTTGTTGTGCAGAATCATGTTCATCCGGGCGAGGGCGCTCGTGGACGCATCCTTTTCCTGCCCGTACAACGTGACCGCGGTGCCCGCCTCGTCGCCCACCTTGAGGAGTAATGAGCCGGAACCGCAGGTAGGGTCGTACACGGTGGTGGCAGCACTGGTCTTCGCGTCACGAATGCCGATCAGCTTCGCCATGATGCGGCTGACTTCGGCAGGCGTGTAGAACTGACCCTTGCTTTTGCCACTCTCCGTGGCAAAGTGCCGCATGAGGTATTCGTAGGCATCGCCGAGGATATCGTCGCCCTCGGCGCGGTTCGTAGAGAAGTCGAGGGCCGGGTTCTCGAAGATGGCGATGAGATTGGTGAGGCGGTCGACTTTGTCTTTGCCATCGCCGAGCTTCGATGAGTCGTTGAAGTCCGGGAAATCGGACAATTTGTTGGCGTTGGCGAGCGGCGCGATGATCTTCTTGTTAATCTGGTCGCCGATGTCACTCTTGCCCTTTAGAGCGACCATGTCCTTGAAACTCGAGCCCTTGGGAATCGAAATCGGTGCGTAAGGTTGGCCAGCGTACTTATCGCTGATGTACTTGATGAAAAGCAGAACGAGGACGTAGTCCTTGTACTGCGACGCGTCCATGCCTCCGCGCAATTCGTCACAACTGGCCCAGAGAGAGCTGTAGAGTTGGGATTTCTTCAGGGCCATGGATGATTCCTGACGCCTCCTGAAGGAGTCGCACCACCAGGTAGCATGAAATTATCCCTCACCGTCGTCATCGCCCAATTGCCTCCGCAACCAGAGCGCCCGTGCAGAGTACCCGGGCGGTAAGCACGCGGGTAGGGCGATTTTGCGGCCTCAAGAGGCGCGCTTGCGACGGACCAGCAGGTCTGGTAGTGGCAAACAGGAGGGCAAAGCGCCTTTCAATTGCAGCGAGGGCGGCGAGTTAGGTCAAGCACAGGATCACGAATCCGCTGCACGGTCTGCCACGCCCCCCAAAGAAAACCCCGGCGGTGACCCCAACCCTTCAATGCTATCGTCGTCCCGAGAGCATAGGGCCTGTAGGAGGTCAGCCAGGTAACTCAGTAGGTAGAGCAGCGGACTGAAAATGCGTTCCGAGCTTGGCACCCCTCAGCATTACTCGCGCTAACTCTTTGACCCTCGGCATTGCGACGGTACAAGCCATCCAATCTCGTCGCTTTCGTCTCAAGCTGTTTCGAGTGTGGGTCCCGCTGTTTGTCCCGCTGTGGTTGACGAACTGCGTGGGTCACTCGTTTGGCAGCGACTCCTCTGGGCTGGAAGTGCGACCGAATTACGGAGCCGACTTAATCTCAACTCCCACTCTGAGAGATCAGCATCGCTATCACTCTCTTGACTTGAGCCGAGGACAGAATCCCCCCTAAGTGGGTTACGAACTCCTCTTCACTACTTGCTTCATAATCCTCTTCTGCAAGAACGTCTCTCATTTGAAGCGGCCAAATATCAATCGGGTGCACCACTCGAATGAGCTCCAAGCGATAGTCGTTTAGGGCTGGAGCGACAATGCGCAGAGTGACTTGAAACCGGTCTCCGTATTTGCCTACAGTTACGTCACCATTCAAAGTGTAGTCGGTTAGCTCCGCAAGCTTTTGGGCCTGTTCACGGAGTATCGAGGCCGGTGTGCGTACTGCCTCAAGATTGCTGAGGTCTCCCCAAAGGTTGGGGGCGGTCATTTTCTCGCCTCGTCTTAGAGGTGTAAGGTGAACACAAGCGGTAAGTGGTCAGACCCGGCGCTTGTGCTTGGAAGACCATTGCCTGTGAGAAGCGTGGTAGCACCAACTCGACTGATGACCTCCATTTCGGAGTTCTTGAACGCCCCCATGAGGGCGGGACGAAGCAGCACCTGATCAAACAGGTTCCAGAAATAGGTTATCTGCCCTGAACTGCCGTAGTAATAAGTTCCCGGTGGCCTCAAGGATTCGTCTCCGAAGCGAGACCACATTGGATTGTAGAAAAACGGTCGGGTCTGTCCTCCCACAATTCGTGATTCTCTCTGCGCGACTGTCCTATCCATTACGCCGTGAAATCCGTCTGCGGCCGCAACGCCAGCCTCAAACGGATTCATGTTGAGGTCGCCAACGAGAACTGTGCGGCGATGCCCCACGCGCTGTTCCGCCTCCTCAATTCGTCGAGCCATTCGGACGCTCTCAAGAAGTTGGTCGTCCGCTGTGCGAAAAAGTTTGCTAGAGAGGTGCGCGCCCACGACTAAGATGTCCGAGTAGAGTGGATGGGCTAGGTGTCGGATTGAAAGCCCCCCGGTGTCTTCAATCGGCTTCAGCCAATCTGATGGGAAACGCGTGAACACTTTGATAGCATCTGCGGGACTGAAGGCAAACGAGTAGGGAGACTTCGAGTGCTGATTCAGCGTTCTCAGCAGAACGTGGTTGGGGACGTTGCACTCGGAGAGCAATACGATATCCGCGTCGCGCTCCGCAGCTAGCTCTGCAACAAGTCCCTCAAGAGGTCGCCTGCCAAGATTCCAGAAGACAAACGTGAGCATAGAAGGCAATCTCAGCAGTGGGGTTGGCCCACACTAAACGTTGACCGTCTCCTGGTCAACGCGAGATCAACACTCGGTATTGCCGCATTTCCGCCCCAAGGTGCCGCAAAAATGCCCTAGTATCGTGCTGCGACGGCGCTCATGATGTTGGTGGATGCCAGACTACGCCAAGGACGTAATGTTGGGCGTGTTAGGAGCCTCCGTGGGCCTCGGAGGACTCCTCCTCGTATTTTGCGGCCTGGTGTTTGCGCAGGCCGCCAGCTTCCCCCCGGCAACGACCGACGACGCCACCATCAACAGGTACAAGAATGCCGGGAAGCTCGGCCTTTGGCCGTTTCTCGGTGCTGTACTCGATTCGCTGCTGGTCACGGTTTGGTTCGTCTATCCAAGTGGCTCGCTTTACTTCGTCACTCTTGGTTTGTTCGTTGCTCTCCTCGTAGCTACCGCGTTGTACGGTGCCGTCGTCATTCGTTCCTACTTGTAGGACACCAACGTGAGCCTAGACACACAAAAACTCCGTCGGCTGAAAGGCAAATCTTTCGACAAGCTGTACGCAGATCATGCAGCGAAGTGGCGGGAGATGGTCGAGACGGCACGCGATTACGCGCAGACTTGCGTCGGCAAGAACGAGAAGGTAAGAATCGGAGACATTATCGAGGTCATTGTAAACGCGATTCGGATTGATCCGGCCTTCGAGAAGCACACCAAGGACAAGGGTCTGTCGCAGAAGTATTGGGTGACCTACTTTGCCGAATATGTCGTGGAGCAGGTCTACCCTCAGCCGGAATTGAAGAAGGGACCTAAATAACAAGCCCACCAACAGGAGTCAGCAATGTCCCCTAGTGAAGCGAAGAAAAACGCCGCACAGTTTCTCAAAGACCTAGCAGCCATCATGAAGAAGCACGGTGAAGCCCCGAAGTTGTCGGAGCAGGACTACCAGACTGCCCTTCGGGACACCACGAAGACCTTCGAGTCTCTTAGCACACCTAGGAAGGCGAAGGAGTAGTTGCTGAACTGACGTGACGCTGAGGTCGGGGCTTAACGTCTCCAGGCCCCTCAGTAGAATCTTCCCCCACCGCTGTGATTGCGTTTCGCTTCCACCGTTAGGATTTGGCGAAGAGCTCGTTAAATTGTGAACCGATGAAATCCCACAAGGCTCGTCGGGGAACTCTCGGCTCTCGCCTACCGGTGAGGAAAGGTCTGCCAGACCCTACGCCAAGCGTTACACGCCTTGTTTGGGTCATGTCTGGTGGGCGCTGCTCGTTCGCTGAGTGTCGAGCCGAGTTGGTCGAAGTGGACTCCGATGGCAAGCAGGTCGCGGTCTTAGGGGAGGTTGCCCACATCGTGGCGAGTAGCGTGGACGGCGCTCGCGGCTCCTTCGCGCCTCCAGGCGGTGCGGTGAATGGCTCGGCCAACCTCATGCTGCTCTGTCCGACCCACCACACAGAGATCGACCAGCAAGAGGACACCTACACCGTCCAGCGGCTGGTCGGCATCAAGGCCCAGCACGAGCAGTGGGTTCGAGAGCAACTGTCGCGTCACGAGTCCGGCGCGAACGACGTACCTCTCCGTCGAGAGACACTCTACAGCAGTCTCCTGTGCGTCGAGCGCATCCCCGAGCGTGTCTACCTCACGCCGTGCGATCTGAACGGGGAGCAGGTCAAGGGTCTCATGCGCTACCCGTCTGACCCAAAGATCGCCGTCCCATTCCACGTCGAGGGCGGCAACTTGCTCACGTTCATGCCGCTCACGGGTGACGATCATCCTTTCGTGGACGCCGTGTCGAAGGGGTCCTCGACAACGGCGGTGGACGCGACATCGTGGTGGGGAGACCCGGACAAGTCCGGGTGGTACAAGACGCTCCTCAATCGTACGCTCCACAAGCTCACGGGGCGTCGCGGCCTGCGCTTCGACAAGGACCACAAGCGATACTACTTCGAGCCACGCCTCGATGAGCAGGGGAAGGCGCTGGAGGTCGAAGTCGAGTACCAGCCACTCAATCAGTCCAAAGCGTCGCGTCATGTGGTGTGGCAACCGAGGCGTAAAAAGAAAGGTCCTGACGAGGAAGTCACCTTTGAGAAGCGGCCCTACTGGATTCACCTCGCGGCGAACCTCCGCTTTCTACGCGTGAACGGAACCGAGTGGGTGCTCGCCATTCGACCCGAGCATCGGCTGACGAGAGATGGCTTTGAGTTGTTGCCCTCGATGGCAGTGGGACCTCGGGCGACGCGCCTGAAGTCTCACCTGTACAACTACGACCTCTTGGGTGAACTCCAGTTCTGGAAAGAATACCTGTCGGACGCGCAGCCTCGAATCATCGTGGACCTGGGCGGTCAGTCGCTCGTCGTCGATGCTCGACTCATGCACGCCGACGTGGAGTGGGTGGGCGTAGCGGACGATGATCTGCCCTTTGACAACACGGCCCGAGAGGACGACCTGTTCACTTCCGCCGAGTACGACCACGCCATGCACGACAGTCAGCAGCATGCCGACGCCGAGCTTGAGGATTGGGAGGTCGGTGATCTGACCTCGATGGTCGAGGACGACGACGAGGATGATAAGGACACCTAGTAAGCCCGCGCTTGCCGGTCGGTGGCTTCGCGAGCCGGTCCTGGCGTTCGCCGGGAACCGCGAGCACGTCTATACCAAGGTCGGTCTCAGCCGGTTTGGTCCGGCATCCCTCGGACTGTCCGAGCATCCGTCTACGATTCGCCTTGGGTACGTCGGCTCAGGCTTGAGCATCGCTTCGGCCAAGGAGCGCCTCACGCAATTTGCTGAGGGCGTTCCAGGTGACGGCACGTACAAGCTGCTCGACTTCCCCGGAGTTGCCAGAAACCGGGGCTTCTTCGCAGACCTCATTCACTCCGAACGAACGCAGACGATCACCCTGAACGAACTCAGGGACCTGAAGCAAATCCGCAAGAGAGCGGACCGGTTTCCTGTTGCGGTTGCGCTCGTGAGTGAGAAGGTCCGGCTGCTGGCGCAGAGTGAGCAGCGACCCCAGGTCATCATCCTCGCGCTCCCTGACGAGCTTCTGGACCTCCTGACGAGTGTTGCTAAGCAGGTCGGCGGAGTCAGGAACTTCCGGCGTGCGATCAAAGCGGAGGTCATGCAACACGGGATTCCGACGCAGATTCTGCTCCAGCGGGTGTCCGAGGCAAAGCCGAACGCCAGAAATGTTGACCCTCCGAGTCGTGTCGCGTGGAATCTGTTCACGAGCCTGTTCTATAAAGCCGGGGGTATACCCTGGAAGCCCGTGGGACTTGAGGAGAACACCTGCTACATCGGCATCAGCTTTCACAAGTTGCACGGTCCCGACGCCAACATTCGCACGTCAATCGCTCAGGCGTTTGACGACAAGGGTGTCGGCCTCGTCCTACGTGGGCCGGACTTCCCTTGGGACGAGGCCAAGTTCGGTCGCTCGCCGCACCTCGACGCCGAACGGGCCAGCCACCTTATTCAGTTGGTGTTGAAGCGATACGACAGCGAGACCGGGCATCAGCCCTCCCGCGTCGTGATTCACAAGACCTCTCGCTACTGGCCTG
>Ga0066709_100002396_pt1 | contig 13651 bp, 12 predicted proteins | sample GraSoiAngelo_158_FD_79665 | JGI IMG/M metagenome (GOLD analysis project Ga0066709, IMG submission 79665) | Grasslands soil microbial communities from the Angelo Coastal Reserve, California, USA - 14_1009_16_30cm | ecosystem: Environmental > Terrestrial > Soil > Grasslands | place: USA... | reverse complement strand
CGCTGGCCGCCGCGATAGCGGCCTTCGTCGGCGGCTCGCACCTGTACTTCTACGACGCCGTCAGCCCGGTGGTCGAGGCGGACACCGTCGATTCCGCAAAGACGTTCAAGGCCTCGCGCTACGGCCGCGGGGGCGACGACTACGTGAACTGTCCCTTCACCGAGGAGGAATACCATGCCTTCTACGCAGCGCTGACTACCGCGGAGTGCGCGGCGCTGCACGCCTTCGAGCACGAGTTCTTCTTCGAGGGCTGCCTGCCCGCGGAGGTCATCGCCAGCCGCGGCCCCGAGACCCTCCTCTTCGGCCCGATGAAACCCGTGGGCCTGCTGGATCCCCGGACGGGAAGGCGTCCCTTTGCGGTCGTCCAGCTCCGGCAGGACGATCTCGCGGCCAGCCACTACTCGATGGTCGGCTTCCAGACGCAGCTGAAGTGGGGAGAGCAGAAGAGGGTCTTCCGCATGATCCCGGGGCTCGAGCACGCCGAGTTCGTGCGCTTCGGGATGATCCACCGGAACACGTACGTCAACGCCCCGAAGATCCTCGAGCCCACGTTCGAGACCCGACACCGCCGGGGCCTGTTCTTCGCGGGCCAGATGTCCGGGGTCGAGGGCTACGTGGAGTCGGCCGCCTCCGGGCTCATCGCGGGGCTGGGCGCCGCCCTCCGAGCGCGGGGCGAGGAGCCGGTCTCGTTCCCCGCGGACACGGCCCTGGGGGGTCTGGGCCGGTATATCGCCCGCAGTGATCCCGCGAACTACCAGCCGACCAACATTGCATTCGGCCTATTACCAGAACTACCCCACGATGTCCGGGACAAGGCACGCAGGCGGCTCGCTCTTTCCGCCCGGGCACTCGAGTCGCTGGAGCGCTTCCGGACCTCGCTGCGGGACGAGCCGGGACGGCGCCCCCTGCCGGCCCTGCAAACGTCAGGCTCTTGAAGAAGGCCCTCGCCGCGTTCCGTCGCCACCTGGAGCGGGAGCGCAACGCCTCTCCCCACACGGTTCGCGCTTATATCGACGATCTGGGTCAGTTCATCATCCATCTGCGCGGGGAGCTGGGCCGCGAGCCGCGCCCGCGGGACGTGGACGTTCTGCTCCTCCGTGCGTTCCTGGCCCGCCTCCACCGGGACGGCCTCAAGAAGAGCTCCGCCGCCCGAAAGCTCGCCAGCCTGCGGACGTTCTTCCGGTACCTGTGCCGGGAGGGGATCCTGGAGGCCAATCCCGCGCGGGCCCTGGTCTCCCCGCGCCTGGAACGGCGTATTCCCGCGCATCTCGACGAGGCGGACGTGGCCCGACTGGTGGCCGTGGTCGGGGATTGCGATGCGGACGTGCGGGCCCGCGCGATCCTGGAGCTGCTCTATGCCACCGGCATCCGCTGTGCCGAGCTCGTCGGCCTCGACCTCCCCGAAGTCGACCTCGAGGCACGGTTTGTCCGTGTCCTGGGCAAGGGGCAGAAAGAGAGGCTGGTGCCCTTCGGCGCCCCCGCAGAAAAGGCGTTGCGGGCCTACCTCCCCGTGCGCGCGACGTGCCGGCCTCGCACCGACGCGGTCTTCGTGAACGCCCGCGGGGGCCGGCTCACGGGCCGCTCGGTAAGGTCCATCGTGCAGCGGCGGGTCGTCCAGGCGGCGGTCTCGCAGCGCATCAGCCCTCACGGCCTCCGGCACAGCTTCGCCACGCATCTGCTGGAGCGCGGGGCTGATCTGAGGTCCATCCAGGAGCTACTCGGCCATGCCCGCCTGTCGACGACCCAGAAGTACACCCATCTCGACACGCGCCATATTCTGGAGATCTACAGCAAGACACACCCGCGCGCATAACCCATTCTGTTATAATACAGAATAACGGCTGCAACGATGCCCCGTGCGTCTAAGTTCACGAGGTCGATGGCGCCTAGCGATGAGGAGCTGGTGGAACAGTTCCAGAATGGGGACTCGTCTGCCTTCGACGTGCTCGTCCGCCGCTGGGAGCGAAAGGTCCAGGGGGCCATCTACCGGCTGGTGGGACCCGGAGAAGACGTGCGTGACCTGAGCCAGGAGACGTTGCTCAAGGCCTATCGCGGCCTCGGGACGTTCAAGCAGGAAGCTCGTTTCTCGTCGTGGCTCTACCAGATCGCCCTCAACGTCTGCCGGGACCGCATGCGGCGGGGACGCGGAAAGAGCTACGTCAGTTTCGACGAGCTGTCCGAAACCGGCGACACCGGCACCGAGCCGGGGCCGAGCGCGCTGGAGCTGATCGAAGCGCGCGACCTCTCGAGGCAGGTGGCGGCCGCCGTGTCCGCCCTGCCTCAGGAGCAGCGTGAGGTGGTCGTCTTGAAGGAGTATCAGGGGCTCACGTTCCTCGAGATCGCCGAGGCGCTGGACGTGCCCCTGTCGACCGTCAAGACGCGGCTCTACCGGGGCCTGGGGCAGCTCCGGCAGGAGCTGGTCCGCCAGGGAGTCCGGGGCGGGACCCCGGTGCCGGCCCCGACTTCATGATGGGCCGCAAGGGACACGCGGGCCCGGGGGAGACGTGATGGACTGCGATGCTTTTCGCGAAGAGATGATGGACCTGCTCTACGAGGAGGCGGCGCCTGCGGTCGCGCGGCGCCTCGACGAACATCAGGCGGCCTGCCGCGCATGCCGTGACGAGCTCTCGTCCTTCCGCCGCCTCCGGCGCCACCTGGCGTCCTGGCGCACGCCGCCCGACCTCGGCCGCGTCCCGCGCCGGTTCTCGTCCGCGCGCCCCTACCTGGCGATGGCGGCCGCGCTCCTGCTGCTCGTAATGGGCGGCCTGGCCCTGAAGGGGTCCGAGCTCCGCTACGAGCAGGGCCGTTTCGCGTTCCGCCTGGGCCGGGCGCCAGAGCCTTCCGCGTTGTCCGCCGCGCTCGCCGCCCAGGAACAGCGCCACCGCCGTGAGATCGACGCCTTGCAGGCCACCGTCGCGGCCATGTCCGAGGAGGCCACGCTGCGCAAGGTGCAGCGGATGATCGAGGAGAGCGAGGCCCGGCAGGCCACGATCGTGAGCGCCGGCCTCACCCGGCTCGAAGAGCGGACGGAGGCCCGGCGCCAATACGACCTCGCCCAGGTCGGGGCGGGCCTGAGCTATCTCGACGGGAAGGCGGGACTGCAGGCGGCCCGGACAACGGAGCTGATGGGCCACGTCCTGCAGGCTTCCCAGAAGAGGTGACGATGCGCGCTTTCCCCTTCCCGCTCCGCTTTGTCGGCGCCGTTTGCATCCTCGCCCCGGGGCTGTCGTTCGGCCAGACCCGCAGCGATCCCCGATCCGAGATGGACGGCTTCGCCGCCGCGCTCGACGCGGCGGTGAGGCGCGTGAGCCGCTCCAGCCCGGCCCTGCTCGCGGGCCGCGAAGGCGCCCGCGGCTACCGTGTGCCGGGATTCGGCGCGCTCTTCGTTCTGCCGCCACGCGCCCTCCCCTCGGCGTCGCCGCGCTCCCTCGCCGAGCGCGAGGCGGCCCGGTCGCTCGACGACGCGATCCACCACCTCGAGCAGGGGCTGCGGACCGCCTCCTCGGCGGAGCTCCGCGCGCAGATGGAGAAGAACCTGCGCGCGCTGCGCCAGACGCGTGCCGAGCTGCGGGGCACCGCCCGCGACCGCTCGGCGGGCGCGGTCGTCCTGTCGCCGCCCACCGTCTCCGCCGTCATGGCGGGGGAGGACGCGGAGCCGGACCAGCCGCGACTCGAAGACTTGCAGCGGGCGCTGGAGGCGCAGATGGCCGAGCAGATGCGCGCGCTCCAGGAAGCGGAGCGATCGCACGGGGACCAGGAGCAGGAGATGGCGCGCCGGATGGATGCGCAGTTCCGCGAGCTGCAGGCGCGCATGGAGGCGATGCGACGCGAGGCCGAACGCGCGCGCGTGGAAGCGGAGAGGCAGGTCGAGATCCGTCTCGGCGTCCCCCCCGCCCCCCCCGCCCCCCCCGACGCGCCCGCGGTGGCCGAAGCACCCCCCGCCCCGGTGGCCCCCGAGCCCCCGAACCCCGACGTCTTCATCCCACCGATGCTCGCCCCGGCGCCCTGGCAGCTGTGGTTCAGCATCGAGGAGCCCGCGGACGGCCGGACCGGGGAGACGGTCGTCCGCGAGGTCCGGGCGGCGGTGACGGCGCTGCTCGAGAAGCAAGGTCCGTCGCTGCATCAGCTGAAGGCGGACGAGTACCTCGCCGTGGCCGTTGATTTCGTTCCCCGGGTGACCGTGGCCGACCGCCGTGCGCAGAAGACCATGGTGATCAAGGCGCGCAAGCGCGACCTCGACGATCACCGCGCCGGCCGCCTCGGGACCGCCGAGCTTCACCAGCGCATCGAGTACTCCGAGTACTGAGACTATACTTGGGGGGTCGAGCCCGCCGGCGGGCCACCTCCATGGGCGAATCCTCCACTCTCCACGGCACGACGATCCTGGCCGTGCGCCACCGTGGCCGCAGCGCCATCGCGGGCGACGGCCAGGTCACGCTCGGCAAGACCGTGATGAAGCACGGGGCGCGCAAGATCCGCCGGCTCCACAACGGGCAGGTGCTGGCGGGCTTCGCCGGCTCGACCGCGGACGCGCTCGCGCTCTTCGCGAAGTTCGAGGCCAAGATCGAGGAGTATCGCGGGAACCTGGAGCGGGCGGCAGTGGAGCTGTCCAAGGAGTGGCGCACCGACCGCGTGCTGCGCCGGCTGGAAGCGTTCCTGGTGGTGGCGGACCGCGAGTCGGCCTTCCTGCTGTCGGGGGCCGGCGACGTCATCACCCCCGACGACGGCATCGTGGCCGTGGGCAGCGGCGGGCCCTACGCGCTCGCCGCCGCCCGGGCCCTCGCGCGCTTCACCGAGATGGACGCCCCCACGCTGGCGGTCGAGGCCCTGAAGATCGCCGCTTCCATCTGCGTCTACACCAACGACTCGATCGTCGTGGAGTCCCTCTAGGGTGACGATCCACCTGCCCTCCGCGGCCGAAGAGCTGCGGAACCTGGACGGCCTCACCCCCCGCGAGATCGTGGTCGAGCTGGACCGCCACGTCGTGGGCCAGCAGGCGGCCAAGCGCGCGGTGGCAGTCGCGCTGCGCAACCGGATCCGCCGCCAGCGCCTGCCTCCCGACGTGGCCTCCGAGGTCACGCCCAAGAACATCCTGATGATCGGGCCCACCGGGGTCGGAAAGACGGAGATCGCGCGGCGACTGGCCCGGCTTTCGGGGAGCCCCTTCCTCAAGGTGGAGGCATCGAAGTACACGGAGGTCGGCTACGTCGGTCGGGACGTCGACTCCATGATCCGCGACCTCACCGAGTCGGCGGTGGACATGGTCCGGCGGGAGAAGCGCGCCGAGGTGAAGGACAAGGCGGCGCGGAACGTCGAGGAACAGCTCCTCGACCTGCTCCTGCCCCCCAGTCGTCCGGGCTTCGGCGCCGGCGGGGAAGACGCCGCCGCGGAACGGCCGGGCGAGGAGCCGCTGCGCTCGACGCGCGAGAAGCTGCGCGAGCAACTCCGCAAGGGCGCGCTCGACGCGCGCACGGTGGAGGTGGAGGTGCGGGAGCGGAGCTTTCCCTCCTTCCAGATCCTCACCTCCCAGGGCGTCGAGGAGATGGACGTCAACCTCAAGGACATGCTCCCCGGGCTCTTCGGCGGCCGCACGAAGCAGCGGCGCCTCAGCGTCCCCGAGGCGCGGGAGGTGCTGCTGAGCGAGGAGGAGGCACGGCTGGTGGACGCCGAGCAGGTTGCCCGGCTCGCGGTGGAGCGGGTGCAGGGCTCCGGCATCGTGTTCATCGACGAGATCGACAAGATCGCGGGCCGCGAGGGTGGGCACGGCCCCGACGTGTCGCGCGAAGGCGTCCAGCGCGACATCCTTCCCATCGTCGAGGGCACGACGGTGTCGACCAAGTACGGGCCGGTGCGCACCGACCACATCCTTTTCATCGCCGCCGGCGCGTTCCACGTGTCGAAGCCGTCGGACCTGATCCCCGAGCTGCAGGGCCGCTTCCCGATCCGGGTGGAGCTGGAGAGCCTGGGCCTCGAGGATCTGGTGCGCATCCTCACCGAGCCCCGCAGCGCGCTCATCAAGCAGTACCAGGCCCTCCTCGCCACCGAAGGAGTGGAGGTGTCGTTCACCGAGGAGGCCATCCGCGAGATGGCCCGTTTCGCCACCGACGTCAACAACTCGACCGAGAACATCGGCGCCCGTCGCCTCTCCACCATCCTGGAGACGGTCCTCGACGAGGTGTCCTTCGAGGGGGGAAGCGCCGGTCCCCGCACTGTCCGCATCGACGCGGACGAGGTGCGAGCCAAGCTGGCGCCCCTCGTCAAGGACCAGGACCTCAGCCGATTCATTCTTTGATACGCCCCCGCGCGGCGGAGGTGTTCACGCGGAGCACCGTCGTGCTGCTCGCGGCCGCGCTGGCCGCCGCCGGATGCGGCAAGCGGGGTGATCCGCTGCCGCCCCTTTCCCGCACGCCGCAGGGTGTCACGGAGCTGCACCTGGCGCAGCGCGGCCAGACCCTCGAGCTGAGCTTCGTGGCGCCGCGCACCTCCGCGGGGGGCGTGCGCCTCGGTGTGCTCGAGGTGGAGCTGCTGCGGGCGGACATCGCCGGGGACTTCGCGAAGCTCGCGCATCGCAGCCGGCGAAGGATGACGCCGGGGGAGACCTTCGTGGAGGCGGGACCCCTGCCGGCCGCGGGCGCCGTGATCCGGGTGGCGGCGCGGGTGAGGGCCGGGGGCGACGCCTCCGCGCTCTCCCCGGTCGTGACCCTCACGGTGCAGCCGCCTCCGGCGCCGCCGACCGGCTTCACCGCGCAGCTCGAGCCACAGGCCGTCAACCTCGCCTGGGTTCCGCCCCCGACGCCGCCCCCGACGCCGATCCCCTCACCGTCCGCCACACCGACGGCGAGCCCGCCGCCCGCAGCGTCCCCGTCGCCCGCAGCGTCCCCGTCGCCGTCGGTCTCTCCTTCACCATCGGTCTCTCCTTCACCGTCGGGCGCCCGTCCGTCGCCCTCACCCTCACCCACCCCCAAGCCGCAGGGTGGTTTCTGGATCTACCGCCGGGAGCCCGAGAGCACGTACCGCCGGCCCTTGATGCCGGTACCGGTGCCGGCCCCGCCCTTCCGCGACACGACCGTTGCGCCGGGCGATCGCTGGTGCTACGTCGTGCGGACGGTGGCCTCGACGGAGCCGGTCGTCGAGAGCGCAAGCTCAGGCGAAGCGTGCGTCGAGAACAAGGACGTCTTTGCTCCCGCCGCCCCCACGGGTGTCGCGGCCCTCGTCCATGACGACGGCATCGAGGTGTCCTGGAGCCCGTCGCTGGAGGCCGATCTCGCCTCCTACCGCGTCTACCGCACCGCCGCCGGCGCGCCGTCCCTGCGGGTGGGGGAGGTGGCCGCTCCCGACACCTCCTTCCGCGATACCGGCGCTCCCCGCGGGGCCGCCCTGGCCTACACGGTGACGGCGCTCGACCGGGACGGCAACGAGAGCCCGCCTTCGGCGGCCGTGGAGGCCCGGCCCTGAGGGTGATGCCGGTCCCCCGTGGGGATATGATTCCAGGGGAGGCACTCATGAAGATCTTCCTGGATACGGCGAGCCTGAAGGAGATCCGCGAAGCGGCGGCGCTCGGCGTGATCGACGGCATCACCACCAACCCGACCCTGCTCTCCAAGGAGAGAGGCGAGCCGGAAGAGATCCTCGTCCAGATCTGCGAGACCGTGAACGGGCCCATCTCCGCCGAGGTGGTCGCCACCGATGCCGAGGGGATGGTGCGGGAGGGGCGGCATTGGGCGGGGGTGCACAAGAACATCGTCGTCAAGTGCCCGTGCACGGTCGAGGGCCTGAAGGCTACGAAGACCCTCAGCAGCGCGGGGATCCGGATCAACATGACGCTCGTCTTCTCCGCGCCGCAGGCCCTGCTGGCGGCCAAGGCGGGGGCGAGCTTCTGCTCCCCCTTCGTGGGCCGGCTCGACGACATCGCCACCCCCGGCATGGACCTCGTGCGGGACATCGTGCAGATCTATCGCAACTACTCCTTCCCGTGCGAGGTGCTCGCGGCGAGCCTGCGCAGCCCGATTCACGTGGTGGAGGCGGCCAAGGCCGGCGCCCACATCGGCACCATGCCCTACGCGGTCTTCACCTCCCTCGTGAAGCACCCGCTCACCGACATCGGCCTCAAGAAGTTCCTCGAGGACTGGGAGAAGGCCAAGAAGGAGGTGGGCGCCAAGACCGCCCGCTGAGCGAGCCGATGCCCGTCTACGAGTACGTCTGTCACGCGTGCGACCAGGCCTTCGAGAAGTACGTCCGGGCCTGGGGCGAGGCGGTCGCCTGCCCGCGCTGCGAGGGCTCGGACGTCGAGAAGCAGGTGTCCCGCTTCGCCTTCGCGGGCGAAGGGGGGTTCGTCCCCTCCGGCGGCGGAGGCTGCGGCTGCGGCCGGGGCGGATGCGGCTGTGGCCATTGAAAAGCCGACCGTCCAGAAGCGAGTGAAGCCGAGCGCCGAGCCACCGGCTCGACTCTCCGCGCTCGACGTTCTGCGGGAGAAGGCTCGACAGGCCGAGGCGGGCGGCGGCCCGGATCGCGTCCAGAGGCAGCACGTCGAGGGCAAGCTCACCGCGCGCGAGCGGGTCGGCCTGCTCCTCGACGAGGGCTCCTTCGAGGAGCTCGACAAGCTCGTCGAGCATCGCTGCCTCGACTTCGGAATGGCCGACCAGAAGATCCCCGGCGACGGGGTGGTCTCCGGTTACGGGAAGATCGACGGCCGGCTCGTCTACCTCTTCGCCCAGGACTTCACGGTGTTCGGAGGGAGCCTTTCCGAGACGAACGCCCGGAAGATCTGCAAGGTGATGGACCTCGCCATGAAGATGGGGGCGCCCGTGATCGGGCTCAACGACTCGGGGGGCGCGCGCATCCAGGAAGGAGTGGCCTCGCTCGGCGGCTATTCCGACATCTTCCTGCGGAACACGCTCGCCTCCGGGGTCATCCCCCAGGTCTCCGCAATCATGGGTCCGTGCGCGGGGGGCGCGGTGTACAGCCCCGCCATCACCGACTTCAACGTGATGGTCAAGGACACCTCGTACATGTTCGTGACCGGGCCGGACGTGATCAAGACGGTGACCCACGAAGAGGTGACCAAGGAGGAGCTGGGCGGCGCCCTCACCCACAACTCGCGTTCCGGCGTCGCCCATTTCGCGGTCGACGACGACCGGGCCTGTCTCGCCCTCCTGCGCGAGCTGCTGGGCTACCTCCCGTCCAACAACCTGGACGACGCGCCGCTTCACCCGACCGACGACCCCCCGGACCGCGAGGAGGCCTCCCTCGACACGCTCATCCCGCCCGAGCCCAACAAGCCGTACGACATCAAGCGGCTCATCGAAGCGGTGGCCGACGACGGCCGCTTTCTCGAGGTGCACGCCCACTTCGCCGCGAACATCGTGGTGGGCTTCGCCCGCTTCGGCGGGCGAAGCGTCGGGGTGGTGGCCAACCAGCCCGCGGTGCTCGCCGGGTGCCTGGACATCGACGCCTCGGTGAAGGGGGCGCGCTTCGTCCGCTTCTGCGACGCGTTCAACATCCCGCTCGTGATCTTCGAGGACGTGCCCGGCTTCCTGCCCGGCACCGCCCAGGAGTTCGGGGGCATCATCCGCCACGGGGCGAAGCTGCTCTACGCCTTCGCCGAGGCCACCGTGCCCAAGATCACGGTCATCACCCGCAAGGCCTACGGCGGCGCGTACTGCGTGATGGCGAGCAAGCACATCCGGACCGACCTGAACTACGCCTACCCCATGGCGGAGATCGCGGTCATGGGTCCCGAAGGGGCGGTGAACATCCTCTACCGGCGCGAGCTGGCCAGCTCCGCCGACAGCGACGCATTGCGCGCCCAGAAGGCGGCCGAGTTCCGCGAGAAGTTCGCCAACCCCTACGTGGCCGCCGACCGCGGCTTCGTCGACGAGGTGATCGAGCCGCGGCACACCCGGCGCAAGATCGTCGCCGGTCTCGAGATGACGCAGAACAAACGCGACCAGAACCCGCCCAAGAAGCACGGCAACATTCCCCTATGACGATCGGCCTTTCCACGCAGAGGCCGCCGAGAGACGCAGAGGCCGCAGAGAACAGAGAGTCTTTACGGTACTTCTCTTACTCTGCGGTCTCTGCGTGCCCTCTGCGGTCTCTGCGTTGTAGCGCTAGTGTCCCTCTATGAGTGAGCGCATCTTCCGCAAGATCCTGGTCGCCAACCGCGGGGAGATCGCGGTGCGGGTGATCCGGGCCTGCCGCGAGATGGGGATCGTGTCGGTGGCCGTCTTCTCGGAGGCCGACCGCGCCGCCCGCCATGTCCGCCTCGCCGACGAGGCGTGGCCGATCGGGCCCCCACGCGCCGCCGACAGCTACCTCCGGATCGACCGCGTGATCGACGCCGCGCGCGCCTCGGGGGCCGACGCCGTCCACCCCGGCTACGGGTTCCTGGCCGAGAACGCGGGCTTCGCCCGGGCGTGCGAGGAGGCCGGGCTCGTCTTCATCGGCCCCCGCAGCCAGACGATCGCCCTCGTGGGGGAGAAGACCTCGGCTCGCCGGCTCGCGGTCGCGGCCGGCCTTCCGGTGGTGCCCGGCACGCTGGAGCCCCTCGTCGACGACGCGGCGATCCGGCGGGAGGCGGAGCGCATCGGCTTCCCGCTGATGCTGAAGGCCGCGGCGGGAGGCGGCGGCAAGGGCCTGCGGCTCGTGGCGAGCGCGGCGGAGCTGGTCTCCGCCGCGGGGCGCGCCCGCAGCGAGGCGCGGTCCGCGTTCGGCGACGACCGGGTCTATGTCGAGAAGGCGCTCGTGCGGCCGCGCCACGTCGAGATACAGGTGATGGCCGATCACCACGGCAACGTGGTCCATCTGTTCGAGCGGGAGTGCTCCATCCAGCGGCGCCATCAGAAGGTCGTCGAGGAGACCCCCTCCCCCCTGCTCACGCCCGACCTGAGGGCGCGGATGGGCATGCTCGCAGTGGCCCTGGTGCGCAAGTCCGGCTACGTGAACGCGGGCACGCTCGAGTTCCTGATGGACGAGTCGCGCGAGCCGTACTTCCTGGAGATGAACACCCGGCTGCAGGTCGAGCATCCCGTGACCGAGCTCGTGACCGGAGTCGATCTCGTGAAGCTGCAGATCGGGATCGCGCAGGGGGAGCCGCTCCCCTTCGCGCAGGCGGACCTCGTCCAGCGCGGCCACGCGATCGAGTGCCGGGTCTACGCCGAGGACCCGGACGCCGGGTTCCTCCCCTGCCCCGGACGCATCCTCGCCCTGCGCGTGCCGGGCGGCCCCGGGATCCGCGACGATTCCGGGGTCGAGGAGGGAGACGAGGTTCCCTCCTACTACGACCCGCTCGTCTCCAAGCTGGTGGCGTGGGGGGAGGATCGCGCCTCGGCGATCGCGCGCATGCGGCGAGCGGTGCGGGAGTACAAGGTCCTCGGCATCAAGACGACGCTGCCGTTCTTCGAGCGCGTCCTGCGCCATCCCGATTTCCTCGCCGGCCGGATCGACACGTCGTTCGTCGAGCGGCTGGGGCGCGAAAAGCAGGCCGAGGAGGAGCGGCCGTGGGCGGTCGCGGCGGCGGCGGCGGCCATCGGCGCGCTCGCGCGCCGGCGGGCGGCTCGGACCACGCCCGGCGCGGGACCGGCTCCTTCGGCCTGGCGCCGGGAGGGACGGCGGGAGGGCATGGGAGGCCGCGGGTGATCTTCGACGCCGCCGTGGACGGCCAGACGCATCGGGTCGAGGTGACGGGAAGCAAGGGACGCTACACCGTCGCCGTCGACGGCCGGCCGCTGGAGGTCGACTGGCGTGAAGTGGGCGGGCCGTTCGTGAGCCTGCTCGTGGGCGGCCGCAGCCACCACGTCGCCCTCGAGCCTCGTCCCGGGGGCTACCGGGTCCTCGTCGACAACCACGATTTCGCGGTGGACGTGCTCGAGACGACCCGCGACGCGGTCCTCGCCCCCCGCGGGCCCGCCGGCCCCGCGCGCCTCGTCGCCCCGATGCCGGGCCGCATCGTGCGCGTGCTCGCGGAGCCCGGGCAGGAGGTCGAGGCGGGTCAGGGCCTCGTGGTCATGGAAGCCATGAAGATGGAGAACGAGCTGCGCTCCCCGCGCGCGGGCCGGGTGGTCGAGGTCCACGCGCGCGAGCTCCAGACCGTCGAGACGGGATTCCTGCTCGTGGTCGTGGAGTGAGCCGCCGGTCCTGAGAAAGATCTCCTTGAGCCGCCGCCGCCGGTCCGCGCTGGTCCTGGCCGTGGCGCTGGTGGCCCTGATGGCGGCGGCGATTGTTCGTCTGCCCCTGTGGTCCGCGCAGCTCGTATCCGGGAGCCTCTCGTCGTTCTTCGGGCGCCCGGCGACCGTCGGCTCGGTGCGCTACCGCTTCTTCCCCTTCACGGCCGAGCTCCGCGACGTTCGGGTCGCCGGCGCGAGCGCCTCCGCGCCCCCCTTCCTCGAGGTGCCGCGGATCCTCGCCGCACCGTCCTTGCGGCCGCTGTGGGACCGCCGCCTGCTCCTCCGCGTGCTGGAGGTCGAGAGCCCGACGATCCGCGTCAATGCTTTTCGCGAAGGCGGCGACGACCTGCCGCAACTCCGGGCCGGGGACGGACCCGGCGGGATGCAGATGCGCATCGGCCGGCTCGTGATCCGCGGGGGCGAGGTGTTCGTCGATCACCAGAGGGTCCCTCTCGACCTGGACCTGCCCGGCTTCGAGGGCCAGCTCCGGCAGGCCGCCGGCCGCGCGCTCTCGGGCCGGGTGGCCTTCGGTCCCGGTGACGTCCGCTTCGGCGACAACCCGCCGCTGCCGCTGACGACGGCGATGGATCTGACCGTGGACGGGCCGCGGCTCACCATCACCTCCGGCCGGCTGCAGTCCGACGGCACCGACCTCGCGTATCGGGGCGCGCTGCAGATCGCGCCGCTGAGGGGCGAGTTCTTCGTCAACGGGCCGGTCGATCTCGCCGTGCTGGAGCGCCACGTGATGCGGACCGGCTTCGGGGTGGCCGGCGCGGCGCGCTACGACGGCGTAGTGCTCGTCGAAGGCTCGCGCATCGGCGTCCGCGGCCGGCTGCAGGGGACGGGAGGCCGCTTCAGCGGCGCGCCGGTTCCACGCTACGGCGGCGAGGTCGTGTGGGACGAGCACGGAGTGCGCCTGCGCGGCTTCGACGTCGAGGCCTTCGGGGGCGCGGCCGCGCTCGACGTGGACGTGCCGCCATCGGCGGGTGCCGCCCGACTCTCCGGCCAGATCCGGGGGATGGATGCCGAGGGGCTCAGCCGGCTCGTGTTCGGCGTCGGCGCCGCCGGGCTGGGCGCGTCGGCGAGCGGCCCTCTGGCGCTCGAGTGGCCGCGGGGGAGGATCCGGGATCTGACCGGCACCCTCGCCTTCGACCTCGCCGCGCGCGCCGACGGCCGCACGCCGCTGTCGGGACGTGTCGAATGGCGAGCGGTCAACGGCGTGCAGCTCGTGGAGCGCGCCGAGCTGCGCACGCCTTCGACGGAAGCGCGCCTGGAGGGCCGCATCGAGCGCGACAACCGCGCCGATCTCGCGCTCGACGCGGAGAGCCGCGACCTGACCGCCACCGACGACGTGCTGGTGCGGCTGCGCCATGCCCTCGGGACACGCTCTCCGCAGAAGGCCGGCTTCACCGGCGCCGGCGCCTTCCACGGGCGCTGGCTGGGCACGGTCTCGGATCCGGTCTTCCAGGGCCGCTTCAGCGGCCAGG
>Ga0066709_100002395_pt1 | contig 13655 bp, 10 predicted proteins | sample GraSoiAngelo_158_FD_79665 | JGI IMG/M metagenome (GOLD analysis project Ga0066709, IMG submission 79665) | Grasslands soil microbial communities from the Angelo Coastal Reserve, California, USA - 14_1009_16_30cm | ecosystem: Environmental > Terrestrial > Soil > Grasslands | place: USA... | reverse complement strand
CCGGCGAGCAGTGCCCCCAACGGGATTCGAACCCGTGCCGCCGCCTTGAAAGGGCGGTGTCCTAGGCCGCTAGACGATGGGGGCTTGCGACGGTCTTCGCCGCCTCGAACCCGTGGCGCCCGCCGTCGGGGACCGCCCCAGCATAGGGGACGAAGGCCGCCCCCGGCAAAGCGAGTGGCGCGGATGGAGCTGCGGGGACGGAGGCGGGTACCGGACCCTAGCGTAACGCCCCTCATTGGATCGATCCTCCCTGATTCCCTTGCGCCTGCGCCAAAAATCAGCAACGGTTAGCAATCGAAAGACCACGTATAGTAACTACTGGCTGTTACCAGAATGGCGTCAGATGACTGCAGATAGTGATCGTCCGACGTCAACGGGGTACTAGCGCGAGCGGGGAAGCCGGTCATGAGCATCACCATGCGCGGCGGAGAACAGCCCTTTCTTGACCTGCCCCCGGCTACCGGTAAGCCGGGACGGCACCGCACGGCGCGGCGGCGTGCGGCCAGCTACCGGGCCGTGTTCGCCATCCGCGAGTTCCGGGCGCTGTGGTGGGCGCAGGTCGTGTCCTATCTGGGCGACCAGATCGCGCAGGTCGCGATCGCGGTTCTGGTCTACACCAAGACCGGCTCGCCCGAACTCACCGCGCTCGCGTACGCGCTGACCTACCTGCCGCCGATTCTGGGTGGCCCGCTGCTGGCGGGGCTGATGGACCCGTTCCCGCGGCGCCAGGTCATGATCAGTCTGGACCTCGTTCGCGGCGGGCTTGTGGAGCTCATGGCCCTGCCCAGCGTGCCGCTGACCGGCACATGCGCGCTGCTGTGCGGCACCGTGCTGCTCGGGGCACCGTTCTCCGCGGCGCGGTCGGCCATGCTCCCGCAGATCCTCCCCCGGGAACGCCTCGCCGCGGGGTCTGCGCTGGGCAACATGACGTTCCAGACCAGCCAGGTCGCCGGGTTCCTGGCGGGCGGGATCCTGGTGGCGACCCTCGGCGCGTACCGCTCGCTCGCCCTGGACGCGCTGTCGTTCTGCCTGTCGGCCGCGCTGATCACGGGATGGGTCCGGCCCCGGCCCTACAGCGGGGAGGCGCCGGCCCGGCCGCTGTTGCACACCCTCACCAGGGACGTGGCCATGATCTTCCGGCGGCCGGCGGCACGCACGCTCGTCCTGTTCGGCTGGCTGGCCGGGTTCGCGGTGGTGCCCGAGGGCCTGGCGGCGCCGTATGCGCGCACCCTGGGCGGCGGGCCGCTCACCGTCGGGCTGCTGATGGGCGCCATGCCCGTCGGGACGGTTGCCGGAATCCTGGTCATCGGGCGGCTCTCCCGGCCGGACGAGCGGCTCAAGATGATCGGCGCGCTGGCCATCCTTTCCTGCGCCCCGCTCGTCGCCAGCCTGCTGCGGCCCCCGTTACCGCTGCTCCTCCTGCTTTTCGTGCTGGCTGGCGCCGGTGGCGCCTACCAGCTAGCTGCCGCCCGGGCCTTCGTCCAGGCAATGCCGAACGGCCAGCGGGGCCAGGCGTTCGGCGTCGCGCAATCGGGACTGCTGACTGCCCAGGGCCTGGGGATCCTGATCGCGGGAGCGGCCGCGCGCTGGCTCAGCCCGCCGGCCGTGGTGGCAATCGCCGGGGCGCTCGGCGTGACCGCGGCGGCCGTCCTGGCCGCCGAGTGGGCGCGCCACCGCAGCCTGGTCGCCGGGTTAAGCAGCCCAGCGGCCGGCGCGGCGTCCCTGGACGGGCGCGCGAGTGGCTCGGGCGAGGGCTTACCAGCAATGCAGCCGAACGACGGCCCCCGATAGCCCTGCCCCCACCCTGAAGAGACCGGGGACGGCCCAAGGAACCGGCGCCGGGCGGGCCGCAGGCCCAGGGCGGCAAGCCCGTGGTGGACGGCACCCGTGGGCGTCCGGCTGCCCCGGGCGAGTGATGGGTCTTGACTGCAGCGAGGGCTCCCGCGATCACTGCTTCTTTTTGTTCAGGTAGTTCTCGGCGATCGAGCCGCTCTCGCCCTCTTCCGGCACGACCACCCACGCCACCAGGTACACCAGCGCGGCAGCGCCAGCGCTGAACACGGTGAGCACGGCGAACACGATGCGGACGAGGTTCGCGTCGATCCCGAAGAACTGCCCGACGCCCGCGCAGACCCCGGCGATCATCCGGCCGTCCCTGGGGCGTATCAACTGTTTCTGGCCGTTTGTTCCGTTCATAGTCCGATCATGCCCCTCCGGCAGGCGCCCAGTCAGCCGGGTGTGCCCGCCGGCGGGCCTCCGGCCGGAGTCCGCAGGCCAGACGGCACGGCATACGCTGGCGGATAGCAAAAAGAGAGGATTCGCCATGCCATCGTCCTCCCCGGCCCAGCGGCCAGGTTTCGACCTGCTCCAGATCGAGGACCAGCTCACCTCGGACGAGCGCCTGGTCAGGGACACCGTGCGGGCCTACACCGCGGAGAAGGTGATGCCGCACATCGCCGACTGGTTCGAGGCCGGCATCCTTCCCCGCGAGCTCGCACCGGAACTCGGGAAGATGGGCCTGCTCGGCATGCACCTGACCGGGTACGGCTGCGCGGGCATGGGGCCCGTCGCCTACGGCGTTGCCTGCCGCGAACTGGAGGCCGCCGACACCGGGCTGCGCAGCCTGGTGTCCGTGCAGGGCTCGCTGGCCATGTACCCGATCTGGCGGTTCGGCTCGGACGAGCAGAAGGAGGAATGGCTGCCGCGAATGGCCGCGGGCGAGGCGCTGGGCTGCTTCGGCCTCACCGAGCCGGACCACGGCTCGGACCCGGGCAGTATGACGACCAACGCCAAGCCGAACGGCACCGGCTGGGTCCTGTCCGGCACCAAGATGTGGATCACCAACGGCGCCATTGCCGACGTCGCGGTGGTGTGGGCCCGCACGCCGGACGGGATCCGCGGGTTCCTGGTGCCGCGCGGCGCGCGCGGGTTCACCTCCCGCAGCATCCACAAGAAGATGTCGCTGCGCGCCTCGGTCACCGCGGAACTGCACTTCGACGAGGTCAAGCTGCCTGCGGAAGCGATGTTGCCCGGTGTGTCCGGGCTCAAGGGGCCGTTGTCGTGCCTGACCGAGGCCAGGTTCGGCATCGCCTGGGGGGTGCTGGGGTCGGCCAGGTCCTGCCTGGAGACCGCGGTGGAGTACGCGCGGACCAGGGAGCAGTTCGGTAAGCCGATCGGCGGCTTCCAGTTCACCCAGGGCAAGCTCGCCTGGATGTTGGCCGACCTGACCAGGGCGCAGTTGCTCGCCCTGCATCTCGGGCGGCTCAAGGAGGCGGGCCCGCTCACCCCGGAGCAGGTCAGCCTCGCGAAGATGGCCAACGTGCGGACCGCCATCGACATCGCCAGGCAGGCCAGGACGATCCTCGGCGCGAACGGGATCACGCTGGAGTACCCGGTCATCCGGCATGCCAACAACCTGGAGTCGGTGCTCACCTACGAGGGCACGGAGGAGATCCACGCCCTGGCGCTCGGGCACGCCCTCACCGGCATCTCCGCGTACCGCTGAACGGCTGACCGCCGAACCGCTGAACCGCTGACCGCTGAATCGTGCCGCCCGGCCTTACGCCGCGCGCGCGAGCCCGCGGCCGTGGCGAACGCCGCTGCCGCGGCCGGGGCTCATGGACGCCCACCGGGTGGTGGGTTTCGTACGGTATGGTCGCCTTCGACACTGGCGGGGCGGGGCCCGCGCACTATAAACGAATCCGGAGCAAAGGTGGCTGGCGAGTCCGCAGGGCCCGGGGGGAACAGCGGCAGTTGCGGCTTCGACCCGGACAAGCCCAGCGCGGCGCGGGTCTATGACTACCTGCTCGGCGGCAAGGACAACTTCGCCGCCGACCGGGACGCCGCGGCAAAGCTCCTCGAGGCTCTGCCCGATGCGGCGCAGGCCGCCAAGGCCAACCGTGCCTTCCCTGGCCGCCGCCGTGGAGTACGTGGCTTCCCGCGGCATCGGCCAGTTCGTGGACATCGGTGCGGGCCTGCCGACATCGCCGAACGTGCACGAAAGCGCGCGGCAAACGGTTCGTGGCGCCCGGGTGGCGTACATCGACAACGACCCACTCGTCGTGACCCACGCACGCGCACTGCTGGCCACCGACGAACTGGTGACCGTGGTCAACGGGGACGTGCGCGAGTACGAAGCGATCCTCTCGGCCCCCGAGCTTTCCGCGCTGATCGATTTCGCCGAGCCGGTGTGCGTGCTGTTCGTCAGCATCCTGCACTTCCTGCCCGCCGAAGCGGCAGATGCCGTCGTTGCCGCGTTCCGGGACCGGATGGCACCGGGAAGCTACCTGGTGATCTCGGCCGGGCACGGGACCGAAAGGAACATCCCGGTGCAGGACCAGATCCAGGCGGCCTACGGCTCCGAAACTGTACTCACCGGCCGTACCGCGTCCGAGTTCGCCACCTACTTCGGTGATTTCGAACTCATGCCGCCCGGCATTGTGCCGGTCACCGAATGGCCCCTTGACCCGGCCGATCCGCCGCAATCGCCGCCGCTACGGCTGGTGCCGCCACCCACAGCCGCCGGGATGCTGGCCGGCATCGGCCGCAAGCGCACCTGAGCCGGAATCGTCATGACATCCTCCCAATAGCCGGTACCGCACGAGTTTCGGCAGATACCGTCCTGGCCGGATTCACACCCAAAGGTTCACCGCAGACATATCAGAATTTCCAAAAGAAACGACAATCTGCGGCGTCTCTAATTTCCGTAAACGCTGGCCCGATGGCCACGGCACGGTTAGTGTTCCTCTCTGAGATCCTCCTGGTCGGCACCGTTTCCCCAGATCCAGCCGATCGGCGCGGCCGCCAATCCGGCGGCCCGCGCGGCTCATTCTGGGCGGCAAGCTGAAGGACTTCGGATGAATCACACAATCAAGCGGCCACGGATACCGCGGCCGCGAGCACTGACCGTGATGGCTGGGCTGGCCGCTTTTGTGCTCTCGGCCGGCTCTTGGTCATCAGTCAGCGCCAGATCCGCGAGTGAGCCGGCCAGCCTTAGCGGGCCGATCAGCTTGTCCAGCGTGCAGTGGATCTTCTACAAAGAGGACTTCAACCATCTCAATGACGAGGATCCTGCCCTCATCATGCAGATAGTCGCCAGCCCGGCTACATACGTGCTCGAACACAGCGTGGGCGGTCATCGCCTTCCCCGGAAGGTCATCCCCGCCGAGATGTTCTTCAGCGCTGCACAACTGCAGGCCGCGATCGATCAGGGCCAGGTCATTCCCGGCGTGAAGGTCGTCGTCGACGACCTGGAGGACCTGCCGACGACGCCCACCGCTGAACTAGATGCTCCGAGACCGGCCATGCAGGCGTTCGCCCAGGCCGCGATGGCCAACGGTTACCAGCCGGTGCTCGTCCCGGGCCGCGACCTGATGCTGGTGTCCGGGGCGAGGTGTTCCAAGCAGCCAGGATTTACCATCTCCCAGGCCTACTTGCGCTGCGGTCTGCCGGCCGCGGCGGCTTACACGCCGATCTACGTGATCCAGGCCGCATCCGTCGAGACCAATCTCACCGCCCTGCAGCAACTTGTGCGGCTGGCCGCGGCCCGGGCACGTAAGGCCAACCCGAACGTGACCATCTTCGCGACGCTCAGCGTTTCGCCCAACGGGGCCTACGCCCCATCCTCGGCGGTCGTCCAGGCGGCCGAGGCGATCCGCCCGTACGTCCAGGGGTACGCGATGAACAACGTCAGGCCGAGCGACCCGCGCATGCTCGACTTCCTGGCAGGGCTCAGCAAGTCCTGAAGGGCGCGGCCGCGCAAGTCCTGAAGGGCGCGGCCGCCGGGGGGCCAGCCGGGGGTGCCAGCTTCCCCGGCAGGGTCGTCCTAGCATCCTTGACCGGCCGTTCCCGCTCCTGTCGAATCGTGCCCAGGCCGCGGTATACGGCGTCGCCGGGCTGCTCGCCGGCATCCCGCTCGGGCTGGCGGCCGGCCGGGCGCTGTGGCGGGCGGCGGCGGGTCTCATCCCGGTCTACTACCAGCCGCCGGCCGCACCCTGGGTGCTGCTGCTGATCGGCCCCGCGGTGCTGGCCTGCGTCCTGGCGCTGGCCCTGATCCCCGGCGGCCGCGCGGCGCGGCTGCCAATCGCCCCGCTGCTGCACGAGGAATGACCCTGGCCGATATCTGGTGGACACTGCTCGGCCGCCGTGGCGAAGCTGGGAGCCATACCGGCGCAAGGACCGCCGGAAGCTGACAACCCGACTGGAGCGCCCAGGGCCACGTTGCCGAGCTACCGGCCCGGAACGGGTGGGACCGGTTCGTCCGGGATGTTCCAGGACGGGTAAGGCTTGGTGTGCGCCGGGCCGAACTCCGCGGCGATACCGCCGAGTGCGCGGTTGATCGGGCCCGCGACGTCCTCGATGGTCATCACGCCGGTGGTCTCATCCGCGTTTCCGCTCGTGAGGACCACGATGGTGTAGTCCCTGGCGGGGTTGGTGGTGGTGAACGCGCCCGTGCTGTTGACCCACCAGGGCGAATTGACGTCCGGCAGCGGCGCCCAGCCGTTCTTGATGTGGACCGTGAACGCGCGCGGCGTACTGGCGGACACGCCCCAGCGCTGTGACGGGATGACTTGCGCCATCAGCTTGAGCTCGTAGTCCTGCGCATGGGTGGAGAGGACCGTGTTCGGGCGCAGCAGGATGTTGCGCAGCAACTTCGTCTCGTCTTGCGCGGTGATCTGGGTCAGCCCCCATGCCGGGTTGAGTTGCGTGTTATTCAGCCCAGCGGCGTGCAGGAAGTACGTGAGATTCTTCATGCCGTCCTGGTCCCACAGCGCGGTCGCGGCGTTGTTGTCCGACTCGGTGATCATTGCCCGGGCGAGCTGCCGTTCTCTGTCGGAGAGGAGGCTGAGGTGCTCCCGCTGGCGCTTGTTGAGCAGGGTGGCGAGGATGATCGTCTTGACCACGCTGGCTGAATAGTAGTGCTGGCTGGAATTCAGGTAGCAGTTGATCCTCAGGTACGGGTCATCCATCCGGACCGCCACATGCGGGGTCTCGGGAGCACGGCGCTGCACCCAGCGCAGGACCCGACGGGAGATCGCCGCCGCGAGCGCGTCCTGGGAGCCTGAGGAGTGGCAGATCCCGGTGGAGGACTCCGGCCCGCGGTGCGCCAGGGGAGCCGCGTCGGCGATCCCCAGCAAGATGCTCAGCGTCAGCACTGTGATCCCCGCGACCACCCCGGCTGCCGTTGTTCCGCGCATTTTATGCATTATTGGGGTGCTCTCGTCCTATTCCAGCCGCCTCTGACCATGAGGCGTCACCTTATCCCGGTATAGGAGTGTGGCGAGGCATCTCAGGAATGATCGCGATAGGCAGGAATGGCAGTCGCTGCACGACAGGGGCCGCCGACCGCAGGCACCGTCCTCAGGTATGTCGCCAGCCGGGTTGCGGCGGGTCGCTGGGAGGTACCCGGCATCGGCCCGCTCCTGCTTGCCGCTCACGCGGTTCTGGGGGACTATCCGGTCATCGGACTGGCCGGCGCGATGAACGTCGTGCTTGCGCGAGAGTTTCGCACCAACGTCATCGCTACCCTCGACCAGCGGCACTTTCGCGTTATCCGCCCACTCACCCCCCACAGTGCTTTCCACCTGCTGCCAGCCGACGTACCCTAGGGCGTTTCCGGACGCAGCGCCCTGTGGCGACCGCTCGCTCGTCAGCGCTCAAGCAAAGTAGGTACGCTTCGGGGCAGTGACGCTCATCGACGAAGACCCCCAGCGTCCAAGGCTGGTGTAGGGCACGTAGGGGTCACTGCATGCTGAGATGATCCGAAAGCTCAATGAGCGCTGAGCAGACGCCTGGAGAGGCAGGAGACGAACAAAACTGCAGGTCAGATAACGAATTTTCGAGGGGTGCTAGCTCAACGGTAGAGCAGCGGACTTTTAATCCGTGGGTTCAGGGTTCGAGCCCCTGGCGCCCCACCAGCCCCACCAGCCCCACCCGGCCGGTCAGGCGATGATGGTCTTCGTGTCCGGCGATCGCGAACAGCTCAGGACGACCTTCAACTCCGCATCGGCTCTCTACCACCAGGCACGGCCCGAGTACCCCGCCGGGCTGTACGACGAACTGGTGCGGCTGGCCCGGCTGCGGCCCGGTGACCGGCTGCTCGAGGCCGGCTGCGCGACCGGCAAGGCGACCTTCCCGCTCGCGCGCCGCGGGTTCCAGATCACCTGCGTTGAGCTCGGCGCCGACCTGGCCGCCGAGGCACGGCGTAACCTCGACGGCTTCCCCCAGGTGAACGTCGTCAACGGGGCCTTCGAGACCTGGGAGCCGCCGCATGCCGGCTTCGACCTGGTCTTCGCCGCCACGGCATGGCACTGGATCGACCCGGCCGTTCGCTACCAGAAGTCCTGGGACCTGCTGCGAGAGGGCGGTCATCTCGCCTTCTGGGCGGCGGCACACGCATTCCCCGCCGGGGGTGATCGATTCTTCCACGAACTCCAGGACGTCTACGACGACATCAACGAGGGCCTGCCCCCAGGCGCACAGTTCCCCGAGCCCGCCGAGCTACCCGACGAGCGGGCCGAGATAGAAGCGACCGGCCTGTTCACGGATGTCGCCGTCCGGCGCTTCGGCTGGGAAATCGAGTACACGGCGGACGAGTACATCCGCCTGCTCGATACCTTCTCCGGCCACATCGCCATGGCCCAGTGGCAACGCGACCGCCTCTACGGCGAGATCCGGCGGCGGCTGGCCGAGCGGCCCGACGGCCGCCTGAGGCGAGGCTGGGGCGCGGTCCTGCACGTCGCCCGCAGACACGACGCCGAGTAGCGCGAGCCCCCAAAACCCGGCGCCGTCAACGTGGCTGCCTGACCTGGCCCGCAAGCGCGCGGCGGGGCAAACGGCCACGACAGCGTCCGGCTCGGCTGATACGAAGGAGGTATGACGGCCGCCCCCGAACCGCGCGAGCACGCCCCCCCGGACTCCGAAGACGCGATCAGGGAGGCGGCCGAGCAGCACCTGCGCGCGCTCGCCGGGCCGCACGCACGGCTGCGTGCCGACCAGTGGACCGCGATCAAGGCTCTCGTGATGGACCGCCGCCGCACCCTCGTCGTGCAGCGCACCGGCTGGGGGAAATCCGCGGTCTACTTCGTTGCCACGGCGCTGCTGCGCGACCGGGGCGCGGGACCGACGGTGATCGTATCGCCACTACTCGCGCTCATGCGCAATCAAATCGCGGCCGCCCAGACCGCCGGCATCAGGGCCCGGACCATCAACTCGGCCAACATCGAGGAATGGGACGAGGTCCACGCCGAGATCGAGGCCGGCACGGTCGACGTGCTACTGGTCAGCCCCGAGCGGCTGAACAACCCCGGCTTCCGTGACCTCATCCTCCCCCGGCTCGCCGAATCGGCCGGCATGCTGGTCATCGACGAGGCGCACTGCATCTCCGACTGGGGCCACGACTTCCGGCCCGACTACCGCCGTCTGCGCTCGGTGGCCGCCGGCCTCACCCCGGACGTGCCGGTGCTCGCGACCACCGCGACCGCCAACGCCAGGGTCACCCGCGACGTCGCTGAGCAACTCGGCTCCGGCTGGCGCGGGCCGGGTGAGCCACCGCCGACGCTGGTACTGCGCGGCCCGCTGGACCGTGACAGCCTGCACCTAGCCGTGGTCCTGCTCCCCACCGCGCCGCAGCGGCTGGCCTGGCTGGCCGACCAGCTGGGCGAACTGCCCGGCTCGGGCATCGTCTACACCCTGACCGTCGCCGGCGCCCATGACGTGGCCGAATTCCTCCGGGACCGGGGATACACCGCCGAGGCCTACACCGGGCAGACCGACCCCGCGCAGCGCCTGGCCATCGAGGACGACCTGCTGGCGAACAAGCTCAAGGCGGTCGTCGCGACCAGCGCGCTCGGCATGGGCTACGACAAGCCCGACCTCGGCTTCATCGTGCATCTCGGCGCGCCGCAGTCGCCGGTCGCGTACTACCAGCAGATCGGCCGGGCCGGCCGCGGCGTCGAGCGCGCCGAGGTCATCCTGCTGCCGGCCACCGAGGACCGGGACATCTGGGCCTACTTCGCCAGCCTCGCCTTCCCGCCCGAGCGGGACGTGCGGACTGCCCTGGCCGCACTGGCCGCCGCGGGCGCGCCGCAGTCGCTCGCGGCCCTGGAAACCCAGGTGGACCTGCCCCGCGGCCGGCTGGAGACCATGCTGAAGGTCCTGGATGTGGACGGCGCGGTCCGCCGGGTTCCGGGCGGCTGGACGGTGACCGGCCAGCCGTGGGTTTATGACAAGCAGCGTTACGATCGAGTCGCGGCTGAGCGGGCTCGTGAGCAGCAGGCGATGCTGGGTTATACAGGTACCGACGGCTGCCGGATGGAGTATCTGCGCAGGGAACTCGACGACGCTGGCGCCGCGCCCTGCGGGCGGTGTGACAACTGCACCGGCGTGGCCCGCGCGGCCAGCGTGAGCAGCCGCACCGAGGACTACGCCAGGGCACGGCTGCGGCGCCCGGGCGTGACGGTGACGCCGCGGCGGATCTGGCCCACCGGCATGGCCGCGCTCGGTCTCGACGCCACCGGGCGGATCCCGGCCAACGTGGCGGCGGAGCCAGGGCGGTGCGTCGGGCGGCTGACCGACATCGGCTGGGGCAGCCCGCTGCGCAAGGTCCTCACCGACGGGGCGCCGGACGAACCGGTGCCCGGCGACCTGTTCGACGCCGTACTGGCGGTGCTTGCCGCGTGGGACTGGGCCGAGCGGCCGGCGGGCGTGGTGACCCTGCCGTCCCGGTCGCGGCCCGTCCTGATCAGCGCGCTCGGCGAGCGGATCGCGGCGGCTGGAAAGCTCAGCTACCTGGGCAGCCTGGAGTACCGGAACGGCGCGGCGCCAGGGTGCCAGTACAACAGTGCCCATCGGCTGGCCGCGCTGTGGCGCACCTTGGCCGTGCCCGGTGACCTGGGCGCCGCGCTCGCCGGGTTCGGCCAGCCGGTGCTGCTGGTCGATGACCGCATCAGCACCGGCTGGACGATGACGGTCGGCGCGAAGCTGCTGCGCGAATGCGACGTCCCGGCCGTGCTCCCGTTCGCGCTCGCCGTCAGCACCTGAGCCCGCCCGAGCTGGCCTCGCCTGCTCGGCGGCCTTCGGCCACCTTCGCCGCAGGCCGCGATGTCTACCCGGGGGCCGAGCCCCCGGAGCCCCGCGATTCTCGGTTGCGTCGCTGGTTCAACTTCCGGGCAGTGACTTTCACTCGTAAACACCAGCCTGGACGGCGGGAGGCGCCGCCCGCACCCGGGCGGCGCCTCGGTACCCGGCCGGCCCGGGCCAGTCCGTCCGGGCCGGCCCGGGCCGGTGGGCTCGCCCGGGCCGGCGCGGACGGGCCCACCGGATCGGTCAGCGGCGCTTGCTGAGGCCGCTTCCGCTGGCCCGCCTGGGGTGTCGAACGGCCCCTGGAAGAAACCGTTGTGGAACCAGTACTGGCTCGAAATAGGCATGGAGTCCCCCTGTCCTCACGCCTACACCGGCCCCCTGACCGGCCACTAAGAGAACAGAGCCGCGAGCCGCGTTCCTGATACGCGGACCAGGCGAACGTGGGTGCGGACCAGTAGGCGGCGCTGCGGTCGGCGGGTGGGGTTGCGGTGCCGGTGTGGCCGTTTGGCACGGCGGAGCGGCGGGCGCGTGTTCCGCTGGGGCGGGGCGGGTGCCAAGATGCCAGGATGGAGCCGCCGAACGCCGCTCATCCTGCCGTGACGGAGATCGCCGCGGCGGTGCGGGCGTCGCTGGAGGACCTGGTGAGGGCGGCGGTCCAGGACATCTGGGACCAGGTGCCGGCCTACTCGGCAAGCAATGACGAGCGGCTGCGCGAGGATGTCGCCGGTCACGTGCGCGCCATCTTCGAGGTGTTCCTTGCCGGGCTGACCGGAGGGCGGCCGACCCGGCGGTCCGAATTCGCGATGACCAGGCAGCAGGCGACCCGCCGGGTGGCGCAGGGCATTACGCTGGCGGACTTCCTCCAGGCGTTCCGGATCGGCCAGATCACGCTATGGCACGGCGTGCTGGCGGCGGCCGGGGACGACGCCGCGGCCAGGGAGGCGGCGCTGACCTTGGTAGCGCGGATCATGGGGGTCATCGAGGTCGGCAGCACGGTCGCCGCGGAGGCCTACGTGGAGGCGCAGCAGCACGCGGTGGCCGAGAGCGACCGGCTGCGCCGTGACCTGCTGGAGGACCTGCTCGCCCGGCGCGCCTCGTTCGCCGGCCCCAAACGCGCCCTGCTGCGGGCGGCCGGTCTCGGCGCGGACACCCGGTTGCTGGTGACGACGGCGGTACTGGCCGGGGAGCAGGCCGACGACCACGCCCTGCGCGACGCCGCACTCGCGGTGGGCCGGACCCGGGGCGGCAGCCGGGGGCTTGCGGTCGTCCGCCAAGAGGAGATCGTGGTGGTCGCCCCGGTGCCGCAGGGTGGCGCCGCAGCCGCGGTGGCCGGGTTGCGGCGCGCGTGCGACGGCCTGCGGCGGCGGCAGATCGCCCTGGCGGCCGGGGTCAGCACGGTGCGCACCGGGCTGTCCGAGGTCGCCGATGCCTACGCCGAGGCGCGGATCGCCAGGGACAGTCTCGGTGCGGCCGTGGGCGTGCTCGCGTTGCCGTCGCTGACCAGCCTCGACTACCTGGTGCTTCGTGACGACGAGACGGCGCGGCGGCTGATCCGGCCACAGGTGCGGCGTTTCGTGGAAGAGGACGCCGCGGCGGGCGGCGCACTGATCGCCACGCTTGTCGAATTCGCCGCCAGCGACCTCAACGCCGTGGCGGCGGCCGAACGGCTGCACCTGCACGTCAACACGGCGTACTACCGGCTGGACCGGATCGCCGAGCGGACCGGCTGCGACCTGCGGCGGCTGGCCGACGTGATGGAACTGGTCATCGCCTTGCGGCTGCTCGGGGCCCATCCGGCGGCGCGGGCCGCCCGGCCCGCTGAGACGCCGGCGGCGCAGGATGCGCGGGGCGCGCCGGGCTGACCTGCCGCGAAGTTCATGGGCCTGTCACCACCGGATTTGTGGTCCGCCCACTAACACCTTCCGGGCGGGGTCGCCCACAGTAAGGGCCTAGCGAACTTTGCGGAGGTGCCCCATGCTCAACCTTGCCGTCCTGCTCGAAGACAGCGCCCGCAGCGTGCCCGACCGGGATGCGGTGGTCTGCGGCACGACCCGGCTGACCTATGCCGAACTCGACGCCGCGGCCAGCCGGGTGGCCGCGGGCCTGGCCACGCGCGGCATCGGCCCCGGCGACCACGTCGCGCTGAGCTGCCCGAACCTGCCCTGGTTCCCGGTCATCTACTACGGCATCCTGAAGGCCGGCGCGGCCGTGGTGCCGCTGAACGTGCTGCTCACCGAGCGGGAGATCGCCTACCACCTCGCGGACTCCGGGGCCACGGCGTACTTCTGCTTCGAGGGCACGGCCGAACTGCCGCTGGGCAAGGCGGGCCTCGCCGCGTACCGGCGCACCGCGAGCTGTGAGCACTTCGTCCTGCTCACCGCCGACCCGGCCACCACTTCGCCCGCTGCCGACGCGGAGACCCTGGCGGAGTTCACGCACCGCCAGCCGGCCACGTTCGAGTATGTGGCAACCGCGGAGACCGGTACCGCGGTGATCCTGTACACCAGCGGAACCACCGGGCAGCCCAAGGGCGCCGAACTGACCCACAGCAACATGGTGCAGAACGCGCTGCT
>Ga0066709_100002393_pt1 | contig 13660 bp, 9 predicted proteins | sample GraSoiAngelo_158_FD_79665 | JGI IMG/M metagenome (GOLD analysis project Ga0066709, IMG submission 79665) | Grasslands soil microbial communities from the Angelo Coastal Reserve, California, USA - 14_1009_16_30cm | ecosystem: Environmental > Terrestrial > Soil > Grasslands | place: USA... | reverse complement strand
GTGGTCGTGGTGGTCGTGGTCGTCGTCGTGGTCGTCGTGGTCGTGGTGGTCGGGGTCGGCGTCGTCGTCGTCGTGGTCGTGGTGGTGGTGGTGGTCGTCGTTGTCGTGGTCGTGGTGGTGGTCGGCGTCGCCGTCGTCGTCGTGGTGGTGGTGGGCGCCGCTGTCGTCGTCGTGGTCGTGGTGGTCGTGGGCGGCTGAGTCGTCGTCGTGGTCGTGGTCGTGCTGGTGGTCGTGGTCACGACGGGCGCAAGCTCCAGGCGCAGGAGCGGCCGTTGGCCGACGTTCGGGTTCTGGAGCGAGGAGAAAGCGGCGCCGTCGGTGCTCTGGTTCTGGACCGCCAGCGAGTACGTCCCCGGACCGCCCTGGAAGGCCACCGTCACGTCGACCGTCTTCGGCCGCCCGACGACCACGCTCCCGATCCACGCCACGGGCCGCGTGAAGTCGGGGACGAACGGCGAGCCGTCGAGCGTATCGATTTTCCCGTCCTGATTCGTGTCCACATCGTTCCACTTGAGACCGGGGCCATTGGCGCTTCCGCTGTTGGTCCCAGTGCCAGTGCCTTCGACCCAGCTCGAGTCAGCCACCGGGTAGAGCGTCCCCCCGTCGTTCGTGCCGTTGGTGCAGAAGACGGACAAGGTCGCCCGGGCGATGGGCGCCGTCACGGCGCTCAGGTCGAACTTGACATAAGCGATGGCAAACGGCTTCGTATCGACGGACACGTGGTCGGATAAGCCGTGATCCCAGCTCGCCTCGGTGCCGGCCTGGATATAGGTGTCGGCCACCGGAGCGAGCGTCACGACCTCAGACGGGAGGCCGCAACGACAGTCCCGGAGGCAGAGCCCTGGACACGCCGCATCGTCGGCCCCGTCACACGTCTCGCCTGGTTGGTTGAGACGCCCGTCACCGCAGACGGGGGTGCACGTGCAGTCCGCGGCGCACGGCCCGAGGCAGGCAGCATGCGCCGCGCCATCGCATTGCTCCCCCGCCTGGTTCACCAGGTTGTCCCCGCAGCGCGGCGGGAGCGGCGGAGCACCCTTAGCGAGCGTCATCGAATCGCCGACGGTGCCGTCGGCGCGGATCATCTGCTCGACGAGCGTCCCTCCATCCACCGCCACGCGGGTGAAGTGGTAGGCAGACTCGGCGTAGGCCGTGAAGCTGCTCGACCCGACCGATCCGATTGATTTTCCACCACCGCCGGTCGTGATGTAGACCGTGCCCTGGCCCGGATCGACGACCACGTCGCCGCGCAACGGCTTGGTACGCTCGTAGTCGTGGTCGTGTCCCATGAAGACGAGGTCGACGCCGTACCGATCGAGGAGGGGGAGAAGCTTGTTCCGGATCGTCGTATTGCTGCCCGTCGAGCCGCTCGAATAGATCGTGTGGTGAAAGACGACGAACTTCCACAGCGCGGCGCTCGCGGCCAAGTCCTGGTCGAGGAACACGTACTGCGCGCTGCCGGGACTCGTGCTGGCGTTGCTGTTGAGCACGGTCACATGCGCGTTTCCGAAGTTGAAGGAGTAGTAGTTCTCGCTGCCGGCAGCGTTGTTGGCCGGTGTGTAGAAGGCGTCCCGCCAGGGCTGCCCACCGGCGGTGAGGACGTCGTGGTTGCCGAGCGTGGGCCAGAAGACCAGCTCGCGGAGGAAGTCCTGATACGGCACGAAGAACTGGGGATTGAAGTCTGCCGCGGCCCCGTCCTCGTAGATCATGTCCCCCGTATGGATCATGATGTCGACCGGGGTGGCGAGCATGCGGTCACGGACCGCGAGCTGTGTCGGCAACCCGCAGCCCGAGTCCCCGAGCACGAGCAGGTCGTACGGCATGTTCGGATCGTCGGCCTGGAACACGGATTCCGCGCGGAGGGGAACGCCATCGGCGAGGGGAGTGTAGGCGTACTGTGCCCCGGCCAGCAGGCCACCGGCCGCGAGCGCGCAGACCGTTCCGACACTCCCCGTGAGGACCGTGGCGACGCCGTCCACTGGCCGGATCGCGAGCGCGCAGAGGGCGGCGGTATCCGTGTTCCAGACGACGGTGACCGAGCCGGTCGTCATGAGCTGCAGGTACGGTCCGCGGGTGAGGAGCGTGGCCCCGCACGGAGCCGCCGCGAGCAGCGCGGCGAGCACGACCGCCGCCGTCAAGCGCGGGGATCCCCGCCGATTGTGCGAATCGCGATCGATTGAGACTGGTCTCATCACACACTGCCTCCCAGGCGCGCGCATGAGTAAAAGCAAGGCGTATGCCGGTGAGCACCTCCATTTGTCTGCGGAAGCCGATGTGGCAGGTCGAACTGCTGGAGCTGATCGCGGGTGCGTTGGAATAACCGCTGCGGAAACGGGCGTCTATTGAGTATCAAGCCGAGCAGACGCTTACGGTTCTTGTAACATGTGACGTAGTCCTCCGTAAGGCACTGTTCATGCGCTATTCTCGGAAAACTTGGCTGCGAAAACTTCGTCAAACAATTGCGAAACACGCAGGCATTGCAGCTCCGCCGTGGCGAGCTCGGAGCCGCCTCACAGCATTGTCCGAGGGCGCCGCGATATCTGTGTAGCTTGCGGCATGCAATAATGGCATCGGTTGCGGGCCGGCGGCGCGCTCAGGGCGACGCTGTACCAACGCTCGAGCGCCGCACCTGGGGGCAGAGCGGGCGCCGTCAGGCGCCCGCTCTGCCTACCGGCTGCGCGGCCAGCTCCGACGCGCGGCGCGAGGCGATGCGCATTGGAGGCCAGCCGCTTCACCCCATCTTCTGCCCCGCCCCGGAACCCGACATCGCGCCGGGGCGCGGTTCGTCCCGCTGCCGTGGGCCGACGGTGATTACGCGGTCGCGGGAAGCACCCGCAGTCGAGCCTTCCGAGCGAGCTTCCCCTGCCGCGCGTCAAACGTCACGAAGTCGCGCACGCCGAGAACGACGGCTCCGGCGACGTGGAGAATATCGAGACTGCGGCACCCTGTGCTGGCCGCATGCCTTCCCGACCGCTCCTCGGCCTTCCGGTACACATCGCTCACGTCGCGCCGTCTGGCGGCGCTCCCACGCTCGAGGCGACGGAGCGCGAGGCGATTCTCCGCGCGCTGCACGAGAGCAACTGGGTGCTCGGAGGTCCGCAGGGGGCCGCTACCCGCCTGGGTCTCAAGCGCACCACGCTTCAATCGCGGATACAGAAGCTCGGCATCGATCGGCCCAGGGCGTGAGCCGAAGTACGCGGCGAGCAATTCCGTGCGGCGTTCAGGCGGTTGCCATGCGGAGCGACGCCTCGTTTGCGATACTGATGTTCCCGCGGGGGGCGGGTGGAGATGGTAGACCAGGGACGGCGGAGGGAGGCCGAGTTCGTCTGCTGCCGCAGCTGGTGGCGAGCGCCGCGTAGATGAATCAATTGGGCCGAGCGGCGTCAGGTGACTGTGCCACAGGCGCTTCTCCAGCGAGTACGCTTGGCGCACGCACGCCGCACCTACGGGTTGCGCTCGTGGCCACGCCGCTCCCGGTCCCAGCTACCCTGGCCAGCGTCGAGGCGCGTGTTCCTTGCAATCTCGTTCTCCTTGGTCGCTCTCTCCCCCGCCGGAGCCGGGGCACTGCTCGGGTGCCGGCGCGTGTGTCAACCCGCCATCCGCCGCTGCGTCGAGCAGACCGGCATGCGACGCCGAGAGTGCCGGCGGTCGCTCGTCCCCCAGTGTCGCAGCATGGGGCGCGCTGCGTGCGACGAGGCGTATCCCGCACCGCCGGTGGCGACCCCCTGCGCCGGCCGTTCCGGGCCGGTCGTCAACCTGACCGGCACCTACGCGCGTGGCTACCGCGCGGCCAGCCTCGCGCCCCATACGATCGTCGATGCCCAGAGCGCGACGTTCGTGAGCAGGCCCGGCGTCACACCCCTGTATCTGGCTGGCGGCACCGACCTCTGCATCGGTGGTGGAACCGTGCGGGGCACTTACCCGCGGGACGCGAGTTGGACCTACATGCACAGCGATTGCTGCAACACGGCAGGCCTCGAGGTGAAGGCTCCTCGCCCCACCGTCGAAGATCTGCGTATCGACAACGTGGAGGACGGCATCCGGGTGCGCTCGCCTGCAGACGGCTTTGTGGTCCGCAGCGTCCACCTCAGCCACATCTTCGACGACGCCATCGACGATCACGAATGCCTCGGTGCCGCGGCCGATGACGTGCTCTCAGATGGCTCCTACGTGGGGATCAGCTCCCGCCCGAATGCGGGGCAGGACGGGCGCGGGAAGGTCCTCACCATCCGCAACTCCCTCTTCCGCCTCGAGACGACCAAGCATCCATATCCGCGGGAAACGCCGCCGGCGCACGGCGCGCTGTTCAAGTGGTCCGGCCAATCCGTGCAGCTCGCGCTGCACGACAACGTGTTCGTCGTGGTCCGCAGCCGCTCCACGTTCGGCATCCCCTCCTCGGCGCATATCGTGAGCTGCGCCAACAACCGGCTGGTCTGGCTGGGTGACGGCCCGTTCCCCGGTGATCTCGGGCGCGATCCGACGACCGGGAAGCCGTGTCTCAGCGTCACGACCGATCGGAGAGTCTGGGACGACGCCGTGGCGGCGTGGCAGGCGCGGCACCCGGGGCTCTAGCTTTCCCCTCAGAGGACGCGGTGCGACCGGGAAGAGCTTGAGGGCCGTCTCGGCACTCTCCGCGGTGTCCGCCGCGACGCACGAGGTTCAAGACGACGCGCTTCAAGAGGTCGGGGTGGCTATGGCTGAACGACACGCCCGTGAAATGTGACGTGAAGCGCCACCGCCGCAAGGGAGCGCGAAGGGGACGCCGAGCGGGCCACGCCCTCCCTTAGACCTGTGGCTCGGCCGCCGCGAGCGGGAGGGTCACTGTGACGGTCGTCCCGGCCGCGGGTGCGCTCTCGAGTGCGATCTGCCCCCCATGCCGCGTGGTGATCTCGCGGCACAACGCCAGGCCGAGGCCGGTCCCCGCCGTGGGTCCCGGGCCTCGACGGAAGCGCTCGAAGACCTCCGGGAGGTCTGCGGCCGGAACGCCCGGGCCTGCATCGCGCACTTCGATGGTCGCCGCCCCGTCTTCGGCGCGCACGGAGAGCTCGACCGCGGCGGTGGGCGGCGTGTGGCGAAAGGCGTTGTCGACCAGGTTCAGCACCAGGCGCTTCAACAGGTCGGGGGTGCCGCGGACGGTCACCGGGCGTTCGACGCGACAGGCGAAGTGTCGGCCTTGCTCCTGTGCAACGGGCTCGAGGAACTCAGCCACCTCGCGCGCGAGGGCGTCGAGGCGAACCATCTCCCGGCGCGCTTCAGTACCCACTCCGGCCTCGACCGCGCTCAGCGTGAGCAGGTCCGCCGCCAGGCGCTCCAGCCGCTCGGTCTGCTCGAGCGCGTCGAGCAGCCCTGCGCGGTACGCCTCGGCGGAGCGCTCGCGCGCAAGCGCGACATCGAGGTGAGCGCGGAGCGCGGCGATGGGCGTGCGCAGCTCGTGGGCCGCGTCCGCGGTGAAGCGCCGCAGGTGGCCGACCGCCGCCTCGAGACGGGCGAGCAAGCGGTTCAGCACGGCGGCGAGCCGGTCCACCTCGCTGGTGCGACGCGGCGCCAGCCGGCGGTCGAGGGAGCCCGCCTCGACCGTCTCTAGCTCGGCCGCGAGACGGTCGAGCTCGGCGGTGGCGTGGGTCGGAATCTCCCAGGCGAGGAGCATCAGCGCAGCGAGCAGGACCGCGGCGGCGCCGGCGATCGCCAGACGCGCTCGCTCCAGTGTGCGCACGTGCCGCCCGACGCGCACGCCGATTTCGGCCCAGCTACCGTCGGCCGCCGCGTACCAGACGACGCGATAGGGTCCTTTCTCCGCAGCGATGGTGGCCGCCGGCGGGGCCGGCACGCCCGCCCGCGCCAATGCGGCCACAGCTAGCGGCATGGTTCCGGACTCGGCGAGGGTGTGGCCATCGGGGGCCGTCACCCGGATGAACTTCCCGGCCCCGAGCTCGTGGTCCCCGGCCTCGCGGGCAACCGCCCCGAGGAAGTCGACGCGGCCGATGGCGCGAAGCTGGGTCAGTGTCTCGGCTTCCTCCTGGAGCGCGGCGTCGAGCGGCGCCCACACGGCATGCTCGATGAGCATCGCCATGCCAAGTGCGGCCGCCAGCACGACCAGCGCCACGATGCCCGTGAAGGCGAGCATGAGCTGCCAGCGGAGGCTGCGGGGGAACCTCACCGCGCCCGCTCGTCCAGGATGAAGCCGGCCCCGCGAATGCTGTGGAGCAGCAGGGTGCCTCCGGGCACGTCGAGCTTGCGGCGCAGCCGGCTCACATGCACGTCGACGAGGTTCGAGAGTCCATCGTAGCTCTCGTCCCAGCAATGCTCGAGGATCATGGTGCGCGTCACGAGCTCCCCCGCGTGCCGCATGAAGTACTCGAGGATGGCGAACTCCTTGGCCGTGAGCGAGATGGACACCCCTCGCCGGCGGACCTCGAAGCGGCCCGGGTCGAGCTCGATGTCGCCCACGCGTAGGACCGAGGGCGCCACCGGCCCGCTGCGGCGCAGCAGCGCATGGATGCGAGCCAGCAGCTCGGGGAAGGCGAATGGCTTCTGGACGTAGTCATCCGCGCCCGCATTGAGGCCGGCGACCCGGTCCGTCACCTCGCCGCGTGCGGTGAGGATCAGGACGGGGACCGCGTCATTCTTCTCCCGCAGCATCCTCAGGACCGACAGGCCGTCCATGGCCGGCAGGCCGAGGTCGAGCACGATGAGATCGCAGGGATTCAACCGCAGCAGCTCGAGGGCATGCTCGGCGCTGCCCGCGCGATCGACGGCGAACCCGCGCGCCGCGAGCCCGTCGTGGAGCGCCTCGAGGAGCCCCGGATCGTCTTCGACCACCAGTAGCCGCATGGCTCCCCTCGCGGCAACCCTATCGCCCCTCGATGTCGGCTTGGGAGGCCGCGGGGCCCGCCTCTTCAAGTTTGGAGTTGGGATACAGAACCGGCCGCTGGGCCGCACACGCCGCAAGCACCAGTAGAAGCGGTGCCACGCTCCCGCTCACTCGGAGCGTCCGCCTCATGAAGTGACGACGGGGGCGCTGCATATTCTCAGTGTAGAGCAGTCAAGTTGGTGATCTCAACCGATGATGCGTAGTGTGCTTCGAGTGTCGTCTATTCACTGTGCTTCAAATCCGCCCTGGCGCACGCTGCAGCGTGTAGAGGCGCACCACCTGCTCTGTCATCCGGTCGACGATCGTCGGGAGGTCCCCGTCCGCGGGTGCTTCCTGGCGACCGACACCGCCTGATTCCCGGCGGCCATCGGCGCCAGCTCGACGCCTCGGACAAGAGATCCGCGTAGGTTCCGGGATGAGGCGCATCAATAGCGCCTCCACGTAGGACCGGCGCACCAGGGAACGGAGGGAGGTGTCCACATCCTCGAAGTAGCCCTCGAGGATCACGACCTCGCCCCGGACCAAGCGGGGGCGCACCTGCACGAGGTAGCGGAGCAAGCTGGCAGCCAGGTTGCGCCCGAGGCCGCACAGGCGCTGGCAGCCGGCCCCGTCCCTTATTGGCTTCGCCTCACCTTGGAGGGCCGGATCCTCGTGGTGGTCCTCGGCCCGCCAGCGGGGCGCAACGGGCGGCGCCGGCTCCTCGAGGTCGGCGGTCGAGGTCCTGATACGCGTGGGGGCGAAGCGGCGGCATAACTCTCGTGACAGCGTCGGCTTGCCGAAACCAGGCGGGCCGACGAGGGCGACAAGGTGACCCGGCGGGCGGAACCACGCCCGCAGGCGGTCCCAGGCCGCCCCCGTGCGGGCACGGAGCCACACGGGGAGCGTTGCGGGGTGGTGCCGCGCGCACGCCAAGGCTACACGACGGCGAAGCCTGAGCGCAGCCTCCGGCTCACCGCGCGTCAGGGTGTGCGCCAGGCAGCGTGCCAGTTCGGGCCCCACGGCACGCTCGGCCGCCTCGCGGAATTCGTTCGTGCTTCCGGCGTCGAGCTCGCGGAGGCGGTCCCGGTACGATGGCCGCACCTTTCTTGCGTCGAGTAGGCAGTGCAACAGGATTTCGAGGCTCTCGACCGCCGGGGACGGCACGTAGAACAGACCCCCGAGTCGGCGCGAATCGAGCACGAGTGGGCCAGGAAGATAGGTGAAGCGGCGATGGATGAGGTCCGTACGGAAATCGAGCAGGATCCCGCCCTCCACCCCGTCGACGGGCGTCGGGAGCAGATAGTAGAGAATATGCCCGGTTCGCCGCCGGGTGGCGGTCCAGCAAAGGCCGAACTCATCCGCGATGCGCCGGATGATCGCGTGGCTCAACGGCACGTCGTTCAGGTGCACGATCAAGTCGATGTCGTTGCCGAAATGCTCGGGCCATCGCTCGTAGTTGCGCAGCACCACGTAGCGCACACGCTCCTCGTGATAGGCGGCGAAGAGGGCCGTGAGGAAGCGGCCCGTCAGTGAATTTCCCAAAGCCGCAGAGCCGGTCGAGCGCAATGCCGCTGCGGGGGACTTTGGCGCAGGTGTCACACTATTCTCTCTGTCTCTTGTTGCACTTGCATGGTAGCCAGGGAGCGCGCAAGCAGATTTTGGCGGCGCACCCAGCGCCCCGGCTCCAAGGTGCACTTCGAAGGCCACGAGGCCACCGATAGCAGAAGCTCTGTGAAGGCTTCGTGAAGCCGATCCTTCCCGGTTGCTTTCGGACGCCGCGCCCTACGTCGCGCCCGGCGCGGCGGGGCCTCTCCCGCCCGGCGGCGCCTTGGTACGGTTAGCTAGCGGGCTCGCGGCGCCGCGGCGGGACCATGGACGTTGACCCGGCCTGGCGTCCCGCAACCAATCGAGGCGGCGGGCTCTCGGTGGTGAGGTCGCCGCCGCGCCTCGACGGCGGCGTTTCGCGGCACGGTGCCGACCGCACGCACCGGAAACGGGAGGCGCGCGCGAGCCTGCCACGCATCCGCCCGATCATGCACGGACGCACGAGCAGCAAAAGCTGGCCACGCAACGTACTGCGAAGCCGCTTTGGCGTCCGTTACCGCGAGAGTCATGTCGAGATTGCGCCGAATAATCCCACATACGCTGCGCCCGGGCATTCTTCCGCCGGGCCCGCAGGGCTTGCCAAGAGAAGTAGTCCGCCCTCCCCGCCAGCACCGCGCCCTCTCGCGGCGGTAGCCGACACGGGGGATGGTGAGAGAACGCCGTGCGCCTTGCGTTGTCGCACTCCTTGGAGTCCGCACCCGCCTTCTCGCAACATGAATTCACCTCGGCCACGTGACGCTCGAACCCGGCTGCCCAGATGGCCTGGGTGCGCGCAGCCGCGCACCGCACGTGACATTCGGCGACAGCTGCCGCCTTGGGGCACCCGATCGCCATCGCCGGCAGGCAGCGCTGCAAAGGGAAGATAAGCCCTTCAAAGGGGGTATCCGCCCCAATCCCGTCCTGAGCGCGTCTACCACGCCGCCGGTGGCTCCGTAACGAGCGGGCGGCCCACAGATGTTCATAACGGTCGCGCCCTGAGCGCAGCACCGCGCGGCGACCTCCTGTCCGTAGGAAGGCGCCCCGTCTGCGGCAGGCCAGGTCCCACACGCCAACAGGAGATCACCGGGCAGTAGAGAGGTTCCGCCGGCCCTAGCCGGCACGCGGGGAGCCGACGCCGACGTCCACGCGAACAGAGACCGAGTGCCCCGGCAGCGGTGCAAGCGCCAGGGCAAGTTGCCACAGGACCGACCCGATGCGCCCGAGATGTCGTGCTTCGCGGCCGGCATCCGGGTTGCATCGGCCCGGCGTGGACGCAAGGGTGCGCGAGCGCGACCCCCCGCCATCCCGATCCGGCGCATGAGACCCACGACGCTCCTCTCGCGCATGCTCTGTGCGCTCCTCGGGGCGGCGACGCCCGCCGCGGCCGCAACCCTGACGCGTGGCCCCTACCTCCAGCTCCTCACCACCCACTCGGTCACCATCGTGTGGAACACCGACGCGCCCGCCGCCTGCGCCCTCACGATCCACCCGCTCGCGGACGGCGCCACGACGCTCATCGCGGGGGGTACGGACACCGTCTGCGCCATCCCGGTCGACGGGCTTCTCCCCGGGGCACAGTACGGCTACACCCCGAGCGCCGACGGGACCGCGCTCGCCGCCGAATCGGTCTTCCGCACGGACGACCCGAGCACCACCTCCTTCGCCTTCATCGCGGTCGGCGATTCGGGAAGCGCCACCTCGTCCCAGTTCGCCGTGCGCGACCGCATGGTCGCGACCCCGGTCGACTTTCTCCTGCACACCGGCGACATGATTTACGACACCGGCGCCGCGGTGGACTTCGATCCGAAGTTCTTCGCGCCCTACAGGGATCTGATCCGCTCGCTGATGTTCTGGCCGTGCCTCGGCAACCACGACTGGGAGACCGCGATCGGCCAGCCGTGGCGGGATGCCTTCTACACCCCCGCCAACAATCCGGCCGGCAGCGAGAACTACTACTCGTTCGACTACGGCAACGCACACTTCGTGGTGCTCAACAGCAACGAGAGCACCGACCCCGCCAGCCCCCAGTACACCTTCCTCGACCAGGATCTCGCTGCGAGCGACGCGTTCTGGAAGTTCGTCGCCTTCCATCACACCATCTACTCGAACAGCAGGCACGGCAGCAATCTCCTCCTCCAGGCGAACGTGGTGTCGCTCTTCGACCGCTACTCGGTCGATCTCGTGCTGATGGGCCACGATCACGACTACGAACGCACCTTTCCCCTGCTCGCCAACCAGGTCGTCGCGCCGGGGCAGGGCACCGTCTACATCACAACGGGTGGCGGCGGGCAGCAGCTCTACCCGGCGGGGACGAGTTACTTCACGGCGTACTCCGAGTCGGCGCATAACTTCGCACGCGTGGCGGTGGACGGACACACGCTCGTCGCGCAGATGGTCCGCGTGGACGGCACGGTGCCCGACTCCGTGACGCTCATGAAGGACGCGCCGTCGCCCAAGTGCCGGGGAGATGCCTACTGTGACGATACCAGGCCGTGCACGGTCGACACCTGCCAGGCCGACGGCTGTCACCACGAGGTGGTAACCCCCGACGCGGTGAAGGCGGCCATCAACGCCGCGCGCCTGGTCGATGGCTGCACAGGCCAGACGCTGCCGGCGTTCGTGTCGCGCGCGCTCACCCAGGCCGCCAGGATCGTGGATCGGGCGGCGCGGACCGGCAACCCGAACCGCACCGGCCAGCAGATGACCATTGCGGCCCACCGACTCGACGTGCTCGCCCGGCGGGCGGAGCGCGCGGCCAACCGGGGCCGCCTCGTTCCCGCCTGCGCCGCAGGGTTCGCAGCCGCGGTCGGGACCTCGGAGAGCCGCGCCCAGTGCCTGGCGAGCCAGCGGCTCCCCGTGGCCGACACCTACATCGAGGAGCTGCGGAAGGGCCGGAAGAACCACGGGGGGGCGCCCACGCTCAAGGTCGACAGCGCGCCCCGGAGCGTCGCCTACCTGAAGTTCGACCTCTCGGCCATCCCGCGCGTGCGCAAGGCGGTCCTCGTGTTGCACGTGGTGGGCAAGTCGCCGGACGGGGGCAAGGTGTACCGCATTCCGGCGACCGGCTGGGTCGAGGGCACGGGCAACCCCGACGTGGACCCGAACAGCGGGAAAGGCCCCGGGCTCACCTTCGCGGAGGTGGACACCAACGGGGACGGGGTGCTCGACGCGGCCGACGATCCTTCACTCGCGCCGCAGCCGGACGAGGTGGTGGCTAAGATGCGGGCGGTGGCGGACGGGGAGGTCGTTCATCTGAACCTGACCCGGGCCTTCCAGAGCGGGCCGGGAATCTACTCGTTCGCCATCATGAACCAGAACCCCGACGGCGCGAGGTTCGCGAGCAAGGAGAACCCAACGCCCCGCCTGCGCCCGGGCCTGCGCATCGTGCGGTGAGGAGGTGGTCGCGCGGCCGGTTTTTTGCGCTCCTCGCCTGGCGTGCTACCCGAAGGAGGCGATGGAGAGGACCAAGGCCGTGCGCGGGCTGGCAGCTGCGCTCGGAATAGGCCTCGGCCTGCGGGCAGCGCCGCCAAGCCGCTCGGCCTCGGTGACACCCTCACGCGCGCTCGGGCGTCAAGCCCGGCATGTGCGCGCCGCGGGCGCGGAGCTCGAGGCGGCGCGCGAGCGGCTCGCACAGGCGCGTCTCGCGCCGACGAACCCCGATCCTCTCCAGTGAGCTCGCCCGCCATACCGGACCGGGCGAGGCACAGCTCGACCGCGGCGTCGTGCTCGCGCAGTACTCGAGGTGGGAGGGGAGCGCGGGGTCTGCAGCGCGGGCGCCCGCCACAACGTGGCGCGCGCCGAGTACGAGTTTGCCGACGGGCGCCGCCTGTTCCGAGGGCGAGGTCCGCCGGAGCTTCTCCGCGCTCGCGGCGCGCTCGCGGCCGAGAGTGCCGCGCTTGCCGCCTGCATCGGCGAGGCCGCCCGCCGCCGCGGGCGGGCGGCGATTCGGGGAGCGGGAACGGGAACCGACTCGCTCTGCATGACTCGATGGCGAGCTGGTGCTCCTTCAGAGGATTGTCCTAATGAGCGGGCGCGCGTGCTACCCCGCTGCCCTGTTCCTCCGCCGCGGCGCGAGGTTCCGGCACGTGCGGCCGCCGCGTTCCTCGCGCTCGTCAGGCCGTCCTTCACATGCCTGGATGTGGATCGTCACCGGGGTGCTTCTCTTGGCGGGCCCGGCCGGAGGCCGTGAGCCCCAGACTCTGAAGCTCCGCTTCCCCCGCTTCACGGTTCGCCCAGGAGGCAGCCCGGAGGTCTGCTTCTTCGTCCGCGTGCCGACCCAGGTGCCGTTCGATCTGGCGTCGTTCGAGATCACGAACCGCGGTGCCGGAGGCAGTTTTGGCGTCCGCCACTTTCTCGTCTACCTCTACGCGGGCGAGCACTTGGACGAATTCTCCCGGGACGCGGGCCGGATTGTCGCGAGCCGTGCCTGCCTCGATCTCGGTCCGGCCGATCGGGACCGACGCCAGCTCATCGCCAGCGGCGCCGCCGCGCGGAGCCGGGGTGCCTTGCCGCCTGGCCTGGTCCTGCGGCTGGCGCCTGTCCCCGCGGTGCCGGGCGGGACGCCCGACGGCATCGGGCTCCTCTTCGATGCAAACTGGGTGAACGGCACGTCTGGGACGCGCCGCGGCTCGACGCGAGTTGTCCTGCACCGGGCCCGGCCGGAGGACGTGCGCCGCGTAGCCTTGCCGATCTTCGAGACCACGGCGGAGCTCGGCCTCCGGGTCCCACCCGGGCTCGTCGTGTCGTCCGAGACGTCCACCGCCGCGCTCAACGCCGCGCGGCCGGGCGAGGCGCCGCTGCGCGACGCATGGGAACCGGGCATCACCGCGGAAGGGGCGCCGCCCCCGAGCGGGGATGCCTGCGTTCTCGTCGTGACCGGACACATGCACAAGCGCGGTCGCTTTCTCGGAGTCGATCTGATCGGGCCCGACGGCCTTCCGCACAACCCGCCCGATGGGCCCGACAATCCCTTCGACCCGGGCCGGATCCACCTCTTCGCGTCCTCCGACTACACGGATCCGGGCGCAGTCACCTTCACGCCGCCGCAGCTCTTGCACGTCGGCGAGGCGCTGCACTACGCGTGCTGGACCGATAACGGGGTCACGATCACACCGCGGCTCGGCTGCGAGGAGATACCGGGGCAAGCCCCGGGGACGCCGCCCGCCGCGGGAGGCGACGGTCCGGCGAAGCCGTGTCACGCGACGGGCTCGAGCTCTCCCGAGTGCCCGC
>Ga0066709_100002392_pt1 | contig 13666 bp, 9 predicted proteins | sample GraSoiAngelo_158_FD_79665 | JGI IMG/M metagenome (GOLD analysis project Ga0066709, IMG submission 79665) | Grasslands soil microbial communities from the Angelo Coastal Reserve, California, USA - 14_1009_16_30cm | ecosystem: Environmental > Terrestrial > Soil > Grasslands | place: USA... | reverse complement strand
GTCTTTTCCGATCATCATTCTGGAAGACGCTCACGTACGAGGAAGTCTATCTCAGGGCCTACGACACGGTGGGCGAGGCGCGCGCCTCGATCGCGCGCTACATCGCGTTCTACAACGGCCGGCACCCGCACATCGCGATCGCAGATTGCACGCCGTATGCGGCATACTTCGCTTCGCGGGAACTGAAGGCGGCAGCATGAAGCAATTCGCCTTACAATCCGCAGGGATTGCACTTGAGAAACCCCTCGGAACTTTCTGAACGAGCGGGGCCACTTCTGTGTCAGTCGCTCATACAGTAATTGAGTCGCGGTAAAACAATAAGTGTACGGTGATTTCAGGGGGTCCGCTTACTTTCGCCTACGGATTTGCCCGTCGATGACGGTCAGGTTCCCCTCGCGACAAAAATGATGCGTAGAAATGACGTTTTTGTCCCAATTCGGTTTGACCGAAGCCACAACCTCCTCGCGGTATTCCTTTTCGTTCAAGGTAGTGATTTCGCAAAGGTTGAAGCCGAACCCGTAGTGCCAGGAACAGTTTTGCGAAGGCCTGTATATTTTGCCATCCTTACGGAATATCTTGCCGGCCGGACGTGCGCTTTTGACGTCCGACACGATGGGGTTCAATGGGTGAGGAATCCAATCGGCGCTGTACAGGGTATCCGAGTGGAAAAGAAACAACTCGTCCCAAGACGACGCGCCTTTATTTTCGACGATGTTCGTGAAGAGCCACCATTTGCCCCCGGAGCGGAACAAGGTGGTATCGATCGCCACGACATCCTCCATCAGATTCATTTGAAATTCCCACGTATCCGGGAATTTCACGCACTTGTACAGTTCCACCGTCCGGTTTTCAGAGGCTTCTGGAATCATGTAAACCTCGTCTTCCCATTCGAAGACGAACGGATAGGAAAGATGGTACGGCTTCTCGAGCACTGGAAATGGAGGAGAGTATTCTCCTTTTTCATTCATGACGATTAAGGAGATGTGCCCTTTTTGCCTTGTGTAGGGAAACTCCTCTATATAAATGAAATACTTCCCGTCGCGGCACAGGACGTGAGGATCAGCCCAAAACCTGTCTTTGGGCGGTAGGATTTTCTTGAACCGCCACAACGATCCCGAGAAGTCACGGCTTAAATCGAACATCAAGAACCATTGGTCGAAATGGAATGTTGAAAAGTAATAATTCCTGATCTTTTTCAGAACTGCTCTTAGAACCAGCTGGGCGTATTCGGAATTCGTCGGATGGGTGTAGAGCCGGTTGGAATAGAAAACCGGATGGGCGTTCTCTGACTCCACCCTAGCCAGGAAGGCCTCGCCCCCCGTGTCGTAAAGCTCCTTCAGCTTGCGCGGGACGAAGGACAGGGACTTCCAGAAATAGCCGTTCCTGTTGAAGCTAACCGACAAGTCGTACGTACACGCATAGGAACGGCAAAGAACCTTGCCGTTGTCCAAATCCTCCCCCAGTATCTGCAATATCGATCCTGTTTCGGGCCATGATTCCATCGCCTCCCAGAAGCCCCCCGGCCCCCCCCGGTTGACGGCGTTGTCGCCGTGGTGATAGGACCACACGCCGTATTTCGAGCTATTCAGCACCTCTCCCCTTAATATCCTAAATCCCAGACGGAGGAGTACGTCAATTTCGTGTCGTTTTATATTCTCGACGTCCTCGGCCCGAAAGTGATCGGAGAATTTCGTCCGGATCGGCATGACTTCCATCGTGGGCACGCCGGTCAGCAAATGCTTCAGGTCTTTCGGTTCGAATGCATCGGGCTTGCATTCCGCTCTGTCGATCAGTTTGTTTTGCGCCAGAACGAGCAGTTTCCAGATCAGGGTCGAAGTGATGCCACCCCAGTTATTCTTGATTTTGGTGACAATCGAATTGTTTGTCCTGGGTTTAAAGCCGTTCATCACCACCAGTTCAATGCTCGCGTAATGGCTTTCTGTTATTCTTTCCAGCATGCGGTGGACCCATGCGCTCGCTTTCAGGTCGTCCACCAGCAATCCCACTCTGATTTTCTTTTTCATACTCCCTCGTTCCCCTCTATCGTAATCCTAAACGATTTTGGGTCTTCAGGAAGTTGTGGGGGTCAATTGAGGGAGTAAATTGAGAGTTGCTAGGTGAAGAAGGTTGCTTTGTGAGCGCGTCAAAACTGCGATGAGTTCCGGATGGCCGCATTCCACTCTCAGCATCAGAGCCACGTTCATGTTCCATTTTTGCAAGAAAGTCTTGAACGGTTTTCGCTAGCTTGAAAGTACCCTCCAGCGCCATGCTCAAGACCGGCGCAGTTGCGTTACATTCCGTCTATTGCCGTTCCAACTAATTGTGGGTATTCGAGTCGGTTGGGCATCGCGCTCGTCAAAGCAATGATGGACAGACAATGTGATGAGTCTGTCGACAAGAGTGTCAGCGCCCCGGGTCCACGCACTGTAACGTATTTTTTACCGCGCTAAATAGGAATGTTGGCTCTTTGAGTACCCCGTGATGCACCGCAATTGCTACGTCCGTCCTTTCTTGACGCGGACCGGCCTTACGAATTGCTACCAGATCGGGCGGACACCTTGTCAAACAGGGTTGCAAGCTGCCTAGTAAGATCTCGTCTTGATAACTTCTTCTCAAACTCCGGATGGATCGCCACACTTGCCCGAGAACGAGCGTCGTAGGCACGTTCGACAGCATGACGAAGGTCCGCGCGCGTATTGGAAGTCACAACGTATCCGGTTGAAGCATATTTCCGGACAAGCTCGGCGTTGTCGCCAGGCGGTGTTTCGGCAAGTATTGGAAGACCGGTTGCAAGGTACTCATATGTTTTCGCCCCAACTGCAATGTGTTCCGACACACCCGGCTCCCATCCCTGTTTAAGATAGAGAAGCGATGCCTCACGCATCAACTCAAGTGCCCGCTCTCTGGGCAGACGAGGCAATATCTTTATTCTCACCCTTTTCTTGAATTGCTCGTAAGATTGGAAACTCCCGCCGACCTGAACGAATACGATGTCATCTCTTCCCATCTCGGCGAGACACTCGAGGAGCGCGTCTGGAGTTCGCGCACCGTAGAACGTTCCAACGTGCATGATTTGAAAATCACCCTCGCCGGGTCTTCGATCGACGGGGGTAAGCGCATCATATCCGTTTGGAATCGTGACGATCTTCTCGGCGTGCTCCGGATAGACAGCGGCATACAACCGCGCCGCCCCATCGGTGTTGACCACCAGAGCGTCACATGCGCCGAGAACGAAACGCTCACAGCGATCGATCATCGCGCGCTGAAAGCGGCCAGGGTGCGCAGTTGGATTTAGCGACCACGCGTCACGGAAGTCGACGACTAGCGGTCGCCCGGTTAGCCGCTTCACGATGGCGGCGCTAACGGATGAACTGAACGGCGAACAGCTTACGTAGATCAGGTCACACTCGCGTGCCAAGCTTCGTGCGCGGATTGTTGAAAACCAGGCTATCTGGGAATCTGGAAGGCAGAGATACTCCCGGAAGAGATTATGCGTGAGACTCTTTCCAAAGAGTCGGGCAACACGACAGCAACAGCCGTGAAGGAAATCGGCAAGGCCCGCTAGATTCCATTCCAAAGTGCGCTCCACCCGAATCCCTTTCGGATCCGCGCCGAGGCTGGGCTCGATCCAGGGATCCTTGGAATGCCTGACGGTGAGAACTAGGGGTTCCCATCCAAGGTGCGGAAGGAGTTTCGAGAATTCAAAGCTACGGGCCACGCCCGATGTGACGATTGGTGGGAAATAGTAGCAAATCATGAGGACTTTCTTCATCATGAAAGAAACGCCTCGAGATCGGCCACAATCCGCTCTGCCGTCCTTCCATCCCAGAACGGCGGCACTGTGCCCTTCTTGAACTTGCCTGCGGATATGTTCTCGAGCTCCGATTTCAGCCGTTCGAGATCCGAGCCGATAAGAAGGTTCGTTCCGACCGAAATCGTCGACGGTCGCTCGCTATTCTCCCTCATCGTGAGGCACGGAACGCCAAGATAGGTAGTCTCCTCCTGAATGCCTCCGGAATCCGTGACCACTACCTTGCATTGCTTGACGAGGCCGATAAAATCAAAGTAACCCATCGGCTCAACGAGTTGAAGCCCCGGCGTTGCAGCGAGCACGTCTAGGAATCCGAACCTGTCGAAAGACTCCTTTGTTCGAGGGTGAATCGGGAGAACTACCGGAAAAAACCCTGCCATCAGGCGAAGGGCGTCAACCACCTTTACCGCCGAGTCCTTCGAGTCCACATTGCTCGGCCGGTGAAATGTCGCTACCGCGTACTTCCCGCCTTCAAGACCAAGGCGCGAACGTATATTTGAACTTTTCGCCCGATCGAGGTTGGCGATCAGAGTATCAATCATGACATTTCCCACCAGGATCGCCTTGCCCGGAACCCGCTCGTTACGCAGATTCGCCATCCCTGACTCCTCGGTGACGTAAAGGATATCTGATAAGCTGTCCGTCTCGATCCGATTGTGCTCCTCTGGCATGTCGAGATCGAAGCTTCTGAGCCCCGCCTCTACATGAGCGACCGGAACTCCAAAGCGCCGGGCTACCCGCGCGCAAGCCACGGTTGAATTCACGTCACCGACCACGAGTACGAGGTTGGGCGCTTCTTGCTCCACGACGGGAGTGAAGCGTTCCTCGATGATCGCAATTTGCTCCAGGCGAGGGAGCGAACCAACCTCGAGCGAGATTTCCGGGCGCGGTATTCTTAGCTCCTCAAAAAAGACATCCGATAGGGTCGGGCTGTAGTGCTGACCGGTGTGCACGATCGTGCTGCGGAGCTTGGAGCTTCGTTGCATGGCATGTACGAGCGGGGCGATTTTCATGAAATTTGGGCGCGCCCCGCAGATATTGAACACTCTCTTCATCGTTTTTTGCGCAAATGAGGCAGACCTTCACGCATCTTCATCCTAATACGCGTGAGATAAGTCTGGTAAGTTCGGTTTCATCATCCTGAGTGAGATACCCGTGCGTTGGTAATGTGACGAGTTCTCCAGCACAGCTCTCGGCAACCGGAAACGCTCCACCCTCGATTTTTCCTCTCAACTGCGGAATGGCGTTAATCGACGTGGGGTAGACCGGCATGATGCCTAGCCCCATCCGGGCACTTTCACGCAGCAGGGATTCTCTTTTCTTCTTGTCGCTGACTCTTATGGGAAAGCGCAGAAGCCCGAGCGATTGACCTCTGAGAAAATTTGATCCGTGAGTTCCGCTCGCTTCCAGGATAGTAATCCACCGATTCACTTTCTTCTTTCGAATACCCCGCAGTTTCTCGAGCTTTTCCCGCCAATTTCTTGCCAGCCCCGCCTGAAACGAAGACATCCTCAGGATGGGAAAATGCGGCTCAAAAAGCGTCTCCCCGAGTTTGAGGACCGGCACACTGCGCGGCACCCAAAAAACCCTCGGATGGATAAGCATCATCAGTGCCCCCGCTTTGAGGATTACGTTGAGCAGCGACAGCAGCCCGTAGCGGGGAAGGCGGTCCACGAAGCGATTTAGAGCTTCAGCAAGGTCGTCTCGATTGGTAAGGATGATTCCTCCCTCCACGACTGAAAGGGCTTTCCCTCGGCCAAGACTGAAGAAACTGATATCGCCAAGGGTTCCAAGTTTCCTATCCTCTGCGCTCTCGCCCATGGCTTGAGCCGCATCCTCTACGATGGTGACCTCCGGGTCTCGAATCAACTTCCGCAGTCCCGCCACATCGGCTGGGAAGCCGAACAGATGGGTTGGAACAACGGCCAGAACCTTTTTGATCGAGTACCTGGAATGGTCAGCGGAGTCACGCGTCTCGACCAGCGAATCGCCGACGCCCTTTCCGGGACGAGCATCCGTCCGTGAGGGCGGCGCCTCGGAAAGCATGGCGGAGAGTCGCACGAAGTCAATATCAAGGCTGCCCGGGCGCAGGTCGCATAGCCGTATCCGGAGGCTCGCGCGAACTACGGACGAGGGAACCGAAAAACAGGTGAACGCGGGGATGAGGACTGCATCCCTATCGGGAGACAACTCCTTGAGAGCCTGAAGGATCAGAGTGAACGCCGCTTTTCCCGAAGAGACAAGAAAGCAGTGTTTGACTCCAAAGTGCTCCTTGAGCTCCGACCGGAAACGATCGAGCTCCTTCCGGCCGCGAAAAATCCCGCAAACTCCCGACGCAATCTCCCTGACACCGATCGGAGTCGCTGCCGGCGGCAGAGTTCTCCCTATGCGCATTTACGCATTACGCTGCTGCATATGCTGAGGCAGCTCACAAGCTGATGTGTTTTCTAATGCTAGGTCCGATTACCCTCGTGATAACCAGCGGCAGCTTTTGCCAGTAACGCGTGGCTTTCTCAAACCTCTCTTTCTCTGAGCCCTCCAGGTTCGGCAATTTACCGTCGAGAAAGATGTAATGCCAATAGAGCGGTGTGGGTACGGCGCCCCATTGTTCCTTGAACTTATAAGTTCCTTCACCTGCAGAGGAGCGACCGAAGTCGAAGACTCGGTAGCCATTGTCGCAGGCATATTCGAGCACACGCAGATACAGGAGCATATTCGGACTCAGGGATGCATATTTGCGAAGGGACGAGGCCCAGGGATTCCGCAACATTTTCTCAAATCCGACCACCAATGCGGCGGCCACGGCTTCTTTGGCTTTGTATATTACAATGATTTTGGAGGACTCCGAAAATTCGCTAAGGACATGCCGCATCAACTTGATCGAGTGAACCGGAGACCCCAAATCACGCATATTGACCAAAAAAACCTTGTAGAAGTCCTCCAACAGCTCCACCCCGCCTGTCCTTGAGGTCAATCCTTCCTTCAAAGGCTTTGCAATTTGACTTCTCAGCTTCGACTTGAAGGACTTCATGAGCATCTCGGAGGAGTCGGGAAGGTTCAGGAGCATCCGGACTTTGTCGGACCTCGTGGCGATCTGCAGTGGTTCTTGCGAAGTCTCACTGGAAAAGGCGCTTAGCTCATTGCAGGATACGAGAGGCCGCTCATGGCGCAATTCTATTCTGCTCGCGCCGGTTGCCCGGCCGATTTTGATAGCTTCGGACAGTAGAATTTCTTCTGCCTTCCTGCAACTGGCAAGGATGCCTCCGCTATCTACGAATGGAAGAGAAACCAGGCAATTGCCGAAGATCCCGTGTTTGAGGTGAACCAGGGGAAGTACTCCTAGAATACTTTCCACGGAGCGGCTCGCCTCCTCGGCGCTCCGTGGGACGGCATCCGGCTCTTTGTCGAACGCCATGAGATAGTAGGTTGCGTGACCATAGGTCCCGTGAATGATTTCGCGCCACCCGAACCTATGAAAGAGGCTGGCATCTGGATGATTCCGGACATATGAGTCCCAGATGCCTCTATCCAAATTACCAGCACAGTCGATCTTGTAAGAGGGGGTAGCCAATTCGTGCCGCAATCGTTTTCAGTTCAAATGCTTTTTTCACGGCAGCAACGTCGATCAGCATAGGCCATCATCAGAGTGTGTTTCAGGATCATCGATGCATTCGAACCCGATGTCGCTAAACAGTCCGACAAAGACCCGCGTACAACCGGTAGGCACGTCCCCACGTAAATTCGTCCAGGACTTTGCGCCGGAGGTTTCCCGCCATGGCCCGGGCTTGCTCCTTGTCTCCAAGCGACTCGCATATGGCTTTTGCCAGAGCCCCGGCATCTTCCAGGGTGACGAGCCGACCCGTCACACCATCCTCGATAATTTCCGCCGCGCCGCAGGTGCGCGTCGTGACCACTGGCGTTCCCGCCATCGCCGCTTCCAGAATTGCCACGGGGAAACCTTCGCCCATTTTACCAGGCACCCAACGTGACGAAAGCACGAACAAGTGTGCGATTGTGAGCATTCCTGGAATCGCTGTGTGCGGAAGGTCGATATAGAGCGTGACGTGTTCTTCCAGCCTTGCATCGAATACGGCCGCTTTCGTCTTGTCAATCTCAGGGCCAGTGCCGCCTACGATCACGAGGTGTGCAGTGGGCCGTTTCTCAAGAACTTGCGCGAACGCGCGCAACAGCAAGTCGTGTGCCTTCCTGTATTCGTATTTACCGATGTTTAGAACTAATTCTTTTCCTTGCAGCTTCGCCGGTAACATCGTGGGTGAGGCCACGCCACGAAATCGACCCTCATCTATGCCGTTATAAACGACGCATGTTTTCGCACGCGGCTCCAGCGCTACAACCTCGCTTTGCAGGCCCTCCGAACAAGACACCACCGCGTCAGCCTGACGCAGCATATAGCGGTACGCCGAGCGCACCCAACCGCGCAAACCATGGGCGCTACGTATGTCGCTGCCATGAAACGAAAGGATCACCTTGCCAGGAAACAAACGCAGTTTCTGCAGTGCGACCCAGTTTAGTGCATTGAGGGAGGGAAAGTGAAAATTGATCGTATCTATCCGATACTCGTCTACGAGGTGCCACAAGCTCCACAATGCAAACGGCAGCGAAAGGAAAAAAGCCAGCAGCCCTTTGACGTGCGCGTTCTCCAGCGTCCTGAGTCTCAATCGGATGTAAGTATAGGTGGGACGGTGTTCGACCACGGGCCGCACAGAGGGCCAGTGGCTCTCTATCAGCACCGGGTGGAACTCTCCCGCCGAGTGGAATTCCTCAATCAGGTTCCTGACGACCTCATTTACCCCACCGGGAGGATCGATTGACCAGGGCAGCACGAACGCATAGTTCTTGCGGATTTCCGTCATCGCCCCAGACCGAATCCTTTCATGCGAGAGCGGCACATCGAGGGCACGCGTGGCGACCAAGCGACGACGGTCGAGTTATGAGTTCCGCCAATGGAATCCCCTGGAGATCGAGGCCTTCCCGAAACGCACGGCCCGCTGCAATGCGCGGATGCCGGGGTTTGGCAGTATAAAATCGTCGAAGTCGTATTTCGAAAGCGTCCGATCGTCCATCGCTCTTCGAAAGCATTTCCCAACGTCCTGCATTACCTCCGGATCGGCATCCCGGAGATACTCATGCCACGCAGCGACAAGGTCGACGCCACGGCGTACGCTTCTGCGCCAAATCTCTTCGGTGGCTTTGCGGAATATCGAGTCCCTTTCTGCGCGGGCGACCCGCAAGGTTGCGTTGTCTTGTCGCCAGCGGACAAAGGTATCGGGGAGCGGTTCATAGAGGGTCGTTCCACCGGCTGACAGTTCGCTGTAGTAGATCCGATCGACCTGATATCCGTGAGTTCCGGTCATGGCTGGTAGCGCGTTCATGGCGGGTTGTCGGCATAGGACCATGGACGAAAAATGAAATGGGGTTAGGATCCAGTTGACCGCGAGCACGCGGTGCGGTTCTAGGGGCCACAAATCGGTAACATCCGGTTTGCCGGCGGCGAGCCAAAGGCCCGGTGAACGGAATACCCAGCCGTTGGCGGGTACGTCTGAGATGGAGTAGAAGCAGGCCGAGAACCATGCGACGGCGCCTTCGTGTTTCTCCAACGCGGAGAGCGCGGCCTGCAGATGACCTGCGCCCCACCAATCGTCATCGCAGAGGAAGGCAATGAATTCAGCACGCGACTCCCGGAACAGATACTCATAGTTCTGTACCAGTGTCAGGGGCGGATTCTGCAACACGTACTTGATCGGGAGTTGGGGAAATCGCTCGCAGATCGCCCGCGAACGGAGATCGCTCAAATTCTCGGACACGAGCACCTCTTCAATCTCATGCACGACGGTCTGTCTCGCCACCGATCGGAGCGCACAGTCGAGGAAGTCCGGCTGACTTGCGGTCGGAATCACTACCGAAATTGACTTCACAAGTCAGGCTCCAAACTATGTGAACCGCAAAGAGCAGTGATCTACTCGTGGCGAAGAGGGGCTGGCGAGATCGACGATGGCGGTCTTCCGCTTGTATTCACTGGGGGCCCGAGAGGGTGGACCTGTCGGGCTTCGCACCTCCATTGGGTAGCACACGTCGAAGCCAGATCTCGCGGAAGTACGGAGTCACCCGACGCGAGCAGAGCAACGAGTATTGGGTATACAGCGCCCGACAATACACGCCTTCGAGGGTGATACACGGATTCTTCATCGTGATCATTCGGCCGGAGCTTTCGTCGATAATCCGACTTACACGCTGTGCAACGCGAAATTGCTGTCCACACACAGGTGTCAGCTCCTCGCCGTATGCCATTCCGCGATTTTTCAGCGCGCTGTTGATGGTTTGAAGGATCTCATCGTGGCTTTTCACTTCCACCAACTCTCCGGGATGTAGATCGAGCTTCTCATCCGGCGTCGATACACCGTCGGGAATCTTCCCTCTACGAAACGGATCAGGTCTTCCTGTGACCCATCTGTGGATTCGGTCGTAGATCCAGACACTGAGACGATACCCGAGTCCGAGATACCGCAGTCGCCAGACGAGGTGCAGACCGACGACCTTGACAACCTCCCCGAACGTCGCATTGCGAGTGCGTATGTCCTCGACAAAATGTGAGATCGCCAGCGCCCGCAGAGGTTCGGTGGCCCCCCAGTGCTCTGTCGCCTGGCAGAAGTAGCGGGTTTCTCCGTTCGGCGTGACGGCGCTGGTGGCCTCATGCAGTTGATGCTCGGAGCAAGATGGGGTCTTCCTTGGGAGAGGCGGTGCGACGTTGCCGGTCCCGCGTGAGGGATCCACCGGCTTCAGCCACTGCGTCTTCCAAAAAAACAGGCAGCGAGCTTGGCATCCGCCATGCGCCGATCCGTCGCACCGAAGATCTTCGAGAAAGACCGCATCTCGCATGCGACGTCCCATGAGTCTGGTCGCGGTGTCGCAAGTCTTGTGCGCAACATTCGCGATCCGAAAGCGGCGGCCGCAATACTGGAGCATTTCCGGCATGAACGGAAGGCGGTCGCGAAACAAGCGACCATCCGGGCCGAGCATCGCGAGGATTTCTTCTCGACTGCGAACTTCGACTATATCGCCTGCGCGAAACATAGGAGCTTCTCCTGGTGTCACGTTTCAAACTGTAACGAATTGCCAGTGTTGAGCTCAGTCATGAGGGGCTTGCCCGTGCGCCACGTGGCAATCTCAGAACCAGAGACTGCGGTCACATCACACGCCGTGAGTCTCCGGTGAAGGGCCACGAACGCAGGTCCCTCCTGCAAGCTAACTTCTACGGCAGATTTACCCTCCACCGTTGCGGGAAATATACGAGGCCGTGCCTGCTGTCGAGCATAACGCCCGACCTGTAGACGTCCGCGATCTCGACATCCAGCGAGGCGCGTACGTCCCCATCGTAGACAGGTTTGCCCCCTTGGCCAGTAATCCATAATGAAAATGTGTATCCTCCAGGAATTAGATTGAGAGATTCGATCTCCAGGTCGATATACCCATCTCCCGGCCCGACCTTGGGGATGTGAATCCCGTGCATCCAATGGCCGCATGCCGTAATCAGGGTCCCCAGCTCTGTGAACAGCCGGAACCCGAAGCTCGGATCGCGAATGGTCTTCTCGGCGTGGTAGTGGAACCGGAGGACTATGGGGTCTCCGCTTCTTGTCATCGCACAGGGCGTTCCGTCCGGACTTAGGTATTCGAGCCTTGTGTATCGGATCTCGCCGCTGCCCATGCGATTCTCCGTCCCCGACAGATCAGAACCTGAAACATGCTCACCAGCAAACGAGCCCATGTAGCTCGCGATTACGTCCCTGGCCGCTCCGTCCATCCGGATTTTCCCTGAGTCAATCCAGATCCCGCGGGAACAAAGGTTTTCGACAGCAGCCAGATTATGGGAGACGAAGAGCACCGTACGCCCGGTGTTTCGCAATCCTTCCATGGCTTGGATGCACTTCTTCTGAAATCCTGCGTCGCCCACAGCCAATACCTCGTCGACAATAAGCACGTCCGGTTCCAGGTGGGCGGCGACGGCAAACCCTAGTCTCAGACGCATCCCGGACGAGTAATGCTTGATCGGAGTGTCGATAAACTGCTCGACACCCGAAAAATCGACGATAGCATCGAAGCGCTCCTCGACCTCGCGCTTCCGCATGCCAAGAATGGAGCCGTTTAGATAAATATTTTCCCGGCCGGTCAGCTCATCGTGAAAACCGGTTCCGACCTCCAGCAGGGAAGCGACACGCCCATTCACCTTTACTTCCCCCGAGGTCGGGTAAGTGATCCTTGACAAAATCTTGAGCAGCGTGCTCTTACCGGCTCCGTTTCGTCCGACAATGCCGATGACTTCCCCTTCGTCCGCGTCGAATGAAACATCTCGCAGTGCCCAGATGGACTCTGTCGCTTTCATGCGCCCAAAAGGGCGCTTGATCATTTCGACGAGCCGCTCCCGGAGCATCTGGTGGTGTTGGGCCTGTCCGAGCCGATATTGCTTGGAGAGCCCTTGAATCTCGAGGCTGCGGGTCATAGTGATTATCCTATCTCACACGAGGTCCGCCATGGCCTTGTCGGTGCTCTTGAAGTAAGCCACACCGCGATGAAAAGCACCCGGATTGATCGCCACCGATATGCCTGGAATGTTCCAATCTACAGCCCGGTTTGGGACTACCACATACCGGGAAAAGGGGGGGGTCCTTCCATCCACTAGTGATACATACCCTGTAAGGGGGGTAGAATAGCAGTTGCGCCAGCGGAGCGCCGGGTTTCAAAGGCGCCAGCGGAGCGCCGGGTTTCAAAGTACCCGAAACGATCGAAAATAATATGTAGTAACGCTGTTCTTTGACGTTAAGGGAGGTCGTCATGTTCGGTTCGAGGGCGTTCCTTCTCGCTCCCGTCTCCTGCCTCAAGGCCGGGCAGCGGAAAATCGTCGAGAGCCTCACGGTCCTCCTCCGGGCCCATCAGCTCGACGCAGCCGCCGACAAAGATCGACAGATCCTTATGCCGTGCGCTAAATCCCTGCTGCTCGTTTCTGTGCTCAGCCTGGTGGTGGCTGCCTGCGGCGGTGGGGGGGGCGATTCGAGCGCAAGCCCCAGCGCAGGTACGCTGTTTCCCTTGCACACCGAAGTGGGCAAGCGCTACCTGGTCGACGCTGCGGGCAAGCCTTTCCTGATGCTCGGCGAATCGCCGCAGGCGATGATCGGCAATCTGACTGAGGCGGAGGCCGAACTGTTCCTGGTCAACCGGAAATCCCACGGGTTCAACACCGTGTGGGTCAATTTGCTGTGTGCGAGCTATAACGGATGCAAGGCTGACGGAACCACGTTCGATAGCATCGCGCCATTTACTACGATCGGAATCAATTTGTCCGACTACGATTTGTCCGCCCCCAACGAGGCGTACTTTGCCCGCGCGGACCGCATGCTTCAGTTGGCGGCGAAATACGGCTTCCTTGTAATCCTGGACCCGGCTGAAACCGGCAGCTGGCTGAGCGTCTTGCAAAGCAATGGCCTAGACAAAGCCCGCGCCTACGGCCAGTACCTCGGCACGCGTTACAAGGACTTCCCCAATATCGTCTGGATGAGCGGCAACGACTTCCAGGACTGGCGCGTCCCAAGCTATGCTGCGCTGGTGCAAGAGCTTGCCTTGGGCATCAAGGATACTGATCCCAACCACATCCACACAGTCGAATTGGATTATCGCGTCTCGAGCTCGCTCGATGACCCCACCTGGGCGCCGATCATCTCCCTCAATGCGGCTTACACCTATTACCCCACCTACGCCGACGTGCTCCGCGCCTACAACCAGTCCTCCATGCCCGTCTTCATGGTCGAGGCCAATTACGAATTCGAGAACAATACCGGGATGGAG
>Ga0066709_100002391_pt1 | contig 13668 bp, 13 predicted proteins | sample GraSoiAngelo_158_FD_79665 | JGI IMG/M metagenome (GOLD analysis project Ga0066709, IMG submission 79665) | Grasslands soil microbial communities from the Angelo Coastal Reserve, California, USA - 14_1009_16_30cm | ecosystem: Environmental > Terrestrial > Soil > Grasslands | place: USA... | reverse complement strand
GGCCGGCGCCGCGTGGACGCCGCTGACCTGGACGCTGCCGATCGACCGATTGGCGGAATTGCCGCCACCGGCCTGCGCGGTTCCGACCGAGCGGTCGGCGGTGTTCCCGGACCCGGCGATCCCGGCGGATCCGCTCACGTGGGCCGACGTCCGCGACCCGCGGGCGACATCGACGGCCGGCGCCGCGCGGACGCCGCTGACCTGGACGCTGCCGATCGACCGATTGGCGGAGTTGCCGCCACCGGCCTGCACGCTGCCGACCGAGCGGTTCGCACTGTTGCCGCCCGATCCGGTCACACCGGCCGGTGCGTGGACGGTCACGCGGGTGCGTCCGACCGTGGCCGCGATCTGAGGCGTCGCGGCGACGTTGCCGACCTGCACCGAGCCGACCGAGTTCGAGGCGGTGTTGCCGCCCGACCCAGAGACGTCGGCCGGCGCCGAGGCCGTCGCATCCACCGGCGCACTGGGGACGGACGCAGACGCCGTCGGAGCAACGCTCGCCGAGCCGACCTGCACCGAGCCGATCGAGTTCGACGCGGTGTTCCCGCCGAGGTCCGCAGGCGCGGTGCCTGCGGCGGCGAGCGCGAGGGCCGAGACCGCAGCGGCGGTCCCGAGCAACTTGCATCTCATGAGCTGTCTCCTTCCTTCGCTTCCGTCTGCCGGGTGACCCGCCCGGCGTCGTTCTTCCGGCTAGCCCGGGCGGGCTAGCCGGGTCGCTCGGGGCGGAGACAGAGCGAAAGCTGGAGGGGCGGAGGGTCGCCGGACCGCGCGGCCGTCACCGGCCGCTGCCGGTCCACCGACGTAAACCCGTGCCGGGCGCACGCAGATGGCCGTAGGGCGATCTTTCGTCGAAGCCGCTGGGGTGACCCGTTCCCCATCGCTTCTCCCTTCGCTTGTCTCTTTCTTCGAGCTTCCTCCCATCTGACTCCAAAGTCAGACGAACCTTGCGCACAATCGTCCCTCGATCGAGGGATGCTCGACCGAGGGACGCAAGAATCCGTGGATACCGGGGTCTCAACTCCCACGGACGACTTGCGGGGGAGGTTGGGTCTCCGCCTGCAGGGCGTCCGAGGCTACGCCCGCCGCGGGTCATCCAATACGTACGAAGAAAGAGACAAGACGCACGCAGGAAACGGCGGGCGTAGCCTAAGACGCGGGCGTGCCCCCAAGCCGAACCGTACCGCGATAGGCGGGCGATGCAACCTCCACGAGGCCATCGGCCGATTCGAGCGGAGGGGGAGGGATTTGAACCCTCGATCCGCCTAACGACGGATAACGGTTTTCGAGACCGCCGCATTCGACCGCTCTGCCACCCCTCCGAGTGCGACGCGGCATGGTAGCCCGCCCACTGCCGGTCCCGCCGCGCGAGACCGCGCTCCCGCGCGGCGCGGCAACCGACGGAGACCCGGACGCTCTTAAGAAGGGGGCACACGGGGGAAACCTGGTTTCCCCCGTGAAGCGAACTCGTCGGCGCAGCCGACGGTGAGCGGAGAAGGAGGGATTCGAACCCTCGATGGGAGCATTCACCCCCATAACGCCTTAGCAGGGCGCCGCCTTCAGCCACTCGGCCACTTCTCCGGGCCCGCGCAGGATACCGCACCTCCCAGAACGCGCCCGGCACGCAATTCCCCCTTCGGGGGGACGTCTCGATCGTGCGCGCGTGGATCATTGGAGATGCCGGCTCCCCCCTCGATCCCCCGGCACCTGCGTCGCCCGTCTGCGGCTTCCGAAGACGGGCTTCGCCCTTTAAGCCGCCAAATCGCGACGGAACTTCTGATCCAGGTAGTCGAGGTACGGCCGCGCACGAATCGTCTCCCCGACCGCGCGCCGCAGCGTCTCCTGTGGCGGATGGCGCCGGCCCTGGGCGTGCACATGCTCGCCGAGCCACGCGCGCAGCGAACCGAACTCGCCGCGCTCGATCTGCTCCTCGACGTCCGGCACGTCGGCGACGAGCCCGTGCCAGATCTGCACCGACATGACGGTGCCGAGCAGGTACGTGGCGAAGTAGCCGATCAGTCCGGACGACCAGTGAACGTCCTGGAGGACGCCCTGCGCGTCGTCCGGCACCTCGACCCCGAAGTACTCGTACATTCGCTGGTTCCAGATCTCAGGCAGCTCCGCGAGCTCGACGCGGCCGTTGATCATGTCCTGCTCGAGCTCGAAGCGCAGGATCACGTGCATGCCGTAGGTGACCTCGTCGGCGTGGATGCGGATCAGCGACGGTTGCACTCGGTTGATCGCGCGGTAGAAGCGCTCGAGCTCGACGCCGCCGAGCTGCTCGGGGAACGACTGCTGTAGACGCGCGTAATAGAAGCGCCAGAACGGACGCCCACGTCCGACGAGGTTCTCCCACAGCCGGCTCTGTGATTCGTGAATGCCGAGCGAGCACGCAGTGCCGATCGGCAGGCGCTCGAGGTTGCGCGGCAGCTGGTGCTGGTAGAGCCCGTGCCCGTACTCGTGGATCGTCGCGAACAGCGAGAAGAGCTCCGACGGGTCGTACGCGGTCGTGATGCGAATGTCGTCGACGCCGGCACCCGAGGCGAACGGATGCTCCGTGGGATCGAGGCGCCACGAGTCCGGCCGCATCCCGAGCGTGCGGACGAGGTCCTTGACGAGCGCCTCCTGGCGGTCGGGCGGGAAGTCGCCCGTGAGGAAGCCGTCCTCGACGTCGACGTCGCGAAGTTCTGCGATCAGCGGCACGAGTTCCGCCTTGACCTCGTCGAAGATCGGCCGCACGTCCGCCGTTTTGGTCTCTGGCTCGAAGTCGTCGAGCAGGATGTCGTACGGCTCGTCGACATTCTCGAAGCAAGCGACGTACCGGCGCCGCAGCTCGACGTTGCGCTCCAGCGCTGGGAGGAATGCCTTGAAGTCGGACTTCGCACGCGCCTCGACCCACACTTGACGTGCCTGCGACGCCGCGCGGGCCATCTCGGCGCGCAGCTCGGTCGGTACACGGACCTCCTTTTCGTAGTCGCGGCGCGAGATGCGGATCAGGCATGCGTCGTCGGAGTCCGGATCGAGCGAGTCCTCGCGCGAGCGCAGCTCGTCGAGCAGCCGGCCGGTCTCGCCCGCGATGAAGCGCTCATGCGCGATGCGGCGCAGCGTTCCCGCATGCTCGGCGCGGATCGCGGCGCCGGCGGCCGGCATCATCGTCTGCTGGTCCCACGTCAGGAGGCGCGCCACGGCCTGGAGGTCGTACACCTCGGCCAGCCGCTGCTTCAGCTGTTCGAGCGCATCGGCCACGCGCTGCGCGCTACTTCGTGTGGCCGAGCTTCGCGGCGTGTTCTTTGTGAGCCTCGCTCTCGACGCCGAAGACCTCGACCGCAGCGATCATCAGCGCGAAGAGGACGATCGACGTGACCACGAAGACGCTGAGCCCGCGGTCGCCCGGAAAGTCGGGATTGCGGCGCGGGAACACGAATGCCGCGAGGAGCGAGAACCCGATGAAGATCAAGGCCATGACGAGCAGCCCGATCTTGTGACCCGTGGAGAGCGCGGCGACGACCAACACCGCGGGATCTTATCGCGGGGAACCTGGGTTCCCCGGACGACTTAGCAGGCGCCGGGCGCCGGAGATCCGCCTGGACCGGCCTCGTGCTCGACGGCCGTGCCGTTGGTCGCCTGCAGGCAGTAGCCGGTCGCGTCGGCACGGGCGACGGTGACCATGTACGACGGATCGAGCGTCGCTCCCGCGTAGGTGCCGTGGTCGGCGAGCCAGTTCGCCATCGCCTGGTCGGCGGCCTGGAAGTTCGTGCCCGCCGCGGCGACGACGGCCTGCGTCTCCGCCTGGGTGACGGCCGGAGAGGTCGGGCCCTCGGACTTCATCTGCATGGCGAAGAGCACGCCGCCGATGACGAGCGAGACGAGGAGGAGCGGCAGTCCGACGGAGCGGCCCATAGCGGGACCATCGGCATCGGCCGTCCGCCGCTTGAGGCGGACCGGTAGCGTCGCAGGATGCGCCGCCTCGTCTGGCTTGTGTCCTTGCTCGTCGCCCTGGACACGCTGCTCTATGCGGCGCTGACGCCGCTCCTCCCCCATTTCCAGCACGAGCTCGGACTGTCGAAGGGGCTTGCCGGTGTTCTCGTCGCGGCATATCCGGCGGGGGCGCTCATCGGCGGGCTTCCGGGCGGCTTTGCGGCGTCGCACCTCGGGCCGCGGCGCGCGGTCCTCGCCGGGCTCGTGCTGTTCGCGATCGCGAGCCTTGGGTTCGCGTTCTCGGACAGCTTCGGGCTGCTGCTGACCGCCCGCTTCGTCCAGGGCGTGAGCAGTGCGCTGACCTGGGCCGGCGCGCTCTCGTGGCTGCTCGCCGCCGCGCCGCGGGCGCGCCGCGGCGAGTACGTCGGAACCGCGATGGCAGCGGCGATCTTCGGCGCGCTGCTGGGCCCGGTGCTCGGCGCAGCCGCCGCGCTCGCAGGGCGCGGGCCGGTCTTCACGGCGATCGCGGTGCTCGGACTGTTGCTCGCGGCGGCGGCAGTGCGCCTGCCGGACGCCGAGGCGGAGACGCCGACGGTCTCGGCGCTGCTGCGAGCGGTGCGCAACCGCCGCTTCGTCGGCGGACTTGCACTCATGAGCACTCCCTCGCTGCTCTTCGGGGTGCTCGCCGTGCTCGCACCGCTGCACCTCTCCGCCGCCGGTTGGGGCGCGGCCGCAATCGGCGCCGTCTGGGTCGTCGCCGCGGCGCTCGAGACGGTGCAGGCTCCGCTCCTCGGGCGGCTGATCGACCGGCGCGGCCGCGTCGGCCCCGTGCGCGTGGCCCTTGCCGCCGGCGCGCTCCTCTCCTTCGCGCTCGCGGCCGGCAGCCGCCCGCTCGTCTACGTACCGGTCGTCGTGCTCGCCAACATGGCGTACGGAGCGCTCTTCACCCCGGCGATGGCGCTGATCGCCGACGGCGCCGATGACAGCGGGCTCGCGCAGGGACTCGCCTTCGGCGTGATGAACGCCGCGTGGGCCGTCGGAGCGGTCATCGGGCCCGCCGGCGGCGGCGCGATCGCTGGGATCGGGGGCGACGCGATTCCGTTCATCCTCTGCGGCGTGCTCTGCGCGGGCGCCTTCGTCGCCGCACGATCGCCCGCGATGACGCTGCGCGGAACCGCGTCAGCCTAGTCCGAGGCTGCGCTCGATCTCGGCTGCGACGATCTGCCACTCGGCCGCCTGCGGGTCGACGGGCTCGAAATGCCCGGCGCCCTCGAGGCGAACGACTCGCGCCTCGTCGCCGGCCGCGTCGGCGTAGCGCACGCTGTCCTCGAACGGAATCGTGTCGTCCGCGGTGCCGTGCACGAGGATCGTCGGCACGCCGAGCGGCACGCGCCGGAGCGGCGACGCGTCCGCAGCCGGCGCACCGCCGAGGAACGCCGCAGCGGCCCCCTCCGCGCCCGTGCGCTCGACCGACACCTCCACATCGGAAACGGCCGCGACGGCGAACACGGCGCGAACCGGAATTCGATTCGCACTGCACAGGACGAGGTGGCCGCCGGCCGAGTGACCGAACAACGCGACACGTTCGAGATCGAGCGGGTAGCGCAACGCAAGCTCGGGCGTGAACGCGAGCGCGCGGCCGACGTCCTCGGCCGTCGCGGGCCAGCCGCCGCCGACGTCGCCGACGCGGCGGTACTCGACGTTCCACGTCGCGATCCCGCGCGCGGCGAGATCGATGCAGAGGTGGCCGGTGTGGGTGAGGTTCGTATTCGCCTTCCAGTAGCCGCCGTGGACGACGACGAGGAGCGGGAACGGCGCGTCGTCCGCCGGCAGCCGCAGATCGCCGAACTGCAGAGGCTGCGGGCCGTAGACGAGCCGCGCGTCCGCGGCAGGCGGCGGCGGGTCGGAGAGGATGTCGTGGCTGTCCCGCGCGATCGTGCGATCCTAAGTGCCGTATGGCGGTCGTCGTCACAGGTGAGGGGCTGACGCTGGACGAGGTCCTGCGTGTCGCGCGCGCGCGCGAGGGCGTCCGGCTCGCGCCCGAGGCGGTCGAGCGCGTGCGCCGCGGCCGCGAGGTGGTCGATCGGCACCTCGCCGGCGGCAAGAGCGTCTACGGGCTGAACACGGGCGTCGGCGTGCGCAAGCGCGTTGCGGTTTCCGAGGCGGAGCAGGACGCGTTCAACCGGCGGCTGATCCTCGAGCACCGCGTCGGCCAAGGAGCCGCAGCGCCCGAGGACGTCGTCCGCGCGATGACGCTCCGGCTCGCAAACGGCCTCGCCCGGGGAAGCGCGGGCGTCCGGCTCGAGCTCGTCGAGCACGTCGTCGCCGCGCTGAACAACGGCGCGGTTCCCGAGGTGAGGCTGCTCGGCTCGTACGGCCAGGCCGACCTGCCCGCGAACGCCGACCTCGCGCACGGACTGCTCGGCGACTTCGAGCTCGCCGCGAAAGAGGGCCTGGCGCTCCTCAACCACAACTCCTTCTCGACGGCGCTCGCCGCGCTCGCGATCGCCGATGCGAGGCGCTTACTCGACACGCTCGAGACTGCGGGCGCCCTCGACCTCGATGCGTTCGCCGCGAACCTGAGCGTCCTCGACCCGGCGGTCGGCGTCCACCGCCCGTACGCGGGACTGCAGGAGTCGCTCGGGCGCCTGCGCACGCTGCTCGCCGGCAGCTCGCTCTGGGACGATCCGCCGCGCGACCTCCAGGATCCGCTCGTCTTCCGGACGCTGCCGCAGGTGCACGGCGCTGCGCGCGAGGCGCTCGCGCACGCCGAGTCGGTGCTCGCGATCGAGCTGAACGCCTCGCAGGAGAACCCCCTCGTCGTCGCCGAGGAAGGGCGCATCGTCTCCGTCGGCAACTTCGACGTGCTCCCGCTCGCAGCGGCCCTCGACTTCCTCCGGATCGCGCTCGCGCCGGCGCTGACCTCCGCCTCGGAACGCGCGATCAAGCTGCTGCAGATGCCGCTGACGGGGCTCGGCGAGGGGCTTGCGACCGAGATCGGGCTCGCCGAGAGCGCCCTCTCCGAGTTCGGCGTCCCGCTGCAGGCGTTCGCCGCGGAGGCTCGCTTGCTCGCCGCTCCCGTCTCGATCGAGCACGGCAGCTCGATGCACCACGAGGGCATCGAGGACAGGATCACGCTCGCACCGCTCGCCGCCCGGCGACTGATGGAGCAGGTCGAGCTCGGCGAGCGGCTCGTCGCGATCGAGCTCGTCGTCGCCGCGCAGGGAGTCGACCGCCGCGGCCTGCCGCGCCTGGGCGCCGGAACGCGCGCCGCGTACGACGCCGTTCGTGGGCTCGTCCCCGAGACGACGCTCGGCGAGCCGCCGCCGCAGGATCTCGAGCCGCTGCGGGAGCTCGTCCGGTCGGGCGAGCTCTCGAATCAGGCCTGAGCGCCCTCCGCAGCCTCGTCGGCATACGTGATCGACTCGCGCAGCATTCCGAGCGGCCCGGCCGAGTAGTGGCCCATCCGCCAGAGCGCGGGCGAGTACACGTGGATCGACGTCGCCGGCGGCCCACCCGGATGGCGCACGCCGTGGATCGAGCTCGGATCGAAGTCCCAGACCTCACCCGCCCGCCGCTCGCGCGTCTTCTCCCTGATCCACCCGTCCTCGTCGCGGTAGAGGTAGTCCTCGCAGAGCACTCCTGCGGCGACGTAGACCGCGCCGCACGAGACGTCGTGATCGTGGTAGCCGGTGTCCTGCGCATCGAGCCAGCAGATCAGCCAGACGTCGAGGTTCGGGTCGCGGTAGAGCTGGTGGAAGTAACGCTGATTGGGATCGTGCCGCGTGTACTCCGCCCAGAAGCGCCGCTCCTCTCCGATCGCCGTGGCGAGCTCCGCCGTCTCGGCGCGGGTCAACATCGCCTCGGCGGGCACGCGATCGCGGATCCACTGCGCGAGCGTCCTCATGCGAGCAGGCGGGATGGATTGTCCTCGCAGAGGGCCGCCGTGACGGCCGCTCCGAACCGACGCACCTGCCGCAGTGTGGGCCTCGGATCGATCACTGGTACATCACTACCGTAGACGATCCGCCCGACTCCATAGGTTGCAAGACACAGCTCGAGGGCGCGGCTGCCGTACGACGCCGTGTCGAAGTAGACGTCCGCCTCGAGCACGCTGCGGACGTCGAGCCCCCGCCCGGCGAGCCGCTCGAGCTGGATCGGGGCGCCGCCGGCGAGGATCGCGAAGACGACCGGGAGACCCGGCCAGCGGGACGCGCCGTCCGCGAGCCAGCCCGCGTACGCGACCTGCATCTGGCCGACGTAGTCGACGCCGGCGGCCCACCAGGCCGGGTCGCTGCGGGTCCCGGCTTCCGGGCCGGGGTGGATGAAGAGGAGCTGACCGCGCTCGAGGAGCTCGTCCAGCAGTGGAGCGAGCCGGTCGAGGTCGAGCAGCGCCGGAGCCGGGACGCAGGCACCCGCAAAGCCGTCCAGCGCGGCCCCGGCGGCGAGCGCCACGATTCGCCCGTCCGCCTCGTCGCGGATTCGGAGAATTCCCTCGTGATACGCCTCGACGAGCTCCTGCGGCAGCGGTACGGCGAGCGTCGGCTGCAGGCACACGACGGCTGTGTCGATCCCGTCCCGGTCGAGCTCGGCGAGCCGGTTGGCGAGCACGTGCGCGTCGGACTCGAACGGGAAGCTTCCGGACACGAGCTCGAGTCGCGAGTCGACGATCCGTGGCGGCGCGGGGCGGTTGCGCAACGCCTCGACGAGCGGCTCGGGCCAGAGGTGCTGGTGGAAGTCGATCGTCGCCATCCCCACTCACCTTCTCACGTAGGTTCCCGCGAATGGCAGGCGTGGAACGGCTGGTCGTCGGGCTCGTCGCGCTCGCGAGCGCGGGGGCAGCGATCGCCGACTACGCCGGTGCGCCGGCGCTCGCGACGTTCGGGCTCGCGACCCTCGCGCTCGCGGGCCTGGCGTGGACGGTCAGCTTCGCGACCGAGCAGGTCGGCGGGCGGCTCGGCCCGGGCGCGACGGGCGTGCTCCAGTCGACCCTCGGCAACCTGCCGGAGTTCTTCGTCGTCCTCTTCGCCCTGAACGCGGGCAAGACCGTCGTGGCCCAGACCTCGATCATCGGTTCGATCTTCGCGAACGCACTGCTCGTGCTCGGACTCGTGATCGTCGCCGGCGTGCGCGCGTCGGACGACGGCGTCATGCGCTTCCGCAGCCGCCTGCCGATGGACACCGCGACGCTCCTGCTGCTCGCGGTCTTCATCATCGTCCTCGTCGGGCTCTCGGTCGGCACGACGGACAAAGCGTCGCACCACGTGAAGGCGATCTCGATCGTCGGGGCGGTCTGCCTGCTCGTCGTCTACATCGCGTGGGTCGTCCCATACCTCCGGACCGACGTCCCGCAGGAGCTGCCAACGGAGCCGCCGCGCGTCCCGCTCTCGACTGCGGCGGCCCTGCTCGTCGCCGGCGGTGTCGGCTCGGCGTTCGTCAGCGACTGGTTCGTCGCCTCGCTCTCGCCGTCGATGCGGCGGCTCGGTCTGTCGGACGCGTTCGCCGGTCTCGTCGTCGTCGCGATCGCGGGCAATGCAGTCGAGAACGTCGCAGGCATCGTGCTCGCGGCGAAGGGAAAAGCCGACCTCGCGATCTCGGTCGTCAAGAACTCCGTCGCGCAGGTCGCGGCGTTCCTCTTTCCCGTGCTGATCCTCGTGTCGCTCTTCTTTGCGACGCCGCTGACGTTCTCGCTGAAGCCGGTCTACATCGGCGCGCTCGGGCTGACCGCGATCTCCGTCTGGCAGATCACGGGCGACGGCGAGTCGACGCTGTTCGAGGGCTTCTCACTCGTCGCGCTCTACGTCATTCTCGCGACGGTGACGCTGTACGAGTGAGGTCAGGCCGTCGCCGCCGCTTGCGCGCCGATGAACTGCAGGAGCGCGTTGTCGACCTGGTCGGCGTGCGTCCACGAGATCGCGTGCGGGCCGCCTTCGATGACGACGAGCTCGACCTCCTTGATCAGGTTCGGCAGGCGCTTCGCGGTGTTGGGGAAGGGCAGGACCCGGTCGGCGTTGCCGTGAACGACGAGCACCGGCACGTCGATCTTGGGCAGGTCGTCCCGGAAGTCGGTCTCCCACGTCGGGATGCAAGCCACCGCGGCCACGGCCGATGCGGCGGTCGCGAGGTTCCAGCTTGCCTGGAACGCCTGGTCGCTGACGAGTGTGCCCCCGAGCTCGTTCATGTTGTAGAAGTTGTCGAGGAAGCCCTTCATCCAGGCCGGTGTGTCTGCTTTCGCAGCCTCCATGAACCCCTCGAACAGGCTGCCGGGCAGGCCCTCCGGGTTGTCGTCGGTCTCTAGCAGGAACGGCGCGATCGGAGACACGAGGACGGCCCTCGCGACCCGCGCCGAGCCGTAAGCGCCGAGGTAGCGCGTCACCTCGCCGGTTCCCATCGAATGCCCGACCAGCGTGGCGTCCTCGAGATCGAGCTTGTCCATCAGCACGTTGAGGTCGGCGGCGAACGTGTCGTAGTCGTAGCCGGAGGTCGGCTGGCTGGACTTCCCGAACCCGCGCCGGTCGTAGGTGATCACCCGCCGGCCGGCTTCCAGCAGCACCGGGACTTGCTTGTCCCACGCCCGGCCGCTGAGCGGGTAGCCGTGGATCAGAACGACCGGCGCCCCCGAGCCATGGTCCTCGTAGTAGAGGTCGATCGACGCCGAATTCTCTTTACCGACGCGGAGATAGGACATGAGCGCTCCCTTCGCAATGGACGAGCCCCGACGTTACGGCGGAGCCCTGCGCCGTCGCATCCGGGAAATGACCAATGCTGTGCGCGTTACTACTTGGCGCTACTCCGCCAGCCGTCCCCTCTGCCCGGTGCGCGCATCATCCGCGCGTCAAAGCGCGGCCAGGCGTTCGCGAGAAGCTGTTTCGAGTCGCTCGCCGAATGCCGGCGCGGCCTTCATCAGCCAGTTGACGAGCACCCAGTCGAGGACGAGGAGGCGTGTCGGCTCGGTCGCCGTCACCGTCGCCGAGCGGGTGCGTCCGTAACCTGCTCCCCAGTCGATCGCGGCCAGCTCGCCGAAGAACTCACCCGGCCCGAGCGTGCGCACGCGGTCTCCGTCGACGAGGATCGCGACGGCGCCGTTCAACACGACGTAGAGATCGCGGCTGACCTGCCATTGCTCGATCACGGCTTCACCGGTCACAGCGTGGTGTTCGTGGGCGGCGTGCAAGACGCGTTCGGCCTGCTCGCCGTCCAGCGAGGCGAAGAGCGCGAACGAACGGATCGCGTCGACATCCAGAGACGAGCGCCCCACCCAGCTCGCTTCGATTGCGGGATAGCTCTCGCGCGTCACCGTCGGCGGGCCGGGGGCGGCGTCCACGGCGAGGGTCGCCGCAAGCTCGAGGGCTCGGTCGACCTCGGCCTCGGACGTCGAATGGTTGAGGATGCACAGCCGCAGCACGTAGCTGCCGCGGACCCGCCCGGTCGAGATGAAGACCTCGCCGCCGCGCTCCATCCGTTCGGCGATGCTCGCGTTGACGCGCTCGAGAATCGCTTCGTCGTCGACGCTGCTCGGACGGCGCCGGAACGTGACGATCCCCAGTGAGGCCGGCGACATCAGCTCCAGCTCCGGGAAGGCCTCGATCCGGTCTTGCGCGTGCAACGCGAGGTCGAGGCAGTTGTCGATCGCCGCGCGGAAGGCGGACACGCCGAAATAGCGCAGAGAGATCCAGAGCTTGAGAGCGCGGCAGCTGCGCGTGAGCTGCAGGCCGAGGTCGGAGAAGTTGACCTCACGATCGGCGGTCCCGACGTCCGCGAGGTAGTCGGGCGAGATCTCGAAGCCGCGCCGCAGTGCGGAGCCGTCCCGAACGAGCAGGGCGCCCAACTCGACCGGCTGGTACAGCCACTTGTGCGGATCGAGCGTGATCGAGTCGGCGAGCTCCATGCCGGCAAGCGTCCGGTGGCCGCGCTCGCTGAGACACGCGAAGGCACCGTACGCGCCGTCCACGTGCAGCCAGATTCTCCGCTCGCGGCAGATCTGCGACAGCTCGTGGAACGGGTCGACGGCGCCCGCCGCCGTGGTGCCTGCATTCGCCACGACCGCCAGCGGCTTTCGCCCCGCGGCCTCGTCCGCCGCGATCGCGGCGCGCAACGCATCGATCCGCATCCGTGCGCGCTCGTCGGTCGGGATCACGCGCACCTGGTCGGGCCGAAACCCGAGCACGCGCGCCGCGCGCGCCACGGACGAGTGCGTCTGATCCGACATGTAAACGACCGCCAGCTCGTTCATCACGCCGATATACGCCTCGCGCGCACAGGCCAGTGCGGTCAGGTTCGCGGCCGACCCGCCCGACAGCAGGACACCCGCCGCCTGCTCCGGGTAGCCGACCCACTGCCGCAACCAGTCGAGCACCACGAGCTCCAGCGCGCTGGGGCCGGAAGCGCCCAGCCACCAGCACGTGTCGACGTTGAGCGCACTCGCGATCAGATCGCCGAGCGCCCCCGGCCACGTCCCCTCGCCCGGAATGAAGGCGAGGTATCCCGGATGACTGATCCGGGCGACGAACGGGAGCACGTCACGCTCCAACCCGTCGAGGATCTCGCCGAACGCGACGGAGTCCTCGGGCGGCGGCATCGCGAGGCGTTGCTGCAGCTCGTGCGGTGTCGCAGAGCGGACGACCGGACCTGGCAGCCCCGTGATTCGCTCCACGAGCATGTCGATCGTCCGATAGCCGAGCCGGCGCATCTGCTCCGGATCGAGACCGAGCGGAGAGTCGCTGCCGAGCGCCATCCCGCCGGCGACGTTAGCCGACGGCTTTCAGGAACGCGAGCGCCGGTCGCCGGGTGAGTCGAGAAGCGTTCGCCCGTGCGGTGTGCATCGTGGTCGCGTGGACTTCTACTCGCCGACGGTTGACGCGACTCATGGTCGCCTCCTCGCTCGATTTGACCGCGAGTCGAGCCGTGATGGCGACGGCTTCCCGGCGTGGTAACACCTCGGCGTCGGCGCTTCGGAGCTGGGAGTCCTCGGGGCGAGTACCGCTCGTGTGGGGCTATGACGAGGCATCGCGCGGCCTGCGCCGCGATGCTCGCCGCCAGCAACGCCGCTCGAGGGCGCCGCTGCCGAGGAGATCGCGGCAATCCTCGCGCTCGCGCCTTGAACCACGCAGCTCGCGCGCCGCCGGACTTCGATTCGGAGGCCGAAACCGGTCCATCATTCTCGCCGTATGCCTTCTCGGCAGGCCCAACTCCGCGAAGGAGGGACACCATGAAGCAACTGCTGGCGATCGCGGCGGCACTCGTGCTCTTTGCCATGCTGACGACAGCTGGTCTCGCGGCATCCAATCCGAGCGGCACCGGCCAGCCGTCGCAGAGCTGTCTGAGCTCGACAGCCCCTAAAGAGCCGGGGCAAGCCGCTGCCGCCCCTGGCTCTGCTTTCAACGAGACCGGTCCCGGAACCGCGGGCACGGTCTACGCCGGCAACGGAGTCTCAACCACGACGCCCGCGAACGCCGCGGCCGTCTCACAATACGACGTCGCCTGCTTCCAGGTCTCGCAGTCGCACTAGCGAAACCAGTCGAGGGCGCTCCGCGGACGAGATCGGCCGCGCGAGCGCCCTCCGCGACCCGAGGAGACATCGCCCGATGCCGGCAGCCGACCCACCAGCGGTGTCCGCAACATCCGAAAGAGTGGGCGCGGCTGGGATCGAACCAGCGACCCCTCGCGTGTGAAGCGAGTGCTCTCCCGCTGAGCTACGCGCCCGAAGCTCGCGCCAGTTTAGCCGCGCTCGAGCAGGGCCCGCGCGGTCGCGCG
>Ga0066709_100002389_pt1 | contig 13671 bp, 13 predicted proteins | sample GraSoiAngelo_158_FD_79665 | JGI IMG/M metagenome (GOLD analysis project Ga0066709, IMG submission 79665) | Grasslands soil microbial communities from the Angelo Coastal Reserve, California, USA - 14_1009_16_30cm | ecosystem: Environmental > Terrestrial > Soil > Grasslands | place: USA... | reverse complement strand
CTTCTCCGGCGGATCGTGGGGAAAAGCTTTTGTCAATGAGTCCACCGGCCATACAGCGATCCGCGTGGATGCGAATGCAATGGAGGCCAGCAGAAGTGCCGGGATAGGGAGACTGGCAAACGTCATTGCGTTCGATTATAGGACAGCAAGGGCTCCGCACGCCGCAGGCATGAAGAGCCGGCAAAGAGCCGGCACGTCTCGATAGTCATTACTTGCTACGCTCGAATCATGTTCCGCCGCGTCATCTTGATCGTGCTGGATAGCGTTGGCATCGGCGCCATGCCGGATGCCGCTGATTACGGCGACGCGGGGAGCGACACGCTGGGCAATATCGCGCGGGCGCGTGGATTGAATCTGCCGGACTTGTGCCGGCTTGGCCTCGCCAACATCAAACCGCTTGCGGGTCTTGCGCCCGCTCCGTTTCCGGCTGGCGCCTTTGGCCGGTGCGCGCTCGCTTCACCCGGCAAAGACACAACCACCGGCCACTGGGAGATAGCCGGCATCCATCTGGAAAAACCGTTTCCACTTTTCCCGCGCGGGTTCCCGCGGGAGATCATGGATGAGTTCGAGCGGCGCATCGGGCGGAGCACGCTGGGCAACAAAGCGGCGTCCGGCACCGAGATCATCACAGAACTGGGAGCGGAGCACATGCGGACTGGCTCGCCCATCGTCTACACCTCAGCCGATAGCGTCTTCCAAATCGCCGCGCACGAAGAAGTCATTCCGCTGTGGGAGCTGTTCAAGATTTGCGAAACGGCGCGCGCCATCCTCCGTGGTCCGCACGAAGTCGGCCGTGTGATCGCCCGGCCATTCACTGGCGCGCCCGGCTCATTTACGCGTACGCCCAACCGTAAGGACTACGCCGTGCCCCCACCCAAAGGCATGTTGCTTGACCGCCTCGACGAGCGCGATATCGAAGTCTATAGCGTCGGAAAAATATTCGACGTTTTCCTGGGCCGCGGCATTCGCGATCATGTCAAAACCAAAGACAATGCCGATGGGATGGCCAAAACTCTCGAGGCGATGGACGCTGTGGAGTGCGGTCTAATCTTCGTGAATCTGGTCGACTTCGATCAACAGTACGGCCACCGAAACGATGTCGAAGGCTATGCTGCTGCGCTCGAGCAATTCGATGCGTGGCTTCCGGCCTTCGAGCGCAAGCTCCGTGACGATGATCTGGCGGTCCTCACCGCGGACCACGGATGCGACCCGACCACACCCTCCACCGATCACAGCCGGGAATATGTTCCTCTACTGGTGTATGGACCGAAGTCGCGGGCCGGTGTTGATTTAGGTTTGCGCGCGACGCTCGCGGACGTGGGGCAGACCGTAGCCGAAAACTTCGCGACCGCGATAGGCCGCGGCACGAGTTTCCTGGCTTCCCTTACCTGACAAGCTGGTCACCAGCGCGGCTCGCGCCTCTGGCGTGGAGGTCCGCCGCCTCCCGGGCCGCCACCCCCCGGGCCGCCACGGCGCACGGGCTTCGGCCGCGCCTCGTTGACGTTCAGCGCGCGCCCGCTTAAGTTTGCACCATTCACCGCCGCAATGGCCTGGTCGGCTTCCTGCGAGTTGGCCATCTCGACGAACGCAAAACCACGCGACCGCCCGGTGTCACGATCGGTCATGATCGTAACCCGGTCCACCGCTCCATGTGCCTCGAACAACGCCCGGATCTGATCCTCGGTCACGCCAAAATCCAGATTGCCTACGAAAATACTTTTCAAGTCAGATCTCCTCAGCGATTTGAGACCGAGCATTCGGGGCGGGTGGAAAGAGAGCGTTGGGAACGCTCCAAACTCCCGGCCTGGAGGTGCGGGGCAGTCAAATCTCTTGTGGGAGTGTACCAGAAGTCATCTGTCAATTGCATCCGGGACGGGAGACAGGGAAGCTCCGGAAAATCCAATTTTCTGCAGCTTTCCGTGATGTCGGCAGCTGCACCAACTTTGGTCAAATCTCAATAGCACCGACTCGCCGTCACTCTGCGGCGCCAGCATCCCTTCTGGATCGCGCTCTCAGCCGGCAACCCCCTTTTTCTTGGCTTCCTCGGCGTCCGCGGTGAAGGATTGATCGACGGATTACGGGCCGCTGAAAGGCGCTGAAAGGCTGAAAGGCCCTCAAATTGACTTCCGGCGCGGATTGTTCGACCATTAAGAGGAGCCGGGCATCTTCGCTCCCCTCATCGGGTTGTCTGAACTAAGTCAGATTATCTGAGTGTCCAGCCTTAGCCAGCCAAAGGCCCGAGCTTACCTCACCGGGATCGAATCAGGCGCCGAGAAAAGGATGATTGGCAGGATCAAGAACATGAGCGCCTCGAGCCGCTCCGGCTTTATTCAGGCGGAGAACGGTCAGACAGTCTATTTTGCCGGCTCCGAAGTCTGGGAGCACGATTTTCCGTTTCTGACCGTGGGCCAGGCGGTCAGCTTTGAATTGCAGAGCGGCCATTGGCCGAAGGCGTCCAACGTTCACCTGTTTGAGGACCGCCATATGCCGCACATTCCGGAGAACCGGCCGCTGGCGGCCATCCAGCTCCGCTACGTCGGCTTCGACCAGGACCAACAGACTCGCAGCTTCCGTTTTCACGCCACCGTGGCAGGCGAGGAAACTCGGGATTATGTGGTCACAGCTGACGTCAGGCTGTTCCAAAAACACCACGTTGGCATCCAGGAAGGCCCAGCGTTGTGCGCGCGCATTCTCCTGGCGCAGTTGGCTGCGGCGAACGATCACAGGCCGCGGTCCATGCGAGCGGTGTTGTCTGAAAAGGATCTGGTTGCGCATGTGGCGTCGCGTGTCGTCGCCGTGCGAAAACCGTTCCGGCGGCGCCCCCGTCCCGTGCGTCCGCAATTCCAGCGTCCCGCGAGTTCGGTATAACTCGCGCTCGAGAACGCGGCTTCATCTGCTAACCTCGAAAATGTGCTCCGCAGGCGGATTGCGCGCTTAGAACACCCCTTCCTATGAGAACACCGGTCATGGCGGGCAACTGGAAAATGTACAAGACGCCCGCCGAAACGCGCGCATTCTTTGAGGCGTTCCGTCCGCTCGTCCAAGTGTCGTCGCACTGTGAGATCGTCATTTGCCCTCCGTTTCCGGATTTGCCGGCGGCCATTGAGTCGGCGCGGGGCACGCGCATTCTGGTGGGCGCGCAGAATCTTCATTGGGCCATGGAGGGCCCATACACCGGCGAAGTATCCGGTCCCATGGTCCACGCGACCGGCGCCACGCACGTCATCATCGGGCACAGCGAACGGCGCCAGTATTTTGGCGAGACCGATGAGACCGTGCTCAAGAAGACCGTTGCCGCGCTCGACGCCTCTTTGGCGCCGATCGTCTGCGTCGGCGAGAGGCTGGAACATCGCGAATCCGGCCAGACGGAAGCCGTGCTGTGCGAACAGTGTGAAAAAGGCATCGCGGGCCTGGAAGCACAGCACTTCGCCAAAATCGTGATCGCCTACGAGCCCGTCTGGGCCATTGGCACGGGCAAGACGGCCACGCCGGAGATGGCGGCCGAGGCGCACCGTGTGATCCGCACGGAAATGCGCAGACATTTTGGCGAAAAGGCCGCGGGCGAGGTCCGCATTCTTTACGGAGGAAGTGTCAAGCCGGATAACGTGAAGAGCCTGATGGCTCAGCCGGAGATCGACGGCGTGCTGGTGGGCGGCGCCAGTCTGGATGCCGTCTCCTTCGCAAGAATTGTAAATTTTCCGTCGTGAAAGCCCTGCACGCAGAAGAGGTCGGTTCCCCGCGCCGGTCGCCGCTGCTGCCCATCTTTCTAATCGTCATGGTGGACGTGCTGGGCCTGACGATTATTCTGCCGCTACTGCCGTTCTACGCCGAGCGCCTGGGCGCAAGCCCAACGGTAGTGGGCTTGCTCGTTTCCACGTACGCAGCCTGTCAGCTCGTCGCCGGCCCCTTGCTCGGCCAGATGTCGGACCGCGTGGGGCGGCGGCCCCTCCTGCTGGTCAGCCAGATGGGCACTTTCATCGGATTCCTGATGCTGGCATGGGCCGGCTCGGCGGGCCAGCTGTGGATGGTCTTCCTCTCGCGTGTCATCGATGGGTTGACGGCCGGGAACCTGTCCCTAGCTCAGGCTTACATTTCCGATGTTACTGCTCCCGAAGAGCGCGCCAAGTCTTTCGGCGTGATCGGCGTCGCGTTCGGCATCGGATTCCTGATCGGTCCCGCGATCTCGGGATTTCTGTCCTCGCTCGGCTACGAATATCCGATTTTCGCCGCGGCCGCGCTCTCCGCCGGCAGCATCCTGTCGACTTACTTTCTGCTGCCGGCGGCGACGGTGGTTCCTGAAGCGGAAAAGCCCGGCGGCCCCGTGCCACCGGCAGGGCGCCGGCTGCGAGTGCTCGACTGGGGTAACTACGCCACCTACTTCAAGCGCCCGGTGCTGGCGCAGTCGCTCTGGCAGTTCTTCGCTTTCGCTTTCGCCTTCGCCATTTTCATGTCAGGCTTCGCGCTCTTCGCGGAAAGACGTTACACCTGGAATGACCATCCCTTCGGAGTGAAGGAGGTTGGCTTGGTCTTCGCGTACGTAGGCTTCCTGGGGATTATTCTGCAAGGCGGTCTGATTGGCCGGTTAGTCCGGCGCTTCGGGGAAGAGAAGCTGGTGTCCTCCGGCTTCCTGAGCGCGACTGCGGGATTCGGGTTGATGGGCTTCACCTATCGTCTGCCGGGCTTGCTCGTCGCCAGCAGCATTGCATCTTTCGGCACCGGCGTACTTCGCCCCGCCCTGACCAGCCTGATCACGCAGCGCGCCGGACGCGAAGAACAAGGTGTGGTACTGGGGCTGACGCAGTCGCTCATGTCGGTGGCGCAGATTATCGGACCGGTGATCGCCGGATATCTGATCGACCGCCAATTGCTCACCACCTGGGCGCTGGTGGGCGCAGCCGCGAGCGGCATGGGAATCTTGATCGGCAGGTTCAAGCCGGCCGCCGCGAGCTGAGCCACAGCCAGCCCAAGTAACCCGCCGCCGGAAATAGCGCCGCGATCAGGAACGCGCTCTGGTAATCGTGGCGGTCGAAGAGGCGCCCGAAAATGGGCATCATCAGTGCAACCGCCGCGCTCCACGAGCCAGCTCCTACACCCGCGATGAATCCGGAGTTGGCCGTTGAGTAAACATCCGTGGCATAAAACACCGAAACAATCACGAATCCAGAGACGGCGAACGTGGCGAGAAACAGCTCGACCATTACCATCCAGATTGCGGGCAGGTATGTGACGCCGATGAGCGGCAGACTAAGCAGCATGCAGATCCCCATCAAGCGCCTTGCCGCCACGACGGTGGGCGTTCCCGAGCGTTTGGCCCGATCCGCCAGCCATCCCCAGAAGAAGTATCCGATCTCCCATCCCAACGGCGGTATCCACAGCACCATGCCGATGAACGCCTGCGTCTGGCCGCGCGACTGGGCCAGATAGTTCGCGGCTTCGTAAAGCACGAAGCCCAGTGGCAATCCGCCGAACGCGTACGCCGCGATAAAGCTCCACAGGATCGAGTCCGTCCACCGTGGAGCCGGCATTTGTACCGGTGCGGCTTCCTGCCTGTCGCCGATCTTTCGGGAGACAAACCACCACAGCCCGAGCCAGCTTGCGCCGATAAACCCGGTGAACACGAACGCCGCGCGCCATCCCCATTGCAACGCGATCGGCGTAATGATCAGCGGCGTGACGATGGCCCCAAGCGATCCGCCCGAGTAAGCCACCGCCACACCGCGCCCTCGCTCCGCCGGATTCAGTGTTTGGGTAACGGTTCGCACCCCGCCGGGAACCGTCGCGCCTTCCCCACAGCCCAGTGCGATTCGAGCTGCAGAGAAGCCGCCAAATCCCGACGACATCGCATGCGCGGCCGACGCCACCGTCCACGCCGCCACCGACATCATCATTCCGGCGCGCAGGCCGATGCGATCCAGAATGCACCCCCAGATTGGGTTGCTCAACATGTATGCAATAGAAAATCCGGAAATGATGAACCCGTACTGCTCGCCTGACAAATGCGTTTCGCGCAGAATCGTGGGCGAGAGCAACGCCAGCGTCTGGCGGTCAATGTAGCTGATCACCGAGACCAGCAGCATCGAAATCGTGGGCGTCCAATGCTGGAAAGTGGAGGCAGGCTTGGGATCGCGCAAATGCGATCCTACCTGATGGGCGTCTGTTTCAGCCAGTGCTCGAAAAACCCGCGCCATGCCGGGTCGATGTTCGGACCTGTGGGTTTGTGCCCATCATTCGTAGAAACGTACTGGATGCGATCGGGCACTCCAAGCAGCCGGTACACTTCGCGTGCCCGGTTGACGTAGCCCCAGCTCTCCAGATCGTCGGAATCGCCGCCGTGATCTTCCGATTGACTGCCGCCGATGAGCAGGAACGCGCGTGGCGCCGTGAGCGCCATCAGTTCGTGATGATCGTGCTCGAACCCTGGGCGTGCCATATCGGGATTGAGCAGGCTGAGCACCGTGTGCTGCGACGTCGGAATATCGGGAAACGGCCGCAGCCAGTCGAGGTACCACCGGTCATACCAGTTGGTGCTGCCGTTGACCGCGATATGCGGATCGAGCGCGACCGTCGCTTTGAACTCCGGCGCAAACGCAGCCACATAGACCGCGGCCTTTGCGCCCAGCGAGAAGCCGATAAAACCCAGACGGCGGCCATCCACCTGTTGGAGCGACCGCAAATATTGGGCCTCGCGGCGCGCGTCGTCGACCATCTTGCCAAGCCCCAGCCAGTGCCCGAAGCGCTCGTACACCTTCTCCGCGGCGCCGCTCGCGTAGTTCGTGTCATCCCGGTAATGACGGATGAACGACCAGCTCGTCAGCACTACATACCCGTGCTCAGCCAGCCACTGCCCCCACCACTGCTCGGGCGCGAGGTAATCCGGGGTGCTGGAGGTCCAGCAGACGACGGCGGGAAACGGCCCGCGCCCCTGATTCTTAGGCAGCAGCAAAAGATGATGCTGGTAGAAATCTTTCTCAATGGGCAGATCGACTTCGAGACGCGAATACTTATCCATCTCGCGCCGGTCGCGGATGACGGCTTTACGGACATCGCCGAACCAGCGTCGGTCGAGTTTATCGGGCTCGAGCTTGCCGAGGATCTGGGTCCACAGCTTCATCAGCTCGGGCCGCTTCTTGTTGTACCAATCGTCCGGAGAGTGCAGGCTATCAACCAGTGACGGAATCAACTCGTTCTCCGCACCTGTCTCTGGCGCCGGACTTTGCTTCGCGGTGACCTTGTGCTGGTGGAGGCGTGAAAGATTGTCTTCAGCTGAAGCGGCGAAGCAAATGATGAGCAGAAAGCAGATCACGTGATGATGCACCCTCTCACAGTCCCATCTGCGTCCGCGCATAGTGCAGGCACTGCTTGATATTCTCTTCTTCCAATTGCACCAGGCCCTGTCGGCTCTCCGCATCCACGCGCGGCAGATGCTGGAGCCGGGCAGCAGCATCGCGCGCCAGGCGCAGCGTATCTGCCAAGTACTTGCCGCTGCGGTCTGGAAACGTCGCCCAATATTTATCGGTCAGGCATGGAACGTCGAGCGGATTGCGCGTGATCATTTCGAGCGTGAAGCGCGTCTTGGGATGCGAGCGTTGGATCGCGGCCATAGCGCGCTTCAAGTCCACAATACCCTCGCCTAGCGGCACTTCCGACATCCGAAAACCATCGGGGGACGGTTCGAGCGCCATATCCTTGAAGTGCGTCGCCAGCGTGTATGGCGCCAGCGTTTCGATCGCCTCCATTGGATCGTCGAGCAGCGCGATATTGTTCCCGGTGTCCAGGCAAGCGCCAAGATACTCGCTCGATCGTTCTTTGATAAGCCCCGCCAGCTCTTGTGCCGTCCAATCTTTATGGTTCTCAACGGCAAGCGGCATTTGGGCGCGCGTCACGATGGGCAGCGCGCGATCGATCGCGGCTTTACTGTGCGCGACAAACGCCTGCCAATCCGCCAGATTGGAAAAATCTTCGTAGCGTCGCCCGCCGAGGCACCCCGTACGCAGGCACACCGCACCCGCGTCTTTGGCCGCCTGCACGCTGCGCTCGAATGCGCTGGCGTCTTCCTGCGGCAGCTCGATCATCACTTCGATATACATGGCGAGCTCGCCGGCGCGCGCGCGCAGTCTTTTGAGATAGGCCGCCTCGAGCGAAGCCAGCGAGGCCTGGATGCCGCCCGCGCCGAGCGAGTGGCAGTATTCCAGGAATTCGTAGGTATCGTGCATCCGCCTCGCCGTCATCAACGATGTGGTGGCGATGCCCATGCTGGTGCGCGGTACCGCAAATACGGGCGTTGCTGCGGCGGCCGCGCCGATTAAGAGTTCTCTGCGAGTCATAGATGGAAACTCCGCAACACCTCGTCCCAGGGCTTGCGATACGGCCGTTCCAGCCATTTCGACGCCTCGGCGTCACCGATGATCTCCTCGGTATCCGGATTCCATCGGATCTTCCGCCCGGTACGCAGCGAGATATTGGCGAGATGGCAGGCCGTGGTGACCTGGTGCCCCTGCTCGACGTCGGCGATGGGCCGCTCGCGCGATTTAACGCAATCGAGAAAGTTGCGCGCGTGCAGATCGAACTGCTCCTGCGATGAGCCCGCCATCTTGTAGGGCTGGATCCAGGGCTCGGGCGGCGCGCTCGAACGCTTGGGCCCGCCCGCCGGATGCCCGGTGAACACGGGAATGGCGTTCGCCGGATCGATTTTCATATCCGGGTGCACTTCAAAACCGCCGCGCTCGATACCGAGCGAGCCCTTGGTGCCATAGAAATCCAGAATGCCCTCTCCACGGTGGCCAAGACTCGCCTCGCGGCAAGAGAAGAGCGAAGTGAACGCCGGATATTCGAACAGCGCGTCTTGCGTGTCCGGGGTCTCGCCATTGTCCTCAAGCGCAAACCGACCGCCAGTCGAGTAGACTGCTGCCGGACCTTTCACCTGCATCGCCCATTGCACAACATCAATTTCATGCGCGCCGAGGTTGGTCATCTGGCCGCCCGAGTAGTCCCAGAACCAGCGGAAATGATACAGGGAGCGCTTCGGATTGTAAGGCCGCTTGGGCGCCGGTCCAAGCCACATGTCGTAATCCAGATCGTTTGGGGGCGTGGTATCGGCAGGCGCGCCGAAGCCGGGCATGATGTTACGGAACGATCCCATGCGTGCGCTGACGATCTTTCCGATATATCCGGCGCGCAGCATCTCGACCGCTTTTTGATAGTGCTTGCCCGAGCGTTGCTGCGTGCCCACTTGCACCACGCGCTTATATCGCCGCGCGGCCTCCACCATCCATCGCCCTTCCCGGATGAACAGCGTCAGCGGCTTCTCGACGTAGACATCTTTGCCCGCCGCGCACGCCATGATCGTCATGAGCGCATGCCAGTGGTCTGGCGTGGATACGACGATCGCCTGAATATCTTTGTCGTCGAGCAGCTTGCGAAAATCGCTGTAGCCCCGGGCGCGGCCGCCGCACGCGACGACGCCCTGCTCGAGGCGCGGCTGGTAAACGTCGCACAATGCCACAAGGTCGGCGTCACTTTGTTTCTTGAAATCGCGGACGTGCTCGCCGCCAATCAGACCGTACCCGATGAAGCCGACTTGCACCCGGTCGTTTGCGCCGGCAATGCGCGTATAGGAGGCCGCACTGAGCGCTGTGAGGAAAGTCCGGCGGGTGGTAGCATCAGAATTTCCTATGCCCATAGCTTTCGAGAATATCACCGATTCCGGAGACGCCTCGCTCTACGATGTGCGCTCCAAAGCACCCGGCCCGCGCGGCTCTCTGCCGATCACACCTGAAATGTTACTGGCTCGCCCGTCAGGCGACCTGTTCGGCTGGGCCCAGGATGCAGGTATGGGTTGGGACCCGCGCGCCCTCGGCGGCAAGGAGATCCTGATCCTCAGTACGCACGGCGGCATTCGTAGTCCGGACGGCACGCCGGTGGCGCTCGGATATCACACGGGGCATTGGGAAGTCGGACTTCTGATGGAGGCCGCGGCGCAGGAGCTGAAGGCTCACGGCGCCGTCCCCTTCGCTGCTTCCTGCACCGATCCATGCGATGGGCGCACGCAGGGCACCACGGGTATGTTCGACAGCCTGCCGTATCGCAACGACGCGGCCAGCGTGTTCCGGCGCTTGATCCGCTCGCTGCCCACGCGCAGCGGCGTCCTCGGCGTCGCCACCTGTGATAAGGGATTGCCCGCGATGATGATGGCGCTGGCCGCCATGCATGACCTGCCATGCGTGCTCATTCCCGGCGGCGTGACGCTGCTGGCCGAGGAAGGAGAAGACGCCGGGCGCGTGCAATCGGTGGGCGCGCGCTTCGCGCACAATCAAATTTCGCTGGAAGATGCCGCCGAGAACCTTTGCCGCGCGTGCGCCACGCCGGGCGGCGGATGCCAGTTTCTGGGGACTGCGGCAACGTCGCAAGTGGTCGGCGAGGCGCTCGGCCTCGCGCTCACACATTCGGCGCTCTCGCCCTCGGGCCATCCCATCTGGCGCGATATGGCGCGGCGCTCAGCGCGGGCCGTGATGTCGCTTGAATCGCTCGGCCTCACCATGAAGCACATTCTCACCGATGCTTCGCTGCGCAATGCCATGACGGTGCACGCGGCTTTCGGCGGCTCGACGAACCTGATTCTTCACATTCCGGCCATCGCGCACGCGGCAGGGCTAAGGCGGCCCACGGTCGACGACTGGACCATAGTGAACCGCAAGATTCCTCGTCTGGTCGATGTCCTCCCCAACGGCCCGCGCTCGCATCCCACGGTCCAGGTGTTTCTCGCCGGTGGCGTTCCCGAAGTCATGCTGCACCTGCGGCGCGCCGGCTTGCTCGAACTGGATGTCCTTACCGCCAGCGGCGAAACCCTGGGGCGCATGCTCGATTGGTGGGAGAAATCGGAGCGGCGCACGCGCCTTCGCGAAGTCCTGCGCGAGCGCGATGGAGTCGATCCTGACGATGTCATCATGGATCCTGCGAGCGCCAGCAAACGCGGCCTGACCTCTACCGTGACTTTTCCGCTCGGCAATCTGGCCCCGGGTGGCTCGGTGATCAAGAGCACCTCCATAGATCCCAGCGTGGTCGATGCCGATGGCGTCTACCGCAAGACCGGCCCGGCGCGCGTGTTCCACACCGAGATCGCCGCCATTGGAGCGATCAAGAGCCATGGACCGGACCGCATCCAGCCCGGCGACATCATCATCCTAATGTGCCGAGGGCCCATGGGCTCGGGCATGGAAGAGATTTTTCAGATCACTTCCGCTCTCAAACACCTGGATTTCGGCAAGCACATCGCCGTGCTCACGGATGCGCGTTTTAGTGGCGTGTCAACGGGCGCATGTATCGGGCACGTTACGCCGGAAGCGCTCGCCGGCGGGCCCATCGGCAAGGTTCTGGACGGTGACATGATCGAGATCGTCATCGACCGTGTGAACCTGCACGGGTCGGTGAATCTGGTGGGCGCCGGCGGCCGCAAGTTCGGCGCCGAGGAGGGCACGCGCGTGCTGGCGACGCGCCCGCGGCGCCCCGATCTGGCGCCCGATCCTCAACTCCCTCTCGACTCGAGGCTGTGGGCGGCGCTACAAAACGCCAGCGGCGGCACCTGGGGAGGCTGCGTGTTCGACGCGGATGCGATCGTGAAGGCGCTCGACGCTGGAACGGTCTCCAGGTAAGGGCGGTGCGCGCTTTGCGCAGCCTCACCTTCGCCGGAGAACGATCGGCTTAATGTGGTCGCCGGCGCCGACCAGCCGCAATTCCGCTTCGCCTTCGCCTGTAATCTTCAGCTCGAATTTCGAGGTATCGTCGTCACTGTCCTTCCAGTCGAAGGATAACTTGCCGTCCTCGATCTTCGGGTTCATGATGGGCAACTCTTTTCCGGAGGGCTCGGGGGCTGATGGCTGCCCGTCGGTGATGTCTCCGTCATCGTTTACCGTGATTGTTCCGGGGCTCAGGGTTCCAGAAATCTTTTCGCCGGCCTCCAGAGTGAGTACACAGAAGACAGTGCCTTTGAATTTTCCTTCCCAGGTGCCGGCAAAAGCTTTTTGCGCCTGATTCTCCTGCGCGGACAGCACGGCCGAAAGCCTGGCGATCGTCAAAAGGGCGAGAACAACCTGCGAGCGGTTGACCATGGAAGTCACCATGCAGATGTCAGGCCATCACCACGAACCCAATGCCCAGCCGGAAACCCGTGTACCCAGGGTGTGAAGCGGACGCCCGCCTGTGCGCTTTCGCGCCCAGAGCCGCTGGACTCGGCGGAGCATCTGTCCTACGCTGAAACTGTGGGGCGCTCCTTAATTACGCTTGGGCTCCTGCTGGTGGTCATTGGTCTTGCGCTGGAGTTTGCCCCGCGGCTGCCGTTCCGGATCGGCAGGCTGCCGGGCGACATCTACTTCCACAGAGGCAATACGACTTTTTACTTTCCGATTATCACGTGCCTGCTGGTGAGTGTAGTGCTGACGCTGGTGCTGTGGATCTTCAACCGGCGGTGATTACTTCAGCCGGCCCATTTTACCGAGCGGCCAGTAAACAAAAACCGCTTTTCCGTAGATATTCATGCGCGGCACGGTGCCCCAGGCGCGGCTATCGTTGGACGAACTGCGGTGATCGCCGAGCACGAAGTAGTGGTCGGGCGCGACGATCTCGAGCGGGAGCCCCTGACGATCACGGTACTCATCGGGAACGTAGGGCTCGGCTAGACGCTCCCCGTTGACGTAAACCGTGCCTTTATCGATCTGCACCGTGTCTCCCGGCACTGCGATGACACGTTTGATGTAAGACTTGCTGTGGTCCAGCGGAGGAAAGAAAACCACCAGATCGCCGCGCTCTATGTTGCCAGTGCCGAACCGGTAAGTAAACTTGTTGATGAAGATTCTTTCCTGGTCCGTAAGCGCCGGCATCATGCTGGTGCCTTCGACCTTGACTGGCTGGTAGATGAATACGATCAGAATAACCGCCAGCAACACTGAGAACGCTAGATCACGAACCCACGAAAGCGCCGTGAATAGTCCGGCGCGCGCGGAAGGGGTCTGCGAGTGCCCTTCCTGCGACGGTCCTTCCATAGCCTGTCCTTCTGGCGCTGCGTTCACTGGCAAAGTTCCTTCCTCCAGATTATAAAGCAATGGCGACGTTATCCACGGCTAACTGTGCGACGGCTAACCGTGCGGCGCTCATTATACCGGCTCTGGACGAAGAGCCGGTGATTGGCCGGACGCTCGACCAGGTCCCGCGCGGCCTCTATCGCGAGATCATCGTGGCGGATAATGGCTCGCGAGACCGCACCGCCGAGATTGCCCGGGCGCGCGGCGCGACCGTTGTTTCTGAGCCGGAGCGCGGGTACGGAGCAGCCTGTTTGCGCGCGATTGCGGCATTGCCGCCGGGCGTAGAGGCCGTGGTCTTCATGGATGCCGATGGGAGCGATGACCCTGAAGAGGCGCTCCTGTTACTGGCACCCATTTACCAGGGACGCGCGGACCTTGTGATTGGTTCCCGCACGCTCGGTCGCGCGGAAGAGGGCTCGCTGCGGCCGCATCAGATATTCGGGAACCGCCTGGCTACCTGGCTGATCCGTATTGGCTTCGGCCATTGCTACACCGATCTGGGCCCGTTTCGCGCCATCCGCGCCGACGTGCTCCGCGAACTCGGCATGCGGGATCGCAATTATGGCTGGACCATCGAAATGCAGATCAAGGCGCTGCG
>Ga0066709_100002388_pt1 | contig 13675 bp, 10 predicted proteins | sample GraSoiAngelo_158_FD_79665 | JGI IMG/M metagenome (GOLD analysis project Ga0066709, IMG submission 79665) | Grasslands soil microbial communities from the Angelo Coastal Reserve, California, USA - 14_1009_16_30cm | ecosystem: Environmental > Terrestrial > Soil > Grasslands | place: USA... | reverse complement strand
TGCTCGACGACGATCACGCTGTTGCCGAGGTCGCGCAGGCGCACGAGGGTGTCGATCAACTTGCGGTTGTCGCGCTGGTGCAGGCCGATGGACGGCTCGTCGAGCACGTAGAGCACGCCGACGAGCCCGCTCCCGATCTGGCTGGCGAGGCGGATGCGTTGCGCCTCACCGCCCGCGAGCGTGCCCGACGAGCGGTTCAGCGAGAGGTAGTCGAGGCCCACGTCGAGCAGGAACCGGACCCGCGCGTTGATCTCCTTGATCACCCGCTCGGCGATCATGCGGTCGCGCGCTGACAGCTTGAGGCCGGTGAGCACCTCGGCCGCCTTGCCGATGGACAGGTCGCACACCTCGTGGATGTTGCGACCGTCGACGGTGACGCCGAGTGACTCGGGCTTGAGACGCGCCCCGTCGCACTCGGGGCAGTGCACCTCGCGCATGTAGCCCTCGATCTGCTCGCGCGCCCAGTCGGACTCGGCTTCGGTGTGGCGGCGCTGCAGGTAGGGCACCACCCCCTCGTAGTGCGTGTAGTACGAGCGGGTGCGGCCGTAGCGGTTGCGGTACTGCACGTGCACCTGGCGGGTGCCCGAGCCGTAGAGCATCACCTTCTGCTCGGCCTTCTTGAGCTTCTTCCACGGCGTCGACGTGCGGAACCCGTAGCTCTCCGCGACCGCGGACAGGACCCGGTGGAAATACTCGCCCCGCGCACCGGCCCACGGCGCGATCGCGCCTTCGTCGACGGTGACGTCGGGATTGGGCACGATCAGCTCGGGGTCGACCTCGAACCGCGTGCCGAGGCCGTCGCAGTGCGGGCACGCGCCGTACGGGGAGTTGAACGAGAAGCTGCGCGGCGCCAGCTCGTCGAACGACGTGCCGTCGTTGGGGCATGCGAGGTGCTGGCTGAAGGTGAGCGTGGCACTGCCTGCGTCGCTCCCCTCGCCGTCGGCGTCGCGCGGGCCGACGATCTCCACCTCGGCGACGCCCTCCGCCAGTCGCAGCGCGGTCTCCAGCGAGTCGGTCAGTCGCCGCTCGACACCCGCCCGCCGCACGAGGCGGTCGACCACCACCTCGATGGTGTGCATCTCGTAGCGGCCCAGGCGCCGGGCCCGCGCCTCGGCCAGGTCGACGGTCTCCCCGTCGACGCGGGCGCGGGCGAAGCCCTGCTTGGCCAGGTCGTCGAGCAGGCCCTCGTACTCACCCTTGCGGCCCCGCACCACCGGCGCGAGCACCTGGAACCGGGTGCCCTCGGGCAGCTCGAGGATGCGATCGACGATCTGCTGGGGTGTCTGGCGGGTGACCACCGAGCCGCACTTCGGGCAGTGCGGCACGCCGATGCGTGCGTAGAGGAGCCGCAGGTAGTCGTAGATCTCGGTGATCGTGCCGACCGTGGAACGCGGGTTGCGCGACGCCGACTTCTGGTCGATGGAGATGGCCGGCGACAGGCCCTCGATGAAGTCGACGTCGGGCTTGTCCATCTGCCCGAGGAACTGCCGGGCGTAGGCCGAGAGCGATTCGACGTAGCGGCGCTGCCCCTCGGCGTAGATCGTGTCGAACGCGAGCGACGACTTGCCCGACCCCGACAGGCCGGTGAAGACGATGATCCGGTCGCGTGGCAACTCGAGCGAGATGTTCTTCAGGTTGTGCTCGCGCGCCCCGCGAATCACAAGCTTGTCGCTCACGTTCGTCACCCTACCGGCCTCCGGCGACGAACACACGTTCCCTTTTGGAGGCCGCGAGCGGTGAACCCTCCTCCGAAGTCCGCCGATAGGACCGCATGCCCGTGGCAACCTGGACGCCCGTGCCGGCTTCCGTCCCCCGCGGCAACCCGGCCCTCCGCCGGCACCTTCTCGTCGTCGTGGCCACGGTGCTGCTCGCGAGCGTCTGGCCCGCCGCCTGGGCCCTGCATCAGGGCGACCTGAGCGCGCTCGTGGGCCCCGGCGCCGTCGGCCCGTCGCTCGGGCTCCTGGCCCGCGAGGTGCCCGGGCTGGTCGTCACCCCGAACGCCGGGCACGACGGCCAGCAGTTCTACGCCATCGCCCGCAAGCCGTTCCGGCCCCGCGAGACGGCGCGCTACCTGAAGGACCCGAGCTACCGCTACCGCCGGATCCTCTTCCCGCTCGTGGGGTGGGCGCTGGCGCCCCACGGGGGAAGGCGGCTGATCCTCGCGTTCGCCGCCATCGGGCTGCTCTCGGTCGGGTTGAGCGCGGCGGCGCTGGGTGCGTTGCCCGGCGCCCGGCCCTGGCTCCCCCTCGTCGTCGCCGCCACGCCGGGCGTGGTCGTGTCGCTCATGCTCGGGCTCTCCGACACGCTCGCGCTGGCGCTCACCCTGCTGGCCTTCGCCGCTGCCGCGCACCGGCGATGGGCCCTGCTCGTCGTCGCGCTCGTGCTCGCGGCGCTGGCCAAGGAGACGGCTTTCCTCGCGGCGCCCGCGCTGGCCCTCACCCCGGGCATGCCCGGGCGCGCCCGACTCGCGGCGGTAGCAGCGCCGGCGATCGTGTTGATGGGATGGGTCACGTGGGTCAACCACGCGCTGCACGCGTCGATCTCCACCGAGTCCCAGTTCGGCAGTCCGCTCTCGGGGTGGATCCACAGCACCGATACCGCTCCCGGGCTCATGGTCGGACTGCTGCTCGCGATCACTATCGCGGTCGGCGCCTGGCGCGCCCGTGGGGCGCCGCACGTCCGGGCGTACCTCGTGGTGCTCCTCGCGCTGATGGCCGTGCTCGCGCCGGAGATCACCGTGTCGTGGATCAACACCTCGCGTTCCGTCATCGCCGGCCTGCCGCTGGCAGCCTGGGCGATCAGCACCCGTGCGTGACCGGCGCGGCCTGGTCGCCGCCGGCGTGCTGGCCGCGACGTTCTTCACCGTCTCCTGGTTGCGTCATGTCCATTTCTGGTCGGGCGGCTTCGACCTCGGTGTCTTCGACCAGGGCGCGTGGCTCCTCTCGCGCGGCCGGGCGCCCGACATCTCACTGATCCAGCGAAATCTCTTCTCCGACCACCTCTCACCGGTGCTGATCCTGTTCGCCGCCCCGTACCGGTTGATCGCTTCACCCGCGTGGCTGCTCGGCGCGCAGGCGATCTGCCTTGGCGTCACCGTGCTCCCGTTGCGCGCACTCGCGCGCGACGAGGGCGTGCCCCGCGGGCTCGCCACGCTCGCGGTTGCGCTGAGCGCGCCGCTCGCAGCCGCGGCCGTGTTCGACTTCCATCCATCGACGCTCGCGACCCCGTTCGTCGCGTGGTGCCTGTTGGGCGCGCGTCGCGGCGACCGCAGGCTGATGACATGGGCCGCGCTCGCAGTCGTCGCGTGCAGGGCCGATCTGGGCTGCGTCCTCATCGGGATTGCGATCGTCGCCGCGCCCGACGTCCGGCGCCGGCTGCTCGTGCTCGGCGCACTCGCGGTCGCCGCGGGCGCCGTCGTCCCCGACCTGCTGGGCAACCCCGGAACCTGGAAGCCGTACTACGGCCACCTGGGCGCGAGCCCGGTGGATGCCGCCCTCCACCCCTGGCGGGCGGTGCGTGCGCTGCTGTCGCAGGACCCGTTGGACAGCCTCGTCTACTGGCTGCTGCCCGTGGGCTTCCTGCCCGTCCTGCGTGCCCGCTGGCTCGCCGCCATCGTGGTCGCGGGGCTGCCCGTGCTGCTCTCCCGCTGGGCCGGCACGCACCTTCCGTGGTTCCACTACGGCGCGCCGCTCGTGCCCCTCGTGGTCGGCGGTGCGATTGCGGCATTGGCCACGAGCCGCCTCCCCCAGGGGTCGCTGCGCGGTCTGCTGGGCGCCGGGGCCGTCGTCGCCGCCGCGATCAGCGGGCCCCTCTCGCCCGACGCGCCCGCGTCGGTGCAAGTCTGGCAGGTCGTGCGCGCGTCCGGCCGGAGCTCCGCGGTCGCCGCCGCGCTGAAGGCGGTGCCACCCGGCGGCGTGGTCAGCGCTCTCAACCAACCGCTCGCGCATCTCATGCAGCGGCATCAGGCGTACCTCTTCCCGCTGCCGTTCGCTGCGCCTCGAGACACCTACCCGGGCGGACTGGCTCCCGCGCCGTCGCGTCGGAACGCGGCGGCGGTCGACGTCGTCATCGCACGCGTGCAGGACCGCGCACGGCTCGAGGCGCTGCACTTCGGCAAAGTGCGACGAATCGGCGACTTCGTCGTCGCATCGCGCTAAGCCCCGCCTCACGGGCCGGAGACGTAGGTCGTGACGCGCAGATCGACGTCGGAGAACAGCCGGATGTGACGGCGGCCTCGGGCGCGCCATCCGACCACGTCGGCGTCGGCCTGGCCGCGTTCGATGTCGACGACGCCGACGACGTCGATGCCCGCGGCGCGCAGCACGTCGAACGCGCGCGTCTGGTTCTGCGGGCTGTCCGCCGTGAGCCACCGGCGCGTCGGGTCGTAGAACGCCCCGGCCTCGCGGGCGAGGTGGGCCTCCCGGAAGACCAGCGCGGGCTCCGGCTGCCGGGTGAGGAGGCGCGACGCGCGCGCGACGTCGTGGGTGCGCACCGAGGTCCACGCCAGACCGAAGCCGGTGATCGTCACCGCGGTCAGGATGAACGCAGCCCGCGCCCAGGTTGGGAGCTGCGCGAGAGCCACGACGCCGACGACGCCGAGGAGCAGGCCGGAGACGAGCAGGTACCGGCCCCCCCACTGCGGGGGTGCGCCGCCCGTGTACTGCAGCGCCCACACGAGCGGGAGCGCGGCGCACGCGAGCACGGTCGCCGGACGTCGCTCGCGGGTCCAGCCGTACACGAGCGCGACGGCGGCGATGGGCGTGGTGGCCACCAGGCCGGGCACGAACCCGAGGCCCTTGCCGAGGCGCACCAAGTAGAGGAGCGCCACCCCCGCGCCCGCGACGGCCGTCACCCGGCGTTGGCCGGGGTCCGCCGATGCACGGGCGAAGACCACCAGCAGCCCGAGCAGGATCAGTCCCGTGAGCTCGGCGCGCCGCTCGAGGTCGGCGGTGAGACCCGAGAGGGTGAGGAGGCCTTCCTGGACGCGCACGGCGGCGTCGGAGCGCTTGGAACCCGTCGCCAACGTGACGGTGCGCGACGATCGGATCGCGCCGCCGGCCGCCGCCCGCTCGAGCGCCTGGTTGGCGAGGAGGGGCACCGCCATCCCCGCCACCACGACGAGGCCCGTGGCGACCGCGACCCCGAGGCGACGCCGGGTGAGAAGGACGGCGCACGCGCCGCTGATCATCAACGCCGCGTAGACGAGCGCCTCGGTGCGCATCGTGGCGGCCGCGCCGAGAAGCACTCCCGCGACGATCGCCCCGCGCCGATCGTCGTCCACCACCGAGTCGAACAGGAACACGACCGCCCACGCCACGAGCGCCACGCCGATCGTGTGCTCCCAGAGGTCGAGGGCGTAGATCGCGATCGGCGACGCGATGCCGACGACCCAGAAGGCGAGCCACCCGTCGGTGTGGTGGAGGCACCGCGCGATCGCGCGCGCCGCGAACGCGGCCGCCACCGCGCCGAGCATCGGCACCAGCAGCGCCAGCCGGTAGCCGCCCAGGTGGTACAGCGGCAGTGCCGCGTAGAGCACCGGCAGGGTCGTGGCGTTCACCCACTGCCGGCCGATGTGCGCCGTGTAGTAGAGCGGGTGCACCCGGCCATCGGGGTCCCAGCGCGCCGCCCAGTAGCCCACGTCGGGGTCGAGCCGGTGGCGCGCGTCCATCACGCGCAGCGTGGCCACCTTGCCGCCGGTGTCGGTGCCCAGGAAGCCCCGAGGGTCGTTGGCGAACGACAGCCCGACGTAGAGCGCGAGCAGCACGGCGCCCGCAGCGAGGCCTCGCCGGAAGATCCTCTCGGATGTGGGCGCGGACGTGGTCGCGATGACCGCCACTCTCGCACCCGGGCCCCCAGAGGCCGGGGACCGAGCGGTCGTCACACGACCTGCTTGAGCTCCCGCTTCAGGTCGTGGATCTCGTCGCGCAGGCGCGCCGCGTACTCGAAGCGCAGGTCGCCGGCGGCCTCGTGCATCTCCTCCTCGAGCGTCTGGATCAGCCGCGTCAGCTCGTCGTGCGGGAGCTCGGCGAAGTCGCTCCGCACCTTGTCGCGCGAGCGCGACCGGCGACCGCGACCGGGCACGGGCGCCTCTTCGGTGGGCCGCAGCGAGGCGAGGATGTCGGTGACCGCCTTGCGGATGGTCTGCGGGTCGATGCCGTGCTCGGCGTTGTACGCCTGCTGCACGCCGCGGCGCCGCGTGGTCTCCGAGATGGCCCGCTGCATGGAGTCGGTGACGTTGTCCGCGTACATGACCACCTGGCCGTCGACGTTGCGCGCCGCCCGGCCCATGGTCTGGATCAGCGACGTCTCGCTGCGGAGGAAGCCCTCCTTGTCCGCGTCGAGGATGGCGACGAGCGACACCTCGGGGAGGTCGAGCCCCTCGCGCAGGAGGTTGATGCCGACGAGCACGTCGAACTCACCCAGCCGCAGGTCGCGGATGATCTCGATGCGCTGGATGGTGTCGACCTCGCTGTGCAGGTAGCGGCAGCGCAGACCCATCTCGAGCAGGTAGTCGGTGAGGTCCTGGGCCATCTTCTTGGTGAGGGTGGTGACGAGCACCCGCTGGCCGCTCTCGACCCGACCGTTGATCGCCTCGATGAGGTCGTCGATCTGGCCCTTGGTGGGCTTGACGACGACCTCGGGGTCGACGAGCCCGGTGGGCCGCACGATCTGCTCGATCACCCGCCCCTCCGCCTGCTGGATCTCGTAGGGCGACGGCGTGGCCGACAGGAAGATGCACTGGTTGACCCGCTCGTAGAACTCGTCGAAGCGCAGCGGCCGGTTGTCGGCGGCCGACGGCAGCCGGAAGCCGTGGTCGACCAGCGTCTCCTTGCGCGAGCGGTCGCCCTGGTACTGCCCGTGGAGCTGGGGGACGGTGACGTGCGACTCGTCGATGACGAGCAGGTAGTCGTCGGGGAAGTAGTCGAGCAACGTGTACGGCGCCTCGCCCGGCTTCCGGCCGTCGATGTGCATCGAGTAGTTCTCGATGCCGCTGCAGAACCCGACCTCCCGCATCATCTCGAGGTCGTACTGGGTGCGCATGCGCAGGCGTTGCGCCTCGAGCAGCTTGCCCTCCTTCTCGAACCAGGCCAGGCGCTCTTGCAGCTCAACCTCGATATCGGCGATGGCGCGCTTCATGCGGTCTTCACCCGTGGCGTAGTGGGTCGCGGGGAAGATCGTGAGGTCGTCGATCTCGCCCAGGTGCTCGCCGGTGACGATGTCGATGCGGCTGATGCGCTCGATGTCGTCGCCGAAGAGCTCGACCCGTACCGCGTGCTCCTCGTACGCGGGGTGCACCTCGATCGTGTCGCCCCGCACGCGGAACTTGCCACGCACGAGGTTCATGTCGTTCCGCTCGTACTGCATGTCGACCAGCTTCGAGAGGATGTAGCGCTGGTCGTGGCGGGCGCCCATCTTCAGCCGGAGGATCTGGCGCTCGTACTCCTCCGGCGAGCCCAGGCCGTAGATGCACGACACCGACGCCACGACGATGACGTCGCGCCGGGCCAGGAGGCCCGAGGTCGCCGAGTGGCGCAGGCGGTCGATCTCGTCGTTGACCGACGAGTCCTTCTCGATGTAGGTGTCGCTCGACGGGAGGTATGCCTCGGGCTGGTAGTAGTCGTAGTAGGAGACGAAGTACTCGACCCGGTTCTCGGGGAAGAACTCGCGGAACTCGTTGGCGAGCTGCGCCGCCAGCGACTTGTTCGGTGCGATCACCAGCGTCGGTCGCTGCACCTGCTCGATGGTCCACGCGATGGTCGCGCTCTTGCCGCTGCCGGTGATGCCGAGGAGCGTCTGGAAGCGGTTCCCCGCGCGCACGCCCTCGGCCAGGGCCTCGATCGCGTTGGGCTGATCGCCGGCGGGGGCGAAGTCGGAGACGACCTTGAACGGCGGCATGCCCCGTGGATGCTACCGAGGGGGTGTGACAACAACGGTCAGCGACGGGCGCCGCCCCCGGGGTGGGTCGGAGTCAGCTCCCGCTGAGCGATCCGCCGAGGTCGCTCAGCTTGGTCGACGTGCTGTTCCCGAGCAGGCTGACGGCGGCGAAGCACACCATCGCGATGAGCGCCAGGAGAAGCGCGTACTCGACCAGGCTCGCGCCTCGTTCGCTCCGCGTCGCTCGCACCCAGGCCATCCAGACGAGACCGACCACTGCTGCCTTCTTTCCCCTGTGCCCGCACCGAGACGGGCGTCCGCCCTTCTCTTCGGAAGGCCCGGGCCCCGGCTGAATAGGGCACCTGGATCATCGCCATCTCGTCACAGCTCGCCGGCGGCCCGCAGGCCCTCGATCCAGGCCCACGCCGCGTCCACCTGGTGCTCGAGCGCCTCGGGCGACCCGGAGTTGTCGATCACGAGGTCGGCGTGGGCCAGCCGCTCCTCCCGGCTGACCTGGGCCGCCACCCGCCGCCGGGCGTCGGCCTCGTCCATGGCCCGCTGCTCCACCAGGCGCCGGATGGCCGTCTCGGGCGGGCAGTCGACGACGATGACGGGCGTCCCGGTGCGTCCCGACTCGACGAGCAGGGGGACGTCGAGCACGACGACGTGGTCGGTCCCGGCCTCCGCCGCCAACTGCTCGTTGATGAGCACGCCCACCGCCGGGTGCGTGATGGCCTCGAGATCGGCCCGGGCCTCGGGGTCCGCGAACACGATGGCGGCGAGGGCGCGCCGGTCGATGGTGCCGTCGGCCGCCAGGATGCCGGGCCCGAAGCGGTCGACCACGCCCTGATAGGCCGGGCCACCGGGCTCGACCACCCTGCGGGCGACCACGTCGGCGTCGACGATCACGGCTCCCCGTGCGCTCAAGAGCCGGGACACGGTCGACTTGCCCGAGCCGATCCCGCCCGTCAGGCCCACCACCAGCATCAGGGCGAGGACCCTACCGGGCGGACCGCCTCCGAGGGTGCGCCGGTCACCCGACGGAGACGGTCCACACTGGAACCGATGTCCTCGGCGCTCCACGACCGCCTGGCCGCTGCGTTGCGTGACGCGCGCGGGCCCGATGGCGGCTTCGGGCCCCGTGCGGGCCAGGCCGCCGAGGCCGAACCGACGGCAGTCGCCGCGCTGGCGCTCGACGACCCCGCCGGGCGCGGCTGGTTGGCCGACCACCAGCACCGGGACGGACGCTTCACCGTGGTGCCGGGCCCGGTGGAGAGCACCTCGGCGACCGCGCTGGCGGCCCTCGCGCTCGACCCCGGTCCCGCCCGAGATCGGGCCCTGGCCGTGCTGCCGAGGCTCCGCGCCCGGCGCGCCGCGGCAGACCGGCTCGTGCCCCACGACACCGCCACGAGGGGGTGGGGCTGGACGCCCACCACCTTCGGATGGGTGGAGCCCACCGCATGGGCCGTGCTCGCCCTCCGTCGGCTGCGCCCCGCCGCGCCCGAGATCGCGGACGGGTTGCGCGTGCTCGCCGACCGGGAGTGCGTCGGCGGCGGCTGGAACTACGGCAACCGCGTCGTCTACGGCGAAGCCCTCGCGCCCTTCGTGCAGACGACGGCGGCCGCCGTGCTCGCGCTGCAGGGCGCCCAGCCCGACCTGCTCGCGCGCGGCCGCCGCATCCTGCTCGAGCGGGCCATCGACGAGCAGGGCGGCCTCTCGCTCGCGCTCACCCTCGCCGCGCTGCGCCTCACTGGCGGCGAGCCGCCCGCCGAGCTGGAGGACGCGCTGGCCGCCCGCTTCGCGGCGACCGCCTTCCTGGGCGACGTGGCCGCCACGGCGTGGGCCGCGCTCGCGACCGGGCCCGGTCTCGAGCGGCTGCGGGTCGGCGGCGAGCCATGAGCACGCCGACCGGCCCCGGAGACCACGAGGAGTCCGCGACCCCGGGCATGGACCGCCGCACCTTCCTGCTCCGCACGGCCGAGGTCGGCCTCGGGGTCGCCGCCGCGGGACTGGTGGGCGCGAGGCTGCTCCAGCACCCGGCACGCCCGTGGGACCGGTCGGCCTTCCCACCTGTCGGCCGCTCACGGGTGGCGGTGCTTCGGGCCACCTCCTACGACCGCGACCTCGAGGCCGTCGTCGCCGACGGCCTGCGCCAGGTGGGCGCCGACGTGCGCGGGAAGACCGTGCTCCTGAAGCCCAACCTCGTCGAGTTCGACCCGTTGACCGCCATCAACACCGACCCCCGCCTCGTGGCCGCCGCCGTGGTCGCCTTCCGGCGTCTCGGCGCGGCATCGGTGAGCGTGGGCGAGGGGCCCGGCCATCGCCGCGACACGGAGTACGTCGTGAGCCGGTCCGGGCTGCTCGACGCCCTCCGCGCGGTCGAGGCCCCGTTCGTCGACCTCAACACCGCCCCGCTCGTGCGCCGGCCGCTGCAATCCCGTTTCACCGACCTGCGGGAGCTGTGGCTCCCCGATGTCGTCGTCCGGAGTGACGTCGTCGTGTCGATGCCGAAGATGAAGACCCATCACTGGGGAGGCGTCACCCTTTCGCTGAAGAACTGCTTCGGGTGCGTGCCGGGGCGGGTGTACGGGTGGCCCAAGAACGTCCTGCACTGGGCGGGGCTCGAGCAGAGCATCGTCGACGTCGCCGCCGCCGTGCGCCCCGACATCGCGATCGTCGACGGCATCGTCGGCATGGACGGCAACGGGCCCATCAGCGGTGAGCGCAAGAACGCCGGGCTCCTGGTGTTCGGCACCGATCCGGTGGCCACCGACGCCACCGCGGCCCAGGCCATGGGCGTGGACCCGGAGCGCGTCGGCTACCTGACCGAGGCGGGCCGCTTCCTGGGGCAGGTGCACCTCGACGAGCTCACCCAGGCCGGCGAGGACCCGGGCCGGGTCGCGGTGCCGTTCCGCCTCCTGCCCGAGTTCGCCCACCTCCGCGCCGGAACCACGGCCAGCGCCCCCCCGGCGCGCTCCGGCAAGGGATCCGGCGCGTGAGGCTCAACCCCGCGCCTCGACCCGCCGAACCGACGCTCCAGGACCCCGGCTCGCGACGACGTAGCCTCGGAGGAGAGGTGGCACCGCCATAGCCCGTCAACGCACCGATCCAAGCCGCGAGCGCGGTCCTGTTCACCGCGACCCACCGGGCGCCGAAGCGCTGCCGCCCGTGCGCACGCTGCGCGCCGGCAGGGCGACGGGGATGCCGGAGATGGAGCTGACGCCGTCCGACCGGCTGGCCCCCTTCTGGCCCCTGATCCCGGGCATCCGCTGGGGCACGCTCACCGTCGGGCTCGTCATCACCGCCATCCGCCAGGTCTACGAGCTCGACGTCTTCATCTGGGGACTGGTGCTGCTGGGGTACGCGTTGTGGCGCACCTTCCGGCCGCTCCACTACTACGACGGGAGGCTCTGGAGCATCGTCGCGGTGCTCACCGAGGTCGCCCTCAACGTGTGGGCCGTCGTGGGCACGGGGTACTGGAGCTCGCCGTTCATCTTCTGCCTGCTCACCGCGGTCATGGCCGCGGGCTTCGCACGGGGCTTTGCGTTCGCGGTGCGCACTGCGCTCGCGGTCGCCTTCTGCGTCGCCGTCCCGCACTACGTCCTCACGCACAACTCCGCCACGTTCAACAAGCTCGACACCGCGCAGTGGACGGTCGAGCTGCTGCTCGTCGCGCTCGTCGCCGGTTACGCGAGCCGCCTGTTCGGCGAGGTCGAGGCCCGCCGAACCCTCGCCGTCGACCGCATGAGCAGGCTGGCCGAGGCGAACGCGCTGCTCTTCTCGCTCCACCGCGTCGCGCAGACGCTTCCCGCGTCGCTCGACCTCGACGACGTGCTGGCGTCGACGGTCTCGAGGCTCCGCGACCTCATCGACTTCGACACCGCGGCAGTGCTGCTGCGCGACGACGCGACGTCGGGTTGGATCCTGGGCAAGGCCGAGGGCGTGCGCCCCGAGCTGACGCTGCGCGACGCCGACCTCCCTCCGCCTCTGCGTGCGGCCGCGGCGGGCGCGGGCAGCATCCTGATCGCCGACCTCTCGTCGGGCGAGGGACCGGGCCTGGGCCAGCTCTCGCGATCGGGGCTCTACTCCCCGCTGCGGGCGCGTGACAGCCTCGTCGGCCTCATCGCCCTGGAGCACCAGGCGCCCGACCACTTCGGGCGACGTGAGCTCGGCCTCTTCGACGGTTTCGTCGAGCCCGCGGCGCTCGCGATCGACAACGCACGGTGGTTCGGCCGCCTGCGCACAATGGGCGCAGAGGAGGAGCGGTCGCGCATCGCGCGCGACATCCACGACCGGATCGGCCAGGCGCTCGCCTACCTGGCGTTCGAGCTCGACCGCATCACGAAGCGATCGCGCACCGAGCTCGTGCACCCGGAGCTCGAGCAACTACGCACCGACGTGCGCACCGTCGTCACCGAGGTGCGCGAGACGCTCTACGACCTCCGCACCGACGTCACCGACGAGCACGACATGGCCGAGACCCTCGACGAGTTCCTCAAGCGGGTCGCAGAGCGGGCCGATCTTGAGATCACGTTCCGGCACAGCAGCACCGGACGACTCCCGCTCGTGATGGAACGGGAGCTCTGGCGCATCGCCCAGGAGGCCATAACCAACGTGGAGCGCCACGCCAACGCCGCCCACCTCAGCGTCCGCTGGGAGTGCGACGGGCAGAACGCCCAGCTGACGGTCGCAGACGACGGCGAAGGCTTCGAGTCGGGCTACGCCGGCCGCCTCGACTCCTACGGGCTCACGGGCATGAGAGAACGCGCGGATGCGGTCGGCGCCCGCATCGACATCGACTCTGCGCCGGAGCGAGGCACCACCGTTCGCTGCCGACTGGAGGCACCCGCATGACCATCCGCCTGCTGCTCGCCGACGATCACCGCATGCTGCGCGAAGGCCTGCGACGCACCCTCGAGGAGGAGGGCCTCGAGGTGGTGGGTGAGGCGGCCGACGGCGAAGAGGCGCTGCGCCTGGCGGCCAAGCTGCGTCCAGACGTCGTGCTCATGGACGTCACCATGCCCGTGCTCGACGGCGTGGAGGCCACCCGCCAGCTCCACGATCACCTCCCCGAGATCCCGGTCGTCATCCTCACCATGCACTCGGACCGCGAGGTGCTCGCCCGCGCCATCCGCGCCGGCGCCGCCGGCTACCTCGTGAAGGACTGCTCGACCGACGAGGTCGTCCGGACCGTGCGCCTGGCGGCCAACGGTGAGACCGCGCTCTCGCCCGAGCTGGCGGCGTCGATGCTCGCCGAGGCACAGCGGGCCGACACCCCGGCCGAGGAGCTCGACCCCATCATCAGCAGGCGTGAGGAAGAGGTGCTGCAGCTGGTGGCCGACGGCCTCTCGACGTCGGAGGTCGCCGCCAAGCTCTACATCAGCATCAAGACGGTCAAGAACCACCTCGCCTCGATTTACGAGAAGCTGGACTCCCGTGACCGCACCCAGGCCGTCCTCCGGGCCGTGCGCATGGGCATCATCCGCCTCGACTGAGCGCTTCCGCACAACGTCACCAGATGGCGTCTCAAGGCGGCTCTCCGACCCCTGCAGCCCTCTGACCTGGGCTTTTGTCTCCCAGGATGACTTCTAAGCGTGGTTCTGCCACCGCTGTCTGTAGGTAAATGATCCAAATGCCCTATCCAATTCTGCCCGGGCAACGTCGACACTCATTGCGACACAGGAACCCCACCGGGTGCCGTCGACACAGGAGAGACACAAGAAAATGGATCTGGTTGCCGTTTGGCACTATCTGCAGGCCAAGTTCAACGTCGCCGATGACGAGAAGGGCGCCAGCCTCG
>Ga0066709_100002385_pt1 | contig 13682 bp, 9 predicted proteins | sample GraSoiAngelo_158_FD_79665 | JGI IMG/M metagenome (GOLD analysis project Ga0066709, IMG submission 79665) | Grasslands soil microbial communities from the Angelo Coastal Reserve, California, USA - 14_1009_16_30cm | ecosystem: Environmental > Terrestrial > Soil > Grasslands | place: USA... | reverse complement strand
GGTCACAGAGCAAGGGGCCCTCAAATCTTCCGCCGGGCAAAGCCGGTCTGCAAGTGAGCACGCTGCGGCTGGACGGAATCGTGCGCGCCCCGAACGGAATGATCGCGGTGGTTTCCAATCCGCAGGCGAGAACGTATTTCCTGCGTGAGGGCGACCACCTGTATGACGGCAGCGTTGAGAAGATCACTATGGACGGCGTTTCTTTCCACGAAGAAGGAAAAGATGCCTTCGGCAAGCCGATGGAACGGCAAATCAATAAACGAATTTACTCCACCAGTTCAGGAGAACAGCAATGAAGACGAATTGGCCAGCCCTCAAGTATGGCTGCCTGATCCTTGCGAGCTTGACGCTGGCGACGAAACCGGTGCCAGCCCAAACGCAGGTGTCCACGGGCGCAAGCAAGTCCGCCGCGGTCATCTCCAGCGTTGCCATCACGCAGGCGCCGGAGCACTCGGCGGTGCGCGTGGAAGGCGAAGGAAAGCTTGACGTGCGAGCAGTCCGCATGCAGCACCCGGATCGTCTGGTGCTGGACTTTGTGGGAGCGCGGCTGGCCGTTCACCAGACGGTTATCCCCGGGGTGTCGGCTCCTGTGCGCGGAATACGCATGGGGCAATACCAGCCGGATGTCGCGCGCGTGGTGATCGACCTGACCAGTCCCACGCCGTACCATGTTTCCAGGGATGGCGATGCGGTGGTGATTTCTTTCAGCGCCCCGGCGGCCACACCCGTGAGCTTCTCGCAGAAGTCGACGTTAACGACGTCGCTGTCCGAAGAGACGTCGCGGCAGGGGTTCGAATATGGCGCGCCGGTGCCGCGGAAGCCCGCGGAGCATTCTGCGCGCGCCAATCAGATTCCTGCTGCTCGCTTTGCCTTGCCGGGCGAACTGACTCAGCCCTCAGTCGCGCTCGCATCGTTCAGCGAGAAGAATGGGCCTGCCCGTCCCGAAGGAAATCCGCAACAGGCGGCCCAGCAGGCAGTCCAACAAGCCAACACAGCGGCAACAACGCTGGCGACTACCGCAGCGCAATCACCGGCGCCTGTGCAGACAGCGGCGAGGTATACCGGCGAACCGATTTCGGTCAACCTCAAGGATGTGGATTTGCGCGATTTCTTCCGCCTGATCCACGAGATCAGCGGGTTGAACGTCGTGTTGGACCCCGCCGTCAAGGGGAGCCTGACGATCGTCCTGGATGAAGTGCCCTGGGACCAGGCGCTCGACATCGTGCTGCAAAACAACAGCCTGGACAAGCAATTGAATGGCAACGTCCTACGAATTGCCACGCGATCCACACTGAAATCTGAGGCGGAGACCCAGCGTGACCTGGTGAAGGCACAGGCCGAGGCGGTTGATCCAGTGACTGTCTATCGCGTGCTCAGCTACGCCAAAGCGGCTACGATGGCTACCACGCTGAAAAAGTTCCTCAGCTCGCGCGGCGATGTTCTGGCAGATGAGCGTTCGAACCAACTCGTCATTCGTGATATCCCTTCGACGATTCCAGTGATTGATAACCTGATCCGCCAATTGGACCGCAAGTCCCAACAGGTGGAGATCGAAGCGCGCGTCGTATCGGCGTCACGCTCCTTTGCAGAAGACATCGGAACGCAACTCGGCTTTGCCGGTTCAACGACCGGCGGTCGGTCCATCTTCGGCGGTGACCCAGCGGTAGGTTGCAGCGGCTTGATAAACGTACTCATTCCATCTCCCCTTGTTTGCGCTGAGGGAACCACGAGCGGCAACGGCCTCACTAAGGGAACTCCGCTCAATACGAATTTCCCGGCGGGCACTCCGACGAGCGGCTTCGGGTTTGCTCATCGATCCCCCAATTTCGCTGTGGATTTCTTCATCACTATGGCGGAATCAAAGGGCGTTGGCAAACTGCTCTCGAAGCCCAAGGTCATCACGCAAAACAACGAGAAAGCCACGGTGAAGCAAGGTACGAAGATTCCGATTCAGACGACCATCAACAACACGATTTCCGTGCAGTACATTGACGCGGTGCTGAAGCTGGAAGTTACTCCGCAAATTACCGCGGAAGGTACGATTTTCATGGACGTCCTTGTCGAGAATACGCAGATCGACCAAGGTATTCCTCGCATTCAAGGCGTCCCAGCACTTGATACTCAGGCGGCCGAAACCAAAGTCACCGTCGCGGATGGCGGCACGGTAGTCATCGGTGGAGTCATCATCTCCTCGCAGAGAGTGGATATTAACCAGACGCCCATTGTGGGGAGTTTGCCGCTGATCGGGAATCTGTTTAAGCGGAGAAGCGTCAATACATCCTCTCAGGAACTGCTATTCTTCTTGACCCCGCGAATTATCCCCGGATAATTCAGGGAATCTCTTCTTAGCTGAGGTCGAACGAGGAGACTACGGTCTCCTCGTTCCATTTATGGATGCATCCTTCCCACATCGCCGGCGGGCTCTGAGCGCCATCCTTAAAAAGTCCAGGATAGACTCCCTGCTCATCACGCACCCCGCCAACTGGTTCTATCTGACAGGATTTACCGGCGAGTCAGGCGCTCTGGTTGTATCAGGAACGGGAGCCGCGCTCGTTACCGACGGGCGATTCGTGGTGCAAGCGAGAGAGGAAACGAACGGGATCCGCATCCGCCAGCAAGAAGGAAGCTTGTTGGAGTCCGTTACCCGGCTCCTCGGTGATTTGCGGGCCCGCAGAGTGGGCTTCGATCCGATCCATACAACGGTGTCTCAACTGCAAGCCGCGCAAAAAGCCTCCGGGGGTCGATTGGAGTGGGTTTCCGTTGCGGGAGCCGTGGAGACACTAAGAATGCGAAAGGATTCCGGGGAATTGGCGCAAATGCGCAAGGCAGCCATCCTGGCGGGGGAGATCGTGGAGTTCGCCGTCGGCTTGCTGAAGCCTGGTGTCAGCGAGCGCGAGGTCGGAGCGGAGATCGAATACCATATGCGTAAGCGCGGGGCCTCGGGACCTTCCTTCGAAACCATTGTTGCTTTTGGGGAACGGTCGGCTCTGCCTCATGCACGGCCAACGGGCAAACGATTGAGGAAAAATGAGTTGGTCGTCCTGGACCTGGGTGTTATACTCGGCCACTATTGCAGCGACATTACCCGCACGGTTTTTGCGGGGCGCGCCCCGAAACGCATCCGGACATGGTATAAGGCGGTTCTGGAAGCGCAGGAAGCGGCCATCTCGGTGGTGAGAGAGGGAGTGGCCTGCAGGGATGTGGACGCGGCCGCACGGCGTGTCCTGGCAGGTTATGGCCTTGACCACCTTTTCGTCCACAGTACCGGTCACGGCTTGGGATTGGAAGTACATGAGGCCCCCAGAGTCGCGAAGGGGCAAGCGCGGCGGCTGGAACCCGGAAACGCAATTACGATTGAACCTGGCGTGTATGCGGAAGGCATCGGGGGCATTCGCATCGAAGATGATGTCGCCGTGCACGCCGGCCGTACGGAAATACTAACCCGCGCACCGCGGAATCTCATCGAACTTTAGAAACGGCATGAAAAGCAAACAGCCTAAAAAGTCCAGCCCGACGTTTGCCAACCCGGAAATGCAGCAAATCGAGCAGCTTTTTCAGTTCATGACCGAGCACAATCTCGAAGAGTTTGAATATTCGCGCGGGGATTTGCACATCCGGCTGCGCAAGCCGTCATCGGGAATGGTGATAGCGACGCCGCGGACAGCGGCCGCTCCTGAAATCATTGTTTCAAACCCGGGGGCGACTGTTCCTGAGGTTCCGCAAGCTTCAGCAGCCGTGCCTGCGGAAACCCGCGCGACCGAGGACCTTCATCTGGTCAAGTCTCCAATTGTGGGCACGTTTTATGGTTCTCCGAGCCCCGGCTCGGAGCCGTTTGTGAAAGTGGGAGCGTTCGTGGAAACCGGCCAGACTCTGTGCATTGTTGAAGCCATGAAGCTGATGAATGAAATCGAGTCGGACGAGACGGGCGAGATCGTGCGTATTTTCGTGGAAAATGGGCAGCCCGTCGAGTACGGGCAGCCTCTCTTTGGCATCCGTCCAAGCCGGAAGAAATAGCCGGGCACGCCACGCTATGTTTCAGAAAATTCTAGTCGCCAATCGAGGGGAAATCGCCCTGCGGGTCATCTGCGCCTGCAAGGAACTGGGTATTTCCACCGTGGCCGTATATTCGGAGGCGGACCGCAATTCGCTCCACGTGCGCTTCGCCGATGAAGCCGTCTGCATCGGGCCGCCGCGCAGCAGTGAAAGCTACCTCAATATTCCGCAAGTGATTAGCGCCGCGGAGATCACGAATGTGGACGCGATTCATCCCGGTTACGGTTTTCTTTCCGAGAACGCCAATTTCGCCAAAGTGTGCGAGGCGTCGGAGATAACTTTCATCGGCCCGCGGCCGGAGATCATCGAGTTGATGGGAGAGAAGGACCGCGCGCGCCGCGAAGTGAAGACTGCAGGGTTGCCAACGATTCCGGGAAGCGATGGTGTTGTGGAGGGGGAAGAGCAGCTCGCCAAGGAAGCGGAGCGCATCGGCTACCCATTGATTCTGAAAGCCTCAGCAGGAGGCGGCGGGCGGGGTATGCGCGTGGTGCGCAAACAAGAGGAACTGCTAGGCGCGTACCAAACGGCCCGCAGCGAGGCGCAGCAGGCTTTCGGGACTCCCGATGTTTACATGGAAAAATTTCTCGAGTTTCCCCGGCACATCGAGTTTCAGGTGCTGGGAGACCAGCACGGCAAAGTGATTCATCTCGGCGAACGCGAATGCAGCATCCAGCGGCGGCATCAGAAACTGGTGGAAGAGTCGCCTTCGCCGGTGATCGATGCGAAGCGGCGGAAAGAGCTTGGCGCGTTAGTCGTTAAAGTTTTGGAAGCGGTTGGCTACACGAACGCGGGAACGGTCGAATTCTTGATGGATCAGGACGGCTCGCTCTACTTCATTGAAATGAATACGCGCATCCAGGTGGAGCATCCCGTAACGGAGCTCGTGACCGGCGTGGACTTAATCAAAGCGCAAATCCGGATTGCTGCAGGGGAAAAAATGGAGGACGCCACGGGAGCCGTTATTCCTTCGGGCCATGCCATCGAATGCCGCATCAACGCAGAGGATCCAGACACCTTCGTGCCGTCGGCGGGGCGCATCACCACGTTCCAGGCGCCCGGTGGCACGGGAGTGCGTGTGGATTCCGCGGCGTATGCCGACGCCGTCATCCCGCCATACTATGACTCGATGATTGCCAAACTCATCGTCAAAGGCCGCGACCGCACGGAAGCCATCGGGCGCATGAAGCGGGCCCTCGAGATGTTCGTCATTGAAGGCATCAAAACGTCGATTCCACTGCATCGTAGAATCGTGGCGGATTCCAGATTCGTGGCGGGGAATTACAATACGCAATTCATTGACCGGCTCGTGGGGACGAACGGAAAATAAAAGAGCATGCGCCTTGTTCTCCCACGACTATATGTGATATTAGACGCAGCGTTGCTAACCATTCCTGAAACAGAATGCGCTTGCCAACTTGTGGACGCCGGTGTCCGGCTGCTCCAGTACCGGCACAAAGCGGCATCCCCAGGTGAATTGCTGGAAAGTGCGAAACGGCTTTCTGCGGCGTTGGTCCGGCAGGCGGTTACCTTCATCGTGAATGACCGCCCCGACGTGGCTTCCCTCGCGGGCGCAAATGGAGTTCATGTCGGGCAAGAAGATTTGGGCGTCGAAGATGCGCGTGCGGTCGTCGGCCCTGGCAAGCTGGTTGGCATCTCGACACACAATCGCGCGCAATTCGAGCAGGCCACTGCCACTTCGGCGGACTATATTGCTGTGGGGCCCATCTTTTCCACTTTTACCAAAGAGAATCCTGATCCTGTGGTGGGAACGGGATTCATCCGCCGTGTTCGGCCGCTGACCGATAAACCCATCGTGGCCATTGGAGGAATCACCCTGGAGCGCGTAGCGGACGTCGTTCGAGCGGGCGCGGATTCGGTTGCGGTGATTAGCGATATTCTCCGCGCGCCCGAACCTGGAAAACGCGCGCGGCAATTTATCGAAACTCTAGAAGCCGCGAAGTACGTGGCGGGCGTCTAAGGACATCTAGGGGATGACGAATGGCTGAGAGCACACCAGCAATTCCTTCGGCAGGCGCCACGAGCGAACACGGCTTTGTGCGCGCCATCGGCTTGTTTGATGGCACCATGATCGTCGTCGGGTCGATGATTGGCTCCGGCATTTTTATTGTGGCTTCAGACATCGCGCAGCAGACCGGTTCACCGGGCGGCTTATTACTTACGTGGGTTCTCACGGGCCTGCTTACCATTTCCGCGGCCCTTTCCTATGGCGAACTCGCCGCTCTTTTTCCGCACGCAGGCGGTCAGTACGTGTATTTGCGCGAAGCCTATTCGCCGCTGTGGGGATTTCTTTACGGCTGGACGCTTTTTCTGGTGATTCAGACGGGGACGATTGCTGCGGTAGCGGTGGGCTTCGCGAAGTATCTTGGAGTGCTTTTCCCGGCAATCTCTCCACAGGCGTGGATCGTCCATCCCATTTCGCTCGGGTCGAAATACGCCATCAGCCTCTCCGTCCAGCAACTGGTCGGAGTGCTGATGATCCTTTTCCTGACGTTTTTGAACACACTGGGCGTCCGGCTGGGCAAGCTGATTCAGAATATCTTTACCAGCGCGAAGACGTTTTCTCTTGTAGGGCTGATTTTTCTTGGGATTTTTGTGGGGCGAAATGCCGGAGCAATCAGCGAGAATTTCAGCCACTTGTGGGCCATTCGCAATCCACAAACATTGGAGCCTGGCGCGAATTTTCTGAAAAGCTTCGTGCCCACGGTGACGGCGGCGAGTGGCGTCTTTGGATTGTTCGTTGCCTATGGCGTTGCGCAAGTCGGCTCCTTATTTTCCGCGGATGCCTGGAACAATATCGGATTCACTGCTGCCGAAGTGAAAAATCCCAAGCGCGATGTCGCGCTATCCATGGCTTTCGGGACCATCATTGTTATCACGCTGTATTGCCTGGCGAATCTGGCGTACCTCTTCACCCTGCCTCTGGTGCAGATTCAAACAGACCCCGACGGCCGCGTTGCAAGTGCTGCTTTGAACGCCATCTTTGGGCCGGTGGGTGCCGCCATCATGGCGGTCGCCATCATCATTTCCACCTTTGGCTGCAACAACGGCCTGATACTTGCTGGCGCGCGCGTTTCCTACGCCATGGCCAAAGACGGCCTCTTCTTCCGCTCGACCGGAACTCTGAACAGTAAAGGCGTTCCGGGCTCCGCCCTTGTTTATCAGGGCATCTGGATTGCCTTCCTGATATTGATGAGGACTCGCCAGATCGACGCGTCAGGTACGGTGACGTACGGAAATCTCTACAACGATCTGCTCAACTACGTTGTATTTGCAGTTCTACTTTTCTACGCGCTCACGATTGCCGGGATTTTCTCTCTGCGAGCGAAGCGGCCGGATCTGGAACGCCCCTATCGGGCGTTCGGCTATCCCGTTGTGCCCGCTCTCTATGTTGTGGCGGCCGTCGCGATCATGTTCGTATTGTTGCTTTATCAAACGAAAACCGCGGGGGCTGGGTTGGTCATCGTGCTATTAGGTGTGCCGGTTTACCTGTGGTTGCGCCGGACCTCACGGCTCGCGTCAGGGAATCACTAAAATTTTCTTGTAGGGTGCAGTGCGCTGCGCCACTACAATGCTCTGGGCCAAATTGGCAGTAATGCGCGAAGCGGGCGGAGATTCCCGAAAGGAGGAGTTGCATGGGCAACCCCTTGTTTGCGACAAAGCCGATTGATGCACTGCTGAAAGAGGCAGGCGAGACGGGAGAGCACAGCCTGAAGAGAGCTCTCGGTCCCGTCAACCTGGTCACGCTGGGAATCGGCGCCATCATCGGGGCGGGAATCTTCGTTTTGACGGGTTCAGCGGCGGCTCTCTACGCAGGTCCGGCCATCATGCTGTCGTACATACTGGCCGGGCTCGGCTGCGTTTTCGCGGGCCTCTGCTACGCGGAATTCGCATCGATGATACCCATTGCGGGTTCAGCGTATACCTATGGCTATGCAACGCTCGGAGAAATCATTGCTTGGATTATCGGATGGGATTTGATTCTGGAATACGCGTTTGGCGCCGCCACGGTCGCCAGCGGCTGGAGCAGCACGCTCGTCGCCTTTCTCCAGGACTACGGAATCAGTCTGCCCCCGCAAATCTGCGATGTTCCGGGGGCGCAGTGGGCCCTCTTTGAAGGACGATGGGCGCCCGTCGCAACGTTCAATCTGCCTCCTGAGCAATTGGCTGCGCTGCCGCATGCCACTGCAGTCTTCAATCTGGTCGCGTTTCTCGCTATCTTGGGGGTCACTACGATCCTGATTGTGGGAATTAAGGAATCGGCAAACTTCAACACCGGCGTCGTTTTTGTAAAGCTCACGGCGGTGTTGACTTTTATCGCCGTTGCACTCCCCTATGTTCTTCACCACCCCGATGTCGTTCACGCGAACTGGAAAGTGTTTTTGCCTGCCAACACGGGTGCATTTGGGTCCTACGGCTGGTCGGGCGTGTTGCGGGGCGCAGCAGTGGTTTTCTTCGCATACATCGGCTTCGACGCCGTTTCGACCGCGGCGCAGGAGGCCCGCAACCCGCAGAAAGACATGCCCATCGGCATTCTCGGTTCGTTGGTAGTTTGCACGTTCCTGTACATCGTAGTATCCGGCTTGCTTACCGCCACCGTACATTATTCCCGCCTCAATATCGGGGCCCCGGTGTCGCTGGCCATTCGGGAGACTGGCGTGAAGTGGGGCAGCTATGTTGTCAACGCGGGGGCGCTCGCGGGGCTAAGCACGGTAATGCTAGTAATGTTGCTGGGACAGTCGCGCGTCTTTTACGCGATGGCGCATGATGGTCTTCTGTGGAAGTGGGCGGGCGACGTTCACCCGCGCTTTCGCACTCCCTGGAAGTCTACGGCGATCACCGGATTGGGTGCGGCGCTGTTTGGCTCATTGGTCCCCATTGGCAGCCTGGGGCAGATGGTGAGCATCGGTACGCTTCTAGCATTCGTCATTGTATGCGCCGCTGTCTTGATTCTTCGCGCCCGCCGGCCGGACCTTGAGCGCCCATTCAAGACGCCCCTGGTTCCGGTCGTACCAATCCTGGGGATCATCGTCGCCTTGGGGCTGATGGCCTCTTTGAACGGGATCACGTGGGTGCGCCTGATCGTTTGGCTCATCATCGGCATGGTCATTTACTTCACTTATAGCGTGAAGCACAGCAAAGTCCGCAACAGCATGAAGTAATCCGCAGTTGACGGGGGGCTGAGGCCTGCCAAACATTCTTGCTTGCGCTGCGCCACAAGACCGTGGTTCGCCTCACGTACGGGGGCATCTTCAGGTAAAGTATTTCTTCCGACTCCGGACCCATGAAACCCTTTCTCACGATCTTAAAGGAGATTTGGAGCCGCCTGTCCTGGCTGGACGCCGTTTGCACGGCATTTGTCGGCGTTGGGCTGCTTGTCGCCATCTTTCGTATCAACGGAGGAGTATTTAGTTTTCTGGAGTATCTGGCGGTTCTCGCGGGGCTGTATCTAATTCTCCGTTTCGTGGGTTGGTGGAGAAACCGGCTGCTGTGGAGCCTGCGAAACCGGCTCATTGTCGCCTATCTCTTTATCGCCGTCGTTCCCATCGTTTCCATCGTCATTCTCGTCGTGCTTGCGGCCCGGATTCTCTATTCGCAGTTAGGCGCATACCTTCTCTATGAGGACCTCCATCAGCGCATCGCACTGGTTACCGATATTGCGGAACATATCGCCATTGCCCACGAAACGCTTCCGCCCAGCATCACCCTGGACGAATCGGAGCGAGTCCTCGCGGCGGAATCTCACGCCGTCCATGACCGCGAACTTCCGGGCTTGCAAATTACATTTTCAAATGACTTCTCATTGCTCGGTAAAGTGGCTTCAGGCAAGAACTCGTTTTCGGGGCTGCTCCAGGAAGGGGACTCTCTCTCGCTGATCAGTCTACGAAGGATTCAGGATCCCAAGCAGCAACGTGTCGTCGTTATGCGTGTACCTATCGCGGATCTCGATCATAAGCCAAGCACAAACGATCAACTCGTCACATCGGAGTTTCTTAGCACCATTGCACCGGATCTGGGCGTCATCCAGCTCAATCTTATGGAGAAGTACGAAGGCACTGCCCCACAGGGCGTTCTGTACTCGTCAGGCGGAACGCAATACCGGGTAGCGGGGCGTGTTGTTGCTACGAGCCGCGCGCTTCAGGCTCCTATGTTCTGGTTCGATTCGCCTGTGAACGTGGTGTCTCGCCTCGATTCTGTTTTCGTGGCGAAAGATGGAACGGTGGACCTGGCGCGGCCGTTGCTGGCGGTATCCAATGCGCGGCCTTCGCGACTGAACGCCAGAATTTTCACCTCACTCGGCGAATTGCGCAGCTCGTACGTCATCTTTTTCGTTCTTGTCGGAATCATTTTTCTTCTTATCGAAGCTGTGGCGTGGACCACTGGAATTGTCCTGACGCGGCGCATTACGCGAGCCGTCGCCGATCTTTATCAAGCCACACAGTATGTGCAAACCGGTGATTTTTCCCATCGCATTCAAGTCGAGCGCATGGACCAGCTTGGCGTTCTGGCCGATTCCTTCAATCAGATGACTGGCTCGATCGGCACGCTGATCGAGGAACAGAACAAGCGCCAGCGCCTGGAGAATGAAATCTCCATCGCCCGCGAAGTGCAGAACCAGCTCTTTCCCAGCACCCTGCCTTCGGTTCCAGGAGTCGAAATCGAGGCTATTTGCAGAGCGGCGCGCTCGGTCAGTGGCGATTACTACGACTTCATTCAGCTCAGCCCGACGCACGTGGCCATCGCTATCGCCGACATTTCCGGCAAAGGAATCTCCGCCGCGCTGTTGATGGCCAGTTTGCAGGCCGCCCTGCGCAGTCAAGCGCTCACGGACGGCAGTGAAAGCCTCAGTACCGCCGAGCTCGTGGCGCGGCTGAACAAGCATCTGGTGCGCAACACCGGCGACGACCGCTTCGCCACATTTTTCATCGCCGTCTACGACAGCGCCACGCGGACTCTGCGCTACACCAACGCCGGCCATCTCCCATCGTTCCTCATCTGCAACGGTTCGGCGCATCTCTTGGACAAGGGCGGAATGGTGCTTGGTGTCCTCGACGATTACGTTTATGAGCAAGGCGAACTGCGGGTTGCGCCGGATTCGCTGCTCATTGGTTATAGTGACGGCTTGGTTGAACCGGAAAACGTATACGGCGAAGAGTTTGGGATCGCGCGATTGAAGGAGGCAGCCATCCGCGTTCACCACGCAAAGCCATTGATGGTCGCGGAATCGCTCATGGCCGCGGCGGAAGAATGGGCGGGAACTCCCGAACAAGCCGATGACATGACCGTCATTGTCACGCGGCTCCGGTAGTACGCTTTATTATGCCTGGGCTATACTGAAAATCTCTTCAAGGGGTTGGGAAAACAGAATGTCGCTTCGGAATCGTGTGGCGCTGGTGACCGGCGGAAGCCGGGGTATCGGCCGGGGGCTGGCGTTGCGGCTCGCACAAGATGGTGCGCGAATCGCGATTGCTTACCGCTCGAACAAAGTGGCTGCGCAGCAGACGCTGCGCCAATTACAGGCGGGTGGCGCGGACTGCGTCGCCGTCGAGACGGACATCACCGATTCGAACCGCTGCGATCAGCTCGTCAAAACCGTTGCGGATCGCTACGGGCGTCTGGACGTGGTGGTCAACAACGTGGGCGATTTTCGTTGGGGCATGCTGGGGGAATCCTCCCTTCCGGACTGGCAGAACATTTTTGCTTCGAACCTGTATACCGTTTTATATATGTGTCGCGCGGCTCTGCCGCACATGAGAAAAGCGCGATGGGGACGCATCATCAACATGGGCGCAGTGGGAGCGGAGCGCGCGTTTGGCCAAGCGAAAATCTCGGCGTATGCGGCAGCCAAGGCTGCCGTCGTCGCGCTCTCGCGTTCTTTGGCGCTCGAAGAAGCCAAGCACGGAATCACCGTGAATGTGGTCAACCCTTCCAGCATTGACGAAAATGAATTGACTCTGGAAGAGGCTCGCCGCATTCGTGATGCACGCTTCCCGATCGGGCGCCCGCCGACCGTCGAAGACGTCGCCGCCACCGTGGCCTTTTTTGCTTCCGAAGAGGCTGAATATGTCACCGGACAAGTCGTCAATGTCAGCGGCGGCTGGATGCTCTGATCGTTTTGTGAACCTCTCATGAAAGCTCTCACCGCTGCCGAAATGCGGGAAGTGGACCGCCTCACCACAGAGCGCTACGGCATTCCCAGCCTGCAACTGATGGAAAACGCTGGAACGCAATTCTTCGAGTTCTTGCGAACTTCCTATGGCGACGTAGCCGTAAGCCACGCGGCGATTCTTTGCGGCAAAGGAAATAACGGTGGGGATGGCTTTGTCGTTGCACGGTATCTTCAGGAGGCGGGTTTAAAGCCAGAGGTCTATCTGTTCTCCGGCCAGGACGCAGTTCGCGGGGACGCCGCCGAAAATCTCGCGCGGCTCAAAAAGTCAGGAGCCAGGGTTCAGGAAATCACAGCTTGCGCGCAATGGGAGCGAGTCCGCGGCGAAATCGCCAGGTCACGGCTGATTGTGGACGCCCTTCTAGGTACTGGTTTGAAAGGCAAAGTCGAAGGCCTCCTCGCTTCGGTGATTGAAGACCTCAACAAGATTTCACGCGATGCCACCTCTGTAAAACCCGAAGCTTTGGTTGCCGTGGATACTCCCTCTGCGCTTCCGTCGGATGGAGAAGCCTCTCAGGGGCCTGTGCTTCGGGCTCACGCGACCGTTACCTTCACTGCTCCGAAGATCGGTCAGCTCATTTCCGGAGATTCGTCTTGCTGCGGAAGGCTGCACGTGAAGGATATTGGTTCGCCACCCGAGCTGGTTGAAGAGCTTGGCAAAGGGAGTGTTCGCTGGATCGAGCCTCAGGAATTTCGAGATCTTCCCTTAGTCCGCCAAGCCGATTCTCACAAAGGCAAGTACGGCCACGTTTTGGTGATTGCGGGTTCGCTGGGTAAATCCGGCGCCGCCATTCTCGCGGGTCGTGGCGCGCTGCGGGCCGGAGCCGGTTTGGTGACGGTCGCGACGCCTGAGGCAGTTCTTCCCATCGTCGCCGCAGCGCAAGCGGAACTCATGACCGAACCACTTGCTTGCGCGAAAAAAGGCACGATCGCGGGGGCGAATTTAAAGGCCAGCAACCTTCGCGCGCTTACGCAAGGAAAAACTCTTTTGGCCATTGGTCCAGGGATTGGAACTCACAAGGAAACGCAGAAATTTGTCACCTCTCTTGTCCGGCAGACGGCGTTGCCAGTGATTCTGGACGCTGATGGGCTCAACGCTTTTGCCGGACGAGCGCGTGATTTGGCCAAGCGAAAAGCATCGCATCTTGCGATCACGCCGCATCCCGGAGAGATGGCCAGGCTTCTTGGCGTTTCGAACGGGGCCGTGCAAGCGGATAGGCTGGGCATTGCGTTAAAGACAGCTAAGGCTTGGAAGACCCATGTGATCCTCAAAGGATTTCACACGATTCTCGCCACGCCTGATGGGCGTGCTTTTGTGAACACCACGGGAAACCCGGGTATGGCGAAGGGAGGCTCTGGCGACGTATTGACCGTACTTCTTGCGGGAATGGTCTCGCAGTTCGCCGTGCAGCATTGGGACCGCGCGCTGGCCCTTGGTGTTTAT
>Ga0066709_100002384_pt1 | contig 13684 bp, 9 predicted proteins | sample GraSoiAngelo_158_FD_79665 | JGI IMG/M metagenome (GOLD analysis project Ga0066709, IMG submission 79665) | Grasslands soil microbial communities from the Angelo Coastal Reserve, California, USA - 14_1009_16_30cm | ecosystem: Environmental > Terrestrial > Soil > Grasslands | place: USA... | reverse complement strand
GGAGCTGCCGCCTCATTCATACCGGATCGATTCCACGGGGGCAAGCCTCGCGGCCCTCCACGCGGGGTAGAGGCTCGCCAGGAAGCAAAGCGCCGTGGCCGCGACCCCGACCAGCGCGAAATCGGTCCATTCGATTTTGACCGGCAGCGTATCGATGAAATAAATCTCGCCGGGCAGGTGGAGCAGCTTGTAGCGGCCCAGCGCGAACGAAACGGCCCATCCTACGATGAGCCCGAGCGCGGTGCCGCCGATCCCGACCAGAGTCCCCTGTAAGAGGAAAATGCGCATGATCCCCCGGGGCGTCACTCCCATCGTCCGTAGAACCCCGATGTCGCGCCGCTTCTCCAATACGAGCATGACCAGGCTGGAGACGATATTGACCGTCGCCACCAGCACGATGAGGATCAGGATCGTGAACATGACCGCCTTCTCGATCTTCATCCAGGCGAAGAGATTCCGGTTCAGGTCGATCCAGTTCGTCACCCGGTACTCCGAGCCGAGCCTCGCCTCCAGCCCGCGCGCGGCCTCGCGCGCCCGGAACATGTCGGGGATCCGAAGCTCGTAACCGGTCACGTCCGGGCCCAGCCCGAAAAATTCGCGCGCCGTCTCGAGCCGCACGATGCCGAACGAGGAGTCGTACTCGTAAAGGCCCGAGCGAAAAATGGAGCTCACGCGCAGGCGCTTCATTCGGGGCATTCCCCCGAAGACGCCTCCCGGCTCTTCGCTCGGCAGACTGATCAGGATCACGTCGCCGCGCGAGACTCGAAGCCGGACCGCCAGCTCCTCCCCCAGACCGATCCCCGGCAGATCGCCGCCGTCGAGCGCGCCGCCCTCCGGGGCCAAGTGCGACATGATGTCGGTCACCCGCGCCTCCGCCGAGGGATCGACCCCTTTCAGAACCATCCCGTCCACGCTGCTGCGCGAGGCCACCATGACCTTGCCGTAGACAAAGGGGGCGAGGGCCGCGCCCGGCGGGGCCGCCTCGGCGATTCTCCTGACGAGCGGATCGCCGGGCTGGACGGGACGGTCGTCCGCGGAGAGAACGGCGATGTGCGCGTTCGTCCCGGCGATCCGCCGTTGAACCTGGTCCTCGAAGCCGTTCATGACCGAGAGGACGATCGTGAGGGCGGCGACGCCGATGAACACGCCCCCCGAGGCGAGAAGGCTGATCAGGGTGATGAAGCTCAACCTCCGCTTGGAGCGGAGGTAGCGCGAAGCGATGATCCAGACGAATCCCATGGAAGCCTCCGCGGCGGCGATCAGCCGCGCGCGGCCGCCCCCCTAATCCTCATCCCCGTCCTCGGGCCGCATGTGGGGGAACAGGATCACGTCGCGGATCGAGCGTGAATCGGTGAGGATCATCACGAGTCGGTCCACACCGACGCCCACGCCTCCCGTCGGCGGCATCCCCATTTCGAGCGCGCGAAGGTAGTCGGTATCGAGCATCTGCGCCTCCTCGTCCCCCCGCTCCCGGAGCGTTGCCTGCTGCTCGAACGCGCGCCGCTGCTCAAGCGGATCGTTCTGTTCCGAAAAGGCGTTCGCGACCTCCATGCCGGCCACGATCAGCTCGAACCGCTCGACCAGGTCGGGATGGCCGCGCTTTGCCTTCGCGAGCGGCGACGTTTCGCGCGGGTGATCGACGAGGAAGGTGGGGTTCCTGAGCTCCGGCTGGACCTTCACCGAAACGATCTCGTCCAGGATGCGTCCGTACCCGAACGAGGGATCCAGGGCGACGTGGGCCCGGCGGGCCAGGTCGCGGAGCGAGCGCTCGTCGGAGGGAAGCTCGCTCACGCCGAGCCCCTTCTGGGCGGCCTCGCGGACGGTGAGGCGCCGCCATGGAGGGGTGAAGTCGATCGGCGTTCCGTCGAAGACGATCTTGAGGCTCGGGTGCACGGCCCTCACGCTCTCGATGAGGATGGCCTGGGTCGATTCGAGCATGTCCTCGTAGTCCGCGAAGGCCTGGTAGAACTCGAGCATGGTGAATTCCGGATTGTGGGTCCGGTCCATGCCTTCGTTGCGAAAGTCCTTCGAGATTTCGTAGACACGCTCGAGTCCCCCGACGATCAGGCGTTTCAAATAGAGCTCGTCCGCGATTCTCAGATAAAGCTTCATGTCGAGCGCGTGGTGGTGGGTCACGAACGGCCGCGCCGACGCGCCGCCGTAGAGCGGTTGGAGCGCCGGTGTCTCGACCTCGAGGAAGCCCCGCGATTCGAGCGAGGCGCGCAGAGACCGGATGATGGCCGCGCGGGCGCGAAACACCGCGCGCACCTCGTCGTTCACGATGAGATCGGTATAGCGTTGGCGGTACCGGATTTCGACGTCGGTCAGACCGTGCCACTTCTCGGGGAGCGGCCGAAGCGATTTCGCAAGCAGCTCGACGCGCTCTGCCCGGATCGTGATTTCCCCCGTCTTCGTGAGGAAGACGCGTCCCTCCACGCCCACCCAGTCCCCGAGATCCAGCTCCATCGCCTGGGCGAAGGTGTCGGGCCCGAGAACGTCCTCCCGAAAATAGATCTGCTGAAGGCCCTCTTTGTCCTTCACGTGGGCGAACGCCGCCTTGCCGTGCCCGCGCTTCGTCATGAGCCGTCCCGCGAACCGGACGCGTTCCCCGGATTGCTCGAGCTCCGCATGGCGCGCCTGGATCGCGGCGGATCCATGGGTCACGTCGAAGCGGTAGGCATAGGGTTGGATTCCGCGCTGGATCAGGGCGTCGAGCTTGCTGCGGCGCGTCTCTTGGACGGACACGATTCTCCGGGGCGCGAGGGCTCCCGCCGCGCGTGGGGGGCCGGCACGATGCCGGTGCGGAGCGAGATCGAGCGATTCTAGGAACGAGGGAAACCGCGGTCAAGGAGGGAAGCGCGCGGCGGCGGCCCCGCGCGCTCGCGCCGGCGACTCAGGCGGCGCGAGCCGGCTTTTGCAGCGCGAGGGTGAAGTAGGGCGTCAGCATTCCCGCCGAGATCCCGAAGGGGCGGGCAAGCGCGCTGAGGCACCGGAGCGCCAGAAGCCGTCCCCGTCCCACACCCATGGCTTGTTTCGCCCGGAACAGGGCCTCCCCCTTGTCGCGCCACACGAGATCCTCATAGCCGTAGAAGGGGCGCTTAGCCTCGCGCGGCGAGACCGCCCTTGCCGCGTCATGCCGCCTGCCCGAGACACGCTCCTCCAGCGCGCGCGGAAGGAAGCTTACCCACCATGCGCCCGAATGGGGCTCCACGGGCGACCATCGGTTGCTCGTGGAGCATATCAGGACGGTTCCCCCGGGTCGCAGCGTGCGTCCCAGCTCGAGCAGGATGGGCTCGAGCCCGCGGTGCGGGATGTATTCGAGCACGCTGTTCATGCAGATCAGATCGAAGACCTCCTCCGGCCAGGGCAGCGGCGCCGAGCCTTGAATCCTCGAGAACGTGATGCGGGAAGCGACGCCGTAGCGCGCGGCGTTGGCCCGGGCGAGGGTGAGAAAATCCGGGTTCGGATCCACGGCGGTTACGCGGGCCCCGAGGAGCGCCAACACGATGCTGGTCGCGCCGAGGTTGCAGCCGAACTCGAGGACGTCGCGCCCCTCCGGCGCGGCCAGCCCGCACCGGAACAGATGACGAATGTGGCTCCACTCCCAGTCGACGTAGCCCCGAATCCAGCGGCTCCCCAGATTGAGGCGCGCGCTCCGGGCGAGCGCGAAGAACTCCTCCTCGGCGGCGGCATCGGTGGGGGGCAGCTCGGTGACGGGTGGGAGCGGAGAGATCAATCCTATGCCTCATCCAGGGCTGGTGGAGGGTGCCGGCGCCATCCTGGGCCGGCGGAAGGCAGGAATCTAAGAGTGGCGCGGGCCCAGGTCAAGCGCCCGATCACCGAGGCTCTTCGGTCCGTCGCGCGGGCTCAGCGGCGGGACCTCCTGGACGTGCGGGCGTTCCCTCCCCGCGAGAACCAGCGGCTCGGGCGAGAGCTCGGGCTCCGCGTCCCGCTCGCGACGCGTGCCGCAGGCCGGACAATAGTCCCAATTCGGATCGACGCGGCGATCGCACTTCAAGCACGTGGCGGCGATCGTATGCCCGCAGTGCGGACAGAAGTGGTACTCGGACGCGACCGGCAGGTGGCACGCGGGGCAGAGCCGCGCCGACTCCTCTTCGTAATACACCACCCGCCGGAGCTCCTCCAGGCTCGTCTCCCCCGCGAGCACCTTGGCCAACCCGTCCTCGCCGATGGGGATCATGCCCGCCTGGACCGCCTCCGCGCGGATCATCGATTCCGCCGCTCCGGCCGCGATCAATCTCCGGATCGGGTCGTCCAATTCGAGAACCTCGAAGATCCCGGTCCTTCCCCGGTATCCGGTCTGGCCGCAGTACTCGCAGCCGACCGGGCGGTGGAGGCCGACGTCCTGTGCGTCACGGCTCGAGATGCCGAGAATCCGGAGCTCGTCCCCCGCCGGGATGTATGGATCCTTGCATTTCGGGCAGAGGACCCGCACGAGCCTCATCGAGATCACGCTGATGAGACTCGATGCCACCATGTAGGGCTGGAGACCCAGGTCGACGAGACGGGTCACGGCCGAGGGGGCGTCGTTGGTGTGCACGGTCGAGAGAACGAGGTGCCCCGTGATCGAGGCGCGGAAGGCGATCTGGGCGGTTTCGAGGTCGCGGACCTCCCCGATCATCATGATGTCGGGGTCCTGGCGCAGCATGGCGCGCAGGATCGCCGCAAAAGTCTTCTTGCTCTTCTCATCGACCTGGACCTGGTTGATGCCCGCGATCTGGTATTCGACCGGGTCTTCCACCGTGATGATGTTCTTGGTCACGGTGTGGATCTGCTGGAGGAGCGAATAGAGAAGGGTGCTCTTGCCGCTGCCGGTCGGACCGGTGACGATCACGATTCCCTGAGGCCGCTTGCCGTAGGCCCGGATCTTCCCGAGGTCGGATTCCGAAAGCCCCAGCGATTCGAGGTGAAGCGCGGAGCGCTCCTGATCCACGATCCGGATCACGACCTTCTCGCCGTGGGCCGTGGGGAGCGTCGAGACGCGCAGGTCGATGCGCCGCCCGCTGACCTCCACCCGGAAGCTCCCGTCCTGGGGCAGGCGCTTTTCGGCGATGTCGAGCGTCGCGAGGATCTTGATCCGAGACACGAGCGCTCCCTGCGTCCATTTGGGGAGGCGTTCCAGGTCTTGCAGAAACCCGTCCACGCGGCATCGCACCCCGACCCCCTTCTCCTGGGGCTCGATGTGGATGTCGCTCGCGCGCATCTCGACCGCCCGGGTGATGAGCCAGTTCGCGAGCCTCACGATGGGAGGGCCCGAGCTGATTTTCATCAGCTCGTCGATGTTCTCCTCCCCTTCTTCCGGAACGATCTCGCGAACCTCGACCGAATCGTTCTTGATGATGTTCTCGAGGATCTCTACGACCGAGGCGTCGATGTGGTAGTACTTCGCGATCGCTTCGACGATCTCGGAGGGGGGCGCGAGCACCGGCCGCACGAAATATCCGCTCTGGAACTTGATGTCCTCGAGCGCCTGGGGATTCAGAGGGTCGGCCAGCGCCACGCGGATCGTGCTTCGGTTCTCGAGCTCGATCGGAATGGCGGTGTGTTTCTTGGCGAGGTCCTCGCGCAAGAGCCCGATGACCTGCTCGTCGATCGCGATGCTCTGCAACTCGACGATCGGAAGCCCGAGCTGCTGGTGAAGGACGCGGCAGATGTCCCCCTCGCTGACCATGCCCTGCCGCGTCAGGATCTGACCCAGCGGCTCTTTGGTTTGTCGTTGCCGCCTCAGCGCTTCCCTGAGCTGCTGGTCGGTGATGAGCCCCGCCTCGAGCAGGTACTCCCCCAGCTTCTTCCGCGCGGCGTTGGATTCGGACACCGAGGGCTCCCCCTTCGACCTGGTCCATGGATGGGTCACGCCCCAGATCGGCCGTTGGGCTGCTGATCTTGACCGGGGAATCGGAGGGCGGGACGGCCCTCTGGGCGGAAGGCCCTCGGGGAGCGCGGGTTAGCGGCGGCCCTGGAGGCGGCTCTGCGCGCGTTGCTCCAAGGCGAGCTTGTCCAGCGGCTCGCCGTACCACTCGGAATACTTGCCGTCGAAGCAGGCGTAGCAGTGATCGTCGGGGCGCGACACACAAGCCCTGAGCCCCTCCATGGAGAGGTAGCCCAGCGTGTCCACGTGGAGGTATTTGCGAATCTCCTCCACCGAGTGGGAGGATGCGATCAGCTCTTTCCGGTTCGGGGTGTCGATGCCGTAGTAGCAAGACCACGCGATCGGCGGGCTCGAGACGCGGAAGTGGATCTCGCGCGCGCCCGCGCCGCGGAGCATCGCCACGAGGCTTCGGCTCGTCGTGCCGCGGACGATCGAGTCGTCCACCACCACGACCCGCTTCCCCTCCAGAATCCGCCGGACAGGGTTGAATTTGAGGTTCACGCCGAAGTCGCGTTTCACCTGCTGCGGCGCGATGAACGTGCGTCCGACGTAGTGGTTCCGGATGAGGCCCAGCTCGAAAGGAATCCTGGAAGCCTCCGAAAAACCAAGCGCGGCGGAGTTGCTGGAATCCGGCACCGAAATGACGATGTCGGCGTCGACCGGATGCTCCTCCGCGAGCCTTCGCCCGAGGCGCCTGCGGATCAGGTCGACGCTCTCGCCGAAGACCTCGCTGTCCGGGCGGGAAAAATAGATCAGCTCGAAGACGCACGCCCTCGCCGGCTTGGGCTTCAGGGCGGGATACGATCGGACGCCGCTTCCGTCGATCACGACCATCTCCCCCGCGGCGATCTCGCGGATGAAGTCGGCTCCGACCATATCGAGCGCGCAGGTTTCGCTCGCGAGGACGTGCGCGTCGCCGCGCTTCCCCAGGCAGAGCGGGCGGAACCCCCTCGGATCCCGCAGACCGATCAGCTTCTCCCCCGCGAGGATCACGAGGGTGTAGGCCCCCTGGCAGCGCGCGAGCGCCTCCGGAATCATCCGCTCGATCTCGGTCGCCTTGGATCGGGCGATCAAGTGCAGGATGACTTCGGTGTCGCTCGTGGTCTGGAAGATGGAGCCCTGCGTCTCCAGCTCGTTCCGAAGGGCGACCGCGTTGACGAGATTCCCATTGTGGCCGAGCGCGAGCATGCCCTCGCGAAAATCGACCACGAGCGGCTGCGCGTTTCGAAGAAGGGTGCTTCCCTGCGTGGAGTACCGGTTGTGTCCGATCGCGATGTGGCCTTTGAGCGAATCGAGAACGGCTCCCGCGAACACGTCGGAAACGAGGCCCACCGCCTTGTGGTGGCGGAATTCGACCCCGTCGGTCGCGACGATCCCGGCACTCTCCTGTCCGCGGTGCTGGAGCGCGTAGAGACCCGCGTACGTGAGGCGGGCCGCGTTCTCGGCTCCCCAGATGCCGAAGACACCGCACTCCTCGTGGAGACGGTCGCCGAGCCGCCGCGAGGCGGCGGCCTCTAACTCGCGGTTTTCGCTCAAGGCTTCTCCCCCGTTCATGCCGCCGCCCGGAACGCGGGCGCGGGATCGATCAGAAACCGTTCGACGACGTCCCACCGGGTAGCCTCCGTTAGGTCTGCGGCCGCCTCGCTGTGCGGATTCACGAGCAGCCCGTGCTTTTGATCGTGAAGCGTTCCCAGGGCGCGGCTCACGGAAGCGATCGACGCTCCTCCGTCGGGCCCGCGCGACCAGATCCACCAGAGCTTCGCGCGCCGGATGGCGGCAAGCCCCGGCATCGGATGCTCGCGGAGCAAGCGCCGCTTGAGCCCCTCGTCCGCCGTCTCCTCGCGCGTCCGCGCCAGGATGCCCCACGCGCCCTCGGGCGGAGACCATGTCTTCCCGCGTTCCGCGGCCGTGAGGAACCGGTAGCTCTCCTTGTTTGGATTCACGAAGAAGTTCGAATGCCGCACCGCTTCGCCCAGGCGCGGCTCGAAGGAATCGGCGCGCGCACCCGCCTCCGGCTCGAAGAGCAGGAGCTGCTCGCGCACGATCCGCGTGAGCGTGTACCCGGGGTCGAGCAGCCGACGCCCGGTCTCGAGCGCGGTCCAGGCCGTGAGGTCGGTGATCTTGAGCCTTATGAGAAGAACCGCGCTCACGGTCGGGCCTCTTCCGCCACGCGGGAGGCAAGCTTGGACGCGAGCGATGCAAAGAGGACCCTCCCCGGTCCCGGACCCTCGAGCGCTTCCCAGCGCCCCACCGCCGCCCGGCGCCGCTCGCTCCAGCTGCTCTTCAGATCCATGGGCACCTGGCGGAGCCACGCGGCCCGCTCCGGATGCGGCATGAACGCGAGGATGTTCCCATCTACGTTGGTGATGCCCGCGGCCTGGAACATGGCCCCGTTGGGATCGATGGGGAACTCCCGCGCGGGTCCTCCCGACGGGGCCACGAATCGATACAGCACGAGCCCTTCCTTTTGGATGCGGTCCCGAACCTCCGGGTCCGCGGTCAGAAACCGCCCCTCGCCGTGCGCGATCGGCATCGGGATCACCTGGCCCGGCTCCGCGAGCGCCGCAAACCACTCGCGTCCCGGGCCCTCTTCGGCGCGAAGCGAGGTCCAGCGGCAGAGATACCCCTCCCGGCGCGGGGCGCGGTTGGGGGCGAGCGCCATTTCGACCCTCCCGGGATGGAACCCGGGGACGAGGCCCGCCTCCACGAGAACCTGGGCTCCGTTGCATATTCCGAGAACCGGCTTGCCGCGCTTCGCCTCGACCGCGATCCGGTCGATCGCGGAGAGCTTGGCGGCGACCGCTCCGGCCCGGATCCTGTCCTGAAACGAGAATCCGCCGGGGAGGACGTACGCATCGAACTCGCTCCAGACCGAAGCCGGCTCGTTCCAGCGGACGATGCGCGCCTTGAGCCCGACGGCCTCGAGCGCGCGCGCGGTCTCGTACTCGCAGTTCACGCCCGGTAACTGGAGCACGGCGACGTTCGGCATTCTCACTCCGCGATCGGCTGGAGCGCGCCCGAGTGGATGCGCTGCAGCGTTTCGAGGTCCATGTCCACCAGGGTGTGCCCTCCGTCCAAAATTCGAAATCGAGGCTCGGCAAGGGTCCGTCCGACCATGACCGCGTCCGTTTCCCAGCGGTCGAAAAGGTTCAGAAGCTCGGTCAGCCGATCCTTGGCCACCTCGAAGAGGAAGCCGGGCGCTTCCGAGTAGAGCCGGGATTCGGGCGATGTGCTCCCGAGGCCGGAGATCGGGATCTGGACCCCGATGCCCTGGGCCGCGTAGCCGCCGAGCGCCATCTCGAGGGCCGTGATCGCGAGCCCCCCTTCGGCGATGTCGTGGCACGCGAGCACGATTCCGGTCAGCACCGCCTCCAGCGCGGCGTAGATGCGCCGGCGCTCCCGGTCGAAGTCGAGATCGGGGAGCGGTCCATCGGTCCGGTTCGAGAGGGCAAAACCGAGCTGCGAAGCACCCAGCCGGTCCTGTCGCGGCCCGCTCAGGACGAGGACGCTGCCGGCGCGCTTGGTCGCGCTCGTCACGGCGACACTCCAGTCCGCCAGGACGCCGAGGCCGGCCACGATCGGCGAGGGCTCCACGGCCCGACCCGAGGGAGCCTCGTTATAGAAGGATACGTTTCCCGAAACTACCGCGACCGGAGGCCCGGACAACCCGTCCTTGCCGAGCGCCCGCGCCGCATCGCCGAGCCCGCGAACGCTCTGGACGAAATCCCCGAAGACTTCCGGATCCTCGGGGTTCCCGAAGTTCAAGCAATCCGTGAGCGCGGCGGGCTCCGCGCCCACCGCGACCAAGTTGCGCAGGACCTCGCACACCACGTGGGCCGTTCCCCAGTAAGGGTCGGCCGCGACCCACCACGGGTTTCCGTCCACCGTGACCGCGCAGCCGAGCATCGATCCCGGAATCGGCGCGAGGACGGAGGCGTCCGCCTCGCCCGCCCGGAGGACCATCCTTCCCTGAACCTCGGTGTCGTAGTAGCGGATGATCGGCTCGCGCGAAGCGAGATTCATGCTCTGCGCCATGCGCGTGAAGAGCGCCTCGTGATCGTGCACCGGTGGGAGCGGCGGCGGCGCGGGGGCCTTGGGCCGCGGCCGCTCGGGCCTCAAGTGTTCGATACCGGCGGTGATGACCTCGACCGGGGAATCGCAGACCGCTTGGCCCCCCTTCAGAATCCTGTAGCGCGGGTCGGTCCGCACGCGTCCGATGACCGCCGCGCAAGCGCCCTGGTACACCTCGGGAAGGGCGTACGTGGCGTTGTAGAGCTCGAGCACGCGGTCGGCGACCCGCTCCGGAACGACCAGGGCAAATCGCTCCTGGGTCTCGGAGCACGCGATCACTTCGGGAGGGTATTCGCCTCGCGCCACGGGGACGCGGTCCAGGTCGACGTCCATCCCGAATCCCCCGGCGGCGGCCAGCTCGGAGGAAGCGCACGCGATTCCGCCCGCGCCCAGATCCTTGAACCCAAAGGAGACGCCCTGCCCGTGGAGCATGTCCAGCATGGCGCGGTTCGCCTCCAGGAGCACCCGTTTCAGGAAAGGATCGGGCACCTGGACGTGGCCCCGCTGCGCCTCGGCGTTCTCCTCGAGAACGGCCGACGCGAAGGACGCGCCCCCGAAACCGGTTTCGTCGGTCGGCTTCCCGATCAGGACGAGAACGTAGGGTTCCCGGCGCGCCGCCTCCGGCACCCGGCTCCGCACGACGCGATCGGCGCGCACGAGCCCGAGCGAGACCACGTTCACCAGACAGTTTTCGTCGAATCGCGGCGAGAAGAAAACATCGCCACCCAAATTCGGGACCCCAAGCGCGTCGCCGTATTGCCAAATCCCGTCGATCACGCCGCGCACGATCTCCCGCACCGGCGCGGAGCGCGGCCCGTCGGGGTCGCCGAACCGGAGCGAGTCCATGACGCCGATGACCTCGGCCCCCATGCACGCCACGTCGCGCACGATGCCGCCGATCCCGGTCGCGGCCCCTTCCGTGGGGACGACCTGGGAGGGATGGTTATGGCTCTCGTGCGCGATCACGAGCGCGTACTCCACACCCTCGTGGACACCGAAGCGGACGACGCCGGCGTCCTCCCCCGGCCCGAGGATGACGCGCGGACTCTGGGTGGGCAAATGCGCCTTCAAGACCCGCCGGCTGCTCTTGTACGAGCAGTGCTCGCTCCACATCGTGTCGAAGATGGTCGCCTCCGCGCGCGTGGGGTCCCGCTCGAGAAGCGAGAGCATCCGCCGCGCTTCGGCGGGGGCGAGCCTCAGGCCTTCCCGTGCGAGGAGCCCCGCGAGGGCGCGGTCGTCCGCGCCCGCGAGCGGAAGAATGGGGGCGCTAGCGGCCTGCTGCAACGGGTTCCCCCAAAACGCGTTCAAATATTCGGTTCACGTGACGGATGAAGTGGGCCGGATCGAAGCAGGCGAGGAGCTTTTCCTTGGAAAGGAAGCGGGACACGGCGGGATCCGCGAGCAACCGGGTCGCGAGGTCGGGCTGGCCCCGCCACGCCGCCATCGCGTGGCGCTGCACCACGGCGTAGGCGTCCTCGCGACTCTGGCCCGCGTGGACGAGAGCCAGGAGGACCCGTTGCGAGTAGATCAAGCCGCGGGTCATCTCCAGATTCGAGCGCATCCGCTCCGGGTACACGTTCAAGCCTTCGAGCACCTCGCGAAGCTGGGCCGCCATGAAATCCGCGGCAAGAAACGAGTCCGGCAGGATCACGCGCTCCACGCTCGAGTGGCTGATGTCGCGCTCGTGCCAGAGCGCTACGTTTTCGAGCGCGGCATGGGCGTTCGCGCGCAGGAGCCGGGCGAGCCCGCAGATCCGCTCGCAGTTGACCGGATTTCGCTTGTGCGGCATCGCCGACGAGCCCTTCTGTCCTTCCCGGAACGGCTCCTCCGCCTCGAGGACCTCGGTCCTCTGGAGATGCCGGATCTCGAGCGCGATCTTCTCGAGCGAGGCCCCGAGGAGGGCCACGGCCTGCAGGACCTCGGCATGCCGGTCGCGCTGCACCACCTGCGTGGTCACAGGATCGGGCGCCAAGCCGAGCGAGCCCAGCACTTCCTCCTCTAAGTCGGGGCTCAAGTGCGCATGCGTCCCCACCGCTCCGGAGAGTTTTCCCACGGCGATGGCGGCGCGCGCGCGAGCGAGCCGTTCCATCGCCCGCCCCAGCTCCTCGTACCAGACCAGGACCTTCAATCCAAACGTGATCGGCTCGGCGTGAACGCCGTGGGTTCGGCCGACCATGATCGTCTCCTTGTGCCGGAGCGCCAGCGCCCGCGCCGTCTCCCGGAGCCGGCCCACCTCCGCTCCCAGGAGATCGCACGCCCGCGTCATCGTGAGCCCAAGCGCGGTATCCACGAGATCGGACGAGGTCATCCCCCGGTGAAGGTGGCGCGCGTCCTCCCCGGCCGTTTCCGCGATGTGGGTCAGGAACGCGATGACGTCATGGCGGACCGTCGTCTCGAGCGCCTCGATGAGGGCGGGATCGATCCTGGCCTTCGACCGGATCCGCGCGGAGGTACCCGCGGGAATGTCCCCGCGCCGCTCCATCGCGGCGCAGACCGCGAGCTCTACATCGAGCCAGGTCCGGTAGCGGGCGTCGTCGTCGAAGAGCGCCGCCATTTCCTTGCGGCTGTAGCGGGAAATCATCGTCTCACTCCGGCAGCTCCTGCAAGACGAGGCGGAGCGTCAGCGACGCTCCGTCCCGCTCCACGGTGAGCGTGATGGCATCCCCCACGTTCGCCCCGAAGAGAGCGCGGTAGGCTTCGTTCACGTCCCCGACCGGAGTGCCGTTCACTTTTCGGATGATGTCGCCGATCTTCACCCCCGCCTTGTCGGCGGGGCTCCCCTTTTCCAGGGAGGCGACGTAAAGCCCGTTTCGATCGCTTGTGCCGAGCCGCTCGGCCAAGTAGGGGGTGATGTCCCAGGTCCCGACGCCGATCCAGACGTTGCGCACCCTGCCGTATCGGATCAGCTCGTCCACCACGCGTTTCGCGGCATCGATCGGAATCGCGAACCCGATGCCCTCCGAGCCGCCGCTCTTGGTGAAGATGAACGTGTTCACGCCGATCACTTCGCCGCGCGCGTTCACGAGGGGCCCCCCGGAATTCCCCGGATTGATGGCGGCATCGGTCTGAATCATGTTCTTGTAAATCCCGCCGCTCGTCGTTTCGGCCTTGATGTCCCGGCGCGTCGCGCTGATTACGCCGGCGGTGACCGTCGGCTGGGTGTCGTTGAGCAGGAAGCCGAACGGATTTCCGATCGCGATCGCCCACTCTCCGACCATGAGATCTTCGGAGTTCCCGAGCGGCGCCACCGGCAGCTTGTCTCCCTCGATCTTCACGATCGCGACGTCGTACTGGGGCTGGGCCCCAACCACCTTGCCCGTGAAGGACCGTCCGTCGGCCAGGATGACGGTGATCTTCTCGGCTCCATGCACCACGTGCTCGTTCGTGAGCACGTAGCCCTTCGGCGAAATGACGAAACCGGAGCCCATGCTCGGAATCTGCTCCCGGTATCGATAGGAAGGGATCATGTCCCGGAAAAAAGGCTCGAAGAATTCGCTGCCGAAGGGAACCGACTGGACGAGGCGGGTCTGCACGACGCTGATCGTGACCACGCTGGGCCCGACCCGCTCGGCGGCCTGCACGATCGCGGTCCGGCGGGAATTCCCCGGATCGCGGTGGGCCTGGCTGTCCTCGGCGACGGCCACGCCGGGTCGGACGTCTCCCCCCGGGGAGGGCGTCAGAATCACGGTCGCTCCAAGGATGAGCGCCCCCAGCAAGAGGAAG
>Ga0066709_100002383_pt1 | contig 13685 bp, 15 predicted proteins | sample GraSoiAngelo_158_FD_79665 | JGI IMG/M metagenome (GOLD analysis project Ga0066709, IMG submission 79665) | Grasslands soil microbial communities from the Angelo Coastal Reserve, California, USA - 14_1009_16_30cm | ecosystem: Environmental > Terrestrial > Soil > Grasslands | place: USA... | reverse complement strand
TCCGCCACTCAAACTCTCCGGCATTTTATCTTCCTGCCCTTCCATTTCCATCACATCGAGCATCTCCGCGACCTTTGCGCGCAAAACTTTCGGATCGCGCTCGCCAGCTTCGCGCAGTGGAAAGGCGATATTTTCTTCTACAGTCATCGAATCAAAGAGCGCGCCGCTTTGGAAGAGGATGCCGATCTTTTTGCGGATTTCCCCAAGTTGCCGTTCGCTCATTCCGGTAATGTTTTGCCCCTCGATCCAAATCTCTCCCGCGCTGGGCTGCATCAATCCTACGAGATGCTTAAGTAAGACGCTTTTGCCGCCACCGCTGCGTCCAATGATGGCGAGGGTTTCGCCAGTTGCGACCTCCAGATCTATGCCACGCAGAATTTCCTGCTCTCCTATCCTTTTTGCCAATGCCCGAACCGCAATCATTGGCGAAGATTTGCTCGAAACCAAACGCGGCTTAATGGAGGACTCGGGAGATGGCGGCGCGTCGATCATCGCAACGCACAAACTCTCAACTCTCAACTGTCAACTCTCAACTACCTAATATTACTGGTATCCCGCTGGGTAAATGATGTTGAACAACATGGTGAGGAAAAAATTGCAAACCAGAACCGCGAGCGAGGCGTTCACGACCGCCTCAGTCGTGGCCCGACCGACGCCGACCGCCCCTTCGCGGGCGGTCAACCCCTTGTGGCAACTGATGAATACGATGAGTATTCCGAAACAGAACGCTTTTGACAGACCCATAATGATGTCGCGATTGCGTGTCCAGCGCACCATATTTGCCATGTAGTAAGTGCCATTAATGTCGAGCATGAAAATCGCAACGAAATAGCCGGCGGCGATGCCGACGGCTATGCACTCCGCCACCAGCAGCGGCATTGATACCATCATGGCGAGTGCGCGTGGCACGACCAAATAATCAATCGGGTAAACCGCAAGCGCGCGCAGCGCATCGATTTGCTCCGTTACTTTCATCGTGCCGATTTCCGCTGACATCGCTGCGCCGACGCGTCCAGCCACCATTAAAGCGGTCAGGACCGGCGCGAGCTCGCGGCACAGCGACACCGAAACTACCGCACCTACAGCGGAGCCCATTCCTAACTTGTTAAATTGGAAAAATGTCTGTGCCGAGAACACCGCACCAGTGAATCCGCCAGTGATCACGACGACGAGCTGGGAAAGCAAACCGACCTCGACGACTTGATTAAGAAATAATTTCCAACGGAGCTTGTGCGTGAAAATAGAACGAAAGGTGTCGGCCGCGAGCAACACAACTTCGCCTAGATATTGAAAAAATGAGAGCAGCGGCGCGCCGAGAGCGCTAAAGAAGCGGACCATTATGGAAGAGGTGATCAGTGAACGGTTAATGAGTATGTCCCCTACCTTTGTTCTGATTTCTGATCACCGATCGCATTTCCCACGCTCAGCCGCTCCGCCTTCGTTCGCAACTGAAGCTCCGTCGGAATCGCGCCGATAAAAAGCGGTTTAGGGCCGAGGTTAGGGAAAATCGCCCGAATTTCGCGGATACTCAATGTCGGTTCATCGAACTCCAGGTAAACGATATCGTGATTTGTGTCGACTTTGTAACGCAGCCCGGCGATCTCCACGAGGTGCGGGTCGAGCTCCAGGATTCTGCCCTTTCCCGCAAACCGCGCGCACAAATCTTAACTTCGAACATGTGCGACACCGTTTCAACGGCGTGGTTGTGGCGATGCAATTCATCTCGCACGAGAACTGATTGGCGGACTTCGTTGCCGCGAGGTTGCAATTGCGCCTGGCGCAAAGCTGCGTAAAGGATGGCCGTTGAACAGATGAGACGCTCTCCTCAGTATCTGTTAGCCACGAATCTGGTTTTGGGCGTACTGTGCTTCGCCGGATGCGAAACGGTTCCGCAAGGAATTCAGCAGGCGAGAATCGAGATGGCGCAACGGATCGCGGCTGAACCGACGGGCGATTATTACATCGGTCGGCGTTACTACAAACCCGATTACAAGTTCTGGGGTTACGTGCGCAAACCCGGTCAGCCATGGAGCACAGCGGAGCTGGTCATGCTCAATGAAAAGCAGAAACTTGCCCCGGACCGCGAACGCCTCGAGTTCGGCAGCGATAACAATTACGAATACAAGCTTTACGGTTACTTCAGCGGCGACAAAGTCTATGAACCTGCCAGCAACGGGATTTATCCCGAGTTCGTATTGAAAGGCTACGAACTCATTTCCGAGAATCCGACACCAATTTTCAGGAGCCAAATGAACGGTCGCTCGAATCCAACCGACCTGCGGTATGTGGTGGAAAAACCAGAGTGATCGCTCTGGTCCGTTAAACTCTTGAAGCCTTAACCGTTGAATCGCGACGCTGTAACCATGTAACGTTTAACGAATCACTTTTCAGATGCCAGACGCCGCGAGCGTTTCCAAAAGATGTGATCCTCTTGTCGAGGAATTCCTGTGCTATCTCACGAACGAGCGCAACGCTTCACCGCGAACGCTCAAGGCTTATCGCCAGGCGCTGATCGGGTTCCGCGCAGAGAATAAAACGCCGTGGAAAAAATGCACCGGCGACGATTTTCGCAATTATCTCTTTGCGCTGATGAAACAGGGGCAGGCGCGTTCATATGTGCGACTTCAATTTTCTGCGCTACGCACCTTTTATCAATTTCTCACCGCTCGGAAACGGCTGCGGCAGAATCCGGTCCGAGAAGTGCAACTGCCCAAAATGGAGAAGAAGCTGCCGCTGGTCCTTACGCGGCAACAAGTGGACGAGCTTCTGACGGCGCCCACGCGAGAGCCGAAGAGCCGATCTGCGCCGTCATGGATGCCCCTGCGCGATGTCGCGATCATGGAATTGTTTTACAGCAGCGGATTGAGACTGAGCGAACTCGCTGCTCTTGATGTAGGCGACGTTGATCCCTACACGGAATCGCTGCGCGTATTCGGCAAGGGTCGCAAAGAACGGGTGTGCCCGGTAGGTCTGCCTGCACTGGAAGCGATCCAAAAATATCGGGTGACAGCGAACGTGCACACAGGCCCGCTGTTCATCAACAAGGCGCGAAGGCGAATGTCTGTGCGCTCAATCTGGTTAGTGTTGAAACGCTACGTGCGGCATACATCCATTCCGATTTCAATCAGTCCGCACAAACTGCGACATAGTTTCGCGACCCACATGCTCGACCGCGGCGCGGACCTGCGCAGCGTGCAGGCGTTGCTCGGCCACGCCAGCCTTTCCACCACACAAATTTATACCCACGTCACCGTCGAACGCCTGAAGAAAGCATACGCGGATGCACATCCGCGGGCGTAACAACAAAGTCAGCCTTAACTTGGCGTCGGCGCAGCAGCGCTGCTTTGTGCTTGTGATTCTAGCACCTGGAACGACAGCTTTCCTTCGGCGGCGATGACCTCGACCCGGTCGCCGGGTTTTACGTGGCCACGAAGCAATTCTTCTGCCAGGGGGTCTTCGAGAAAACGTTCCACTGCTCGGCGCATCGGACGTGCGCCGTACTGCGGATCGTATCCTTTGTCGATGAGGAATTCTTTCGCGCTTTGTTTCAATTCGATGTGGACTTCCTTGGCTTTGATGCGCATAAGCACTTTGTCCACTTCCAAATCAACGATGCGCAGCAACTCGGGTTTACCCAATGAGTGAAAGACGATGATTTCGTCCAGCCGGTTCAGGAACTCAGGCTTAAACACGCGCTTCGTTTCATCAAGAATCTTGTCGCGCATTGAATCGTAATCGTGCCCTTCACGGGGCGCGCCGAAGCCCATCACCGTCTGCTTCTTCAACAGGTCGGCGCCTACATTCGAAGTCATGATGATGATTGTGTTCCGGAAGTCAATCTTGCGGCCTAACGAATCGGTGATCTTGCCGTCTTCCAAAATCTGCAAAAGCAAATGCATCACGTCGGGGTGCGCTTTTTCGATCTCATCAAACAACACGACCGAATACGGCCGGCGCCGCACTGCCTCCGAAAGTTGTCCGCCTTCCTCGTAACCGACGTACCCTGGCGGTGAACCGATCAAGCGCGACGCGGTAAACTTTTCCATGTATTCCGACATGTCGATTTGAATCAATGCGTCGGCGTCCCCGAACATGAATTCAGCGAGCGTGCGCGCGAGATAGGTCTTACCCACGCCGGTCGGGCCGAGAAACACAAATGAACCAATCGGACGTTTCGGATCTTTCAAATCCGCCCGTGAACGCCGCAACGCCTTGCTGATAGCTGTTACTGCTTCGTCCTGGCCGATGACTCGGTCCTTCAGCTCCGCTTCCATTCTGAGCAGTTTCTGAGTTTCCTGCTCCTCCATTCGCTGGAGCGGAACGCCGGTGACCTTCGAGATGATGTGCATCATGTCATCGCCGGTCACGACGACTTCTTTCTCTTCCCGTTCTTCGCGCCACTTGTTCAAAATCGAGTCGAGCTTTTCCTTGGTTTGCTTCTCCTTATCTCGAAGCGCGGCGGCTTTTTCAAAATCCTGCGCCTTGATTGCTCCTTCTTTTTCAAGTCGGATGCCTTCGATTTCCTTCTCGATGTCCTTAACATCAGGCGGACGCGTCATTGAGTTGATTCGAGCGCGCGCACCGGCCTCATCCATGACATCGATGGCCTTGTCCGGGAGAAAGCGGCCCGTGATGTAACGATCAGAAAATCTGACGGCAGTCTCGAGCGCTTCGTCGGTGAGTTTGGCTTTGTGATGCGCCTCGTATTTGGGGCGCAACCCTTTCAATATTTGAATGGCTTCATCAACGGTCGGTGCATCGACCTTTATGGTCTGGAACCGTCGTTCCAATGCGGCGTCCTTTTCGATGTACTTGCGATATTCGTTCATCGTGGTCGCACCAACACATTGCAATTCGCCTCGGCTCAGCGCGGGTTTAATGATGTTTGACGCATCCATGGCCCCTTCGGCCGACCCGGCGCCCACGATCGTGTGCAGCTCGTCGATAAAAAGGATCACGTTCTTGGAGCGGCGAATTTCGTCCATTACAGCTTTGATGCGTTCTTCGAACTGGCCGCGGTATTTTGTTCCAGCGACCATCAACGCCAAATCAAGGGTGATGACGCGCTTGTCGCGCAGCAATTCCGGAACGTTGCCATTTGCGATCTCTTGCGCCAGTCCCTCAGCAATGGCTGTCTTGCCTACGCCCGCTTCGCCAATCAACACCGGGTTGTTCTTCGTGCGCCGGCAGAGTATTTGAATCACCCGCTCGATCTCGTTACGCCGGCCAATCACCGGGTCCAGTTCGCTCTTTCTGGCCAACTCCGTCAGATCGCGGCCAAACGCACGGAGCGCCGGCGTCTTGACGTCTTTCTTCGTCGGCTCACCTTCCTGCTCCGGTTCGGACGGCGTGAAGTTTGGATCAAGCTCTTTTAAAATTTCGTTGCGCGTACGTTCAATATCGAGTTCCAGACTCTTTAGAACTCTGGCGGCGACGCCTTCGCCCTCCCGCAATAGCCCAAGTAAAATGTGTTCCGTGCCGACGTATGAATGATTGAGCGCCTTGGCTTCCTTCCCCGCGAGGGCCAGCACTTTTTTTACGCGAGGTGTGTACGGGACGTTGCCGACCATTTTTGTCTCAGGTCCGGAACCGACCTGCTTCTCCACCTCCATCCGTACCGTCTCGAGATCGAGACCCATCTTTTGCAAAACGTTCACGGCCACGCCCTGGCCAAGCTTGATGAGTCCCAGAAGCAGGTGCTCGGTGCCCACATAGTTGTGGTTGAATCGGTCGGCTTCCTTGCGAGCAAGCGCCAAAACCTGTTGAGCCCTCGGTGTAAAATTATTCATTACTCGATGGTCCGTTCGTCAAGCCATTGCCTGACTCCCTTACCATCTTACTAATATCAGGTTTGGGGAAAATTTTCAAACGGTCGCGGATGATTTGGGCGCGCAAATAATCGCGTTCTTCCGCATTTAACTTTTGTTGCGAGCTTTTTTGCAAATGCGCCGGCTGCGTTTCAATGAACAATTCGTCGATTTGCAGGCGCTGATCTTCGGGGAACGCGCCGAGATCCATTCCAAGTTTGATAACCGAGAGCAGATTGAGCGCTTCCTTCGATGGCATGGCGTGGGCATACGTCAAAACGCCATAGGCGCGGCCGATCTGGTCGCAAAGCGTACTAGGTTTTCTCTGGAGCAAAGTTTGCCGCGCGTCATGTTCCTTATCGATGATCGTCTCAATGACTTTGCTCAGACGATTGATGATGTCCTCTTCCTTTTCACCAAGCGTGGTCTGATTCGAGATTTGAAAAAGATTGCCCATCGCTTCCGTTCCTTCGCCATAAAGCCCGCGCACTGCGAGACCGATTTTGCTGACCGCCTGAATGACCTGGTTGATCAGCTCGCTCAGGACGAGTCCCGGAAGGTGCAGCATTGCGGACGCCCGCATACCGGTACCGACGTTCGTTGGACAAGCGGTTAAATATCCAAGCCGCGGATCGAAAGCAAAGTCCAGTTTGCTTTCCAGTGCGGTGTCAATTTTGTCGACCAGCTTGAACGCCTGTTTTAACTGCAGGCCGGAACGAATCGATTGTATCCGCAGATGATCTTCTTCATTGATCATAATGCTGAGCGTTTGCCGCCGATTCACTACAACTGCGCTGCCGGCGCCCTTGGCGGCATGCTCGCGGCTGATCAGATGGCGCTCGACCAGCACCTGCTTGTCCAATGCGGCCAGATCGTGCAGACCCTCGGAGAAGGCGTCCTGCATTTCCGGAAGCGCTTCCACGCGGGACCGGATCTGTTCGAGGATCAACGTGCGTTCCGCTTTCTTAGCCCAACCGGGAAAGGCACGGGTACGCAGATTCCGCGCAAGGCGGACGCGGCTGCTGATTACAACCTGATGATGTGGACCTTCTCCGCGCAGCCATTCTCCGGCGGTCGACAGCATGTTTGAGAATTTCATGACGAATTCGAAAGGTCGCTTTCCATTTGTTTGATTTGGTCGCGCAGCGACGCTGCCGTCTCGTAGTTTTCGTCTGCCACGGCCTTTTGTAGATTTTCCGTGAGCGTCCGCATCCGCTGGCTCAATGCCATGGTGCGCTGCGCGCGTTCTGGTAATTTCCCAACGTGTTCGGTGCCCTTGTGCATCGCTTTCAAGAGCGACCCCAAACCCTCCGCAAAAGTGACATAGCATTCACTACAACCGAGACGGCCGGTTTTCTTAAAGTCCGTCTGACTAAAACCACATACGGCACATTTTTTAGCGGGTGCTCCCTTTTCGATCTCTTCGGCTGCTCCTATGCCCAGCAGCAGATCAGCCAGCGCGAAACTGGTTGGGTCCTGCACACCTTTTTCCTTCGAGCAACCTTCGCACAGGTTCACCTTGTGCATTTTGCCCTCCAGGATTTGGGTCAGGAAGACTGTCGCATCATTACATTTGCAAACGTCGCACAACATCTCTGCTAATTAGACCGTGATGTGTGGCAAACATTCAACACGGCACATTCCCTGACTACCTTCGTTGTCGTAATCGGTTTTCTCAACCTCGATCGAAGATCGGTGTGCCAGTCTCACGTGTCATCTCGCGGAAGCGCGCGATGATGCGTGTGGTGATCGGGCCGGGTGTTCCGTTTCCGATCGGTCGACCGTCAGCTTTCACTACAGGAACGATTTCGGCAGCCGTTCCGGTGAGAAAGCATTCGTCGGCGACGAAAATATCGTGTCGCGTGAGATCCGCCTCAGTGGCTTTGAGGTCGAACTCGCCCGCAATGTCAAAAACGACCGACCGCGTGATCCCTCGCAAGGCCCCGGCGGTAATAGGCGGCGTGCAGATCTGGCCGTGCTTGATGATGAACACGTTATCGGCAGTGCATTCCGCGATGTTTCCCGCGTCATTCAACATCAACGCTTCATCCGCGCCGGCCAGGTTCGCTTCGATTCGAGCCATGACGTTGTTTAAATAGTTTAACGATTTCACCGCGGGATTGAGCGATGCCGGATTGCTCCGGCGCGTCGCGACCGTGATGATGTTTAATCCTTTCCGATAAAAATCCTCCTGATAAAGCGCGATGGTCGCCGCTATGATGATCACGCTCGGGTTTTTGCATTGCTCCGGATTTAAACCCAGATTGCCGACACCGCGCGTGACAAGAAGCCGGATGTAACCGTCGCGTAGATGATTCTGGCGGATTGTCTCAAGCAACGCCTCAGTCATTTCCTGTCGCGGCATGGGAATCCTCAGGCAAATCGAACGCGCTGAATCCCAAAGCCGATCCAAGTGTTCTTCCAGTCGAAAAACCCGGCCGTTGTAGAAACGTATGCCCTCGAAAATTCCGTCGCCGTAGAGCAGACCATGATCGAAAACGGAAACCTTCGCGTTGGCTTCGGAGTAGAATTTTCCGTCGATGTAAATCTTTGCTTCCCTGACGCCTGTGGTCGGGCGCGGCCGGTTCTCTATCGCAGGTTCGATCGCTTCCTCGGTTGCACGCTTATGAGTCTTTGGTTCATCTAACACCGTTGCATCAGTGGTTTTCATGTTGACAACAAAACCTCAAAAGTTTAGACGCGCAATTCAAACCGCAAAATCGCAGGCGAAACAGGAGTCACTGCAGTATTCCATCGATGATGTGCAATTGCCGGTCGCCGCGCGTTGCGAGACGCGCGTCATGCGTAACGACCAGAAGGGTCTTGTTGCGATCACGTGCGAGATTTAGCAGCAGATCCATGATGGCATCGCCGGTTTTGGAATCGAGATTTCCAGTTGGCTCATCGGCAAAAATAATCTCCGGATTGTTCGTTAGAGCTCGCGCGATGGCGACGCGCTGCTGCTCTCCGCCCGAAAGTTCGGCCGGCAAATGTTGCATCCGATCAGCAAGCCCAACCGACGCCAAGCTGGCCTCAGCCTCCTGTCTTCCTGAGCGACGGCCGATCATTCCCGGCAACATCACGTTTTCCAATGCGGTTAGTTCCGGCAACAAAAAATAACCTTGAAAAACAAAACCCATCTTCTCATTTCGAAGGCGCGCCTCTACAGTGGAGCCGCGACAGTAAAGTCGCTGGCCTTCGAATTCGACAGTTCCCGACTCAGGCCGCTCAAGGCCCGCTAATGTATAAAGCAACGTCGTCTTGCCAGCGCCGGATGCGCCGGACAGAAAAACGGTTTCGTTGTGCGCGATTTCCATCGAGATGTCGCGCAAGACTTCGATCCGACGCGCGCCCATTCGGAAGGACTTGTAAATGTCGCGGCCAATCAGTTGCGGTTGCTGCACGAGCAAGTATCTGCCGTTGACACGGCAACGGCGCAAGAGCGCGATGGCAAAAAGCCGCCGTCGAAATCACTTTCGCGGAGGCTTTCGTAAGAATTGAAGTATCTTCGTTTATGTCATTCCAAGCGATTGAAGCGTGGGCTGATCGATCGCGGATGTTATATAGAGACCGTGATCGCGCTGATAATCGGCAACGGCACCGCGCGTGAGTGGCCCAATGAGACCGTCCACTTCTCCTTGATAATAACCTTGTTGCTGGAGCGTCGCCTGCACGTTCGCGATCACCTGATCTGGCGGCAGGTGATTATAACCGTAGACGGGACCGTCCCAGGCATAATACGCGTTGGGATAATAGCCCCAGGCAGGGAACCAATAGCCTGCGTTCCAGTAGTACGGTGCGCCGAACACAAAGACGATGTTGTTACGGTAATGGTTGTGCCACCAGTTTTGATTGTGCCACTGTGAACTGTAGTTGCGGAATACCGTGTATTGTTGGCCGTGCCAGTTCTGGCTGCCTTGAATGTGTCTGCCCTGCTGGAACTTCACCGGCGGCGCCTTTGCAGTGTTTGGCTGTTTTGAAAGATTGAAGTGCTGCGGCTTAACCGGCTTGCCTTGGGCGAATTTTCCTTTCGCCGCGCTCTGGCCCGCCGTAGTCGCAGTCTTCGCCTGGTTTGGCTTGCTTGCTCCCTTCACCTGGCTGCCATTGCCTGGTTTGACGCCAGGCACTCGCGGGGGCGAGGTTTTGGCTGTTTGCCTTTCATTCGCCGCTTTAGCTGTTTGTCTTCCAGCTTGGGTTTGGTTCTTCTTGGCCGTCTGAGGCTGATAAGCAGCGTTGGAAGTCTGAACCCTCTTTCCCTTTTGCTCGTGGTAAGCTTCCGTCGACGGGGGGCCCTTAATCCCCTTCTGCCCGTGGTAAGCACCCTGCTGCCGGTGGTAAGCTTCCATTGAAGTATGCTTCGGGTTCGCTCCAGCACCCGTCGGGTGTCCCGTCGGATGTGCCGTAGTAGCGGCAGGCGCGTGCTGCACCGTTTGCGGATGCTTTTTCTTCTGTTGTTTGTTTTCTTCTTGTTGTGCGCTGTATCCGCCAGTCGCGAGTGCAAGACTGCAAATTGTAATAACAAATATCCTCATAAGATTTTTCCTTTAGCATTCTTAGACTTTGGAAATCTGTATTTATTCAACGTTGGAGCGATCTCTTTCGGATGCCTTCGCTCCGACAAAACGCTGGCTCTTGCCTCAGTCCGCTCTTCGGTGCTGCTGCCGCACCGCCTCAAACAATACGATGGCAACCGCTGTTGCCAGATTCAGACTCCGCGTCCCGTGCATCGGAATAGTGACGCAGTTATCAACGTTGGTGGCCAGCAAATCCTCCGAGAGGCCTTTCGTCTCGCGGCCAAACACGAGAAAATCATCCTTCTGAAATCTTACTCCGTAATACGGGTGTTTGCTTTTTGTCGTCAGAAAAAAGTAGCGCATCCCCGACGGCTGCGCGCGTCGTAAGGCATCGAACGAATCCCACAGTTTCAAACTGACGTCGTCCCAATAATCGAGACCTGCTCGCTTCAATTGCCGATCGTCCAAGGAAAAGCCAAGCGGCTTGACCAAATGCAGCGTCGATTTGGTGGCCAAGCAAAGTCGACCGATGTTGCCTGTGTTCGGCGGAATCTCCGGCCGAACCAGGACAACGTTAAACATCAACTCTTCCTCGTCCTCTCACTCTTAATCCTGGCATCACCGAGCAATTTAAGATCAAGACGACCCAAAAGAGGAAGAGGCTAGAGTTTACTTGCGACAAACTTTTCCAACTTCACTACGTCGACAGCAAATTTGCGAATCCCTTCACCAGTTTTTTCGTACGCCATCGCATTTTCGTTTAGCAACCAGCGGAATTTCTTTTCGTCCAAGTCGAGCTTCTCAATCTTCGCCGCTTTGGCTTTTTCGGAAGTCAGTTTTCGCTCCACTGGCTGATCGGATTTAGAGAGTTCTTCCATCAACTCCGGGCTGATTGTCAGGCAGTCGCATCCGGCCAGCTCCAGAATCTGTCCGATATTCCGGAAACTGGCGCCCATTACTTCGGTGGGGATATCGAATTTCTTGTAATACGTATAAATCTCCTCAACTGATTGCACGCCTGGATCTTCCTGAGCGGTGTAATCACGCTTCATCTCTTTCTTGTACCAATCGTAAATCCGCCCGACAAAAGGCGAGATGAGCTGCACTTTTGCTTCCGCAGCGCGCACTGCCTGCGGCAACGAAAACAGCAGTGTTAAATTGCACCGGATGCCTTCTTTTTGCAGCTGCTCCGCGGCGTTCAATCCCTCCCAGGTGGACGCGATTTTGATCAAAACGCGTTCCCGCGGAATCTTGCGCTCTTCGTAAAGCTGAATCAGTCGCTTCGCCTTCTCGATCGAGCCTTCGACATTGAACGACAACCGTGCGTCCGTCTCGGTCGAAACGCGTCCGGGCACAATCTGGAGAATGTCGCATCCAAATTGAACCAGCAGATGATCGCAGATATCTTCGATCTGCTTGTGGCCGCTCAGACCTGATTTCTTCCGTTCGGCCAGTACCTCTTCAAGCAAATGGGAGTACTCCTTTTTTTGCGTGGCGGCATATACGAGACTTGGGTTCGTCGTCGCGTCTTGCGGCTTAAATTCCTTCATGGACTCAAAGTCCGCTGTGTCGGCTACGATCTTGGTAAACTTCTTTAGCTGCTCGAGCTGATTGAGTTTCGCTTCGCTTTTTTTGGCTTCAACGACAGCAGTGCTCATAAATATTCCTCCTAGTTGCGGTTTTACGGCTCGAGTTTCACCGTACGCCTCTCGTTGTATCCGCACAATCTCAATTTCAAATGGGAGCGGTTGTCATGACGACAGTTTGCCCAAAAGTCGCAGCAGACCATCAAGAATCGTCAAGGGGTGCGGTGGACAGCCGGGCACATACAGATCGACAGGCACAACACTGTTCGCACCGTTGTGAACTTCGGGATGATTGATGTAGGGACCGCCTGCAATCGCACATGCGCCGACGGCGATGACAATCTTCGGCGATGGAACCGCGTCGTATGTGTCTTTCAGAGCCGACTTCATGTTTTCCGTCACTGGTCCTGTGATGAGCAGGCCATCGGCGTGGCGCGGTGAGGCAACGAACTGAATTCCGAAACGGCCGAGATCGAAAACGATTGTGTTAAGGACGTTCACGTCCGACTCGCATCCGTTGCATCCGCCGGCACTGACCTGGCGCAGTTTGAGCGATCTGCCAAACAATCGTCGCATTCTGTTTTCTAACGCTTTCGCCAGTTCCACCGTTTGTCCCGTCATCACCAAATCTTCGCGCCGGTCTGCGGCCAATCGAAATTCCTGCGTGTAGCCAATGGCCTGGTCCGGACATGCCTCGACGCAATCGGTGCAAAACAAACATCGCCCCAAATCGAGGCGTAGGCTCTGATTGTCGATCGTGATTGCATCGGTTGGACAAGCGTCGGCACAATCGCGGCATCCGACCTGGCATTTCTCGCGCTCGATGATAGGCCGGCCGCGAAAACGGTCCGGTATCGCGGGCTCAGTTTTTGGAAACGGAATCGTTCGATATCCTTGTTGAAATCGCGCGAGCGTCGCTTTCAGCATCGTTTCACCTCACAAATCATGGCCGCAGTAGGAAAGGTTGAAGCTCTTATTGCACAGGGGGAAGTCGGAGATTTGTTGGTCGCGCATTGCCATTGCCAGCCCCATCCAGTTATGGAACGAAGGATCGACAATTTTGTAGCGACTGAATTTCCCCTGTTCATCGGTCATCGCGACGTGACAAATCTCGCCGCGCCAACCTTCGACCAGCGACACAACTACCGCGTTCGCCGCGAGAGACTTCGTTTCCGCTCGAATCGAACCGGGCGGCAACGTCTTGAGTTGGTCTCGAATGAAATTGACTGACCGCTGAATTTCGAGCCAGCGAACGAAAGCGCGCGCAAACACATCGCCCGTCTGAAAAGTTGAAACGGGAACTTGGAAAAATCTATAGATGCCGAACGGAAATTCCTGCCGGACATCGCGCTCCACACCGCAGGCGCGTGCGACAGGTCCGACCAATCCCAAGTCGTTGCAGGTTGTTCGCGAAACCGTTCCGGCGTTTTCGAATCGTGCGCGCACTGATGACGTGCTCCACAGGAGATTTGCAGCCATCGTTACATCGCGCAGCGCCAGCTCCATCCCCTCCAACATTTGCGCCACACGCGCGTCATCCACATCGAAGCCAATACCGCGTATAAACGCACCGCGCGCTCGTCCTTCGACTGCTGCCCGAATGGCGCCGCGATGCGCGCCCCGCTCCGAACGCCTTAGATGATGTCATTGCGAAAGTCGTCCATCGAAAGTCGCGACAAGGATTGGAATGCAATCCGCTCGCCGTTGCTGGTGTGAGTTGAAAGAGCAGTCGACATCAAAACCCTCCTAAAGTTTGCGCGGCGTTATGCAGCGCGGTG
>Ga0066709_100002382_pt1 | contig 13685 bp, 12 predicted proteins | sample GraSoiAngelo_158_FD_79665 | JGI IMG/M metagenome (GOLD analysis project Ga0066709, IMG submission 79665) | Grasslands soil microbial communities from the Angelo Coastal Reserve, California, USA - 14_1009_16_30cm | ecosystem: Environmental > Terrestrial > Soil > Grasslands | place: USA... | reverse complement strand
CGTCACGTCCAGATGGTACTAGAGCGGCGCCCGCGGAGCCGCGAACGGCGCCGCGTACTTGCTCACCGAGCGGTCGTGGACCCGCCGGACCGGCACCGGGTTGAGGTAGCGCAGCCTCTCGCGCCCCGCGCGGCGCGCGACGACGAGGCCCGCTTCCTCCAGCACGCGCAGGTGCGTCACCACGCCGAAGCGGGTCATGGAGAGGCGCTCGCAGAGCTCGCCCAGCGTCTGACCGTCGCGCTTGAACAAGCGGTCGAGCAACTTGCGGCGGCTGGGGTCGGCGAGCGCCTTGAACACCTCGTCCATGCGCGGAACAATATGTGACTAAATGGTCACATGTCAAGCTCACAGCCGCTTGTAGAAGATCGCGGTCGGGCCCGGAGCGCCGCCCTCGGGAAAAAGCGCGTAGTCCGGGATCTCGCCGACGCGGATGTAGCCGAGCCGCTGGTAGAGGCGATCGGCGGCCCCGCCCGCCATCGTGTCAAGGGTGAGGAGCGTCCGCCCGCGCCCCCGCGCTTCCTTCTCCACGGCGCACAGCAAGCTCGTCGCGAAGCCCTGGCGCCGCCCGTCCCGGTGCACGAGGAGCTTGGCCAATTCCGCCCGGTGGGGCTGATTCGGAGGGGTGTCGAGGAGGAGCTGCACCGTCCCCATCAGCCTGGGTCCCGCGAACGCGGCAAGCAGGATGCGGCGCCCGGCGCGGGCTTCGGCCGCGGTCCGCTCGAAGAAGCCCCGTGCATCCTCGGCCGACAGCCCGGCGAGGAAGCTCACCGAGGCGCCGCCGGCGACCACGTCGAGGAGCACCTCGGCGAGATCCCCCGCCCGCGCCTCGATCTCGTCGGCAGGGAGCACGCGGACCACGTCCGGAGCGTACGGCGTCCGCATGTGGGTGTCGATGCGCTGTCCGATGCGCGGCACGGCGCCCGCCATCGGGCGTGCCCAACCGGCTTGGCGGCTCTACAATGCGGATCTCTCCCCGGGAGCCAAACCGATGAAGCCGATCCCGACCGATCTCGTGTTCCTCGCAGCGAAGCGCACTCCCTTCGGCACGTACGGCGGAGCGCTCAAGGACGTCTCGGCGACCGACCTGGCGGTGCACGCCGCCAAGGCGGCGGTGGCCCAAGCGGGGGTGAAGCCCGAGGACGTGGACAACGTGGTCTTCGGGAACGTCATGCAGACCAGCGCCGACGCGATCTACCTGGCGCGCCACGTGGGCCTCAAGGCCGGGCTGCCGCATCACGTCCCGGCGCTGACGGTCAACCGGCTCTGCGGCTCGGGTTTCCAGGCCGTGGTGGACGCGGCCCTGGAGATGCTCGCCGGCCATTCGCAGTGCGCGCTGGTCGGAGGCACCGAGTCGATGTCGCAGGCGCCGCACGTGGCCCGCGGCCTCCGCTTCGGCGTCGGGCTGGGCAAATCCCCCGCCCTGTCCGACGTCCTCTGGGAAGCGCTGACCGACAGCTACAACGGGCTCCCCATGGCGATGACGGCCGAGAACCTCGCGGCGAAGTACGGCATCTCGCAGCGCGAGGTGGACGAGTACAGCGTCCTGTCCCAGAAGCGCTTCGCCGCGGCGCAGGAAGGGGGGCGCCTCGCCGACGAGATCGCTCCGATGGAGCTGCCCGGGAAGAAGGGCGCCGTGGTGCAGTTCGCGCGCGACGAGCACAACCGCCCGGAGACGACCGTGGAAGGGCTGGCGAAGCTGCCCAAGGTCTTCAAGAAGGACGGGGTCATCCACGCCGGCGCGGCGAGCGGCATCTGCGACGGCGCGGGCGCGCTGGTGCTGGCGACGCGGCACTTCGCCGAGAAGCACGGCTTCAAACCGCTCGGGCGGCTCCTCGGCTGGGGCATCAGCGGCTGCGATCCTTCGATCATGGGGATCGGGCCGGCGCCAGCCGTTCGCCGCGCCTTCGAGCGGCACGACGCGAAGCTGTCCGACTTCGATCTGTTCGAGGTCAACGAGGCCTTCGCCCCGCAGTACCTGGCCGTGGAGAAGGAGCTGGGCCTGCCGCGCGAAAGGACCAACGTGGACGGCGGCGCGATCGCGGTGGGGCACCCGCTGGCTGCGTCCGGGGCGCGCATCACCGCCCACCTCCTCTACGAGCTGAGGCGGCGCGGCGCCAAGCGGGGCATCGGTTCCGCCTGCATCGGCGGCGGGCAAGGGATCGCGCTGCTCGTGGAGTCGGCGTAGGATCTGGCGCCGATGGCCGCGGAGCAGGATCTCTTCTTCGACTGGAATGCTGCGCACGCCGCGCCCGACCGGCTCGGCGAGGCGCTGGTCCTGGACGAGACGCTGCGCGACGGCATCCAGAGCCCGAGCGCCGTCGATCCGCGCATCGAGGAGAAGATCGAGATCCTGCACCTGCTCGACGAGCTGGGCGTGGTGCAGCTCGATCTGGGGTTGCCCGGGGCGGGTCCCCACCAGCGCGCGGCGGTGAAGCGGCTGGTGGAGGAGATCCGCGACGCGCCCTTGAAGATCCACGCCAACGTGGCCTGTCGCACGGTGGTGAGCGACATCGCGCCCGCAGCCGAGGTGCAGCAGGAGACCGGGTTCCCGCTCGAGGTGTACGCGTTCATCGGTTCGTCGCCCATCCGTCAGTACGCCGAGGAGTGGGACCTCGCTTTCATCGAGAGGCAGTCGGTCGAGGCGATCCGGTTCGCCGTGCGGCAGAATCTGGCGGTCACCTACGTGACCGAGGACACCACGCGGAGCAAGCCCGACGACTTGCGCAGGCTCTTTCTTTCCGCCATCGAGGCGGGCGCCCGTCGCCTCTGCCTCTGCGATACCGTGGGCCACGCCACGCCTGAAGGCGCGGCCGCCCTGGTGAGGTTCGCCTTGGAGGTGGTCCGCGAGTCGGGCGAGGAGGTCGGGCTCGACTGGCACGGGCACAACGACCGCGGGCTGGCGCTGGCCAACGCCCTGGCGGCCGGTGCGGCCGGCGCCACGCGGCTGCACGGTTGCGCGGCGGGGATCGGCGAGCGCGTGGGGAACACCGCGGTCGACCAGCTGCTCGTCAACCTGAAGCTCCTCGGCCATCCCGTGTACGCGGCGCGCGACATGAGCAAGCTGGTGCGCTTCGTCGAGCTGGCGGCTCGCGTGACCGGCCATTCGCTGCCGGTGAACTACCCGGTCGCGGGAGCCGACGCCTTCCGCACCGCCACCGGAGTCCACGCCGCGGCGATCGTCAAGGCGCAGCGCAAGGGCGACCACTGGCTGGCGGACCGGATCTATTCCGGCGTCCCGGCGGGCGAGTTCGGCAAGGAGCAGCAGATCGAGATCGGTCCGATGAGCGGGCTCTCCAACGTGAAACACTGGCTCGCGCGCCATGAGATCCCGGCCGACGAGCCGCTCGCGAAGGCGATCCTCCAGCGCGCGAAAGGTTTCTCGCGCACCCTCACCGAGGCGGAGCTGCTGCAGCTCGTCCGCGAGCTGCGCTCCGAGGCCAGGTCATGAGCCCACCCGTCTTCACCGGAATGAAGATCTTTTCCACCACCCTGGCGCGCGACCGCGAGCAGATGGGCGAGACCATCACCCGCTGGCTCGCCGACAACCCGCTGCTCGAGATCGTGGACAAGATCGTCACCCAGAGCTCGGACAAGGAGTTCCATTGCCTGACCATCACGCTGTTCTACCGGGAGCGCCCGCGAAGCTGAGGACCTAGGTTCCCACCATGTCTCCCCGCTCTTCCATGCCGATGGGCAACTTCACCTTGCCGCCGTTCACGCGAGGGGTGAAGTGGCTGCTCGTCATCGCGGTCGCGGTCTCCATCGCCGTCCCGCTGGGTGGCGGCGCCGGCCAGGTGTTCGGGGCGCTGGTCGCGCTCAGCCCGGATGCGGTGCTGCACGGCTACGTCTGGCAGCTATTCACCTACACGTTCCTGCACCGCAGCCCCGAGTCGATCATCTTCGCCGTGCTCGGGTTGTGGCTTCTGGGCGGCTCGCTCGAGTCGATGTGGGGGACCCGCCGCTTCGTCAGCTTCTACCTGGCGACCTCGGCACTGGCGGCGCTCGCCACGGTCCTCGTCGCTCTGGTGTGGCGGTCCGTCGCCCTCCAGACCTACTCGGGAGACGCGCCGGTCTTGAACGCGCTCGCCGCTGCGTTCGCCGTGTCGCTGCCCGGCGCCACGATCTTCCTCATCATCCTGCCCATCCAGGCCAGGCTGCTCTTGCCCATCACCGCGGGCATCACGCTGCTCAGCATGATCTTCGCCGGGTCGGCGGCGCCCTTCCTCCCGCACGCATTCGGGATCGGGACCGGCGTGCTGCTCGCCGGCGGCGTGCGTAGCCCGCGGCAACTGTGGCTCCGCGTGCGCGTGTGGTGGATCGATCGCCGTCTGCGCAGCCGACGGCTGCGGGTGGTGCGCGGCGAGGACGACCAGCCCGGCCGAGGGCGCAGCGGCTCGGACAAGTACCTGCATTGATCCAGCAGCTCGCTTGATTTGACCGCTCTGCCAGCCGCGCGACGCTCTTCGATCGGGCGCCTTTCGGCGCCTCTACAAGGGGGGAGGTCGCTCCCCCTCGACCCCCCAAGAGATCACGGACCAGTGAATCGAGCGGTCAGGCGAGATCGACCAGTGCGGCGACCGCGGCGCGGGCCACGTAGATGCGCTTGGTGTTGGTCTTGTGCGCGTCCAGCGGCACGAGGAAGAAGCCCTGGGGACCTTCCTCGCCGTCCCGGTGTCCTTCGATGCTGCGGCCGTCCGAAAACGTGACGCGCACCTTCCCGCCATCCGGAATGGTGGGCGGCTCGCCCGGCGCCAGCATGAAGAAGATCGCCTTCACCTCGGCGTGCGGCACCAGCTCGGTCGAGCCGCCGCCCTGCGGCTGCAGCGCGAACTGCGGCCTGGCCAGATCCAGATCGGTGACGCTTCCGCGGCGCGTCCGGCCGCCGCGAGTGTGGATCGCGACGCGGTACTCGCCCTCCACGACCGTGCCCGGCCGCGGGACTCCGCCAGACGCCATCGGTGGGGCATCCGCGTTCAGCGGGGCCGGGAGATCGGGATGGTCGTGCGGGTTGAGCAGAATCACCGACTCGCCGTCCGCCATCGGCTGCAGCGTCGGATCCATGATCGGCTGGAGCGCGGGGTCGAGATCGCCGGGCGGATGCAGGAAGGAGATGCGCCCGGTCGGAGGCGCGTCGTTCGCTGCCTCTTCGACGGGACGGAGCAAGCTGCCCGTCTCGCCCTCGTCCAAAGGCCGCAGGAGCATCGCTGTCTCGTCGTCCGCGACGGCGTGCGGCGCCGGCCAGTCCTGCGTGGGCGACGCCTGCGGGCTTTCCGACCAATGCTGCGAGGTCGGCGCGGTCGGGTCCCAGTCGCCGGCAGGCTGCGCGGGCGCGGCCCACGGCGAGGATTCCTTCGACTCCTCCCACGCCTCGGCTGCGCTGACAGGCAGGGTGACGGATTCGAGCGCGGGCGTGACCGGCGCGAAACCTGCGTCGTGCGCGTGGGCGGTCCAGGTGGGCTCCGCCGCCGTTTGCGGTGCGGGAGGCGCCATGGCCCAGCCGGGGTCCGGCGCGTCGGGCGCACCGGCGGCGCCGTCCGCGGGGGCGGCCGGAGCACGCGGCTCGCCGAGACGCGCCGGCAGCGGCAGCCCATGGGGGCGCAACGGCCCGGGCAGACCCTCCGACCAGTCGCCGGCGAGCGGATCGGGCCCGGACGCGGCGTCGGATGGCTCGGGCGAGGGCGACTGCTCGGGCAGGGGCTCTGCTCGGACGTCGGACATGCGTGTGCGCGCTCCCGTTTCGCTCTCAGCATAGCAGACAGACCCGGGCTCCCAGCCACTCGGCGCCGTATCCGGGGCGCAGCGCTTTCATCGCGCGGAGGTGCGATGCGCCCGGGCTGCGGGATTTACACACATGCACCCAGGCGTTAGACCTGCGCGATGCCCGCGCTCGTCCAGATCGGTGGGAAGCGTTCCGGCGCCCGGTCGCGCAGGCCGGGCGTGGAGGCGTTCCTGCCCACCAACCTGGCCGAGGCGCGCGCCCGCGGATGGGATCAGCTCGACGTCGTGCTGGTGAACGGCGATGCCTACGTCGACCACCCCACCTTCGGCGTGCCGCTGCTCGGGCGCGTGCTTCTGGCGCGAGGCTTCAAGGTGGGGATCGTCTCCCAGCCCCGCTGGGACGAGGCGAGCTTCGCCGAGGACTTCGCGGCCTGCGGCCGCCCCCGGCTCTTCTTCGGCGTGTCGAGCGGCAACATGGACTCGATGGTCAATCACTACACCGCCGCGAAGAAGCGGCGCGCGAGCGACGCGTACACGCCGGGCGCCGCCCCTGGCCGGCGACCCGACTACGCGACGGCCGTGTACGCGCGCCGCCTCAAGAAACTGTTCCCGGACGTGCCGGTGGTGATCGGCGGAGTCGAGGCTTCGCTGCGGCGGCTGGCGCACTATGACTACTGGAGCGACCGCGTCCGCCACTCCATCCTCGCCGATTGCCCGGCCGATCTCCTCGTCTTCGGGATGGGCGAGGTCCCTCTGCTGGAGATCGCCCGCCGCCTCGGCTCGGGAGAGGACATCTGCGGCCTCGTCGACGTGCGCGGCACTGCGGTGCGCTTCCGCGACGACCCGGAGCAGTCGTGGCGCGCGCTCGCCGGCGAACCCGATCGCGAGGAGATCTGGTTGCCGACCTACGAGGAGATCTGCGCCGACAAGAAGGTGTACGCGGAGTTCTCGCGGCTCTATCACCTCGAGCACAACCCGGACAACGCGCGCATCCTGGTGCAGAAGCACGGCGGCCACCTCGTCTACGTGAACCCGCCCGCCCAGCCGCCCACCACCGAGCTGGTCGACTGGGAGTACGAGCTGCCGTTCACGCGGCTACCCCATCCGATGTATGGCGAGGCGAAGATCCCGGCGTGGGAGCAGATCCGCTTCAGCGTCACGATCATGCGCGGCTGCGCCGCCGGATGCGCGTTCTGTTGCATCACCGAGCACCAGGGCCGCGACGTGGTCTCGCGCAGCGAGGCCAGCGTGCTGCGCGAGATCGAGTCGCTCCAGGAGGTGCCGGGCTGGACGGGCGTCGTGTCCGACATCGGCGGCGCGACCGCCAACATGTGGCACATGGTCTGCACCGACGAGGATTGGCACCGCGAGTGCCGCCGCGCCTCGTGCGTGTACCCGAGCGTGTGCCCCAAGTTCGGCACCGACCACGGGCCGCTCATCGAGCTGATGCGCAAGGCGCGCGCGCTGCCGGGCGTGAAGCGCGCGTTCGTCGCCAGCGGCGTGCGCTACGACCTCGCCTTCGCCGACGAAAAGCGCGGCGACGAGTACATCCGCGAGCTGGTGGGAAACCACGTCGGAGGGCATCTCAAGATCGCTCCGGAGCACATCTCGCCGGGCGTCGTCCGCGTGATGAAGAAGCCGGGCAAGGAGCAGTTCGTCCGCTTCAAGGAGCTGTTCGAGAAGTACTCGGACCAGGCCGGCAAGGAGCAGTACCTGGTGCCGTACTTCATCTCCGGCCACCCCGGCTGCGAGGTGAAGGACATGGTCGAGCTGTCCGACTACCTCGAGGAGAACGGCTGGCGCCCGCAGCAGGTCCAAGACTTCACGCCCACGCCGATGACGCTCGCCACCGACATGTACTACTCGGGGTATCACCCGAACACGGGCAAGCCGGTGCACGTACCGGCGGGCGCCGACGAGAAAGCGATGCAGCGCGCGCTTCTCCAGCCGCACCTTCCGCAGTACCGCGCGGCGGCCGCGCGAGCGCGGCGCGTCGCCGGCGCAGGGCCACGGCCACGCCGCAAGCACGTCGATCGCGCCATGCCCGCGATCCAGCCGAGCGATTCGTTCGAGGGCTGAGGATCTCACTCCGCCGGGCGCGCGCGGTTGACCAATGCCGCCAGATCGACGCCGCTGGGCAGCGTGCCCAGCGTGCGTCCCCAGTCTCCGGCCAGCCGCGAGGCGCAGAACGCGTCGGCTACCGCGGGCGGCCCATGCAGCGCGAGCAGCGCTCCCTGCAGCGCGAGCGCCAGCGCCTCGACCAGGCGGCGGGCCTGCGATTCTTCGGCGCGCGCCAGGAGCGCCTCGGTGGCGTCGAGGTGCGCGTCGAGGCGGCGATCGGCGCCGCGCGCCTGGCGCAGCTCGGCGAGCAGCGCTTCCAGGGCGGGCGGCTCCTTGGCCAGCGCGCGCAGCACGTCCAGGCAGATGACGTTGCCGGAGCCTTCCCAGATGGAGTTGAGCGGCGCTTCCCGGTACAGACGGGGAAGGCCGCTCTCCTCGACGTATCCGTTGCCGCCCAGGCACTCCAGCGCCTCGCCCACTCCTGCGGTCGCGCGCTTGCACACCCAGTACTTGCTCACCGCGGTGGCGATGCGGCGGAAAGCGGACTCCTCCGGCCGATCGTAGGCGCGGGCAAGGCGCATGGCGACGAGCAGGGCGGCCTCCGCCTCGACGCACAGGTCGCCGAGCACGTTGCGCATCAGCGGCTGCTCCACGAGGCGCTTCCCGAACGCGCTGCGATGCGCGCAGTGGTGCGCCGCTTGCCACTGCGCCTGCCGCAGCACGCCGGCGGCGCCGATCACGCAATCGAGCCGCGTATGGTTCACCATCTCGAGGATGGTGGGCACTCCCCGCCCCTCCTCGCCCACGAGCTGTGCCCAGGCGCCGTCGAGCTCCACCTCGCTCGAGGCGTTGGAGCGGTTGCCCAGCTTGTCCTTGAGGCGTTGCAGGAAGAAGCGGTTCCGCGCGCCGTCCGGCGTCCAGCGCGGCAAAAGGAAGCAGGAGAGGCCACGCGGCGCCTGCGCCAGGACCAGGAACGCGTCGCTCATCGGTGCGGAGCAGAACCACTTGTGCCCGGTGAGGCGCCACGCCTCGCCGTCCTGCGCGGCGCGGGTGGTGCTGGCGCGCACGTCGGAGCCGCCCTGCTTCTCGGTCATCGCCATGCCGATCAGCGCGCCGGACTTCCCTGCCGCAGGCAACGGGCGCGGGTCGTAGGATCGAGTGGCGATGCGCGGCTCCCACTCGCGCGCCAGGTCCGGTTGCCGCCGCAGCGCCGGCACGGCGGAATAGGTCATCGAGATCGGACAGCCGTGACCCTGCTCGCACTCCGCATCGAGGAACATCAGTGCGGCGCGCGCGACGTGCGCGCCCGGGCGCTCCTCCTCCCACGGCAAGCAGTGGATTCCGTGCGCCACCGCGACGCGCATCAGCTCGTGCCACGCCGGATGGAACTCGACCTCGTCGACGCGGTTGCCGTAACGATCGTGCGTCCGCAGCCGCGGAGCGTTCTCGTTGGCCTGGGCAGCCCAGGCCTGCGCCGTGCGCGACCCGGCGAGCTGCCCCAGCTCGAGGAGCTGCGCGGTGGCCCAGGCGGCGCCCTCGCGCTCGACCGCCTGCCGCAGCGCGAGGTCGGCGGCGAACAGGTTCACCTCCAGCGGGGGAGGCTGGTTCAGCACCTCGTGCGTAGCCACGAAGGCCACTATCTCACGAGCTCGGGGCCGCATCATGGATCCGCCTTGGGCGCCCGCGTCGGCAGTTTTTCCTCGAGCTCCTCGATGCTGCGGGGCCAATCCGACTTGAGCAGCCGCGAGAGCGAACGGTCGGAGAGGATGCGCCCCTCCGTCTGGCAGCGCGGGCAATAATTGGTCTCGTTGTCGGCGTAGGCGATGCGCTGCACGGCGGTGCCGCACACGGGGCACGGCTTCTTGTACCGGCCGTGCACGGCCATGCCCTCGCGGAACGCGGTGACCTTCTCCGGGAAACCGGCGCCGGTCTCCGCGCGCAGCCGCTCGATCCATTCGCGCAGCACCTGCTGCGTCGCCCGGTGGAGCCGGACGATCTCGTCCTCGGACAGCTTGTGGGTGGTCTGGACCGGGGAGAGCCGCGCGCGGTGGAGGATCTCGTCGGAGTAGGCGTTGCCCACCCCGCTGAACAGGCGCGGGTCGGTCAGCGACCGCTTGAGCGTGTGGTTCTCGCGCAGCAGCGCCTCGCGGAAGGCGGCGAGCGGAGCGTCGAGCACCTCGATGCCGCCGCGATCCATCGCGCGCACCGCCTCGGCGCCGCGCACGAAATGCAAGGAGGCGCGCTTCTTCGTCGCCGCCTCGGTGAGGATCAGCGTGCCGTAGGGGAAGTCGATCGCGGCGAGCCCCACTTTGCCGGGCACCTTGGCCCCGCGATCCACCCACTTCAGCCGGCCGGCGATCATGAGATGAATTACCAGGAAAAGATCGCCCTCCAGCTCGAGCGCGATGCGCTTGCCGATCCGGTGGATGCGCACCACCTGCTTGCCGACCGCTTCCGAGATGGGCGGGTCGAAGGTGCGCAGCACGAATGGCGAGGCGAGGCGCACCGCCTGGATGGGCTGGCGCAGGACGCGCGCCCCGAGGGCCTCGATGTAAGCGGTGATGTCCGGCAGCTCAGGCACGCAGCTCGACCAGCTCGAAGACGTACCCGTCGGGGTCCTCGAAATCGCGCGAGCGGCCACCGGGAATGTCCTGGGCGGCGCCGAGAGCGCGAGCGCCGTTGCGCTCGACCAGCCCGCCCATGTCCTCCAGCGAGGTCACCCGGATGCCGAGCACCGGACCGCCGCGGTCGTAGCCACGCCGCTCGAGCGCGGGCGGGTGGAAGACGGCGTGCAAGGCGAGGTGGACACCGGCGTGGAGCTCGAGCTCGACCCAGGTGGGCGTGGCGGACCGCTCGGCGAGGCCGATGATGTCGCGCCAGAAGCGGCGGGATTTCTCCACGTCAGGTACTTGCAGGGTCACCCAGGTGAGCTCGTTCACGGCGCGGCAATGTAGCTTGAAGCGCGCCGTGGTTGAATTCGTACCGCCGCTCATGGCATCGGAGATGGCCATGAAGGTGGTCATCGGCGGGGCGAACGGGCTGATCGGGTCGGAGCTTGCGCGGACGCTGCGTGCGCGCGGGGAAGAGGTGGTCGCGCTGGTGCGCAAGCCGCGCGACCCCGGCGACGTCAAGTGGGACGGCCGGAGCCTGCCGCCCGGAACGCTCGAACGAGCCGACGCCGCGGTGAATCTCTCCGGGGCGAACATCGGCGCCCGGCGATGGAGCGAGGCGTACAAGAAGGAGATCGTCGACAGCCGGGTCGAGTCGACCCGGGCGTTCGTGGACGCGATGCGGGCCGGGCGGGTGAAGCCGCGCGTCTTCGTGAATGCCAGCGCGGTGGGAGCGTACGGCGGGCGAGGCGACGAGGAGCTGACGGAGGAGTCCACGCGCGGCGGCGATTTCCTCGCCGGCGTCTGCAAGGAGAGCGAGACGGAAGCGCATCGTGCCGACGAGCTGGGCGTGAGGACGGTGCTGCTGCGCACCGGGGTGGTGCTGGCGCGGCAAGGCGGCGCGCTCAAGCAGATGTTGCCGCCCTTCAAGGCGTTCGTGGGCGGCCCGATCGGCACCGGCAAGCAGTGGTTCCCGTGGATCCATCTCGCCGACGAGGTGGGGCTCATCCTCTGGGTGCTGGACGGCACGGTGCGCGGGGCGCTGAACGCCGTGGCGCCAAACCCCGTCCGCATGAAGGACTTCGCGCATGCGCTGGGCAGCGCGCTGCACCGGCCGGCGCTCTTCTCCGTTCCGGCCCTGGTGCTGCGGCTGGGGCTGGGCGAGATGGCGGAGGTGCTGCTGGAAGGGCAGCGCGCGGTGCCGCGCAAGGCGCTGGACGGAGGGTACCGGTTCCGCTTTCCGGAGCTCAAAGGAGCGCTCGCGGACCTGCTCGGCGCGCCCGCTCGAACGCCTTGACGGGGGTCGGTGGCATGGTGTTCCTACGCCATGCCCACGGACTTCACGCATCTGCACCTGCACACCCTCTACAGCCTGCTCGACGGGGCCATCCGGCTGCCCGACTTGATGGAGTCCTGCGCCCGGACGGGCATGAAGTCGGTGGCTGTCACCGACCACGGCAACATGTTCGGGGTGGTGAACTTCTACCAGGAGGCGAAGAAGGCGGGGGTGAAGCCCATCATCGGTTTCGAGGCGTACGTCGCCGGCGAAAAGGGGATGACGAACAAGGAGCAGCGCATCGGGAACCACCTGGTGCTGCTGGCGATGAACGAAGCGGGATACCGCAATCTGCGCTACCTCAGCACGAAGGCGTTCCAGGAGGGCTTCTATTACGACCCGCGCGTCGACAAGCCGCTGCTGCGCGCTCACAACGAGGGAATCATCGCCCTGACCGCCTGCATGGCGGGTGCAGTTCCGAAGGCCATCCGCCGCGGCGACATGGACGAGGCCCGGCGGGAGACGCGCGAGCTGAAGGAGATCTTCGGGGACCGGCTGTATCTGGAAGTGCAGTCGAACGCCTTGAAGGAGCAGCTGCCGGTCAATCATGGACTTTGCGAATTATCGAAGGATTTGCAGATCCCGCTCGTCGCGACGGCGGACAGCCACTACGTCAAGCGCGAGGACGCCAAGGCGCACGAGGTGCTGATGGCCATCGCCTCGGGCCGCACCTTCGACGACCCGCGGCGTCTGCGGCACGAGACGGAGGAGCTCTACATCAAGGGACCGGAGGAGATGGCGTCGGCTGCCGAGGCGACCACCGGCGTCGGGAGCGAATGGCGCGAGGCGGTGCACAACTCGTCCCTCATCGCCCAGCGCTGCAACGTCGAGTTGGACCTCGTCGGCAAGCACCTTCCCAAGTTCCAGGTGCCGGAAGGTGAGACGCTCGACTCGTACATCCAGCGGCGCGCGCGGGAGGGGCTCGACCAGCGCTTCACGGAGATCGCCCGCACCGGCCGGAAGATCGATGCTGACCAATACCGCGAGCGGCTCGAGCGCGAGCTGTCCGTCATCACTGCAATGAAGTTCTCCGGGTATTTCCTCATCGTCCACGACTTCATCAATTGGGCGAAGACGCACGGCGTTCCCGTCGGCCCGGGCCGCGGCTCCGGGGCCGGGTCGTTGGTTGCGTACGCGCTGCGCATCACCGACATCGATCCGCTCCCGTACAACCTGCTCTTCGAGCGGTTCTTGAATCCCGACCGCGTCTCCATGCCCGACTTCGACGTGGACTTTTGCCAGGACCGCCGAGCCGAAGTGATCGAGTACGTGACCCAGAAGTACGGGCGCGACAACGTCGCCCAGATCATCACCTACGGCGCGCTCTCGGCGAAGAGCGCCATCAAGGACGTGGCGCGGGTGATGGGCGTTCCCTTCGCCGAGGTGAACGAGCTGACGCGCAACATCCCCAACCTGATCGAGCGCCACCCCGCAACCATCGAGAGGGCGCTCGAGGTGGAGCCCAAGCTCACGCAGATCCAGGAGCAGAAGCCCGTCTTCAAGACCATCATCGAGTACGCGCGCGCGCTCGAGGGCTTGACCCGGTCGACGGGCATGCACGCCGCCGGCGTGGTCATCGGCGAGAAGCCCCTCTGGGAATACGTGCCGCTCTGCCGCGGACAAAACGGAGAGCTGGTCACGCAGTTCGCCAAGGACGAGGTGGAGCTCGCCGGGCTCATCAAGTTCGACTTCCTCGGCCTGACGACCCTCACCGTGATCAGCAACGCGGTGAAGCTGATCAACCGCGGCCGCAAGCCCGAGGAGCAGCTCGACATCGCGCTGCTCCCGTTCGACGACAAGAAGACCTACCAGCTCATCTCCAGCGGCGACACGGCCGGCATCTTCCAGATGGAGTCGTCCGGCTTCACCGAGATGGTGAAGAAGCGAAAGCCAAGCGTGGTCGAGGACGTCACCGCCGCGGGCGCGCTGTACCGCCCGGGCCCGCCCCACCCCGGCATGGT
>Ga0066709_100002380_pt1 | contig 13688 bp, 12 predicted proteins | sample GraSoiAngelo_158_FD_79665 | JGI IMG/M metagenome (GOLD analysis project Ga0066709, IMG submission 79665) | Grasslands soil microbial communities from the Angelo Coastal Reserve, California, USA - 14_1009_16_30cm | ecosystem: Environmental > Terrestrial > Soil > Grasslands | place: USA... | reverse complement strand
GTATTTGAGTTTTTCGCAACCTTCAGAAAGCCGGAAATTCAGAACCTTGACATCTAGGCTAGCAGGCTACTGAAAATGTTCATCCGGTCGGTCGCCGTAACTCCATCAGAGTCCTTCGACGCTCAGAGTCCGTCCTGAGCTTGACGAAGGGACGAACCGAGGGGTTTTGATATCATTGAATTTTCCGTTCATGCTGAGGCCCTCGAAGCATTCCGAACCTTCTTTCAGCAACCTGCTAGACTAGACTAGGCTAGTAAACCTGCGAACTAGATGGCGCCGAGTCGATGATCTTGAACAGCTCGCGTTTCGACGATTGTTCCAAGAGGCCGGCGACCTCTTGCGACCATTCTTGAAATTCTTTCTTCTCAGTAACTGTTTTGATCTGCTGTTCGAGCGCTGCGGGGTCTTCCACTTCCTGCTCAAACAGTAAGTCAGGGGCGCCGAGTGAACTGAAATGAGTTCGCATTATCCTAGGTTTAGAACCGCCGGCTTCATGGACCCACTGCGCAAGGGTCATCAGCTTGCTTTCGACGGCTTCGGTCTTTCCCGGCAACGTGTGAAAAGCTAAACGTGATAAAAACATCTTTTAGCCTCCTTATAGTGTATATAACTCTATAAAACGAAGACTAATAGTACAGCCTCGACATGGATTTATTTCATCAAAATAGACCTCCACGTTCGCCAAATACGCGATCCGTGTTGGCGCCGAAATCGCAACCAATCAACGCTGCCTAATTTCAAAAACCCAAGTTCCAGGCCAATAGAGCCAGTCCAGCCAATTCAGCAAGAATTCCTAGAGGACTCGTCGCATATTTCCATGCGAGGACGAGCGGCATGGCTCGTTTGATTGTTTCAAAAGGAATGAGTTTTTCCATGCCCCATCGCGCAATAAGATATCGTTCCTGCCCCAGTAAGCCGATCGCGATGGGGTCTTGCTGAACCTGGCGCGCGCGCCAAATCTCAACCCGATCAAAATGCTCCGTGGCCTTGCGGATTTCGTTACCCACCTGGAAAGGAATTCCCTCACTCAGAAGAGCAGTGGGGCTGAGGTTCAATGCAGCGATCTTATCTATTTTATGCGAGCGGACCGGCAAAAATATACTCCACACTCGCCAATCGTCCTGGGAAATTTTCGGGTAAGGGACCGTTCTTGATTGCCCTCCCGCCATGATCGATTCCGCATCTTCGCGGCGATAATTCTCGATAAACATGATTTATTCCTCCTTCTCTCGTTTTTAGAACTTTAGTTCGCCTGACCCGATCGCTCGATTACACCGCACGCAACCCGATCCCCGGAGTTGCCGGCGGGGTCGGTTTCGTAATCATCCGGCGCTTGATGGATCACCAGCGCGGAGCCGTCCGAATCGAAGACACTCGTGCTGCCGCCACTGAGACTCAACTGCGGCACTAAGAATTCGACTGTTAGAGCGGCGTTTTCAGGCACATAGATATTCGGCAAGTCGCCCAAGTGCTTTCCTTCCTTGCCGAAAAAGCCGTGCTTTTTGTTAAATGGATTGAAATGTTCCCCGGCCGATTTGAACGGTGGCGCGCATTTTCCGACATCGTGGATGTGAATGGCGTGCGGACCGGGCGATATTCCGTCTGGCTTCGGGCGCAGATTGAGACGGATTAAGACCCCATTCGGAGTTTCTGAAAGAGTCGCCTCCTGGCGATTGCTGTTGATTATTTTGATTTTGGCGAATTTCGACTCGGCAGCAAAACTATGATCGCCTATCAGCGCAATGAATGCGGCGGCCGCCACGGCTGGAATACTTTTCATGGGAGCCTTAGAACGGTTTATGTGGTTAGAAAACACCGCAAGTCCTATGCCCGTTAGAGTGACCGCTGCAGCGAAACATCATTTGCGCTCTCGACTCACTCAAACTTAAAACGCTGAGCCGCGCGAAGGGCCGCCTAGACCTGTACATGCCCGCGTATTACTTCAACTTTCATGGTCTTGCTTGACAATGCCTAGTTCCATTCGTACCTTTCTAGCTAGTGACTTAATTTCGTTCGACAAAAAAATAGGAGCGACATGGCGTCCCAAGACTGGGATATATTGATTTGGCAGCGCGCAAACGCGCTGCTCCAACAGGCTGAACGCATTCAGCGGAATTTTCTCCAGATCGCCGTGCGCTCCCATTATCGCACTGTTCAAGGTCGGAGTACGTGCTGGGAGCCGCCCATCAATGTGGTTGAGACCGATGAAACTCTTTGGGTTATCGTGGCGATACCGGGAGTAAAACCGGACCGCGTCGAAGTTCGCTTGGATGGAGGCGAGCTTACGATCGCGGGTGAGCGGCCATTGCCCGCCTGCTGCACCGAAGGTGAACTTAGTACATGGGAAATACCGCTTGGACGCTTTGAGCGGCATCTTGTCCTCGAAGGCAGATATCCATTATCGATCGGCAAAACCTCGCTCCAAGACGGCCTCCTCGTCATTGAGCTCAGGAAGCAATTATGAGTTCCGAACAAAAAGAAGACCCGAAAGTCAATCGCCGTGTCACAGTGCCCCCTGGCGCTTTGATGCTTTTGCCATTGCGGCAAGCCGTGCTCTTTCCTTCGACCGTCATGCCGCTGGTGGTGGGCCGCCCCTCGAGCTTGCAGGTCGTTGAAGAAGCGGTGCGCCAACAGTCGCGCATCGGCTTCGTCGCGCAACGCGATCCGAGTATCGAAGCGCCCCGCCCGGAAGATTTATTTCCGGTCGGCACGGCCGCCGACATTCTCCGTATGTACAGTCTTCCCGATGGCCAGCGTCAGATCATTATTCAGGGCCGCCAGCGCTTTGAAATCGCCGAATTTATCGACACCGATCCGTACCTGATTGCCCGGGTCACTTTGGTCGAAGAAAACACCCCTCAATCCAAAGAGTTTCAGGCGCGCATCATCAACTTGCGCCAGGAAGCAGCCAAAGCCTTGGCGCTTTTGCCCGAGCCGATGATCGAGCTTAAATCAACCATCGAAAGAATCGACGATCCACTGGCGTTGATTGATATCATCGCCAGCACGTTGGATCTGCCGCTCGAAGAAAGGCAAGAAATTTTGGCGACGCTCGATCCGCAGCAACGCGCGCAACTGGTTTCAGAAAAGTTGGCCCGGCAAATTTCCTTGCTGGAGTTGAGCAAGAAAATCGGCGACCAGACCAAACAATCGCTCGATCAGGCGCAACGCCAATACTTCTTGCGGGAACAACTGAAGGCGATTCAAAAAGAGCTCGGCGAAGAAACCGGGGAAAACATCGAAGTCGAAGAGCTCCGAAAAAAAATTGCCGATGCCAAAATGCCGGCAGCCGTGGAAACGGAAGTGCTTCGCGAGCTCAGCCGCTTCGAGCGCATGCCGGAGATGGCCGCGGAAAGATCGATGATCCGAACTTATCTCGATTGGATGGTCGAGCTGCCGTGGAGCGTCAGCAGTGAAGAACAGATCGATCTGCCGAGAGCGCGGGCGATCCTCGATGCCGATCACTATGATCTCGAAAAAGTCAAAAAGCGCATCGTTGAGTTTCTCGCCGTTCGCAAGCTCAAGCCGGAGGGCAAAAGTCCGATCTTGTGTTTCGTCGGCCCGCCGGGCGTAGGAAAAACGTCATTGGGCCAAAGCATCGCGCGCGCGATGAACCGCAAGTTTGTCCGCCAGAGTCTCGGCGGCGTGCACGACGAAGCGGACATTCGCGGTCATCGCCGCACCTACATTGGCGCGCTACCGGGAAACATCATTCAGGGTATCCGCAAAGCCGGCACCAATAATCCCGTGTTCATGCTCGATGAAATCGACAAGCTCGGCGCTAGCTTTCATGGCGATCCGTCGGCCGCCCTGCTGGAGGTCTTAGATCCCGCCCAAAACACATCGTTCCAGGATCATTATCTCGGCGTCGATTTTGATCTAAGCCGCGTGATGTTTATCGCTACCGCCAACGTGCTCGATACGATCCCGGCGCCGCTTCGCGACCGCATGGAAATCCTGCAGTTGCCCGGCTACATAGAAGAAGACAAAGTAGCGATCGCGACCCAGTACCTGATTCCCCGGCAAATTTCCGAAAACGGTCTCAGCGATGGGCAAATCTCCTTTAGCGCCGATGCGATCCGCGAAATCATTCAGGGTTACACTCGGGAAGCCGGGGTGCGCCAGCTCGAACGTGAAATCGGCACCATCTGTCGCGGCGTTGCGACTCGGGTAGCAGAAGGTCACAAGGAAGTGATCTTCATCGAGCGTGATTCGGTGCGCGCCTATCTTGGCCCGGTGAAATTTTTCAACGAGATTGCCCTGCGCACCAGCATGCCCGGCGTGGCTACGGGCTTGGCGTGGACGCCTTTCGGCGGAGACATCCTATTCATCGAAGCGACTAAAATGGCCGGTGATGGCAAACTCCAGCTAACCGGTCAGCTTGGCGATGTCATGAAGGAAAGCGCTCAAGCCGCGATGAGCCTGGTAAAGTCGCGCGCGGAGTCACTGGGCATTGCCCCAGAGCAATTTCGCAAGCAGGATATCCACGTTCATATTCCTGCGGGCGCGATTCCCAAGGACGGCCCCAGTGCCGGCGTCACTCTATTCGTTGCGCTCGTGTCGCTGCTTCTCGGCCAGCGCGTGCGAAAAGACTTGGCCATGACCGGCGAGATCAGCTTGCGCGGTCTGGTGCTGCCGGTGGGCGGCATCAAGGAAAAGGTGCTGGCGGCCAAGCGCGCCGGCATTACCTGCGTGCTGCTCCCGGCCATGAACCAGCGCGATTTGGAAGAGATTCCGCCCTCCGCCCTGGAGGGAATTCGCTTCGAGTTCCTGACTACTGTTGACGAAGCGCTACAGCATGCGTTGGAGCCTGAAACGAACGGTCAATTCCGGTCCGACGTTGCTGGAACCGAGGCGAGCGCCTCCGGCTACGTCGCAGCCAGAAATCGCAATTAGCATCCCGCATGCGTAGGGGCACGGCATGCCGTGCCCCTACGCTTATGTTAACTCAAAGCTGTTTCGTCTCGCGCCTGACAGGCTATGTCGCACTGTCATCCTGAGGTGAAGCCGAAGGATCTCGCCCCTTCATCGCCGAGATTCTTCACAGGCGTTCAGAATGACATCTCGGGATTTCTGTGATTGCGGCACAGTCCCGGAGCCGAGCGCTTTGATCCGCTCTGTTTTCGAGCGGCTGCCGACCGGAATTTGCTGCTCAAGTTGGCGCGGCCGCTACTGTTCAAGCGCGAGGAGTTTCGCTTCTCGTTCAGCCGCGCTCACCAGCGTCTACCCTCACCGCGCCAGCCGCCGTCGCGTCTGTCACCACCACCACCTCGTCGATCGTTGCCTGGTCCGGGCCGCCGCTCTTGTGGGCGCGCCTCGTTCACGGTGAGGCTTCGTCCATCGAATTGGGTTCCGTTCAAAGCGCGGATTGCGCTCTGCGCCGCCGCGCCGGAGCTCATTTCGACAAAACCGAAACCCTTGGAGCGGCCGCTGAATTTGTCGATGATTATCCTGGCCGAATCCACGGTGCCGTATTGAGAGAAGAGCACCTCCAGTTGTTTGTTGGTGGTTGCATAGGACAAGCCGCCAACGTAAACCCGATTCGTCATATTCTTTCCTCCTTATCGACTGGCAAAATAATTTTTGACCAACTTGCCCCGTGTTAGTTGTTGCCTATTTCCCGTAGCTGACGCGGTAAATTTTCCCCGCGTAGTCGTCCGAAATAAGCAGCGCGCCGTCAGGCATGACAAGCACGTCGACCGGCCGGCCCCATGCCTGACTTCCCTGCAACCATCCTTCGGCGAAAATTTCATAGGACTCCGGTTGATTGTTCTTCGATTGCACGACGGTGATCCGATAGCCGATTGGCGTGCTGCGGTTCCATGAGCCGTGCTCGGCGATGAAAATTTGATTTCGATAGCGAGACGGAAACATTGACCCGGTATAAAAGCGCATGCCCAGTGCGGCGACATGGGGACCGAGCTTTTGTGCGGGAGGCGCAAAGTCGCTGCACGCGCGCTTGCCGCCGAACTGATCGTCGGCAATGTCGCCAGCGTGACAATAGGGATAGCCGAAATCCAGGCCCGGTTTGGGCGCGTGGTTCAGCTCATCGGGCGGAGTGTTGTCGCCCATGCGATCACGCCCGTTGTCAGTAAACCAAAACTCTTTGGTGACCGGATGCCAGTCAAAGCCAACCGTGTTGCGCACGCCACGGGCAAATGTTTCAAGGCCGGCGCCGTCCGGTTTCATGCGCGAAATCATCGCATAGCGGTTCGGGTCGGGTTCGCAGATGTTGCACGGCGCGCCCACTGGGACATAAAGCAAGCCGTCGGGCCCGAAAGCGATAAATTTCCAACCGTGCGTCCGTTCTATCGGAAAGCTATCGCTGACGATGACCGGCTTGGGCGGGCTATTCAGCCGCGCTTCGATATCGTCATAGCGAAGCACTCGGCTAATCTCGGCGACATAAAGCGCGCCGTTGTGAAACGCCACACCATTGGGAGACTTCAGTCCCTCGGCGACAGTAATGACTCGTCTCGCGTTTTCTTCTGCTTGAGCCGCAAGCGCATAGACTTTCCCCGCCCCGCGGGTGCCGACGAAGACAGTCCCTTTCGGACCCAAGACCATGGAGCGGGCATCACGGATATTGTCAGCGAAGATGGCGATTTCGAATCCCGCAGGCAGCTTGATTTGCTTCAGCGGCGCCTCTCCGGCAAACGTGTGCGCGGTTAGAAAAACATTGCAGAGAATCACAACGAAGCAGAAATGCCTCGAGACCGCGCGCGTAACCGGGCCGGACGTCATCGCGCGTAAAATAGCCCCGTCTCTCATCTAACCCGTCATCATTCAGCGGCGGAGCAAGGCGATCTACGCTGCAGCTCCATCAGACAACCCGATGACAGTTACTTATTCATGAGCGGCGGGCGGCCCGCTGCGCCGTGTTGGCCAATCGGGCGATCGGCTTCCTGTTCGAAGGGTTCATTGGTCTGGGACGGCGGGATGTATTTGTTCTTTCGCCTTTTCGCGGATGAGTTTTTCTTTGTTGTGTTTTTTCGTTTGGCTTTGGCGGCCATAGTGCTACCGGATTGCAGACACTGGCGCGACAATCGCACCGGTCGCCTTCATCTAAAAGAAAGGAAGCGAGCAAGGACCGGGCCAAACTATCGAGCTCGGTGCGCAACGATTTAATGACGACGCAGACGATGCGTCATTGATCTCTTTCGTTAACGCTAACACTGAGAATGGCAGATCCGCCGCTAGCGAGTACCGCAGTATTTGCGGTCAGCGACGATCAAGTTGGAGCGGGACAATTGGCAGCCAAGCGATGCCGGAAGAAAGTTTGGCGAGAAAATGCCGAGTCAAAAACAAGAGTTCAAAAACGCTATCCAGCGTCCCAACTCTGCGACAATTTCGATTAGCGGAGTATCAGTTGCGAGACAAGTTCACGCCAAACGAAAATGCGAATCGCCTGCCTTCGCCACTCGACCATCTTCGATCTATGTCTTCTTCTTATCAACCGGCCCACAACCATCAGAGGCCAAAAGAGGACTACCGCGTTTGCAGTACGGCTCAGGTAGACAAGCCTGAATATCGTTGTTGCTCTCCCTTATGTGAGCGTCTACGTCGATTACGTCGGATGACATTGAAAATTCTCCTTTCTCACGCGACGTGGATCACACAGGCATAGTGCCGACAAGTTTATTGTATGGGACGCTCCACTCTTTTGTCTCCCATCAATGGCGCTGACGGCATCGGCGATCTCCCGGCTCAGATCTCCAAGCGCTTCACTGAGCGCAGCGACGGTGGCGTCGGTGGATTTTTCTTTAGCCGCGCGCGTCAGATGCGATACCTTTAGATTGAGCGGTTTCTTGTTGTTCCCATCGATGATGACCCAGCGCGCCGTCAATTGGGCATCGCGCGCGCTGGTTGCCTCGAACTTAAGCACTTCCACTTCCACCTGGTAGCTCGGTTTTCTGTCGCTCGGCCACGGATAGGAAACGATCCGTCGGTTCCAAGCAAGGCGGAAAGATCTCGCGATAAGACCCGGGTAAAGTTCTCTTCTAGAGGTTCCGCTCAGCGATCGTTCTCGGAGACTTCAAAGCGATTTTGCGCGCTTCGGACCACTAACTCTTGACGGTCAAGGTAGCCGGGAAACTTGATCGGATCGACCCCGAGAACATTCTCTCCGGGTTGTTCAATTCTTTTGGTGCAGCTCCTTCCCCCGGCGCAAGCGCCGACAAGGTGAAGAATCTCAAAAAGGGCCCGGTCTGGCAGAGAAAGTGTCGCAGCCGGCAAGCGAGAGAGCTGTGAGGGCAATGACGCAGAGGGAAGTCCGCCTCGCAAGCGCCACGCGCCCGCTAGCCGGACCTCGAGCGAAGCATCGCTCGTTAGCGTGAAAGAAAGCGCGCCTTCGATCACCGAACTCATCTGCAATCTCTGCGAGTCTGATTCCTGACAGCTTGCTGGGCAGAACGAATCCCATACCAAAGCACATCGTTCCAGCATGTTCTTAGTGGTGGCTCGACTGGGCTCACCATAGGCGAAATTCTCACTGGACCGCCGATTAAAACATTCGGGGGTGACAACTTTCGAAAAATTCTCATGAGTGTCTTTTGATACTGTTGTCCTCGTGGTATTCGTGGCACCTTGGGCTTACTTCTTCTTTACTTCGGATCTTTTCTGGAAACAGGAATTGCGTTTAATACCGTTAGCGTAGCCGCGTTGTCCAAAAATCTCATGATACAGACAATCGCCCGACGTATTTTCTGCCGATAAATGTAACCACGCCCAGAAGCAGGACTAACATCACGGACACCGCTCCAACTTCCGCTATTGTGCCCGCCTGCCACAACTCCCATATGATAATCGAAAGCAGGTTACTTTTTGGAGAATAGAGCAAGATAGCTGTCGAAATCTCCCTCATGATGTGGGAGAAAATATATAAGAATCCCGAGGCGAAGGTAGCAACAAGCAGTGGAACCAAAACACGTCTGAAAGTTTGCCACCACGACGCCCCGCTTACCTCCGATGCTTCTTCGAGCTCCTTGTGGATTTGGAGAAGACCGGCATTGGTGTTGCGCGTCGCCCAAGGCATGTATTTCGTCACAAACGCGATGAGCAGAATCCAGATCGTCCCATAGATTGGAATTGGTAAGTTAAGATACACGAACATTAGCGCCAGCCCCATCACAATTCCAGGAACGGCAATCGGAGTAAATGCTAAAAAGTCCAATAGCCGCCGGCCGGGAACTTTCGAGCGGACGACAATCCAGGAAATGATGGCAGCAAGGAACATGGTGATGCAGCCACCAACAACAGAAAGCAAAAGGCTGTTTTGTGCGGACTGCAAAACGCCCGGATATTTCAACGCATTGACATAGCTGGCCAGGGACAGCGACCGGAAAGCTCTCATTGACGGAACTTGGTAATACGGAAGGAGTGAGGCCCAAACAAGAACAAGCATGGGGAGAATTACATCCAAAAACAAAAAGGTAAAAAGGAACACGGTACCTAAATACCGTCCCTTGCCGAGATCGATAGCTCGAGGTCGATAACCCTTACCAGTGACCGTCACATATCTCTCACCCCGAGTGACGACACGCTGATAGAATACCGTCCCGACGACAGCAATCATCAAGACAGTCATACCCAGCGCCGCTGAGAGCCCGTCGTCAGGTGGAGACTGATGCATCACAAGGTAAATTTTAGTACTGAATACATAAATTCTTGCCGGAATGCCGATTAGTGCGGGAACTTCAAACGCCTCAACCGCATTGATAAAGCTGTAAATCATGGCTGCGGCTGAAGCTGGGAGCATTAGTGGCAAGGTAATTCGCCGGAGCGTTGCAGAGATACCTGACCCGCAGGTCGCTGCAGACTCTTCTAAGGATGGATCCATTGATCGCAACGCTCCAGCCAGAAGCAAGAACATGATCGGGACGTGTCGCAGACCTCCAATGAAGATCATTCCCGTCATCGTGTAGATATTGAATGGGGGCTCGCTAAAGCCGAAAATGTTAATGAGGGCGCGATTAACGAGACCAATACGAGGGTGTAAGAGCATAAGCCAGGCAATCGAAGCAATCATGCCCGGGATGATTGTCGAGACGATCGCTATGACATACGCCAAGTCTCGTAAAGGCGCGTTTGTCCGTTCCACCAACCAAGCCATCGTAAAGGCGATAAAAAAAGCAAACACAGTACTGCCGGTTGCATAAAGGAAGCTGTTCGCGACAAGCGGATAAAGTGTGGGGTCAAGATACGCATTGATGAAGTTATCCAGAGTCAAAGGACCTGGCACGCCGGGGGGCGTGGCTTTGAAGCTGTTCCAGATGAGCATGCCGAGCGGCGTCAGCACGAGGTATACGACCAAGGCGGCTGTAAAAATCAACAACACCGTGTCCGAACGGGGTCTGCGATAAGTCACGGAAGCGTTGGAGTTTGGGTTTGCCGGAACTATTTCCAAAAAATATCGCGCCATATGGCGCCGGCTTCATTGCCGCGCACGGTCAACTCGGCTGGGAGTACTGATATTTTTAAGCCTTTCAACGCCTCACTGAGGTGGCTCTTGACTTTGGGATCGGGAACAAGCTTTCCGGAAGCCTCGTAGTACGTCTGCTGCCCTTCCAGGGAACTAAACCAGTCGCCAAAAAGCGCAGCAGCGTTCGGATGCGGAGCATGCTGTGCAATAAACAGCGGGCCGGGCCTTGAGAGGATGGGATCCGTTCTCACCCAATCCAGCGGCGCGTTCTTCTTCTGGTACTCCAGAATCTGATGAAGATTGAGCCGCACGTCAATTTTGACGGCGCCTGCCGCGAGCATCTGGGTCCGCGCTCCGGCTCCTTCGCCAAAAACAAGATTGTTTCTCGCGAGCTGCTTAAGATAGTTTACCGTCTTTTCCTTGCCCCACGCTGACCACAGCATCAACACCCAATCACCGCCGTCCTTGTCCATAGATATGGCCTTGTTCCATTTGGGATCCAAAAGATCATCCCAACTCTTTGGGGCCTCGGCAGCAGAAACCAGATTGGTATTGTAGGCAGGGACTAGGCAAAGGACATGATGGGCAATCCAGTATCCTTCACGGTCCTTATATTGAGGAGACCACCCCGCGGTATTGGGCCAATTGTACTTCTTCATCAGCCCGGCGTTCTTTAGCTGTTGCAGGTATTCAACATCGGCTCCCGAAACGTCGACGTTGTACTGACCGGCCCGGGCCTCCGTGGTTATCTTTTGATAGAGGTCAGCGTCGGTCGCTCTCCAGTAATCGGTAGTAAGAAACATGTATTTCTGGCGGAATTTGCTGAAGACATATTGCCAGTCCTTTGCCGTGCCACCGGTCCAGAACATCAACTTCCCTTCTTTTTTTGCTCCCTCGACTAACCGTGCTTCTCTCTGCCTTTCCGACTCTTGGGATGGAGCAACGGCGGCAACCTGTAAACTTGAGACCAACGACGCGGCAACAACCGGTGGCGCTCCAGGCCTTACTAGATATGTGATTGACACAAGAACACTCGCTGTCAGGAACTTCGGCGAAAGTTTGCCTCCGCTCATTGTGCTGGCTTCTTTCTTATCTCTAGGTCTTGACGCTACGAGATCCGGCCGGGATCACGAGTAGATTTAGCAACTCCCCAATATCATCGACTTTCTCTAGGTTGTGAACCGTATCGATGATACGACGCATCTGATGCTCAGGCATGAACTTGCCCGCCAAGTTTGTAAACTTCGCCTCTACGTCAGCATCGGTCATCGGATTCATCGGATGCCCTTTGGGATGAACAACCCGACAGCTATATCGTTTCTCTTTATTTGTGGTGATTTCGACGATTCCCGGTGAGTGAAATCCATCGAGCTCAGGATCCGGCTCAACAACAATTTTATTTATCAGCTGTCGCACTTGAGGATCACGCAGCTTCTCATCCGAAAATTGCTCGGGTCCGACCGACCGGTCCATAATCGCAATCGCCGTCACATAACGGCAGCTATGATCCGCCGTGTACTTGTTGTTTGGAACCTGTCGCTCCGGAGAATTGGCCTCGCGTCGGTAGATATGCGAAAGGGTCTTGACTCTGATTTCCGCGACATCATCGGCTTTTATGTCATGCTCTTTGACCAAGTTCACCGTCGCTTCAAGAAGACCTTGCATATTTCCATCGGCGGCAAAGTTCTTGATCCAGGTGTAAAGGATCGTCCAGTCTTTTCTCGGCTGCCGCAACTTCTCCAAATCCATCTCGCCTCCCGCCACGACCTGAGCAATGCCGCGAGGGCCTTCAAAGACGTCGAGTGGTCCGGTAAAGCCCTTCTGCGCCAGGAAGGCGGCGAGAATACCTCCATAAGCCCCGTACGGAGTCCGCAGATTTTTGGTCATGCGCGGGGTAAATAGAATTCCGGGCTCTAGATTGAAGCACCCTGCGATACCAAGCGCGTTGGCCATTTGCTCCGTGTCGAGCCCAAGAAGTCTACCCGCCAATAAAGCCATGATGCAGGGGGGACCGACCGTTTCGGTTGTCCATCCTCGTTTGCTTAGGATCCCGTGAGTCCTACCTCCCAATGAATCGAAGAGTTTGTTCGAGAGCTCATACGCCAAAACGATCGTCGTGATGATCTCTTCACCGCCAGAGTGCTGCCGCTCGCCCACAGCCAGGATTGGGGCAATTAATTCGCCATGATGCCCCATGATGACGGTTGCCTCTTTTGTGAGGAAGCCTGCATCCATATAATCAAAGTAGTGGACCATAGTCCCATTGGCCAAAGTGGCATACAGACATGAAGTCTTGAGACCGGTGCCAAAAATCGTTGACTCCGCAGGGCCGTTCAGCTCTCGAATCACGCTCTGAATGATGCGGCTTGGCTCGCTTAGATAACCAGCGAAAGCGATTGCCAGCGAGTCCAACAGCGAACGCTTGGCTTGATCATTTACGTCGGGCGGTAACTCCTCGAAATTCAACTCTTTAGCTTCCAACGCTAGTTGTTCGGCAATCGTCATTTACTTTTCCCAGTCCTTGATATGTGGGATATGCTTATTTCAGCAATTCAAATAGCGAAACCGTTTTGCGCTTGGTTGCGACTAATGAGAAATGATGACCTCGTCACCGGAAACCCTCAATTGTGTCCCCAGCTCTTCGCACCATTTTGCCATATAGTCGACGACTTGTTGGAAACCGGGCTCGTCAGCACTGAGAAAGCGAGGCTCGGCATTCTGGTTAATCCAAACAGGGAAGAAAGAAACCCGCTCGATGGCTTTGTTTTTGATCACGCACTTGGCCATGAACGAATATCTGCGATCACCCTGGGCATTATCTCGAACTCCGGGGAGATGCTTTCCAAAGCCGTATTTCGGGCTCGTGCTGGAGTGGAAGGCACCGGGAGGAGGTTTCTGATGATGCGGCGTCTCCTCGGCGAAGTTCCCGAGGCTGAAGAAGATCGCCTTGCCTTTGTAGACCTCGATTCCCTTGATGAGATGGGCGTGGGTACCCAAGATGAGATCCACCCCGGCATTGATCGCCCGGTGACCCACCGTAAATTGATAGTCGGCTAACATTCCGGGGATGTGATGGATTCCCCAGTGAATGGACATAACCACGATGTCTGCCCGCGCTTTTGCCGCTCTGATATCTTCCTCCATGGCGGCCACATCCTCTTCACGCGGAATGGTCACCACCTTGGGTGGCGTGCCGGCTTGATACTCCTGCGCCTCGTAATACGTGCCCACTCTTATGGGAGCGCAACCGGCCTTCTGCTCACGCGCT
>Ga0066709_100002377_pt1 | contig 13691 bp, 10 predicted proteins | sample GraSoiAngelo_158_FD_79665 | JGI IMG/M metagenome (GOLD analysis project Ga0066709, IMG submission 79665) | Grasslands soil microbial communities from the Angelo Coastal Reserve, California, USA - 14_1009_16_30cm | ecosystem: Environmental > Terrestrial > Soil > Grasslands | place: USA... | reverse complement strand
GCGTAGACGAGACCCTCCGTCTCTCCCTCTCCGACGAGCGGCAGATCGTCGGGCGTCGCCGGGCGAAGTCCCACCCGCACATTCATGAACGTCGCGCCCCACCCCTGCGGCAGCAGCTCGCACGCGGCGTCGAGCAGGTCGCGCACGCCGGCGGCCGTCGCGCGCTCGTCGAATCCAACGTCTTCGACGGTGGCGCCGACGAGCAGCGATCCGTCGGCGCGCGGCACGATGTAACACTCGGGGCCCCAGAGAATGCGCGTCACCGGCGGGCCCTGCCAGCCGAGCTGCAGCAGCTGGCCGCGCACGGGTCTGACGGGCGCCGCCGCCCTGCGGTCCCCCGCGAGGGCACCGGTCCAACTGCCCGCGGCAAGGACGACGCGGTCGGCGTCGATCGCGCCGCTCGCGGTGACGACGCGCAGGTGCGACGAGACGCGTTCGATGCGCTCGGCGCGGCTGCGACGGAACGTCGCGCCGTGGTGCTCGGCGGCGCGTGCGAGCGCCGCGGTCAGCTCCGGCGCCGCGACGTAGCCGTGGGCAGTGACGAAGAGGGCGCCTTCGATCGAGCCGAGCGCGGGTTCGAGCGCGCAAGTCGCGTCGCGGTCCAGCCACTGGGGATTGCCGCCTGACGTCGCCCGCCGGAGGTCGGCCGCGTGGTCGGCGTCGAGCGCGATTTCGAGGGTGCCGGGGCGGCGGTATTCGATGGGGACGCCGGCGTCGCCGCTGACCGCGGCGATCCAGTCGTCGTAGAGCGCGAGGCTGCGGACGCCGAGATCCAGCAGGAGGCCGCGGTCATGGGCTTCGATGTACGGCGCGAGGATGCCGGCGGACGCCTGGGTGGCGCCGCCGGCGACGGGACGGTCGTCGATGATCTGCACGTGCACGCCGCGCGCGCTCAGCTCGCGCGCGATCGCGCACCCGATGATGCCGGCGCCGATGATTAAGACGGGGACGGCCACTGATTCTGCCTAATCGTGGCTGCCACCGTTTTACGCGAAGCGCGAGAGGGTGACGTCGAGGTGACGGGCGCGGCGGGCGGGACGGTGCCACTGCACCAGGATCGGACTCTGATACCGGCCGTCGGCGATGACGCCGCCGCCGACCCGCAGGTTCACGGACCGCTTCATCCGCAGGAACCGGCCCGCGGGCAGCGCGATCGCCCGCGCGAACAGACGCTCCAGCAGCGACTCGCGCAACCCGGTCGCGTCGAGCACCTGATTGAGCGCGCGCACCATGTCGTACTTCGCGTAGTCGAGCGCCTTCGACGGAATCGCGCGCGGGTGCGCCAGCAGGTGACGTCCCTTCTCGGCGGCGAACCGGAATGGATTGCGCAGCACGTCGGCGAGGTCGTGCCGCATCAGCAGCGTCTCGTACTCGTTGACGGTCAGCCCCGCCTGACGCTCGCCGCGCGGCAGCTCCAGCCGCACGCGCCCGCTCTCGACGTCGTGCCGCCGCGCGAGCTCCACGACCTGCTCGTAAATCCCGAGCCGCGGATCTTTCAGGTTGATCGAATCCACCGGATGATCCGACACCGGCACGTCGAGGCGGACGTGCGCCACTTCCTGCTCACGTGTGAACCCGATGACGCTCGTCAGCCGCCGGCGCGGACGTCCGTCGTAGACGCCGTCGAGATCGACGAAGCAGACCGCTTCGTGCGGCCGGTTCACGTAGCTGACGCAGGTGCTCAACCCCGCCGCCATGAACGCCAGGTGCGAGTCCGCGTTCCGCGGCTCGACCGCGCGCTCCTCGTTCGTCAGCTCCATCCGCCGGTGCAGTTGATCGTGCTCGTACCCCGCGCCCTGCGGGAACATCGTCCGGAAGACTTCGACGTAGGGGGCCACGGCGTCGCGCTCCCGTGTGAGCCGCGCCGCGAGGCTTTGCTCGAGGTAGCCGGCGGTCGTGTGCAGCGAGTGATAGAGATGATGGGCATACTGGTCGACCACGCCGCCGTAAGCCGCTCGCAGGCGCTCGCGGACGTCAATGATGTCGAATCGTGCCCGCGGCGTCAGCTCGAGAGTGATCTCGACCGGAGACATTGGAACGTCAATAGTTTACCCGATTTTCGCTTTGCAATGCAAAGGCCTTTCGCGCCGGCGGCCGATTTCCGGCCCGGCGCCGCCTTCTTCGACCCTCTACCGTCCAGTCGAGTCGGTCGTCTGACGCCGCGACTCCGTCGCGCGACCCGCATCCAGATCGTTCCAGTTCAGAATCGCGTTGAACGCGAGGAAATACGTGCCCTGCGTCTGCCAGCGCCAGAACGGACGGATCGCGAACATGACGACGTGTCCCTGACCGAGCGGGACGTCGACGACCTGCGCGCGGTTCGCGAGCGCCTGGCCACCCGCGAGCGTGCCCGACAGCAGCATGTCGTTCGGATTTGCGGGGAACCGCATGACGACGCGCGGCGGTTCCGTCCCGGCGCCGGCGAAGCCGCCGCCGCCGAATCCGCCACCGCCCCCGCCGCGGCCGCCGCGTCCGCCGCCGCCGCCGAATCCCTGCTGCACAGCCGCGACGCCGGCCTCCGATGGGCGTGCCGGCGCGCTCTCGGGCGGCGGTCCGCTTTCCGGATCGTACGGCGACAGACGCTGCTGTCCTGCGCCCGCCATCGGCGTCACGTTCATGCCGACCCCCGGGATCGCCTGTTCCGGTCCGCCGAATCCGCCGCGCCCGCCGCCCGCCGCAAACACACCGACGTTCAGGACGGGATCCTGATTGAAATACACCGGCAGATCGGTGCCCTGATAGCCGTACGCAATCGGACTCTTCCGGTCAGCGAACGTCCCGCGCAGGATCGATCCGCGGACGAACAGACCGGTGGGGTTCTCCACGGTGACGCCGGCCGCAATCTTGTACTCCGGCAGGATCGTTGACGTTGACCCTTCGGTGATCAGCGTGCCCCCCTGTTGCACGAACTTCACGAGCTCGATCAGTCCGTCGTAGCCCATGCCGCCGCGGATGTCGTCCGACTGATCGTTGGCGCCGAGGCTTGGGTACTGCGCCGATTTCTTGTACGGAAGCGGCTGCGCCGAAGACTTGGGGATCCCGTTGACCTGCGACTCGGCGCTGCCGCCAACGTGCGGAAAGATGATGACGTCGTACTTTGCGCGCAGATTTCCTTCGCGCAGCCTGACGTCGCCGAAATACGTGTAAGGCACGCCGAACGTATCGAGCGCGGCGCGCACCCAGCCTTCATCCTGCGTCCGCGACCAGCTGTGCACGTAGCCGATCCGCGGCACGTCGAGGTCGTGCGTCTTCACAGATGGCGCGCTCGACACGGCCCACGCCGACAAGCCGAGAGCCCTGAGCGACGGCTCCAGCTTCGCGCGGTCCGCGTTCGGGATGACGAACGCGCCGGCGCGGAACGAGCGTCCGTTCAGCGTGAAGTCGTCCTCCGCCGCCTGCATCCGGACGTCGGCGTGCTTGAACCGGAACAGCATCAGGTTGTTGTCGGTCGTGTGCTCGACAACGAGCACAGGGCCCGTTCCCTCGATCCCGCCGGGGCCCTTGACGTCCGCCGCGATGAGCGTCATCGGCTGTTCCAGAAGCGCCTTGTCCGTGACCGGCTTGACGACGAGATTGCGCATGTACTGGAACGTCCAGCCGGTATCGTCGTAGGGCCGCGGGTTGGCGGGCGCATAGTTCTGCACGGCGAAATACATGTCCGCGATCGTGCGCCACGGCTGATCGCCGCGGACGACGTAGTCGCCGGCCTTGACGTCGACGCCGCCGGCCTTGAACGCCGCGTTGGCGGTGTGCACCTCGAGCCCCTGATGGCGCAGCTCGTTGACGGCGTCCGCCGCCTCCGCCTTCCGGTATTGTCCGGCGGGGATCACCCACCCGTAGCCCGGTCCGTTTTTCCCCTTGTCCACCGCACGCCTGTTCTTCAGCCAATAGTTCTCCAGGTACAGCTCGCGGTTGACCGCGACGTGACGCAGCGCGAACAGCGCCGCCGATTCCTGGATGTTGACGTTGTTGCGCGGACCCCACTTGATCGACGCGAGCGGCGGGTTCGGCCGGAACCATTCGCGGCTCGTCACCGTCGCGCCCGGCGTCACGGTGTACGGATCGGGACCGTAGCTCTGGACCTCGTAGAACCGGCCGATCGCGTTGTGGCCGTGCGCGATGAAGAACATGTAGTTCGGGACCCAGCCGTCATAGAAGCCGTACGTCCAGACACCGGGAACGCCGCGCTTCGTCATCTCCATCACGTCGTTTTCAGCCAGCATCCACCACTCGTTCACCGTAATCGGATCGATCGCCTCGTTGTACGGTCCCGTCCCCGTTGACGCGTAGAGATACGTCTGCGCCTCGTGCAGGTCGTGCAGCACCGTCGGCTTCCAGTCGATGTTCGCCTTCTCGATGTTCCGCGTCAGCGCGAGGAACTGTCCCATCCCGTCACGGTTGTTGTCGTGCTGCACGTACTTGCCCCAGTACATCAGCGGCAGCGTCTGCTGCCCCTGACGCTCCTTCCTGTTGAAGTAGTACGTGTCCACCATCTTGTCGCGCCCGTCGGTTTCGACCACGGGCGTGATGAGCGTGATGACGTTGCTGCGGATGGACTGGATGAACGGCGTGTCCTCGACGGCGAGGCGGTAGGCCAGCTCCATCAGCATCTCGGGACCGCCCGTCTCGGGCGAGTGCATGCCGCTGTTGAAGTAGTAGATCGGCTTGGCGGTCTTGATCAGCTGTCGCGCCTGCTCCTCCGTCGTCTTCCGCGGATCGGTGAGCTGCGCGATCATCGCCTTGTACTTGTCGAGCGATTTGATCGTCGCCTCGTCGGCAATCGCGACGAGGATCATGTCGCGTCCTTCCTCGGATTTGCCGATGTTCCACATCATGACGCGGTCGGACGCCTTGTCGAGCGCGGCGAAGTATCGGTTGATGTCGGCCACGTGCGTCAGCTCGCCGGGCGTTCCCGGCATGTGTCCGAGCAGCTTCAACGGCGTGGGCACGGTGGCGGACGCGGGCAGGTGATCGACGAGCTCCGTCGAGATCCGCGGGTCCTGCAGGTACTCCTTGATCTTCGCGGTGTACTCCGCGTCGTTTGGCTGCGCGTTCTGCGCGGGGCGGGACTGCGCGGCGGGACGGCCAGCCGCGGCGGCGGCGAGCATCAGCGCGACGGCCAGCCCCGCGACGTGCTTCGGGCGGGTCATAAGATCCTCCTCTACCGTCCGGCGTCCGCCGGATCTGGGGTGGGCGGACGAACGGTACACCAAAACGGGTGGGGTTGCAGTTCTGGCCCGTCCCGTTCTCCGGGAACGCTGGCAGCCACCGTTGGGCTGTGGACGGCGGGTGATTTGCTTTCAGGCCCGCCATGCTGGGATACCTGCACGTTCCACTGAGTTGGACCGCCGTCCTGAAACGCACGGGCAGCGAGGCGCTGCAAGACAATATCTTCGACCTGGCAGCTCAGCAGGCGTACTATTTCTTCTTCGCGCTCTTCCCGGCGCTCCTCTTCCTCATCTCGGTCGCGACCTTCTTTCCGCTGCACACGCTGATTCCGGACGTCATTGCCATGCTCGGCCGCGTGGCGCCGCGGGACGCCATCGAATTCATCAGCAAGCAGCTGATCGATTTGTCCGGCCGCAAGAGTGGCGGCATCCTGACGCTGGCGTTTCTCTTCACCCTCTGGAGCACGTCAGGCGCAATGGTCTCGATTATCACGACGCTCAATGCGGCATACGACATCACGGAATCCCGGCCATGGTGGAAGGTTCGCCTGACGGCAAACCTGCTGACGGTCGCCATCTCCGTGTTCATCCTCGCGTCGATGTTCCTGGTGCTCGCCGGCCCGAGCGTCGCGCAGCACCTCGCGGATCGGTTCTATCTCGGACCGGTCTTCAAGTACACCTGGCTCGTGCTGCAGTGGCCGCTCGTCTTTGCGCTGGTGGCGACCGGTTTCGCGCTCATCTACTACTTCGCGCCGGATGCTGAGCAGGAGTGGGTCTGGATCACGCCGGGGTCGGTGCTCGCGACGCTGCTCTGGCTCGTAGTTTCGCTCGGGTTGAAGCTGTATTACACGCTGGCGCCGAACGCGAACGCGACCTACGGCGCGATTGGCGGCGTGATGGTCCTGATGCTCTGGTTCTACTGGTCGGGCCTGGCGATGCTGCTCGGCGCGGAGCTGAACGCGGAAATCGAGCACGCCTCCCCGTACGGAAAAAATCCGGGCGAGCGCGTGCCGGGTGAAAAGAGTGTCATCGGAGCGCGCGCGAAACGGCTCTACGAGAAAAAGCGCGAGATGGGTGAAGTACCGGTGAAGCCGATCCCCGCGCACGTGAACTGCGACATCGACCGCGCACCCGTCGAAGAGCCGCCGCTCCGGCCGAGCGACCTGTTGATCGGCACCATCGCGCTCGTGCCCGTCGCCCTGACCGTCGGCCTCAAGGTGAAAGAGGACTTGAAGAAAACAGCCTGAGCCTACCGGCAGTCCATCGCCGTGCAGAGCCGCGGCGTTCCCATGAGAAGGATCGGCGCGCCCGTCGGCACGATCGGCGCGCCCGTCGGGACAATCGGCGCACCTGACGTGATCTGCTGCGTCTGGGCGTTGAAGGTGTGCGCTCGGAGGCGCCGGCCCGTCGGAAAGAACACGGGCACCGCCACCGGCACCGCGACCTGTTCCACGTCGTGATGCTCGATGACGACGACGGTCGGCGGCGGCGCTTGCATCGCAGGTTCGGGCTGCGAGACGGGCACCGGCTCTTCAGGCACGGCAGGCGTGCGTCCTTTGCGAATCATCGCGCTGATCACCGCGTCGGTGACGCCAGCCCGTTTGAGTTCCTTGATCGTGGCGACGTCGATCGGATAGATCCCGCGATCGACCTCGATGAGCGCCAGCAGCACTTCCTCGCCGGCACCAGCCTTGGTCAACTCGATGATGTCGCGGACGGAGAGCGCGTCGGCGCGCGCGGCGCTGAGGGGGAGCAGCACACACAGCAGAGCAAGGACGCGGCGCATTGAGAACCTCCCGGCCGACCCGCGGGCACGCGGGTTGTCAGGAGCATACTGCAACGCCAGTACCTGTGGGGACCGCGCGAAATCCGGCGCCGGCCGAGCCGATAGGGGATGGGGGTCTCTCGGTGAGGACAGCAACTGTCCCCGGCCCGTGGCGCACCGCGCTCCGGAAGGGCAAAATGGCCGGAATTCATACGATCCAGCGGGCCTGCTCAGGGCACGGCAATTGCTCGAATAGACGGCACATCAGGAGTGATTCATGTTCTCCAAACCGCTGGCGTTCGGGCTGCTGGCGCTGAGCTGTGTAACAGCCGCGGCGGGCGGGGCCTATCTGGCCACGCGGCATAACGCCGCGGACGCCGTCGTAACGCCTCCCCACGTCGCCACCGCGCCCGCGAACGCGGCGCCGGCCGCGCAGCCCGTGGCCGAAACCGAAGCGCCCGTTGGGACGGGCGCGCCGGCGGCAACGTCCGCGAAGCCCGCCGAAGCCGAGGCGAAGCCGGCGGCGTCTCCCGCTCCCCAGGCCGTTGAACCCGCGCGCGCGCCATCGACGCCGCGCCGCACGGCGCCGGCGCGGGAAACCGTGACGGCGCGTCACGCGGACCGCGGTGCCCGGACGGCGTCCGCGCCGGCACATCGCACGCTGCCGCCGGTCGAAAAGTCGTGGCCGACGCGCGACGGCGCCGCCGGCGCACCGCCGCAGACGGGCGAGGCCCCGGCGACGGCCGCTCCCGCACCCGCGGCGTCCGGCGCGACGGCCGCCGAGGCGCCCCATCAGCCCGAGCCTGCGGTCGAGACGCCGAGAGCGCCACAGTTCGAGGACCTCGTCCTTCCGGCGTCGTCCGTGATCGGATTGCAGATTCAGACGCCGCTCTCGAGCGAGCGCGCGCGCGTCGAGGATCGCGTGGACGCGCGGGTCACGCGCGACGTGCTCGTGGACGGCCACGTCGCCATCCCCGCCGGCTCGCGCGTGATGGGATCCGTGATGTTCGTGAACCGCGGCGGAAAGATCAAAGACACCGCGCGGCTCGGGATCCGCTTCCACACGCTCGTCCTCGCCGACGGCAGCGAGGTCCGGCTCAATACCGAGCCGATCTGGCGCGAGGGCGAATCGCCGTCGGGCGACAGCGCCAAGAAGATTGGCGGCGGCGCCGTTGCGGGCATGATCCTCGGCGGGATCCTCGGTGGCGGCAAAGGCGCCGTGATCGGCGGGATCACCGGCGCGGGCGGCGGCACGGCGGCCGTGATGGCCGGCGATCGCAATGCCGCGACGCTGCCGTCCGGAACGATCGTGACGGCGCGTCTCTCGTCGCCGGCGACGATCCAGGTCGAAAAGCGTTAAATTCGAAGGGTGTCGTCCTTCGCCTCCTTCGACTTCCGGAAGGAAGCCCATCGCGTCGCCGACTGGATCGCCGACTACTTCGAGCAGGTGGAACGCTTTTCCGTGCTGGCGCGCGTCGCGCCCGGCGACATCCGCCGGGCGCTGCCCGAGTCCGCTCCCGAGAACGGCGAGTCCTTCGACGCGATCTTCCGCGACTTCGAACACCTCATCCTTCCCGGCATCACCCACTGGAACCATCCCGGATTCTTCGCGTACTTCGCGATCACGGCGAGCGCTCCCGGCGTATTGGCGGAGTTTCTGTCGGCCGCGCTCAATCAGCAGGCGATGCTCTGGCGCACGTCGCCGGCGGCGACCGAGCTCGAAGAAGTCGCGCTCGCGTGGCTGCGGCGATTGATCGGCCTGCCGGACCCATTCGAAGGAGTGATCTACGACACGGCGTCGATCTCGACGCTGCACGCGCTCGCGGCGGCGCGCGAAGCGGCGATCGACGGCGTCAGGGCGCGCGGCCTCGCGGGCCGATCCGATCTCCGGCCGCCGCGCGTGTATTGCTCGGAGCACGCGCATTCGTCGGTGGACAAGGCGGTGATCCTGCTCGGTCTCGGTCACGAGGCGCTGCGCCGCGTTCCCGCCGACTCCGAGTTCCGCATGCGCGCGGACGCGCTGGCACATGCCATCGACGACGACCGCCGCGCCGGCCGGCAGCCGATCGCCGTGGTCGCGACGGTGGGCACGACGTCAACGACGAGCGTCGATCCGATCGAAGCGATCGCCGGCGTCTGTGCGCGCGAAAGGCTGTGGCTGCACGTGGACGCGGCGTACGCGGGCGTCGCGGCGATGGTGCCCGGACACGAATGGATCCTGCGCGGTGCGGACCGCGCGGATTCGCTCGTGGTGAACCCGCACAAGTGGCTGTTCACGCCGTTCGATCTCAGCGCGTTCTACTGCCGGCGCATGGACGTCGTGCGGCAGGCGTTCTCGCTCGTCCCCGAGTACTTGAAGACGACGGAGGCGGACGAGGTGAAGAACCTGATGGACACCGGCATCCAGCTCGGGCGCCGCTTCCGAGCGCTGAAGCTGTGGATCGTGCTGCGGCATTTCGGCGCCGGCGGCGTCCGCGCGCATCTCGCCGAGCACATGCGCCTCGCGCGGTTGTTCGCGTCGTGGGTCGACGCGAGCGCGCGCTTCGAACGCGTCGCGCCGGTCCCATTCAGCGTCGTCTGTTTTCGTCTTCGCGCGGATGACGATGCCAACGCGCGCGTGCTGGAACGCGTGAACGCGTCCGGGGACGTGTTCATCTCGCACACGAAGCTTGACGGCCGCTACGTGTTGCGCCTGGCGATTGGAAATCTCGCGACGACAGAGCGCCACGTCGCGCGCGCGTGGGAATTGCTGAACCAGGCCGCCGAGGCGTGATAGCGCACCGCGACAGAACCGTCATCTCAGCCACGGAGTTCGTCGGGGTTCATGGACCTGCGACCTGCGGCCGTGAGCGAACATCTGTGAAAACTCTTCAGAAACGGCCCCGCTGTCTGGATACGGACATCTCGGCTTCGACGCGCAGGGCATACCGCTTGCACTCTGAGAGGTGGTCGATCCGCGCGGCGGATGAGCCCGCTTGCGCGCTCTACTTTCTTGAAGGAGCGAAAAAGCAATGCAGGTACGCAAACTACTCATGACGGCGGCGATTGCCGCGATCGCACTGGCCGCCGCGCCGTCGAAGGCGTCCGCTGACTGGCTGCTGACGCCGTTCATCGGCGCGAACTTCGGCGGATCCGCGGACGTGAACGACGCGGTCGCCGGGGCCAGTCTCGGCAACAAGTTCGAGCACAAGCTCGATTACGGCGCCTCGCTCGCGTGGATGGGCGCCGGCATCGTCGGCTGGGAACTCGATTTCGGGTACTCGCCGAATTTCTTCGAGACGGGCACCGCGTCGAACAACGCGTTCGACTTCACGAACGACAGCAACGTGACGACGTTCACGGGCAACGTGATCGTGGGCGCGCCGATCGGCGGGCACGGCGCGTCGGTCCGGCCGTATGCGGTCGGCGGCGTCGGCTTGATCCGCACCAACGTGCAGGATGCGTCGGGCTTCTTCAACAAGGTGGGAACGAACGACTTCGGGTTTGACGTCGGCGCGGGCGTCGGCGGCTTCTTCACCCAGAACGTCGGGATCAGGGGGGACCTCCGTTACTTCCGCTCGCTGCAGGACAACAATCCGGGCGGCGGGACGGACATCGGCCTGAGCAACTTCCACTTCTGGCGCGGCACGGTCGGCGTCACGTTCAAGTTCTAGCGAGCCAGTCGCGCATCTCGTCGAGCGCCGCAGCGACCGCCCTCGGGTTGGTCGACTGCGGCGTCTGTTTTCGTTCGACCGACGCCGCCGCGCTGATCGCCGACCGCACGTCGTCGCCGAAGAGCGGCGAGTGTTCGCGCCACTCCTGGACCGACAACGAATCGAACGAACGGTGCTCCTTCAGCAGGCGGCGGACGATCGCGCCGACGATCTCGTGCGCCTCGCGGAACGGGACGCCGCGCGCGACGAGGTAGTCGGCGACGTCGGTCGCGAGCAGCAGCCCAGAGGCCGCGCGCGCCGTCGCCGGCGCGTTCAGCCGCAGTCCTGCGACCACGGACGTCGTCGCCGCGAGGCACGCGACCCACGTGTCCTCCGCATCGAAGAGCGCCTCTTTGTCTTCCTGCAGATCCTTGCTGTAACCGGCGGGCAGCCCTTTCATCGCCGCGAGCCAGCCCGTGAGGTGTCCGATGACGCGGCCGGTCTTGCCGCGGACGAGCTCGAGCGGATCGGGATTCTTCTTCTGCGGCATCAGGCTGCTGCCGGTGGCCGCCGAGTCCGCCAACTCGAAGAACGCAAATTCCTCCGATGTGAAGAGGATGAAATCCTCCGCGATCCGGCTGAGATGCACCATGCCGAGCGCGGCCGCGTGCAGGAAGGAGGAGACGAAGTCGCGGTCGCCGCTCGCGTCGATGCTGTTGCGCGCCACGCGCGTGAAGCCCAGGTCCGCCGCGAGCGCGCGCACGTCGATCGCGTAGCTCGTGCCCGCGATCGCGCCGGAGCCCAGCGGCAGCTCGTCGATCTCGACCTCGAGGGCGTCCAGCCGGCCGTGGTCGCGGCGCAGCGCCGACGCATGCGACAGGAGGAAATGCGCGACGAGCACGGGCTGCGCGCGCCGCATGTGCGTGTACGACGGCATCAGCACGTCGCCGGCCAGCCCCGCGAGGTCGGCGAGACGGCCCACCAGCGCGGCGACCGCGCGTCGCGCGACGGGGATCCGGCCCTTCAAGTACAGACGAAGATCGAGCGCGACCTGCTCGTTGCGGGACCGCCCGGTGTGGAGTCGCCGTCCCGCGTCGCCGACGCGCGCGACCAGCTCGCGCTCGACGAACGCGTGCACATCTTCGTCACCATGACGGGCGGGGTCGGTGAACGCGGGGTCGGCCGCGGCGCCGTCGAGGATCTCCCGGAGTCCGCGATCGATCGCGCCCGCGTCCTCCTGATCGAGCACGCCCGCGCGCGCGAGCGCGGCGGCCCATGCGCGGCTGCCCCGCACGTCCGCCTCGAACAGACGGCGGTCGAACCGGAACGACGCGCCGAATTCGAAGAGCGCCGCGTCGGGGTCCCCCTCGAACCGTCCGGACCACAAGTGGGCCATGCCGTCAGCGTCCCACCGGCTGCTCGGCCTTCGCTTTCCGTTCCTGGCGCGCCTGCGTTTCGATCGGCAGTCCCCAGATCTTGATGAACCCCTGCGCGGCGCTGTGATCGAACGCGTCACCGGTGTCGTAGGTGGCGAGGCCGTGGTCGTAGAGGCCGAACGGCGACTTGCGGCCGACGATGTGGCAGTCGCCTTTGAAGAGTTTCAACCGAACGGAACCAGTCACACGCGGTTGAATGGCGGCGACGAATCCATCGATCGCTTCGCGCGTCGGCGAAAACCAGAGGCCGTTGTAAACGAGGTCCGCGTAGAACCGGCCGAGGTCCCGCTTGAGACGCTCGAGATCCCGCGGGATCACGAGCTTCTCCAGCTCGCGATGTGCGGCGTGGAGGACGACGGCCGCCGGCGCCTCGTAGATCTCGCGCGACTTGATGCCGACCAGGCGGTTCTCGACCACGTCGATCCGGCCGACGCCGTGGGCGCCGGCGATCGTTTCGAGGCTCTCGATGAGCTCGACGAGCGGCATGTCGATGCCGTTGGCGCGGACGGGAACACCGCGCTCGAACTCGATCTCGACGTATGCCGGATCGTTCGGCCCTCCCTGTGGCGCGCGCGTCAACGCGAAGATCTCCTCCGGCGGCTCAACCCACGGGTCTTCGAGCGCGCCGCACTCGATCGATCGTCCCCAGAGGTTTGCGTCCGTGCTGTACGGGCTTTCGATCGTCGCCGGGACCGGAATCGCGCGGCTCCTCGCGTATTCGATTTCGTCGCGCCGCGTCATGCCCCAGAGGCGCGCCGGGGCGATCACTTCGATGTCCGGCTCGAGGGCGCGCGCCGACACGTCGAGGCGCACCTGGTCGTTGCCTTTGCCGGTGCAGCCGTGCGCAACCGCGTCCGCCCCCTCCATGCGCGCGATCTCGACGAGCTTCTTCGCGATGAGCGGGCGGCCCAGCGCGGTCGCGAGCGGATACGAGTCTTCGTACACGGCGCCGGCCTGAAGCGCCGGCAGGATGTATTCGCGCGCGAACTCGTCGCGGACGTCGAGGACGTGCGCGCGCAGGGCGCCCACGGTCAGGGCGCGCTCGCGGATGTCGGTCAGCTCGCGCCCCTGCCCGAGGTCGAGCGTGACGGCGATCACCTCGGCGCCGAACCGCTCCGCCAGCCACGGAATGGCGACGGACGTGTCGAGGCCGCCGGAGTACGCGAGCACGATTCGTTTCGTCATGTCCTGACCCACTCCTCGATTTGCCGCCTGAACGTCTGCGCCTCGCGCTCCCCGCGGCAGATGACGAGGATCGTGTCGTCGCCGCTGATCGTGCCCGCGACGTCCGCGAGCCGCGCGCGATCGATCGCGATGGCGAGCGGCTGCGCCTGTCCCGGGTCGGTGCGGAGCACGACGAGCGTCTGGACCGCCTCGATGCCGCGCAGGATTTCCGCCACGGCGCGCCGCAGGACCGGCAGGGGATCGCCCGCGGCCTCTTCGACGCCCGGGCGCCGGTACGCGCCGTCGCTCGCGCGCTTGACGAGCCCAAGGTCGCGGATGTCGCGGGACAGCGTCGCCTGGGTCACGTCGATCCCCCGGCCCTTCAGCCGTTCCCTCAGCTGTTCCTGGCTGGTGATGGGCTCCTGATCGACTAGCTCGAGGACCAGCGACTGCCGATAGGATTTCATAAATATTCAGAATTGTGAAGCAGTATACACAAAATGCATACCCTGAGGGTCTCTAAGCT
>Ga0066709_100002375_pt1 | contig 13693 bp, 14 predicted proteins | sample GraSoiAngelo_158_FD_79665 | JGI IMG/M metagenome (GOLD analysis project Ga0066709, IMG submission 79665) | Grasslands soil microbial communities from the Angelo Coastal Reserve, California, USA - 14_1009_16_30cm | ecosystem: Environmental > Terrestrial > Soil > Grasslands | place: USA... | reverse complement strand
CCGGCGGCGATGTCTCGCGCCGAGCTGAGGCGCTATCGCAAGGACGTGCAAATCATCTTCCAGAATCCGGATTCGTCGCTCAACCCGCGCATGACGATCCGCCAGATCCTCGCGCGGCCGCTGGAGCTGTACGGGCTCGCCCATGGCCGCCAGATCGATGGGCGCGTGCTTTCGCTCCTGGAAACGGTACAGCTCTCGCCAGCCCACGCGAGCCGCTATCCGCATCAGCTGTCGGGCGGTGAGAAGCAGCGCGTGGGCATCGCCCGTGCCCTCGCCGCCGAGCCTCGATTGATCGTTTGCGACGAACCGATCTCCGCGCTGGACGTTTCGGTTCGCGCGTCCATTCTGAATCTGCTTCAGGATCTCAAGGAGCAGTTCGCGCTGGCGTACCTGTTCATAGCTCACGATCTGGCGGTCGTGCGGCACATCTCGGACCGCATCGCGGTCATGTATCGTGGCCGCATCGTCGAGCTGGGAACGGTTGACGAGATCTTCGCGCCACCGTACCACCCATACACGCAGGCGCTGCTATCGGCGATTCCGCTGGTCGACTACGCGGAGCGCAAGCGGCGGCGCATTCACCTCGAAGGCGGCGTTGTTGCGCGCGCGCCGGGTACGTCTGGCTGCAATTTCGCGGATCGCTGTCAGTGGAAGATCGGTGCGGTGTGCGACGAGGTGACGCCGCCCGACCAACCGATTGGTCCGGGCCACTGGATCCATTGCCACCACGAGCTCGGCTTCTTGAGCAGGCTGGATCCAACGTTGGCGCCCGCGCCCGCCTCGGTGGATGTGGAGGTGGACGCGTCAGTTCGAGCCGGCGGCTGCGGATGACGCGGGCAGCGTGTGGTGGCGTTGCTTCCAGCGCGGCTGGTCGCAGATTCGGCCCAGGAACTCGAGGACCGTGTGCGCCGCCAGGTACGAAGTAATGCCGGTTCCGACGTCGAGCTGCGGGTTCACCTCGACCAGGTCGAAGCCGATGATGTCGGTGTGTTCGGCCAGCGCGAAGAGCGTATCGCGTAGCTCGGCGTAGGTCATCCCGTTGGGCTCGGCGGAGACGCACCCGGGTACAAGCGGCAGGTCCAGCACGTCGATGTCGAGGCTGACATAGACCCTGGAATTGGCAGGCAGTCCTTCGACCAGTCCGCGCGAGCCACGGTCGTAGAACTCCTCCATCGTCACCACCTGATTGCCGTCGGCAAGCGTGTCCTCCATCTGGACGCGCGGGTTGCGCAAGCTGCGAATGCCGACCTGCATCAGACTCTGGACGCTGGGCATGTGGGCGATGTGACGGAACGCGTGGCTGTTGGTGTACTCCAGCCCGTGGATGAACGGTGCGTAGTCCAGGTGCGCATCGAAGTGGACCACGTGCAGCGGCTCGGCGTATGCGCGCACCACTGGATAACTGATGGCGTGATCGCCGCCCAGCACCACCGGCATCGCGCCGCGGTCGAGCACCTGTCGAGTCATGGCGGTGATGTTGTGGAACGTGTCCACCACGTTTGTCGGGAGTACGTCCGCGTCGCCCACGTCGACGATACGGCGATTGCGCATCTCATACTCGAGGAACTGTCGCCGCTCGCGTGGGTCGTAGTAGCCCACGTCCGCGGTGAAGCGCAGAGAATGCTCGCGAATGGCGCGCGGGCCAAAACGAGAGCCGGGCATGAAGGGCGAGCCTTCGTCGGTCGGCGCGCCCATGACGGCGATATCGGCGTCGAGGTTGGCCAGGTCGCGTGCGATTTCGGCCCGCAGAAAGGAGGGGATACCGACGAAGGGCCAGCTCACGCGGGACTCAGGTCCGCGCTCCGCGGCGCCAGGAAGTCGAAAATCAGGTTGCTCGCCAGGCGCGCAGTCCGACCACTCGGGTCGAGATGCGGCGCGACTTCGACCACATCCAGCGCCACAACGCGTGGCTCACGTGCCAGCACGGCCACGGCGTGTCCGAGCTCTGTCGGCGTGAGTCCACCAATGACCGCCGGACCGATGCCTGGCGCGTGTGCGCTGTCGAGCACGTCCATGCCGAGCGAAACGTAGACAGCGTCGCAATCGGTGGTGGCGGACGTGAGCGCGTGGCGAGTCGCGTCTGCTCCACCCTGGCGATGAACGTCCTCCGCTGTCAGCAGCGTGGCACCGCTGTGCTGGATCCAGTCCCACTCCGCTCGCGGCGCCAGGCCTGACGGTCCGACCCAGGCAATGTTGCGAGCATCGACGGCCCCCGTCTCGACCAGCCGGCGCACGACAGATCCCGACCAATCCGTGCCCCAGACCGGATCTTCGCCGGCCAGTCCGAGCTCGCAGCCGAAGGTGATGAAGGCAAGCATTCCTCCGCGTTGGGTGACCACTTCAGCCACTCCCCGACAGCACGGAAGACTGACGAAGTGATCCCCACCGAGAACAAGCGGGAATGCACCACGCTCGACGATCTCGCGTGTTCCGTGTTGGAACGACTCGGCCGATCTGGTGACCTGGTTCGGGTACACGTTCAGGTCGCCCAGGTCGACCACCGTTCCTGTGGCAGTGCGCTGCAGCGTCGTACCCGATTCCAGGTCGACCAGCTCCGATTCGTAGGCGGAGTCGAGCCAGTACACCACGTGCAGTGATGCCTCGCGTATCGCTCGCGGCGCATAGCGGGCACCTTGACGCCAGGCCGTGGTGGTATCGAACGGGGCACCCACAATGGCGACCTGGCCCGGCTGGAGCGCGTCGAAGTCCACCGCGGGTGCACGCATGAACGTCGCGATTCCCGCGAACGACAGGAGTGGACCGCGCTCCCAGCTCACGGGCGGCGCGCGCCAAACAGACGCGGGGCGGTCAGGTGGATGACGGCCAGTGACGCCAGCCGCGCAGTCGCCTCGGTCGGGTCGAGATTGGGGGCAACTTCGACAAGGTCCATTGCTCGTACGTTGGCAGCTCCGATCAGGTCCATAGCCGCCAGCAGGTCGGCCGGTCGGATGCCGCCCCAGACCACCGCGCCGGTGCCAGGCGCGAAGAGCGCGTCGACGACGTCGATATCCAGGCTGAGATAGATCGCTTCGGTGCCGTTGCCGGCGATCTCGAGCGCGCGGCGCACCACCTCGACGATGCCAAGCTGACGAACATCCTCGCCCGTGAAGAACGTCAGCCCCATGCCCTTCGCGAACTCGTACTGCTCGCCGCGGGTGACGCCATTGACACCAATCCAGACCATGTTGGCTGGATTCACCACGTCGACTTCAGAGATCCGTCGCGCATTCGAGCCGTGCCAGTAGCGGCCCCAGACGAGATTGATATCACCCAGATCGAAGTGCGAATCCATCTGGATGAAGCCGATCCGCTGGTCGCGGTTCGAGCCGCAAAAGGCGTCGCTGAAGCCGAGAAACGCCGGATACGAGATGTAGTGGTCGCCGCCGAGCGTGACCGGGAATCCGCCCCTGGCCGTGCTCTCGGCTACGCCCTCGCGAATGGAGGCGGTGGTGCGGACCACGTCGGTCGGCTGCACGGGCAGGTCGCCCATATCGAGCAGCATGCCCGCTCCGGGCCGGTGGAACACCTGCCCAGTGGCGAGATCGACCAGGTCGCCGTCCCCACGGCGGAACAGGTCGCCCAGATACTGGCTCGCGGCGCGGATACCGGTCGGCCCGAAACGGGCCCCCTGGCGACTCGAGCAGGTCGTGTCGTGCGGCGCACCAAGAATGGTCACGGCTCCTGGACCGACGTCCGCGTAGTCCGCCAGCGGTGACCGCAGGAACCCGGACACGCCGGCGAAGGACGGCTGATGGCTACGCTGGTGCACGCTCGGTCTCCTTCGCCGAGCGAAGGCGCTCGACCACGTGCGGCTCGCGCAGGTAGATCTTTGGGCTGAGGAATTCGAGCACGGCACTCGCCGCGATGCGGATGGTCCGCTCGCTCGGATCGAGGGGTGGCGCCACTTCGGTAACGTCCAGCGCTCGGACGACGCCCGATGCGGCGAGCATGCCCATCGCCTGGATGAGCTCTTGCGGGCTCAGACCGTCAGTGACGACAGATCCGGTGCCTGGCGATGCTCCACCGTTGACCACGTCGATGTCGAGGCTTACGTAGACACCATCAGTCCCATGCGACGCGATCTCGATTGCGCGGTTCACGACGTGCGTGATGCCTTCGCGGTGGATGTCCGTCGGAGTCCACAGTGTGCCGCCACTGCGACGCAGCCAGTCGACCTGTTCGCGTGGCGTGTAGCCTGAGGCACCGACCCAGACCATGTTGTGTGCGTCGACGATCGGCAGCTCGGAGATGCGGCGCGCCTGGGAACCGTGATAGTGCTTGCCCCAGATGCGGTTGTCGTCCGACAGGTCAAGGTGGTTATCGAACTGGATGTAGCCGAGCCGCTTCACTCCGCGTGCGGCGAGGCCCTCCGAGACACCCTGGAACAGCGGGAACGTGACGTAATGATCGCCGCCGAACATCACTGGCAAAGCTCCGCTGGTGGCAGCCAGACACGAGCCGCGGCGGAGGGATTCGCGCGTGCGGTCCAGGTCGTTCGGATAGACCGGCAGGTCGCCGACGTCCACCAGGGGCGCCCCCGGCGCGAGACTCATGCGGGTGCCGGAGGCGATGTGGGTGACGAACTTCTCGGGGCCGGCTTCGATGTAGGCGATGGTTTCGAGCGAGCCCTCGCGGATGCCACGTGGGCCATAACGCGTGCCCTGCCGACTGCCGAGGGTGCTGTCGTGCGGCGCGCCCATGACGGCCACGACGCCACTCTCGAGCTGGTCGAACTCTGCCCGCGGGGCGCGGAAGAAGGTGGGGATCCCAGCGAACCCCGGTAGGGCATCGCGTTGATACGCCATACGGTCTCGCCTGCCCAGCAGCGTACCGGCGACGTCCGCATCGGCGCAAACGAGCGGAGTACCATCGCCACGCGATGCACACGGTCACGCGCATCACGGTGCCGGCGCGGAGTGGCGCGTCCATCGCGCTGCGGGCTGGCCAGGTTTTGCGAGTGATCGACCTCGAGGGCACCCAGGTGGCTGACCTGGTCGCGATCAGTCAGGCGGATCGGCACGAGTATCTGGACACGAGCCGCACGTGCTCCACGCTCAATCGCATCTACTTTCGCGCTGGCGATCAGCTGCTCACGAATCTCCGTCGACCGGTTCTGGAGGTGATCCGCGACGACGTCGGTCGGCACGATATGCAGATGGCCGCCTGTGACGAGCGACGCTACCAGCTCGATTTCGGTGCGACCGACCATCCCAACTGCCTTGCCAATCTGACCCAGGCGCTGGCGTCGCTCGACTTCAACTTGAAGTGGTGGGAAGTGCCGAATCCTGTCAACCTGTTCCAGAGCACCCCTGTCCAGGCCGACGGCAGCTTCATCCAGCTTCCGGCCCAGTCGCGCCCGGGCGACTGCGTCGAGCTGCGCGCGCTGATGGACGTCGTGATTGCGGTCTCTGCCTGCCCTCAGGACTATGTGCCGATCAACGGACTGCAGCCGACGCCGATCGGGCTCGAAGTCTTCGACGGCGATCCATCGTGACGCTGCGCAAGGTCAACGAGCTGGTCGTACCCGCGTACAGCGGTCGAGCGGTCGAGGTGCGCCGTCGACAGGTGCTGCGCGTCATCGATCGCGAAGGCACCCAGATCGCCGATCTGGTCGCCGCCCGTCGCGACGACCACACCGAGGTGCTCGACACCACACGAACCCGCAACATTCTGGGACGGTGCGTGCTCAAAAGCGGCGATCGCCTGTTCAGCAATCACCGGCGACCGGTGTTCGTCATCGTGCGCGACGACGTCGGTCGCCACGATTTTTCGTTCGCGGCGTGCGACGCGCGGCGGTACGAGCTCGGCTTTGGTGTCAGCGGCCATCCCAACTGCCTGGACAACCTGACTGGTGCGCTGGCGCCGTACGGCTTCGAATGGTGGCGGGTCCCGAGTCCATTCAATGTGTTTCAGAACACGCCTCTGCAACCCGACGGGACGTTCGGCCTGGGCGCGGCGCTGTCCAGGCCCGGCGACTGCCTGGAGCTCCTGGCGCTGATGGACCTGGTCGTGGCGGTGTCGGCGTGCTCTCAGGATCTGACGGATGTCAATGGTCGCAACCCGACCAGCATCGGCCTGGAAGTATTCGACGTAGGTTGAGATTAGATCAGTCCCGTGGAATCTGCCCGCTGCGGATCATCGCTCCGATCAGATTCAGCGTGAGTCGAACGGCGAGCTGGCTGGTGAGCGTGTGCAGATCTTTGGCCGGGGCGATTTCGACGACGTCAAAACCGACGATGCGGCCCTTCGCGGCGATTCCCTTGAGCAGGTTGCTGGCCTCGAAGTAGTCGATGCCACCAAACTCCAGCGCGTTGACCCCCGGCGCGATCGCCGGGTCCAGGGCATCGGTGTCCAGGCTGATGTAGTAGCGGTCAGCCTCAGGCACCCGCCGCAGGACGTCATCAGCACCGACTTCGTGGAGCTCCTCGGCGCGCACACGGATGCTGCCGAAAGCTTCAGCATCGTCCACTTCGCGTTGGCGGGCACTGCCCACCGCGCGCAGGCCGATCTGAATCATCGACGTGACCCACGGCAACTCCGAAGCGCGACGCATCGGACTGCTGAGACCGTCATGGACGCCGTTGACCTCATCGCGCCAATCGAGGTGGGCGTCGAGGTGCACGACGCAGATCGGACCACGGCCTTCGTAGGCGCGCATCATTGGAATCGTCGTCGCGTGGTCGCCGCCGAAGATGAATGGCACAGCGCCCCGTTCCAGGATTCGGCGAATGACCGCGGTGGCCGTTCGACTGTTCTCCTCGTAGCAGCCGGGCATCTCGAACACATCGCCGGAGTCGACGATGCGCACCGTGCGCCCAGCGAACAACTCGGAGCCGAAATCGAAGTCATAGTGCTGGAGATAACTGGCGTAGCGCAGCGTACTCTCGCGAATTGCTGCCGGCGCCAGACTCGAGGGCTGGCGGGACCACTCGAGCGAGTAGGGGACGGTGAACGGATACGCGATGATGGCGATGTCTGCTTCCAAAGTATCAAGGTCATCGCAACGCGGGACGTCCAGGAAACTTGGGCGCCCGAGCGGAACCGGAATCGTCCTCGCCTGAACGTGCATGTCTCAGCCTCCGGCGGCCACTACTTGCTGTCGCTGACGAACGGGCAACCTGTCCGCGTGGGCCAGCGCACCCAAAAGGTTCAGGATCAGGCGCGCGCCGAGCAGGCTCGTCAAACCGTGCAGGTCGTGGGCCGGCACGATGCCGACCAGGCTCGCACCGATCACTGGTCCGCGGGTGGCAAGACCCTTGAGCAGGTTCGTCACCTGGAAGTACGTCAGGCCGCCGAACCGCGGAACCGCCACGCCGGGGGCGATGGCCGGATCGAGGCAGTCCACGTCAAGGCTGATGAAGTAGCCGGCGGCGTCTGGAGTGCGCGCGACAAACTCGGCCGCACCAAGCCGGTGCACCTCCTCGGCGCGAACCAGGACGCTGCCGAGCGCCACGGCGGCGTCGACGTCGCCAAGCAACGTGGCTCCCGACCCACGCAGGCCGATGTGAATCATGGACGCGACGCAGGGAAGCTCCGACACGCGGCGCATGGCGCTGTGCGGTCCATCGCGCACACCGTTGACCTCCTCGCGGAAGTCGAGGTCGGCTCCGAAATGGACCACGCACATCTCTTCGCGGCTGCGATAGGCGCGCATGGCTGGGATTGTTGCCGCATGGTCGCCGCCAAGGATCAATGGGAAAGCGCCGCTGTCGAGGATGGCTCCAATCGCCAGGCTCGCCGCACGGCTGTTGTCGGAGTAACGGCCTGGGACAGCCCACGCGTCTCCGCAGTCCACGATCGACAGGCGCAGACCGGCCATGAGCTCACCGCCAAAGTCGAAGTCGTAGTAATGATCGAAGCTCTCGGCCAATCGCAGCGACTGGAAGCGAACGGCATCCGGCGCTTCGCTCGACGGGGCACGTGAGTCATCGAGACACTCCGGCGTGCTGTAGGGGCAGCCGAGGACGGCGACATCCGCATTCAACAGATCCAGGCTGGTGCAGCGGGGCGCATTGAGAAAGCTCGGGCGGCCGAGCGCGAGCGGCTTGATGATCGGGTTCACCGCTGACGGGATTACGAGGCGATGGCGCGCATGACCTTGGGCTGCAGGAGCCAGCGCAGGCTGGCGGCGCCGGGGCGGAGGCTGTCGGTCAGCTCCAGGCGGGCAACACCGCCCTTGCGAAACTCGAGCTGGACATGTCCGCTGTCGGCGGTGAGCAGGTACGACGCCAGCTCGTGCATGCTGGGCTCGTGCCCGATCAGCGCCACTGCCGCCGAGCTCGTGAAAGGCTGCAGTGCCTGGAGCACTTCCGCCGGCGTGCGACCTGCCTCCAGCGCTTCGCAGCGGGTCGGCTTCGGCCAGCCGGCGTCCTTCTCGAGCAGCTCGGCCGTGCGCCAGGCGCGCACGAACGGGCTGCTCAAGACCACATCCACCGAACGCACGAGCCGGCCCAGCCCGCGGGCTGCTTGCTTGAAGCGCTTCTCGCCGTCAGGGGTAAGCGGCCGCTGGCTATCGTCGGGCCACTGCGAATCGTCGGGATTGAAGGCTATGGCGTGGCGCACCAGGTAGAGGTCCATTCAGGGCTCCCCGCGGGTTGTGCTGGACTCTACCATCCTGAGCCAGAGCGACGGTCTACGTGAGCCCGCCAACACTCACAACGGGTGAGCTCGCCCTGCAGGTGCTGCGTCAGCACGCCGCGGCGTTCCTGGCGCATGCCTCCCAGGCCGGCGGAGATAACGACCCGGAGCACGTCCACCAGACGCGCGTGGCGACACGGCGGATGCGCGCCGCGATTCGCCTTTTCGGCGACGTCTTGCCGCCAGCCGCCGCTGGCCTGAACGAAGAGCTGCGGTGGATCGCGGGTCAGCTCGGGCCCATGCGCGACCTGGACGTTCAATCTCGCCGCCTGGGCGAGATCGCCACCAGCCTCGGACTGGCAGATGCGCTTGCGCCGTATACGGCCTGGCTGGAAGCGGAGCGCCAGCGAGCGATGACCGCCATCGCCCACGCTTTTGCCTCGCAGCGGTTTCTTGACCTCAGCCAGCAGCTCGAGGAGCTGGACGCCTGGACACCGGACGCAGAGACCGACCGGCCGGCGCTCGAGGAGGGACCACGACGCCTGCGACGTGCATACCGCCGACTTCGCAAAAAGGCGAACGCGCTGGAGGCGGACTCACCCGCGACCGAGTTCCACAAGGTCCGCATCCGTGCCAAACGGTTGCGCTACGCGACCGAGTTCTTCGAGGCGCTCTACGCCGGCCCAGCCCGACGCCTGGTACGGCGTGCCGTCGAGCTGCAGGATCTGCTCGGCGATCACCAGGACGGCATCGTCAGCAGCCAACGCATCCACGAAGCGCTGCAGACCGCCGCGGATGGCTGGTCAGCCGAAACAGCGCTGGCCCTCGGGCGTGTCGTGCAGTGGGAAGTGGAGCGCGGTGCTGAGCTGCGGCAGCGTTTCCCGGCTACGTACCGGGAAGTGAAGGGCGCATGGAAGCGACTTCGGCGGACTCTGTGACGTCGGAGCCGAACGTCGCCATACTCTGGACGACCGGCTCGATCGCCTCGCACAGGTCCTTGAAGACTTCAGAGACGGGGCGGCGAGCATCGACGGTGGTGAAGGCGTGCTCGGCAGCCAGCCTGCGGAACTCGGCCAAGAGCCGCGTCTGGTGCTCGACGAAGTTGGCGTAGACGTCCGGACTGGGCAGGTAGTCCTGGCCCGACTCCCAGTAGTCGAAGCCGGTGGTGCTGCTCAGCACGCGCGGCACCAGGTGCTCGATGTCGATGTCGAGATACACGACCAGGTCGGGCACGAGTGCGAAGCCGAACAGGTTCTCGACCCACTCGGCGGTCAGACCGCGCACGCGGGCACGCGCCATCAGCGAGAAGATGTAGCGGTCGACCAGCGCCACCATGCCGGCCCGCATCGCTGGCAGGATTTGACGCTCGAGGCGATCCCAGAAATCGGTCGCATACAGCAAATTCAGCGTGATTGGATCGAGCGTGTTGCCGGCTTTGGCTCGCTCGATGCCGCGGCCCGCCAACTGCGAACGGCGCAGACCCGTGTTTACGACGGCATAGCCGCGCGCCTCCAGCCATTCCTTCAGCAGCGCGATGTGCGTGGATCGACCCACCCCGTCGGTGCCCTCGATGACGACCAGTCGTCCGGGCAGCGGTGTGTGTTCGATGCCTGGCGGGTGTTCACCATAGAAGCTAGGCGCGTTCACGCGCTTACCTCGCGCGTTCCGTTGCGTTCCGAGCGCTGATGGCCGAGCAGCCCGGCGACATGCAGCGCGTCGACCGGCGCCGGGTTCGGCTGCCGCATGGCGCCGTCCAGGTGAGGTCGCACGATCTCGCGCATGCGCTGCTGCTGGTGGACCAGGCTTTCGGTGGCGTCCACGCGCACAAGACCAAACTCGTCGACCAGGCGGTTGTACTCGGCCTGAATGAGCCCCTGGAATTTCTGGAAGGATTCGTACGGGTCGTCGTGGAGGCCGAGGTCGAGGCCCGCCTCGTAGTACTTCAACTCGGGACGGCCGATCGAGATGCGGCGCATGGCTTCCTCGAGCGGCACGTCGAAGTAAAACGCCAGCGTCGGGGGCACCGCGAAGGAATACACGCGGCGCAGCCAGGCGCGATTGACGCCCCGCACCGCGTCACGTGCGTATGCCGTGTAGACATAACGATCGGCGAGCACGATGGCGCCCGACTGCAGCGCGGGCCTGATCTGGCTGTAGATGCGGCTGGCGAAGTCGGCGGCATGGATCAGGCTGAACGACATCGGCGACAGGAGCTGCTTGCGCTTGCCGCGGCGTGTGATGCCCTTGACGATGGGCGACGAGTTCCACTCGCTGAAGATCACCAGGTAACCCTGGTTGACGAGCCACTTGCGCAACAGGTCGAGCTGGGTGCTTTTGCCCGAGCCGTCGATGCCTTCGACGATGATCAGGCGGCCGGGCAGGACATTCTCGGAACGTGGCACATCAGGCGACGCGTACGCGATCGTCGAGCCCAATGCGGACGCCGAACGCGCGCTCAGCCCGTCTCGTCGGGGCCTCGAGAGGCCACGAATCCAGGATCGGCGTAGCCAGTAGAACATGGCCGTTGCTGCGTTCAACGGAGATCAGGTCCTGATCGGCGCCACCGTAGCGCACCAGAGCATCCGCCAGGCCAACACCGGCTGCGATCTGTTCGACAATCGGTTGGTCGGTGGCCCCCAAGAGCGGCGCATAGGCTTTAACGCTGGCCTCGCGTTCGCCGACAGCGTACACAGCCGCCGCGACCAGCGCCAGAGTGCGATGCGAGTAGCCGTCGAGATTGGCGTCGGCCACGATCCGCGCCGAATGCGCATGGCGCCGGTAGTGATCGATGCTCGCGCCGATGTCGAGCAGATCGGCTGCGACGCGGGCAGCCAGGGCGGCTTCGGCCGAAAGCCCCGGCACCAGGCGCGCCAACAGGCTGTGAGCAAACGCGGTACGCCGCTTGGCGCGCTCCGCGTCGTAGGCTCCGAACTGCCGCCCCAGTGCGCCCACCGCCGCGCGTTGCACTTGCTCCACTGCCGCGGACTCGTCTGTCGCGGCTTGGGCGGATCCCAGAGCAACTCCCTCGCGCAGGCCGTAGCCGGCAACGGTCAGATGCGGCGCGAGGAGGCGATCCATGACCGCCTGTACGACCAGCGCACCGCCGACGATGGAGTCGGCCCGATCGCTATTCAATCCTGGCACCCGCCCTCGATCGGCGGCGGCGGCGCCTGACAGGACCGCGCCAACGTCGTCCAGACCACGACGGTCGATGGCGTAGCCGTGCAGCCGGGTGATGGGGTACTCGCCGCGCAGGCGTCGGTCGACCTTGGCCAGATTGCGGATCGTCCCGCCGGTGCCGACCAGGCGCTCATCGGCCAACAGCGCGGTGACGCCGGCGCGCTCGAGAGCTGCGTAGACGTGCTCTTTCAACCCGCGCATCTCCGACTTGGCTGGCGGGTCGGAGCGCAGGAAGCGATCGCTCAGTCGCAGGGCCCCGAGTGGCAGGCTCCACGAGCGGTGCAGTCGACGATTGCGAAAATGGATCAACTGCAGACTGCCGCCGCCGACGTCCAGGACGATGCCGTGCTCGAGCGGCAAGCCGTGTACGGCGCCGCGGAAGCCGAAGCGCGCCTCCTGGTCGCCGTCGGCGATCTCGACCGGGATTGCCAGTTCCTCGCGGGCGCGGGCGATGAACTCCTCACCGTTGCGGGCTTCGCGGACGGCGGCGGTAGCGACCGCCACGGTTCGTTCGGCGCCGGCGCTGGCGGCGATCGCGGCGAAACCACGCACGATGCACAGCGTGCGCTCGATCGTCTCGGCGCTGAGCCGGCCCGCGCGGGCCACGTCACGCACCAGGCGCAGGGGACTGCGGGCATCGCCGATCACGTCGAGGTGGGTTGCACCGTGAACGCGGGCGACCAGGACGCGACCGCTGTTGGAGCCGATGTCGATGACGCCCAGCGTGTAGCCCGCCGCGCCCGTGTTCCCCTGCATACGACAGGATCACCTACCGCATGGCTCGGATTCCAGTGGAGGGTGGTCAAGATTGCGCGTCACGCGCCGATACTCGGGGCGATGAACACTGCGTACTACTTCTCCCCCACCGATTGTTCGGCTGCCTCGGTTGACGAGTTCCTGGCCTCCTGCCGCTCGATGCCCGAGGTCGCCGGCCAGCACCTCGCGGCGGGCTGGTTCGAGGCGTGGCTGCGCGACCAGGGTCGTGTCGATCTCGCCGAGCGCGCGGCCCAGGTCCGCTTCGAGAGCGATGGCCTCGAGCGCTTCCTCAAGCCGGCCCGCCCAGCGCGTGCCCGCCGTTCACCAAAGCCGGCTGCCGAACCCGTCGAGCTCCCGGTTCGACGCCGCACCCGTAAGGCAGCCTGACAACTACCTACAGCCACGGAGGCGACGATCGTGCGGCGGCAGCTAGACTAGCCGGCGCACGACAAGATCTCAGCGGCTCACTGCAGAGGACGTCAGACGCGGACTGCCCTGCCCGGTTGGAGTAGGCATTCGACGCACGTCCGACGCGGATGAGCCGCGGCTCCATCCGGACGAAGCAGCGCTTCTGGGGCCCAGCGCAGTCGATCGCCGGCGGCTCTACTTCGCGCTTGGCCGGGCGGCGGCCCACGACGCGCTGGCCGAGCTTGGGATAACCGGAGTGGCGGTTGGGCGCGGACCGGCCGGCGAACCGGTCTGGCCGGAGGGTATCGTCGGCGCCATCGCGCACGCCGGGGACGTGGCGATCGGCCTCGTTGGCCGCACGACCGATTACGCCGGGCTCGGCGTAGACGTCGAGGAGCTCGCGCGAGGTCCGTCCCCGCGGGCGGCTCGGCTGGTATGTCGGCCAGCGGAAATGGAGTGGACGGAGGTGGAGTCCGGTACCCGCCGGCTGACGATGCTCTTTTCTGCCAAAGAGGCAGTCTTCAAGGCGTTGTTCCCGCTCGAGCGCGTGTGGCTTGGCTTTGGTGACGCGGAGTTGACGTGGGTGCCAGGGCGGTGCGGGTTCGACGCGCGTTTGCTGAAGCGCGCGGCGGCCGGCTACCCGATCGGCTCGGTGCTGCCGGTGCATTGCACCTTGACCGCGAGCCAGGTGCTCAGCACGACCTACTGCGTCTCCTGACGACATAAGTCGACTGCCGCTAAGGAGTCTCCAAGGTTGGCTGCCCAGAATGGG